>Ga0307416_100002058_pt1 | contig 11330 bp, 8 predicted proteins | sample DK1Cmetagenome_2_FD_203821 | JGI IMG/M metagenome (GOLD analysis project Ga0307416, IMG submission 203821) | Maize rhizosphere microbial communities from greenhouse at UC Davis, California, United States - DK15-C-3 | ecosystem: Host-associated > Plants > Roots > Rhizosphere > Soil | place: USA...
CAACCTGTACGACGGGTTCCTGCGCCAGCGGCAGTCCCAGACCCAGGCCACCGGCGGCGGTCGGGTGCTCACCGACACGTTCCACAACACCCGCGGCAACGTCGAATGGGAATCGCAGCCCTACTACGACTCGACCGCCGCCGCACCGTCCGAACAGCTCGGCGTCCCGGCCGGGGCTATCCCTTCGGTCACCGTCACGTCCTACGACGGCGCCGGCCGGACCACGGCCAGCACGTTCGAGGCCTTCGGCCAGCCGAAGTGGAGCACCACCACCAGCTACGGCGGCGACCGGATCAGCACCACGCCACCCGAGGGCGGCACCGCCACCACCGCGCTCACCAACGTGTTCGACGCAACGGTGCAACTGCGTCAATACCACGACCGGGCCGACGTCGGTTCCGACCAGGCGTCCACGTTCGACGCCACCACCTACACCTACGACCGGTCCGGGCACCTGACGAAGGTCGTCGACCCGGCCGGCAACCAGTGGACCTACGGCTTCGACCTGCGCGGCAACCTGCGCACCGCGGTCGACCCGGACAAGGGCACGATCACCAGCAGCTACGACAGCAGCGGCCGGGTGCAGACCACCACCAGCCCGCTCGGCACCGGCACGGCCACCATCGCCTACACCTACGACGCCCTGGGCCGTAAGACCACGGTCCGCGACAACACACCGACCGGGGCGATCCGCGCCCAGTGGGTCTACGACACGGCGCCGGGCGGTATCGGCAAGCTGGCCAAGTCGATCCGCAAGTATCCCGGCGCCGACTACGAGTCCCGCGTCGACGGCTACGACAGCGCCGGCCGGCCAAGCTCCACCACCATCTCCATCCCCACCACCGAGGGCTCCCTGTGCGCGGCGGCCACCCCCAACACATGTGCCTACACCACCACGGTCACCTACCGGGCCAACGGCGCAATGTTCCGCACCACCCTGCCCGCGGTCGCCGACCTGCCCACCGAAACCCTTACGTACGGCTACAACGACATCGGCGAATCCGGCAACCTGCTCTCGCCGATCCAGATGTACGTCTTCGCCTCGACGTACAACAAGATCGGCCAACTCACCCAGCGCACCCTCGGGTCCTCCGGTCGCCTGGTCGCGGTCACGTCCACTTTCGACGAACCCACCCGGCGGCTGTCCACCATGAACGTGGTACCCGAGCTCCAGCCCGAGGCCGCGGACTTCAGCTACGACTACACCAAGGCCGGCACGGTCACCAAGATTGCCGACAGCCCGGCCGGACAGACCCCCGACACCCAGTGCTTCGACTATGACCATCGCCAACGCCTGACCAACGCCTGGACCCCCAGTTCGGGTGATTGCGACACCGTCCCGGCCGGGACCGGGCTCGGCGGACCCGCACCCTACTGGCACGGCTGGGAATACACCGGCCCGGCCGGCGCCGCCGGATCCCGCACCAAGGAAACCCGCCATGCCGCCGCCGGCGACACCACCTTCACCTACGCCTATCCGGGCCAGGGCGCCACCGCGGTTCGGCCCCACACCATCACCCAGATCCAGATGAGCAGCCCCAGGCAGAGCTGGACCCGAGGGTTCAGCTACGACAATGCCGGCAACCTCACCGGCCGGACCTCCAACGCCGGCAACCAGCAGACCCTCAACTGGGACGCCGAAGGACACCTCGCCACCGTGGTCGAGGCCGGCCAGACCACCCGCTACATCTACGACGCCGACGGCAACCGGCTCATCACCCACAACGCCGACGGCTCCAAGGTGCTGTACCTGCCCAACGGTAACGAGGTCAAACTCGCCGCCGGCGCGTCCACCGCCACCGGCACCCGCTACTACAGCCGCGACGGCGCCACCCTCGCCGTCCGCACCGCCGCCGGCCTGAACTGGATCATCGGCGACCATCAGGGCACCGCCCAACTCACCATCGACTCGGTCACCCTCGCCGTCTCCCGCGGCCGGACCCTGCCCTTCGGCGCCGAACGCGGCACCCCACCGTCGGGCTGGCCCACCGGTCTGGACAAGGGCTTCGTCGGCGGCACTAAGGACCCCACCGGACTGACTCACCTCGGCGCCCGCGACTACGACCCCGCCATCGGCGCGTTCGTCTCCGTCGACCCGGTCATCGACCCGGCCGACCCGCAGCAGCTACATCCCTACGCCTACGCCCAGCACAACCCGGTCACCCGCAGTGACCCCACCGGGCAATGGCCATCGTTCCTCGCCAAGGCCGCCAACGCCGTCACGTCCGCCGCCTCCAGCGTCGGCAACGCCACCGCCAACTTCGTCTCCAACACCGTCCAATCCATCAAGGAGGACCCGCTCAAGTTCGCCACCGGCCTGGCCGTGGGGATCGCCTGCACCATCGCCGTTGCCGCCGTCTGCTCGACCGGAATCGGCTGTGTCATCCTCGCCGGCGCCATCGCCGGCGCCGCCGCCGCCGGAGCCGAGTACGGCGTCGACGTGGCCCAGGGCGAACGCGAGTTCTCCGTCGCCGACCTCGCCACCGAGATGGCCGTCGGCGGCGCTGTCGGAGCCATCGGCGGCGGAGCCGGCATCGTGGGCGGCAAACTCCTCTCCGGCGCGCGGGGCGCACTCGGCCTCGGCGGAAAGGCGGCCGACGAAGCCGTCGACCTCGCGGCGGACGCCGCCGACGCCGGCCGCCGCACGGCGGTCCCGGGAGACAGTTGCCCCCTGTCGTTCGACCCGGCCACACCGGTCCTGCTCGCCGGGGGCGCCACCAAAGCCATCGGCCGCATCCAGATCGGCGATCAGGTGATCGCGTCCGACCCGATCAGCGGCATCACCACCGCCGAACCGGTGACCGCCCTGTACACCAGTCTCGACCTGCACCTGGCCGACATCACCGTCGCCAACCCCGACGGATCGAGCTCGGTCGTGCACACCACCCAGAACCATCCGTTCTGGAACGCCACCACCCAGACCTGGACCGATGCCGGCGACCTGCTACCAGGGGACCGGCTCCGCACGCCTGACGGTGTTCAGGTCGAGGTCACCACGGTGTTCGCCTGGACCGAGCCCAAGCTCATGCATAACCTTGGGGTCAGCGACCTACACACCTACTACGTGATCGCGGGCGGCGTACCCGTCCTCGTCCACAACCGCCCCGAACTGGCCGAGGAGGGTCACTGGAACTACATCCTCAAGCGTGAGGGTACTCCGTACTACTCGGGCACGGCCGGACCGGGCGCGACGGAAAAGGACGTGATTCGCCGGCACACGAACAACACCGACAAGAAAACTGGCATAAACCGCGGACGATTTACGCCGGGAATCGACGATTTCGAGCGGATCCCCGGAGAACGTACGTACGGTGAAGCTCGACTTCTGGAGCATCGCCTGGCAACAAAGTACGGCACGATCATCGGCCGGGACGGCTGGAACTGGCTTGGCAACCGTGAGCGGCCGATAGACCCCAAGAACATGCAACGATACCTGGACTACGAAAAAGGTCTTGGTGGAGGATGTTGATGAACGGCGATGAGCGCACATCACTTGATGCCGCCGCTGTCGTCATGCGCAGCGTGATCGACGAATTTCGTCAGGAGGAGGACGGCTACCCGACACTCGCGGAGTTGCTCGAGATCATCGGACTGTCCGTTCCGGCGACCGAGTCGCTTGGTGAAGTGATCACACCGATCAACTTTCACGCTACCGTTGGTGGCCGTCCCTACAGGCCAAGCAGGCAGTCGCGTGTCGGTGGGCTGAACGACGCGGCATTCATCGAAGCCGCGGCCTTGCTCACAATGATGGGAGAAGATCTGGCCCGGGCCGGATCCGGTGCGTCGACCGACGACATTTGCGAATACCTGCTGGTGGTCATTAAGCAAGCCGGGATCACGTTCGATGACGTCCGACCGGCGGACATCGGCCGACTCGGCGTGGTAGGACCGACGCGGGGCGTACGCGCGACGATCGGTGACGTCATCGCCATCCCTTCGCGCCAGGGTGACTTTCATTTCGCCTCCGTCCTGGTCAAAAATCGGGTCGGCACCGGGCTTGGAGTGTGGCGGGAACGGCGAAGGGTCCCGGCTCTGGACAAGTCCGTGATCCCGTCCGCCTCACGGGTCGTCTTTACCGACGAGGTCGCGATAAGAAGTGGCGCCTGGCCGGTTGTGGGACATGATGAGGCCGCTCGATCATTGTTCCCGGACGATCCGGAGACCTACTATTACCCTTCCACCGTGCACTACCCGGGTGTTCCCAGGATCGGCGAGTTCGGATCTGCCGAGCGCTCGGATGGGACGTTGCGTGACGTGAGCCGGGACGAAGCCCAGCGAGTTGGATTGCTCGACGGTACGTATGAGCGCGGCTACCTCAGTGACTACCTGCCCGACGTGCTGGATGACGAGAAGGGTGCGTAGCGTATGGCCCTCGCCCCGATCATCGTGCCCGGGACGAGGAGGATCTGACCCTGCCGTCATCGGCCAGAACGTCGCGCAGGCGGACGAGGCCGCCGGCCACGCGATCGCCCCGTACGGCCAGCGACTGGTCGACCAACGTCTGGAACAGCAGGCCGTCGAAGAGTGCCAGCACAAGCGCCCCCGCGTCCCGACCGGCCTCATCTGACCCCAAGCCCAGGACGTCGGCGACGTCGCCGCGGGCGCGCTGGAAACCGGCAGCCAACAGCGCGCGGACCCGCGTGTCGTGCTGGGCCTTGGCCATGGCGGCCAGAAACGTGCGGGCCAGGCCGGCATGACGCCGCCGCCCGGCATCGACCGCCTCGAAGGCGAGGCGGAACCGGGCCGGCGGATCGTCGGCTTCGACCACCTCCAAGCGGCGGGCGATCTCGGCCAGCCACCGGTCCAGCCCTTCGACGACCGCGGCGGTGACGAGGCCGTCCTTCGAGCCGAAGTGGTACGTGATCGAGGCGAGGTTCGCGCCCGACTCGTCGGCGATTGCCCGAGCCGTGACCGCCTCCGGTGGCAGGCGCTCCAGGCACCGCAGAGTGCCTTCGATGAGGTGCGATCGGTTGCTACGTTGCGGGCTCATGAGTTAAATTGTACGAGCGTTTAGATTCCTTCGATCGAGAGCCACGCCATGAAGGTCGCCCTCGTTGTCGTCTCGCTGCTTCTCGCCGGCCTGCTGGTCCTCACGGCCACCCGCAAGCTGGCCCACGGGGAGGCCACCGTCGCCGCGTACCGCCGGGTCGGTGTACCCGAGGGCCGGCTCAACGCACTGGCGTTCCTGCTCCTGCTGGCGGGCGCCGGGCTCGTCGCGGGGCTGTGGTGGCGGCTGGTCGGCATAGCGACCGCGGTCGGCCTGGTGCTCTATTTCGTGTTCGCCATCGGCGCCCATGTGCGATTCCGCGACGTCCGGCATGCACCCACGCCCATGGCCTATCTGACCCTCGCGGTGGCGGCCCTGATCCTTCACCTCGCCTGAACGGCCTCAGGTCGTTGCGAGCGCATGGCGGCCGCCCCGTCTGAGCAGGAAGGACGTCGCGCGGCCCGGGCGCCCGCCCGCGCGCCCGGCGCCCGCTGGTGACGGACGATGGCGTAACGGCGCTGACCGGGGTGAATGGCGTGGCGAGATGCCCACTCGGTGGAGGTGCGCTGTGGTCGAACATGCTGAGTTGAGCCGTCGGCGGTTCCTCGGTGCGGTCGCGGCCGGCTTGGCCGGCCTGGCCGTGCCGCTGACCGGGATCAATCCCGCGCACGCCGCCGGCGTCGGTTCGGGATACTGGCACACCCTTGGCAACCGGATCCTTGATGCCAACGGCAATCCGGTCCGCATCGCGGGGATCAACTGGTACGGATTCGAAACCACCAACCGGGTGCCGCATGGCTTGTGGTCGGTCGACTACCGAGGTCTCATGGACCGGATCAGAAACCTCGGGTACAACACAATCCGCCTGCCGTTTTCCAATCAGATGATCAGCGACAACGTCGTGCCAAGCGCTGTTTCGTTCAACAGCTCTAGCGGTCCCATCAACCAGGACCTGCGCGGCCTGACGTCCGTGGAGGTCATGGACAAGATCGTCGCCTACGCCGGCGCCGTCGGACTGAAGATCATCCTGGACAACCATCGCTCGACCGCCGGCAACAGCGCCGAGCAGAACGGCCTGTGGTACACCGCCGAGTTCCCGCACCAGACCTGGATCGACCACTGGGTCATGCTGGCCGAACGATACCGGGGCAACCCCACCGTCGTGGCCGTCGACCTGCGCAACGAGCCGCACAACCCGTCGAACAAGCCGTATGGCACCGGCGGCGTCTGGGGCAGCGGAAACCCGGCCAACGACTGGCGGCTCGCGGCCGAGGCGGGCGGGAACGCCGTCCTGGCCGCCAACCCGGCATTGCTGATCGTCGTCGAGGGAGTGGGCGACTACCGCAGACCAGACGGCACGGTGGTCTCGACCTGGTGGGGCGGGAACCTGCAGGGCGCCGCGGACCACCCGGTGCGCCTCAACGTGGCGAACCGGCTCGTGTACTCACCGCACGACTACGGGCCGAACCTGTTCCGTCAGCCTTGGTTCAACGCCGGCACCTCGTACCAGAGTCTGTCCCAGGTCTGGCACACCAATTGGGCGTACCTGCATGCCTCGGCCACCGCACCCGTGTGGGTCGGCGAGTTCGGCACCGGGAACCGTAGCTTGGACGTATCCGACACCAAACCGGGGTCGCAGGGCCAGTGGTTCTCCAGCATCGTGCGGTTCCTCAGCGAGAACCCGGCCATCGGCTGGACCTACTGGGCGCTCAACGGCGAAGACCCGTACGGCCTGCTGAACAAGCAGTACGGACCGACGCCGGCCAGCCCGGCCAAGCAGCAGCTCCTCCAGGGCGTCCAGTTCCCGCTGTCGCCCTGACATCCGGGCGCGCCGGTCGCCCGTCTTCGGCGCGCGCCGTTCCTCGGCACCGGCGGTGCGGAAGCCGGCGGGAGGCTACCCGTAGGCATCTGATCTTGGCGATAGATGGCCGCGATTGAGGTGTACCGTGAGACGGGATGCGAGCGTTGAGGCCGCGCGAGATTGGCTTGAGGAGGCTGACAATGGCTTTCAAGATCATGCCGCACGGTCGCCTGCACGAGTGGGTGGCCAAGGAGGAGGGGTTCTTCACCGCCGAGGGGCTCGAGTACACCTTCGTGCAGGAGGGCGACTACGGAGTCCACTCTCGACAGCGGGACGAAGGCGGGGAGATCAGGACGGGGGCGTTCGAGACCTTCGGGGCTGGCCGCGACGGTGCGAACGTCAGCTGCGCGTGCCACTGGGCCACCAACGCCGCCGCGACCGAGGGGGCCGGTCAGCTTGTCAGCTCCGTCTACTCGGTCGCACCGTGCGCGATCATGGTGCCGCCCGACTCGCCGATCCGGCGGGCCGAGGACCTCGCGGGCGTGCCGGTTGGAGTGGGGTACCACTCCGGTAGCCACTTCGCCACCGTGCAGGCGCTGGAGGCGGTGCTCGCCCCCGACGACGTCAAGCTCACCTTCCAGGGACCGCCGAACGAACGGTTGGACGCTCTGCTGGACCGGCAGGTACCCGCGGGCACGATGTGGGGGGTGCCGCTCTACATCGCCGAGGCGTTCGGCTTCCGCAAGGTACTCGACGCCACGTTCATGATTGGCTTCCTGGTCACCGGTAGCGACGTCAGCCCGACCGATGTCGAGAGGTACCTGGCGGGTCTTCGGCGCGCCCAGATCGCGATCGACCTTCACCCGGAACGTTACAAGCACCACCACCTGCGGGCCGTGCCCGAGAAGTACCGGGACCGCGTCGACGTGCGGACCTTCGGAATCGGCGAGCGGATCGTCTTCCTGCCCTATACCCGAGACGCGTTCGCCGAGACCCAACAGTGGACCCAGGCCCGCGGGCTCTTCCCGCGCGTCGACGCGGTCTCCGTCTCCTATGACGAGGTCACCGTCGGTTGATAGGCGCCCGACTGGCCACCGTTGTGTCGTTAGTTGGCGCAGACAAGTATGCCTCGCAGTTGCCACCCGCCGGGTTCACCGTCCTCATCTTCGAAGGCCGAGAAGGTCACCGACGCCAGGTTCGCCGACGGCAGCAGGTCGTCAAGGGTGGTGTCCTGGATCGAGCCGCTGATCCGGGCACCGAGGCCGTGCACGGTGGTTCCCATCGGGCACGACACCGAGACCGACTTGGGGCTGATGGAGTCCAGGCTCGACACGCTCGTCACCACCTGGCGGCCCGGCACCGGGTCGGCGCAGATGGCGTATGCGCTCACCGTCCACAGGCCGGCGAAACCGAGCTCGTCCTCTATCCCGATAGCGCCGGTAGCGGTATCGGTGCTCGTCACGTACGTGTCGTTGAGGATCACCTGGCCGAGACCGGGATTGTCGATCCAGCCACCCAGACCGAGCGGGCGCTGGCCCGGCAGACAGGTGGCGATCGCGGTGGCGTTGCTCGGCGAGCCCGAAGCGCTGGTGGCGCTGACTATCTGCCACCCCGGTACCGGCAGCGCGCACAGCGCCCAGGCCGTCAGGCTCCAGCTACCGGCGTAGCCCGTGAGGTCCTCGTGGGCCGCCGCATCGGCATAGCTGAGCGAGCCCGCGCTGGCCGGCCGGTACCCGGTGAGGATCGCCTGGCCCAGTCCGTTGAGGACTGAGGCCGTGACCCCGACGACCTGCCGCCCGGCCGGACATACCGCCCGTACTCGCTTGCTGGCGCTGGAGTCGTACGGGGAACTGGCGCTGACGAGCAGAAGGCCGGGAACGGCCAAGGCGGCCGGGGCGACCAGTACGGTGGCGGCGAACAGCGCCGAGGTCGTCAAGCCCACGAGAGCCAGCCGTCTGGACCGCACCATGTCGCTCCCTCCACCGGTTGACTCAGTGAAGCCGGCCCTCGCGCGGGACGCAATCGGCTCGACGACAGGTCTGGATCGGCCCGCGGCATCGGGAGGAGGTGGAGTGGACACGCTCGCGATGGCGGCCGGCGCGATCGAGTGCGCCGTGGACGGCGGGCCGGGCACGGGATCCAGGGGCGGCGCTAAGCCGAGTTCAGCCGCCCGTGGTTGAGGATCATCCGCAGGCTCACGTGTCGTAGCAGCGCGAGCTGCTCCGGGACCACGCCCTCCACGAGGACCGCCAGGGTGTCCGAAAGCTGGCGCAGCATCCCGTCAAGACGCCGACCGCCCAGTGCCGACAGGCGTACGGACTCGCCGGTCCGTACCAGCATGCCCTCCCGGTCGAGCTCGTCGAGCACGGCCAGGACCTCCTCGCCCCGGTCGGCCACCAGTTCCGCCACCGGTACCCCGGCGGACTCGCCGTGCAGCCTGATCAGTACCCGCATCGCGGGGTCGTCTTGGACCGCGACGTTGCGCACGGCCTTCGTCTGACGATCGAGGACAAAGGCCGCCCGGCGCAGCGCCAGCAGCGCCTCGTACGCGACCAGCTCGTCGCCGACCAGCGCCGACCGCAGCGACTCCCGGATGTCGGGCTCGTACAGCAGTCCCTCGGGGTCCGTCGCGTAGGGCGTATCCATCACCGGCACTCTATCGGGGGAACAGGCCCTTCGTGTCGGCGGCACGCGCCGCCCGCAACCGGTCCCGGCGCAGCGCGAAAACCTCGTCCGGGCCGGCGAGGCACCCGGCCAGCAACGCCCGCGCCCGGGCCGCCACGGCAACGCGGTCCGGATGCCCGGGCCGCCACTGCTCCGGCTCGCCCACCGTGAGCGCGAAACGGCCGTCGACGGGGACGGCTCCGGGCGGCGGGCCGCCCATCCGGGCCAGGTGACCGTCGCTCAGCAACTGAAACCACATCGCGTGCGGTACCAGCACGTCGGCGACCTCATTGACCTCGGTACCGGCGACGTAGGCGTCCCGGGCCGTCGGCGCCGTGCCCACGCCAGCCCAGACGAGGTCGCGCGCGTGGGCCAGTACCAGGTCACGCAGTGAAGTGAGGTCGGCGCACAGGTCGCGGTCACCGGCGGCGGTGAGCGAGGCCGCCGGTGCGGTGTCGAGAAGGCCGCCCTCCACGGCGAGCGCGGTCGCCGCCGCGCGGAAGTCGCTCGCAACCGCGGCCACCGGCGTCTGCGTGTCCAACGGGAGCGAGAGCGCGCCGGTGAGGGTGCGCCAGTCCAGCGGCAGCTCGGCCGAGACGACCAGACCGACGGGTGGCGCGCCGGGCGGGTGGTGCGCCGACAGCCAACCGGCCGCGATGTCGAGCAGCCAGCCGGGCGGACGCCGGGCCGCGACTCCGAAGGGCCGACCGCGTGGTCCGCACAGAAGCGCCCGCGCGGCCGGCGCGAGCGCGGTAACGGTGGCGTGGCGGTCGCCCATCCGCGGTGCCGCGCCGATCAGGGCGTCGCGCACGCCCGCCTCGGCGAGCCGGCGGGCGATGAGGTCCGGCACGGTACGCACCAGGTCGGCGGGCGTGCCGCCGAAGTCGACCATCAGCAGGTACCCGTCGCCCACGGCGATCGGGCCGGAGACGTACTTCGGGCCGTCGACCTCGCTCGCGGCGAGCCCGCGCATCGACTGCCGTTCGCCGAACCCGGCGATGTCGGCGGACGCGGCTCGCAGCGCCGCCTCCCCGTCGGCCCGGGACGGCGGGTCGAGCGGGGCCCGCACGTGCAGCAGGACGGTCGTCCCGTGCACGGGCTGCGCGAGCAGGCCCCGCTCGATCTCGATCATTGGACTACACCGGTACCGGCGTTCTGACGAAGGGTATGAGGATCGGCGGCACATCGACGCAGACGTTGCACGGTTTCTGGTCGCCGTCGGCCGACCGCTTCACCTCCGCGGCCGCGCGCACGTTCGCCGGCGCCTTGTCCTCCTCGGCGAAGTACACGTGTCCGGGCGGGTTGTCCTTGCCCCACACGTATACCAGATCACCGCCGAAGTCGAACTGCCGCTTGAACCAGTTGCTGTAGACGATGAAGGCGTTCGCCCAGTCCTGCAGCTCGGTGCCCGGTACGAAGATGATCCCGTACCAGAGGCTGGCCGTGCCCACGTAGCGGGCGAGCTGGGCGGTGACGTCGGCCGTCGTGTGCGGACCCTCGAATCGCTTGACCTCGAAGATGTTCCTCTCGTTGGTCACGATGTCGATGCGGAATCCCTGGAAGCCGATGTCCGCGTCGGAGTCGCTGTTGCCGACTTCCCAATCGACGTCCTTGCTGACCGTCGTGCCTCCCTGGAGCTGGTCGTCCCAGAACCGGTCCCACCAGCCCTCGCGGCGCCGGTTCAGCTCGTTGATGGTGAACGCCTGCGCGGCCCGCTCCGGCTGGTGCCCCAGGTACAGGGCCTCGAGGCAATTCGGATCGGCGTTGAGGCAGGCCTCGGAGATGTACCCGCGGGTGCGCAGCGGACCAGTGCCCTGGAAGCACTTGTCGTGCCGCTCGATGCTGTTGCCCGGATCGTCGTCGTCGCAGTCGAACCCG
>Ga0307416_100002059_pt1 | contig 11327 bp, 11 predicted proteins | sample DK1Cmetagenome_2_FD_203821 | JGI IMG/M metagenome (GOLD analysis project Ga0307416, IMG submission 203821) | Maize rhizosphere microbial communities from greenhouse at UC Davis, California, United States - DK15-C-3 | ecosystem: Host-associated > Plants > Roots > Rhizosphere > Soil | place...
GCAGTATCTCACGCCACCTCGCCCCCGTTTCAGGCGAACCAGTCACATTTTGCGGGCCAGCAACTTTTGAACCTTGACAGTGGTGCAGAACACATGCATTCTTATACCAACCCCGCGAATGAGACAGTGTCCCATTTTTCTAACTTCCAAGACAGAGAGGTCTTCGAATGACCATCCCCACACTGGCAGTTCCAGACGCTGCCCGGCGCACCAAAGCCAAGAAAGCGACCGGCGTAGCTGCCTTCGGTACCTTCATCGAGTACTACGACTTCAGCGTCTACGGCTACGTGGCAGCGACTCTGGCGATCGTGTTCTTCCCCGGCGATGACCCGGTAATCGGTTTGCTGAACACCCTGTTGGTGTTCGGCTCCGCGTTCATCGTTCGCCCGCTCGGCGCCGTCTTCTTCGGCCGCCTGGGTGACCGCAAGGGCCGCAGGACCAGCCTGATCGCGAGCATCACCTGCATGGGTGTGGCCGCGACCCTGACCGGCCTGCTGCCGGGTTACGCGCAAATCGGCGTGCTGGCCCCGATCCTGCTGGTGCTGCTGCGCATGCTGCAGGGCTTCTCCACCGGTGGCGAGATCGGCGGCGCCGCCGCCTACATCCACGAATGGGCAGCACCTAAGCGGCGCTCCCTCTTCGTCTCCCTGATCCCGTCCGTCGCGCAACTCGGCAAGGGTCTCGCTGCCGGCTTGGCAGCCCTCGCCGCAGCCATGATGCCCGCAGCCGACCTGGCAGCATGGGGCTGGCGTATTCCATTCCTCCTGGCACTCCCTCTGGGCATCCTGTGCCTGGTGATGCGCCTGAAGGTCGAAGACAGCCCGGAATTCCAGGCCATCAACAAAACCACTGAAGGAACTTCCAAAGCTCCGTTCAAGGAAGTCCTGACCAAGTACCCCAAGGCACTGGCCAAGGTCACCTCCATCTCTCTCGTCCAAAACCTCGGCACCTACATCGGCACCGTGTTCGTGGCCGTCTACTTCAGCGAAGTCCTCGGCTTCACAAAGGGCGAAGCCTCCACCATCGTTCTCCTGGCGGTCCTCTTCGCCGCTCTCCTGATTCCCATGGCGGGTCAGCTCGGCAGCCGCATTGGCAGCAAGAAGGTCCTGCTGTGGGCCTACGTTGCCTATGTCGCCATCACAATCCCGTCCTTCGCCATGATGAACCAGGGCTCCTTCGTCCTGGCGCTGCTGGGCCTCGGCCTGGGCATCATCCCCTACGCCCTCTGCCAGGCCGGAACCTACGGCGCGATGCTCGAGTTCTACCCCACCCGCGTCCGCCACACAGGCGTCGCGTTCGGCCACAGTGTCGGAGCCGTCATCGGCGGCGGCGCAGGCCCCTACCTCGCCACCTACCTCATCGACCTGACCGGCAACACCTTCGTGCCCGCCTTCATCCTCGTCGGCGCCGGCGCCCTCGGACTGCTGGTTGTCGGACTCACCGTCAGGGCCAACACCGACCCCTCCTCCCACCTCTACCGTTAGGCAGCACCACACCGTGACCGCGATCTACATCTCCGATGCCATCCATGAAGACGTCATGGCCGACATCCGCAAAAACGCCCTCGTGCGGGTCGGCTACGGGCCCAACAAAGTGGACTACCTCGACGTCTGCGAGACCATCGACGCCGTCATACTGCGGGCCGAGACCTTCACCCGCGAGATGATCGAAGCCTCCCCCCGCCTGAAGATCATCGCCCGGCACGGAGTAGGCACCGACAACGTCGACCTCGCAGCAGCATCAGAAAGCGGGGTCTGGGTCACCAGCACCCCAGGGTCCAACAGCAACGCCGTCGCCGAACACGTCTTCGCCCTCCTGCTTTCCCTGACCCGCCAGATCGTGCCCGCCGCAAACCGCGTCCTGGCCGGGACCTGGGCTGAGGGCCGGAGCGACCTGATCGGCTACGAACTTTCCGGCCGCACCCTGGGGATCGTAGGCTTCGGCGCAATCGGCAAGCGCGTGGCGACCATCGCCACGGGCTTCGGTATGCGCGTCCTGGCCTCGGACCCGGTCGCCACTGCCGAGGACGCTGCCGCCGCCGGAGCAGACCTGGTGGAACTGGACACCCTCTACGAAGGGGCGGACATCATCACCCTGCACGCCCCTCTGCTGCCCAGCACCCGACACATGATCGGCAGCCGCGAACTGTGCCTCATGAAGGACACCACCGTGGTCATCAACACCTCCCGCGGCGGACTCATTGACGAAAACGCCCTCGTGAAAGCACTGCACAACGGGGAGATCGCCGGCGCCGCGATGGATGTACTCGAAGCCGAAAGCATCGACATGAAAAACCCGCTCGCGCAGACCCGCGTCCCGCTCGATAAAGTACCAAACCTGCTCGTCACCCCGCACGTCGCCGGCCAGACCCAGGAAGCGTTCCTCGAAGCAGGAACCAAATCCTGGGCCGAAGTCCAGGCAGTACTCGCCGGTGAAACGCCCGCCTTCCCCGTCAACGCCCAAGACCTCCGCAAACTCGCCGTCTGAACCGGCCCCAGCCAGTCAAGGAAACCTCCTCGTGTACATCAATGCCTCCGCCGAAAACATCACCGTCTACCCGGAATGGCCCCGCCCGTCCCAGGAACTCGTCCAGTCACTCGCGGCCTACCCCCCGGCGCTGATCGGTGACGTTCGCAAGCGCCTGGACATGATGTCAGCGGACATCCGCTGCCTCACCCCCGGCGCCCGCCTCGCCGGGACCGCCCTCCCCATCCAAATCTGGGAAGGCGACAACCTCGCCATCCACCGCGGACTCGACGAAGCCAAATCCGGGGACGTCCTGGTCATCTCCGGGAACGGGGTCACCAACAGATCCGTCTTCGGCGGCATCCTCGCCGACATCTGCCTCCACAAAGGCGTCACCGGCGTGATCGTTGACGGGGCTGTCCGTGACATCGAAGAGATGAACGATATGGGCCTGGCCGTTTTCGCCCGCGCCGTGGTTCCCGCCGGGCCTTCGAAAAACGGACCCGGGTACGTCGGCAAACCGGTCGCCTGCGGCAACGTCGTCTGCAACCCGGGTGATGTCGTCATCGGCGACCAGGACGGCATAGTCGTCATCCCCCAATCAGAACTCAACGAAACCCTGAAGGCCCTCCCCGCCCAGGAAAACCTCGAACGCCAGATCCGCGACCGCATCAAAGAAGCCGTCGCCTCCTAGAAGACCGCCACGGCACCCTCGCGCCGACAAAAGTGGCAGCGGCCCGGCATGGGCCGCTGCCACTTTTTTGACCAGAACCGGAAAGCCCATGACACCGAACCGAGCAAGGCCGCGTAAACACCGTGACTGGAGCCTGCTGATCAACGCGATGGTGGAAATCCGGCAAAACGGCCAGGTAATCAGAACCGGGTTCGTTGAAGACGTCATGCCCGACTCCTCCGTACTCTGGCTCGCGGCCGACCACGACAACCCCCGCCAAATGTTCGAAGCGTGCCAGGGCCACCAGGTCTGGGTCACGCCACAAGCACTCACCGGCGAACTCAGCTACCGGATGACAGCCAGACAGATCTTCGGCAAGAACCCCACGAGCTGCACATAAACCCCGGACGTCATCACCGGGGGCCTACCTGGGTTTCCACCGGGTTCGGGAGGCGGCCATGCTGTCCTGTGACTGAGGTGAGTCCCGGACAGACCGGGGCAAACCGCACTACCCGCGGGCCTGTAGCCCGAGCGACGGTTTAGAAGGCAGAGGCAAGGGACCCCTGCATCAAGGATTTTTGTCGCGGGGTAGCTGGACTGGCTCTGAACGTTCAGGGCCGCGCCCTGCAGGAAGCGGGTCTGGGCAGATTAATCAAGGCCGGCTCCACATGGCGTGTATCTGGTCCCTTCCGGGACCTAGCCACTTTAACGACTGTGCGGCTGCTCGAGAGGCCGTGCGGGAGACCAACTTTGGAGCCTTCGCTGGGCTAGGCCTTCGGGAGGAACGAAGAGTCCGGATCCAAGCGCTTTCGCCCAATCAAAGCTGCACAGTATGGGGGTGATCGCCCTCAGGCCGTGTGGCGAGAGCCAAGGGCGTTCAGTCAGGCGGTCCTACTGGCTACGCCTTTGCGCCGCTACAGCGAGGAACAGTTGTCCAAGCGGCAGCAGACCAGATTTCAGGATGTCTGCTGGAGCCCAGGGCAGCATTTCCCTATACCAGCCGGCTTTCCGCTTCGTCACTGCCCTCAGATGTGGAGCAGGCGATGAAGTGCTCGACGAGAGGTTCCTGGCCTCCGGCACGGACGACCACGGATAACTCCACCAAGTCGACGCGCTTGCGCAGCTCCCGCCACACCCGGCCCTGGGGTTGCTGCCTGACCGAGGATTCGGAGGCAAGGGTTACCCCGAGCCCGCATCTGACCATGGCGAGCTGGGAGTGGATGGAGTTCGCTGAATGCTAGGCTTTCGGGCTGAAGCCTGCCTGGCGACACGCTGCCACGAGTTCATCGTGATAATCCGGGGAGATGCTCCATCCGTTCGGGGTGCTGGTGCGCGAGCACCATTGACGTCAGCCCGCCCATCGAGTGCCCCACCAGGTCGAACCGGTCAATGCCCTGCTCGGCCCGGGCGGCCAGGGCTGTTGTGACCCGGAAGGGGGACCCCGACCAGTTCCTGGAGGACTTCATCGCACGGAACTGGGCCGCGCCCTACTATTCAAGCCCGCTGTACGCCACCAGCGTCCGCTACAAAGTGCGGGCCCGGGCAGCGCGCGGAATCTTCGAATCCATGGTGGATCTCTCAGACAACGCAGACCTGATGGACAAGTTCCTCGCCCTGCCGCTCCCCTGCATGTTTATGTACGGCCAACAGAACAAGACCCTCAGCTACCTTCCCCACCTTGCTTCAAACGGTGTGGTCCTTGCGGAGATCCCGTGCTGCGGCCACTTCCCCATGTATTCCAACGCCCCGGAAATGTGGCGAAGGATTGCTGCCTTCCAGGCCCTGGCGAATGAACCCTCACCCGCTACAGAGCCCGCCCGCGCTTGACCTACCGCCGGCACAACGCTGCGCCGGCCCCAATCCCTTCGAAAGATAACTGAATGAAAGCACCTCAACACGACCGCGCCGACGAGCTGGAAAACGACCGTAGATCTTCGAGTGCACCCGAAGGTCCACCGGTGTCGGTCTCGGCTGCAAACTGTGGGCGGTGAGGGACTGTAGCAGCATCAGATTCGGCCATATCGTTGACGCATGAGCGAGTCGGCCGAGCACAACAAGCGCGTTGTTTCCATCCTGGTGGAGGCAATCAGCAGTGGGGACCTAGCAGTGTTTGACGAGGTTTATACCGCAGAGGCCGCCGCGAAAGCCCGTCAGTGGGTCCGACCATTTCTGGAGTCTTTTCCCGATGCCAGAATGGACGTCGTCCAGATGGTCGCTGATGGCGATACCGTCGTTGCAAGGCTGCGCTGTTCCGCTACTCATCTTGGTGTCTGGCGCGGGCATGCCCCGACTGGCAGGCGCTTTGAGCGGGTTGACGAGGTGTACTTCTTTTCGTTCCTGGATGGGCTGATCAGTGGCAGTTGGGGCATCGAGGACAACCTAAAACGCTTCGGCCAACTAGGTCTCGCACCTTGGTAAGCCCATATCCCTTGGAATTCGAGACACAGGGGTTATGAGCTGTGGAGCCGCTCCGCGGCGTTGTGGGCTTGAGAAAACGGCCTTGTGGCTGGCTTGGGTAGGGGCGGATGATGACGGTGCCGCGGTCGACGCCGCTGTGTCTTAGTGCTCAGAGCCTGCTTATGAGCGTGGCGTGGAGGGCTTCCACGGGAACCGTGGATTGGTGCCGCCAGCCCAGCAGCCTGGGGTTTGACGAGCCCGTCCAACCTCACCCCACTTTCTGCAGGGAGCACACCTTCGTTTTCGCAGTAGACACTGCTGCAGAGGGCAAGGGCTGGCTTGAAGGGCTTGTAGTGCCCAAGCCGGTGTCAGTTTGAGGAGCCCGGTGGCACCGGATGTCATGTGCCCTGCACCGTTTTGGGTTTAGCGTGTCCCTCGTCCAAGGTCGGCCAGTTCGGATTCAAGCTGTTGTGCCAGGTTTTGCAGGCGTTGGATGCGTTCTTCGGATATGCGCCCCGGTTGGGAGGTTACTTGCGCGTCGACGTCGAAGACAGTGTTGGGGCTGTGCCAGACGTTGAACCATTCCAGGCCGTGGCCGAGGGCGTCGCGGGTTACGCCCTGCAGCAGGAGCAGGGGTTCGCGGATGTTGGCGTGTAGCTTTTCCGCCAGCTCGGGATCTGCTGCCACGGCCTGGACCTGCCTTGGGCCACCGGCTGGGTGGTAGCCGTGTTCCCGCATGAGGCCGAGCAGTGAGGCGTTTTCAAGCAGTTCTGCGGTGAAGTGGGGAAAAAGGTCGCGCGGCACCCATGTCCGCATGAAGGCCACCGGAATCTTTTCCAGGTAGCGGATGCGTTCGATTTTCCATGTGTTGCTGGTGCCCAGGGCTTCAACCGCCGCCGGTGGCGGTTCGGCCGGTTCGAGGGTGAGTACGTGGGTCTGCAGCCGCTGGCCATGCGCGGCAACCTGTTCGTCCAACCCGCCTGCGCGCTGGACGTGCCTGCGGAGGACGGGCGTGGCGGCGACGACGCTGCCGCGGCCACGCTGGCGGCGGATTAGTCCGAGGTCGGCCAAGCCGGAGAGTGCCTGCCGGACGACGCTGCGGGAGACGCCAAACTGTTTTTGGAGTTCCTCTTCGGTGGGAAGCGGCGAACCGGGCAGCAACGGCCGCTCCAGTATCTGGCGGTGCAGGATGTCGCGGATCTGGGCATGAAGGGGGCGCCCGTCTTCCCGGCTCACGCGGGGCGTCGGCTCCTGAGATTCGGCCGAAGCCGGCTGCACGCTCACACTGACTCCTTTGCAGTTCCTGCACATCATAGCCCGCTGCCGGTCCGACTCCTGCTTGACGGGTGACGCGCCCCACAAGTAATGTACGTACTAATTGTACGGACTAAAGTCCGGCGACTGGAAGATACGAAGGCGTATGAAAGGTCAGGTTGATGACACAAATGCAGTTGAGGACTGGGCGGTCACGGGTACCGGCGTTTGCATTCCTCCAGAAGGTTCCTGCGGGCATGATGCTGATCCCTCTCATGCTCGGGGTGCTCATGAACACGTTCGCACCCGAGGCGTTGAAGATCGGCGGCTTCACCACCGCTTTGTTCAAGGACGGGGCGTTGACCCTGATTGCGGTGCTGATCCTGGCGACGGGCGCGCAGATCACCGGCAGCCACAGCGGCAAGGCGGCAGCGTCGACGACGACGGTGGTGTTGGTATGCAAGACCCTGATCCCGGCCACCATCGCGGTGATCCTCGGCCTGGTGGTCGGCATCGAAGGCATCGCAGGGGTATCGATCCTGGCGATGCTGGCGATCTTCGGGAACAGCAACGGCGCCCTGTGGCTGGCGTTTGCAGGCCAGTACGGCGACGAGCGGGATACAGGCGCCTACGTCGCCAGTGCCTTTGACGACGGCCCGTTCCTGGCCCTGATCTTCCTGGGCGCTTCCGGGCTGGGTGACATCCCGGTACTCGCCTTTGCCGCGGCGCTGATCCCGTTCATCATCGGTCTCATCATCGGCGCAGTCGATCGGGAGTGGACGAAGGCACTGGACCACGTGCCGAACATCGTCATCCCGTTCATGTCCTTCGCCGTCGGCACCGGCATCAACCTGAAGACCGTGCTCACCGGCGGGTTCGCCGGCATCTTCCTCGGGCTGATAGTAGTCACCTTCACCGGAGGCCTGACCTACCTCGGGTACCGGCTCATCCTCAAGCGCGGCCCCAAGAGCGGCATCGGATTCGCCGCCGGGACCACAGCTGGGAACGCCGTCGCCGTCCCCGCAGTGGTGGCGGTCGCGGACCCGAGATTTGAACCATTCGTCGCATCGGCGGCCTCACAGGCAGCCACAGCGGTCTTGGTGACAGCAGTCCTGGCCCCGATTGTTGCTTCCTGGGCACTGAAGCGGGCCGGCGGCCTGCAACCGGCAGACCCGGTCACCAGCTCCATCTGAACATCCTGCACATCCCTTCATGGACGGAGAACCCATGCGCGACCCGCGCTCGGTGCGTTGCACCTACTACCTCGAATCCGAGATCGACCCCCAAAAAGCCGCAGCCATCATGGCCGGCGAACAGTCCAGCGGCACCTTCCTGCCCGTGCCCGGCGAATCCGCCCGCATCCGGGAGCGGCACGCCGCGCGCATCACCGACGTCCAGGAACTCGGCTTCTGCCGGCCTTCCCTGCCCTCCCGAGCTAACCCGGAAAAGGTCCGCGCCGCACTGGTCACCGTCGACTTCCCGATGGAAAACGTCGGCACCGACCTGGCAACCCTGCAGACCGCCGTCGCCGGCAACCTCTTCGAACTGGGTGACCTGTACGCCTGCCGCCTGCAGGACATCGCCCTGCCCGAGGACTTCGTGGCCGCCCACCCCGGGCCAGCCTTCGGCATCGAAGGAACACGCAAGCTCATCAGCGACGTCCAGGGCGTCATGGTCGGCACCATCGTCAAACCCAACGTCGGGCTCTCCGAAGAGGAATTCCGGCTGGTTGTCCGCGAGTTGGCGATGGCGTCCATCGACCTGATCAAGGACGACGAACTCATGACCGACCCCGCCTACCTGCCCCTGGAGCGCAGGGTCGCGGTGGCCACCGAGGAAATCCGTGCCGCGGAACAGATCACCGGCCACTCCACCATGTACGCCTTCAACATCACCGGTGACCTCGCCGGACTGCAGAGGCGCCACGACACGGTTGTTGAAGCCGGCGGCCGCTGCGTAATGCTGAACATCCCCGTCATGGGCCTGCCCGCCCTGGCCCTACTCAGAAGCTTCGCCGAAGTCCCGATCCATGGCCACCGGGCCGGCCTCGCTGCCACCATGCGGTCCAAAGCCCTCGGCATGGACTACCGGGTCTGGCAGCAACTGGCCCGACTGGCCGGCGCCGACCACCTGCACGCCAGCGGACTGGGCAGCAAGTTCTACGAACTGGACGAAGAGGTCGCCGCGAACATCCGCAGCCTGCTCGAACCCCTCGGCCAAACCATCGCGCCGCTGCCCGTCCTGTCCTCCGGGCAAAACGTCAGCACCCCCGGCCCCACCTTCGACGCCGTTGGCTCAACAGACCTGATGATGCTCGCCGGAGGCGGCGTCGCCGCCCACCCGGATGGACCCGGAGCCGGAGTGCGGAGCCTCCGCCAAGCCTGGGAAGCAGCCGTGGACGGTATCCCCCTGAAGACGGCAGCCGACAAGCTCGCCGCAACAGGAGACAATGCTCTCCAGCACGCAGTACAGACTTTCGCGAAAGGCTCCTGACATGCCCGCATTCGGTTTCGTCGCAGACGACCTCACCGGAGCCGCCGATGTCCTTGCCCAGTCCCACCGGTACGGGCTGGAAGCGGCGCTTGTCATCGGGGACGCCCCACTGCCCACGGACACCGACGTCGTCGGGTTCGCCGGGCCTGCACGTTCCCTGTCCGGCACGGCCTTCGACAACCTGGTCACCCGTGACCTCGCAGGCATCGCCGCGCTGAGTCTGGACGTGCTGCTCTACAAGGTCTGTTCCACCTTCGACAGCTCCACGACCATCGGGAGCATCGGCCGCGGGATCCAGCTGCTCCACCAGCAATTCCCCCTGCACGGACCCATCCCAGTAGTACCCGCCCAACCCGCCTTTGGCCGGTACACCGCCTTCAGCAACCACTACGCAACCTACGCCGGCCAGATCTACCGGCTGGACCGCCACCCGGTCATGTCCCGGCATCCTTCAACCCCAATGGCCGAAGCGGACCTGCGCCAAGTACTGGCCGAACAACTCGGCGGCACCCAAACACCCGGGGCCATCCATCTGCCCGCCTATAACGACGGCACCTTCAAGGACGCGTGGGCGGACCGGCGGCGGGAACTCGGCGCGCAGGCTTTCGTGGTCGACGCTGTGGACGAACACCACATGGACGCGGTCGCAGAAGCGCTCACCCGAGAAGAACACGGGCACGGTCCCTCAATCGTGGTCGGATCCGGCGGCATCATGGCAGCGCTGTCCAGGTCCATCTCGGACCAAACCCCACGCACACCCGGCCCGCAGAAACCCTCGGGACCGGTGCTGGCCGTCAGTGCCTCGGCCTCCAGCACCACGGCAGAGCAGATCAATGACGCGATCTCGGATGGCTGGGAGGACGTCCCGGTGCCTGCCGAGCTGCTGCAGCGCGATGACACCGGCCTGGTTGCCGCCCTCGATGAGCGCGTCTCAGCTGCCCTTCGAGCAGGGCGCAACGTCGTCGTTCACACCACCCGCGGCGCAGCGGACCCCCGCTACGGCGCGAGCATGCCAGTGGACGCCGGATACGTCGGCACGTTGATTGGCGGCATTGCTGCGCGGATGGCCGATGCCGGGCTCACGCGAGACATTGCCGTCTGTGGTGGCGATACCTCCAGCCACGCACTCATCGCCATGGGCGTGCGGCAGCTCCGGGTGTCCGACCAGTTCGTCACCGCGGGTCCGATCCTGCGCGCCGATGGTGCATCCGCCGTTGGAAACTGCCGGCTGCTGCTTAAGGGCGGGCAGGTAGGCCCCACCGACATCCTGCGCCGCTTCGCCGGTCACCTCCCCAGCTAACACTCCAGCCAATTCCTCCACGCATCACCAGAACCATCGAAAGGCGGCCCCCATGCGGGCAGTAGTCAAAAACGCAGCCGAGCGAGGCGTCACTTATGTCACCGACGCCGGTGAACCCAAGGCAACAGAAGGGTCAGTTGTCATTGAAGTCGGCGCCGCCTCCCTGTGCGGCACAGACCGGGAACTGTATGAATGGACCCCCTCCGCCCAGGCCTTCAACCTCAACCTCCCCGTCATCCTGGGCCACGAAGGCGCAGGAACCGTAGTAGAGGTCGGCGCCGGCGTCATCGGACTGAAGGTGGGCGACCAGGTCGCCCTCGAAAGCCACCTGACCTGCGGCCAGTGCTTCCCCTGCCGCACCGGCGACGCGCACACCTGCGAACGCACCGGAATCCTCGGCATGCACATCGACGGCGTGTTCGCCGAATACGCAGCCGTGCCCCAGGACATCTGCGTCAAGCTCCCCACCGGACTGTCGCTCGAGTCCGGCGCCCTGCTCGAAGCGGCGGGCGTCGCCGTCCACGCCATCCAGCGCGCCAACTACTCCGTCGCAGGACGGGCCGTGCTCGTCAGCGGCGCAGGACCGGTGGGCCTCGTCGTGGTGAACCTGGCACTGCTCATGGGCGCCAGTCACGTTATCGCCGTCGACCCCAACCCCTACCGGCGCGCCCAAGCCGAAAAACTTGGGGCAACCGCACTGCACCCCAACGACGGCGTCATTGAACGCTGCCGCGAACTCACCGG
>Ga0307416_100002060_pt1 | contig 11327 bp, 14 predicted proteins | sample DK1Cmetagenome_2_FD_203821 | JGI IMG/M metagenome (GOLD analysis project Ga0307416, IMG submission 203821) | Maize rhizosphere microbial communities from greenhouse at UC Davis, California, United States - DK15-C-3 | ecosystem: Host-associated > Plants > Roots > Rhizosphere > Soil | place...
GGGCGACGAATACCTGGTCGGCCAGGACGCGCACACCTACAAATACGAAGGTGGCGGCGCCGCAGTGCTGGGCAGCATCCAGCCGCAGCCGATCATCAACCAGCCGGACGGCAGCATTGCCCTGCAGGACATTGAAGCCGCGATCAAGCCGGACGATGTCCACTTCGCCCGTTCCCGGCTGCTGGCGCTGGAAAACACCATCGGCGGCAAAGTACTGCCGGCCCAGTACGTCGCACAAGCCACCGCGCTCGCGCACGAACGCGGCCTGCGCACCCACCTCGACGGCGCACGCATCTGCAACGCGGCAGTCAAGCAGGGCATCAGCCTGCGCGACGCCGTGCGCGGTTTTGACAGCGTCTCCGTGTGCCTCAGCAAAGGCCTTGGCGCGCCGGTCGGTTCTGTCCTGTGCGGCAGCAGGGAGCTGATCGAACAGGGCAAACGCTGGCGCAAGATGCTGGGCGGCGGCATGCGCCAGGCCGGCGTCATCGCCGCCGCAGGCCTGTACGCGCTGCAGAACAATGTGCAGCGCCTGGCCGAAGACCATGCAAACGCCAGCTGGCTCGCCGCCGAACTCGCAAAGATCGGCGTGCTGCAGGTGAGCGTGCCGCAAACGAACATCCTGTTCGTCACCATGCCGCGCGACGCGTGTGAAGGCCTGAACGCCGCGCTGGCAGCAGAACGCATCCGCGTCTCGATGGCGCCCACGCTGCGCCTCGTGACCCACCTCGACGCCTCGCGCGCCGACCTCGAACACGTCGCAGGCGTGTTCGCACACTATTTCAAGCAATGACTAACGAAGACAATACCGTCCGCCTCGCCAAACGCGTGGCGGACATGATTCCATGCTCGCGTCGCGAAGCGGAAAATTACATCGAAGGCGCCTTCGTCAGCGTCGACGGCGTTGTGGTTGAAGAACCAGGCGCCCGCGTCGAAGCTGGCCAAGAAGTCACACTGGCGCCCGACGCAACGCTGCTCGACATCGCTCCGACCACCATCCTGCTGAACAAGCCGGCCGGCGCCGACGCGCTGGCGTGCCTGCAACCGAACGCCCGCACCAAGGAAGCCCAGCGCGTGCGTTTCCTGCAGCGCCACGTGCGCAACCTGACCGCGTGCCAGCCATTGGACATGCAGGCCAGCGGCCTGTTCGTGTTCACGCAGGACTACCGCATCGTGCGCAAGCTGGTGGAAGAGGGCGCCACGGTTGAACAGGAACTGATCGTCGACGTCGAAGGCCAGATCGCCGACAACGGCCTCACGCTGCTGAACCAGGGCGCCGGAAAAGTCAGCTGGCAGAACGAACATCGCCTGCGCTTTGCGGTCAAACCGCCCAAGCCATCGCTGGTGGTCAAGCTGTGCGCCGACGTCGGCCTCAAGGCCACCGCCGTCAAGCGCCAGCGCATCGGCCGCATCTCCATGGCGGGCCTGCAGCCGGGCGAGTGGCGCTACCTGCAAGGTTACGAACGTTTCTAAGCTAGTCAGCCTGGAAACAAATTGTAATTCCCTATGCCGCCTGGGCTGGTGCTGGCTAACATCAAGCCAACACCAACCAGGAGGCTGCAATGACTTACCCGACACTGCCGAACTACTCGAAGCTCAGCTGGCATGAGATGGCCGATGCCACGCAGATGCGGTTGTGGGCGTATAGCGCTTACGGCTATGAGAACGCCGGCCAGTATTCCGCCAGCTATCTTGGCGCCGCAGGCGATGCCGTATTCAGCTTCCAGGCCGTCGCCGGCGCCATCTATTCCTTGCAATCGTCCAGTTACCGGGAACCCGGAACGCTGCTGGTCTTCGACCACGACGGCTATGCCATCGCTGAAGATGACTACACCGGCGAATGGGGCACGGATCATGTCACCTTTGTCGCGCCATACACCGGGACCTACTATGTTGACGCCTCCTGGTGGCAGGGCAGTGCCAGCGATCAGCTGGGCGTCTCGCTGGAAATCTACGAAGACCTCGCAACCCTGAACGGCTGGAACATCGACGGTACGATGCGCGGCGAAGAAATCAATGGCACTGCCAGCGACGACAATATCTTCGGTTTCGAGGGGCGGGACTCCTTGTTCGGCGGGCGTGGTAACGATTACCTCGATGGCGGCACCGGGCTGGACGAAGCCTTCTACAACGGCAACCGCGACGATTATTACGTCCGCGCCGACGGCGACCGTTTCAAGGTCACCGACGACTGGGGCAGCGATGGCACCGACCTGCTCTCGAACATCGAACGGCTCGACTTCAAGGACATTGACGTTGCCCTCGACATCGATGGCGCCGCTGGTGAAGCGTACCGCCTCTACCAGGCAGCCTTCAACCGCACGCCTGACCTGGAGGGCCTTGGATTCTGGATCAGCAAGCTTGATGCTGGTATGGACCTGGGTGATGTCGCCCGCGGCTTTGTAGGCTCGGACGAGTTCCGCCTTCTTTATGGCGCCCAGCCGAATCATGTAGAAATAGTCACTCGCTTCTACCATAACGTCCTGCATCGCGCGCCCGACCAGGAAGGCTTGGAATGGTGGGTCGACGTACTCGATACCGGCAAGGCAAACGTGTCCCAGGTGCTGGTTGGCTTCAGTGAAAGTGAAGAAAACTATGCCCGCCTGATCGGCACCATGGAGAACGGCATCGAATTCATCCCCTTTGGTCAATCGTGACGCGCTATTGTTGCTGAAAATGCTAGTATTGCCCGGGATAACTTTTTTGGGGGTCCTGACATGGCAATCAACGCACGCGCCGGCGACATGACGGTGGCTGCTCCTGCGCGTCTGCCGTTAGCGGAAGTCATACGGTTGCTAATGGCAGTTGTCCTGCTAATGATGTGCGCGCGCACAGATGCAGCGGAAGCGCAGTGCCACTCGACAGACTCCAAATCCCCCTGGTCTGCCGCCTGCTTTGACACATATGGCAATTTACGCCAGGTAAAGGCTGAGTACAGGAACCTGATTGTGCCAAACGCATCTGGCATGGCCGTGATATTCATCGATGACCTACCCGAATTAGTCGCGGTGGATCGTCACGGCGTTGTGGTCATACCGGGTATTCGCTCGACGGGCGATTTTGACTATCCGGATGCCGAAAATGGCGTCGGCCGATTCTACGCATCCGGGAAATGCGGCTACTTCCAGGCCGATACATTCGATGTCGTCATCCCTGCTGCATACGACGATTGCGAAGCCTTTCATGATGGCGAGGCTGCCGCATGCACAGGCTGCGTGAGGTATTGCACACAGCAGGATTGCTTGACCTCCGTCTTCGTTGGTGGCTCCGGAGTAGTTCTGGATACCAGGGGCGTTGTGCTTCGTCGCTTTGCCCCACCAAAGCTGGAAGACGCTTGTGGCCGGGATGGAATCGCGGAATTCGGCCAACTGTATGGTGGTGGTACTTCCGCTCTGAAATGTAATGACTATTCGAATCGAATAGTTAAACCTGGAAGGAATGAAAGGTAAGGCGATGGCTGGAGAAATTATTCGCTTGGGTGACTCGACGAGTCACGGCGGCAAAGTGCTGGAAGGTTCGCAGACGGAGATCTGTCATGGCAAACCAATCGCTTTCATTGGGCACAAGGTGTCCTGCCCCAAGTGCTCGGGGACGCATACGATTGTGGAAGGCGTGCAGACCACGACGATCTTCGGCAAGGGCGTGGCCGTAGCCGGAATGAAGACATCGTGCGGTGCAACGCTGATCGCAGGCCAGTTCACGGACGTGATCATGCCTGGCGGTGGCTGAGGGGCTGCGCCGGCACCTGCCCTTAAAGCTGTAGCCACTGCATCGCCCGCAGCAGCGCCAGTCGCCGCCAAGGCTGAAGCAAAAGACCTCGCCTGGCATGGTCCGCAGGCTGTTTTTCGACGATCGGCGAAGCCCGAAGAGTGAAGTCTCATTATCAGAAGCGGCTCGTTCCGAACTTCCACCCTCGTGGGCGGGAAGGGCACAGTGTTCGACGCGAACGGCCGAATACTTCGATACAACACTCTCCCGCGGCCTATTTTCCCAAAGGCCTGCAGGATGTGAAAACTACGCTTCGATGAATGGGCAGAGAGCGGGCGCCGTCGAAGGGTTGGACAGTACGTTGTTATGTCCAGCGTCGGGCAAGACGACCAGCTGCTTGCGCATGGCGCCAGTCGCATCGAACACGCGGCGCGACATGAATGGCGGCGTGGTCTTGTCCTTGCCGCCTGCCAGCAGGAGCGTTGGCGACTGAAGCTGCCTGGCTGCCCGTTCATTATCGATTGCAGCCAGCGATGGTTCCACCGACACGCGCATGAACGGCTTGTAGTACCAAGGTATCGAATTCTTTACTGTCTCGAGCGCGGTGGTGGCGGTGGTTTCCAGCACAAGCGAACGCACCGCTCGCTGCTGCGCCACGCCTGCAGCGACAAAGCTGCCAAGCGATTGGCCATGTACAGAGACCATGCCCGGGTAGCGCGCATCCAGCAGGTCGTAGAGCGCCACCGCATCGCCAGTCATATTCTCCACAGTCGGCGAGCCACTGCTGCGGCCATAACCGCGGTAATCAAATATCGCGACATTCACCTTGCAGTCTTTCAAAGCAGCGACCACGCGCTTGCCGCTTTCATCGAGATGGAACATATTGCCGCCGAAGTAGAGCAGGGTGCGGTCGGCACCTGCGCGTGTTACCAGCACGCCGCGCAGCACGGCGCCGTCCGGGCGCTGTAAGGACAGTTCATTGCCGTTCTCGAAGGTGTGCTGCGGAAGCGGCTTGTCCTTGGTCACGGCGTCCGGGCGGATGAACATGGATTCCTTGAGCACTATCGACTGGCAACCAGCCAGCAGGATGAGGGGCAAGAGGGCGGCAAATTTTCGCATTGGGGACTCTCCTTTTGATATTATGTAGAAAATAATACAGCAAAAACTTATCGTAAAACAGTAAACATGAAGAAAATTGCCTTCCTTCGCGTCGTGGTGGCGTTGTTTGTGCTCGTGCAGGCCGCCTATTTTGTGATTTCGTGGTTCGTGCCGGAGGGTGTCGTGCTCGGTGGCGTGCGGATGGTCATGTCGCCGAAATGGCTGTCGCCCGCAGACGTCGCGGCGCTGTCGCCGGGGCGGCTGGCGCTGGGTGTGCTGGTCAGTGCGCCGGTATTCGTGCTGGTCGCCTATGCGGGATGGCGCCTGGATGCTTTGCTGCGTGCGCTGGCGCGCGGCGTGCTGTTTGCTGCCGCGACGATCGGGCACTTGCGCGCATTTGCAGGGGCGGCACTGGCTGCGATGGTATGGTCGGTACTCGATACGCTGCTGCGCGGCCTGGCCTGGCGCCATGTCCTCGGCGACGAATCGAAGCTGAATATTGGCGTCTCGTCGGAAGAACTGCTGGCCATGCTGGTGTGCGCGCTGTTCTTCGTGATCGCGGGCCTGATGCACGAAGGCCGCCGCCTCGCTGAAGAAAACGAAGGCTTCGTCTGATGGCGATCGTGATCCACCTCGACGTCATGCTTGCCAGGCGCAAGGTCAAGTCGCGCGAACTGGCTGCCTATGTGGGCATCACGGAGCAGAACCTCAGCCTGCTGAAGTCCGGCAAGGTAAAGGGCATTCGTTTCGGCACGCTGGAAAAGATCTGCGAGAAGCTGCAATGCCAGCCGGGCGATATCATCGAATGGACGCCGGAACCCGGCGGCAGTGATTCCGCAAGTGATGAAGGCTTGCTATGATGAGTCATGGATAACGACTTTTGCCTCGTCGGCCGCTTCCTGGTGCCGGCGGATGCCTTCATCGTCTGCGGCTGCCTGCGCGCGGCCGGGCTGAATGCCGTCATCGCGGACGAACAGCATGTGCAGGCGGCCTTGTTGCTGGCGCCGGCGATCGGCGGCGCCCGTGTGCTGGTGCCGGAAGCGGAACTGGAGCAGGCGCGCGAAGTGCTGGCCGCCTTTGAGCGCGGCGACCTGGCGCTGGGCGACGACGCCGACTTTGGCGGCGCCCAGGTCTATGAATTCATACCACGCAAGTAAACACGATCGCCTGGATCTTGCCTTCCACCGGGCCGCTGCCGTATTTCTCTTCAATCGCCGCTGTCCCTGCATCGATCGCTTCCTGCAGCCGGGCAGGATCGCGGCTTTCGATATCGGCCTTCAATGGCGAACCCTGACAGAACGCCAGCGCAGGAATGCGCGCCGATTCCGCGCGGCTGGTTGCGCTCACCACTTCATGCGTGACGGCGCCGGTAAAGCCGGCGCTCGCCAGTTCCTTACGGATGACATCCACATCGTGGTAGCCGTAGGGGACGCGCGGCAGGAAGCGTGGCGGATCGGTAGGGAACATTTTTGCCAGCGCGTGGTTTAACGCGGCGGAAAAATCGTTATGGCTGATGGCGTCCCACACGTTAAAGCAGTACATGCCGCCTGGTTTGAGCACCCTGCGCGCCTCGGCGTAGGCGCGCTGCTTATCGGGGAAGAACATCGCCCCGAACTGGCATACCACGGCATCGAAGCTCGCATCCGCGAATGGCAGTTCAAGTGCATCTGCCTGGCGCCATTCGATGCGCGGTGAATTCACTGACTTGCGCGCCTGTTCCAGCATGGCGGGGTTCAGGTCGGACGCCACGATGTGTGCATCGGGCACATCCTGCAGCAGCTGGCGCGTGACAACGCCGGTGCCGCAGGCGATTTCGAGGATGCGCTGCGGGTGCCGCGTGGCGACGCGCCGGGCGATGTCGATGGCGTACTGGGTAAAGATGAGCGGCACCAGGTGCCGTTCGTACATTTCCGGAATGGAACCCGCAAATACTGTGTCCTGATTCATGGCTGCCTCCCTGTTGACCGTAACAGTATAGGCGGCGAAACATGGATCAGGCGGCGGCTTGTTTCTTTTCCGGTTTTGGCAGCTGTACCAGGCGGGTACCGGCGATGCGGTCGTGCAGGAACTGGCGTTCCTTGTCGAGGAAGGCGGTCAGCGACCACAGGAGGATGCTGGCAAACATGGCATACAGCTTATGCTTATTGCTGAGGTCAGCGGCGTAGGCTACGACGATGCCCGGCAACACCCACATCCACGCCAGCAGATAGCGCAAGGCTGCGGTGCGGATCGGCAGGTGGTTGTGGCCCGGCTGTACCACCTTGATGCGCCAGGTCTGCATCGCCAGGGTCTGGCCTTTGCGCGTCCACTGGTGGATGAAGTAGGCGCCCAGCACGAGGAAGGCCAGCGCCTGGCGCATATGTTCAACTGTTTGCGTGTGACTGGCCTTGGTAACGAACTCGAATACCAGGAAGGGCAGGAACAGTGCGGCGAAGGCCAGCAGGATTTCGTAAGTCATCGACACCAGGCGGCGCCTGACGGTCGGAACTGCGTTATTTGCTTGCATTGGAAACTACGTTGGACGCGCTGGCGGTCGTGGTGGATACGGTTGCGGAGTCGGTGCCTGCGCTGCTTGCTGGCAGGCCGGCCGGGCTGGCTGCGCCTGCGGCGGGTGCCGGCGCAATGCTGGAGGAAGGCGCAGTCGGATGAACGCCTGGCGGCACGATTGCCGGCGAGCCTTGTGGCAGCCCGATCGGCGCTGGTGGAACGGTTCCCGGCGGTACGGTGCCCGGCGCTGGTACCAGCCCCTTGCCCTTGGCTTTGACCGGCGCCGGCGTTCTCAGCGCGGCCTGGGCCGGCGTAGGCGGCTTGGCGACCTGGGCTTTCTTGGCGGCGGCCGCCTCAGCCAGCTTCTTCCTGGCTTCTTCCGGCAGCTGCTGGTACTGCTCCCACTCGGCGGCGCGTTTGCCCGGTGGCGTGGCCTTCTTCTGCGCGCGCGCATAGTTCTCGCGCACGGCCTTGCGTTCGGTCGGCGACAGCGCCACCCATTCACGCATGCGTTCCTGCACGCGCACCTTCTCGTCCGGCTTCATCTTGGCCAGGCGATTGGCGATGGAAATCCATTTTTGCTTGCGCACCGGCCCCAGTTCTTCCCAGGTCGACTCCAGCGGGGCGAGGGCTTGCTGCTGGGCTGGCTTGAGGTCAGCCCAGTGCGGCTTTTCGCCGATGAGTTTTGGTGCCTGCGCCGAGGTGGCGGACATGGCCGCGGTAACAGCTGGCTGCGGCGCCGGGCGGCTGACCATCCAGATGGCCGCGGCGATGCCGATGCCGGCTACGGCCATTGCACCAGCAATCCATTTTCTCCGACCGCTAACACGCGCCATGCTTATTGCTCGCGAGTCTCGAGGTAGGCGCCAAAGCCCTGATCCAGGTAAGCGGACAGCGGCAGCTCGTCAGACAGCACGGCTGCATCCATTTCGGCCAGTTCAGCAATCGATTGCTGTTGCTCGTACTGATACACGCTGACCATGCCGCCCAGCACCAGCAGCAGGGGCAGGGCCACACTGACACGGGTGAACCAGGCGAACGGGCTGGCGAAGAAGCCGCTGGCGCCGCCGGCAATGGCCGGGGCAGTGCGCGACACGCGCACGCGCGCAGGCGCATCGGCTTTTTTGCGGGCCATGGCAGCCTGGCGCGCAGCGGCCAGGCGATCGGTCGTCGAGGCCGGCAAGTCGTCCAGCTTTTCGTTCAGCGCATGCCTTACACGGTAGGCAAAGTTGATATCTTCGGTGTTCATAACTTAATTCCCTTGGCTTTGAGCGATTCAGCGAGCGTGTGTGTTGCTCTCGAGCAATGCGTCTTTACGCTCCCTTCGGAACATCCCATCGCTTCGGCAGTCTCAGCTACATCCATATCCTGCCAGTAACGCATGAGGAACGCTTCTCGTTGACGCGCGGGCAGTTTTTGCACTTCTTCTTCAATTATCTGCAAGATTTGTGCCCGTTCCACCTGGTCCGCACTCGACTCAGCCGCCTGGGAACCCTGTTCGGCCTCGTAGGACTCCAGTATATCAAAGTCCTCGTGCTCATCCTGGGAAGGGCCTAAGCCCGAGAAAAGGCTGACCCAGGTGTTGCGAACTTTTTCGCGACGGAAATAATCAAGTATGGTGGTCTGCAGGATGCGCTGGAACAGCATGGGCAATTCGGCGGCCGGCTTGTCGCCGTATTTTTCCGCCAGCTTGATCATTGCATCCTGGACAATATCCAGTGCCGACTCATCCTTACGGACGGCGTACACCGCTTGTTTGAAGGCGCGGCGCTCGACGTTTTCGAGGAAATCCGATAATTCTTTGTCTGTTGCCATGCGTCGGAATTTGGCTGCGCTTATGCCGGTTTATCTGAACAATCCGGCATTCTAACAAAATTCACAGATTAAGCTTGACCAAAATGGTGCAACGCAGTAACGTTAGGGACGCTTTGCACACCACGAAGCTCCCCGGTTCGTCCACGACAGGCACACAAAGCCGTTTTGGATAGCCAGCTTTCTTTTGTCAGCAGTTTGCTCTAACCCGTGCCACAAGCGCGAGAGGTAGGTAACGACCGCTGCAAAACTCCAGCCAAACGAGTTGCGTTTAGCACCGTCTTGTACTCCAGCTACGCTTGGGGGAAGGGTCAGTGTCACCGCAGAAAGAAGGGAAGCTTGGAGTCGTGCGCGGCAGGCCTGCTTCGATAGGCAAGAGCATCCAATCAATCTCCTATGGACCTTGAAAGGATTGTTTCATGAATACCGAAGCCCCCATCACGGGAGCAGAGATCCTCGTTCGTTGCCTCGCAGAAGAAGGCGTCGAACATGTCTTTGGCTATCCCGGTGGCGCCGTCCTTTATATCTACGACGCCATCTTCAAGCAAGACAAATTCCAGCACATCCTCGTTCGCCACGAGCAGGCCGCTATCCATGCCGCCGACGCGTATTCGCGCAGCTCGAACAAAGTGGGTGTGGCGCTGGTTACCTCCGGACCTGGCGTCACCAATGCGGTGACCGGCCTGTCCACCGCATATATGGATTCCGTTCCGATGGTAGTGATTTCCGGCCAGGTGCCGAGCCACGCCATTGGACAGGACGCCTTCCAGGAATGCGATACCGTCGGCATTACGCGCCCGGTGGTCAAGCACAACTTCCTGGTCAAGGACGTGAAAGACCTGGCGGAAACCGTCAAGAAGGCTTTCTATATCGCCCGCACCGGCCGTCCAGGCCCAGTGCTGGTGGATATTCCAAAAGACATCTCGATGCACAAGCACACGTACTCGTATCCGAAAGAGATCGAGATGCGTTCCTATCGCCCGGTCGACAAAGGCCACGCAGGCCAAATCCGCAAAGCGCTGCAGCTGCTGCTGTCGGCAGAGCGCCCAATGATCTACACCGGCGGCGGCGTGATCCTGGCGCATGCATCGAACGAACTGAATCGCCTGGTTGAAAAGCTCGGTTTCCCGGTCACCAATACCCTGATGGGGCTTGGCGGCTCGCGTGCCAGCGACCCGAACTTCGTCGGCATGCCCGGCATGCATGGCACCTACGAGGCCAACCTCGCAATGCAGAATTGCGACGTGCTGATCGCCATTGGCGCGCGTTTCGACGACCGCGTGATTGGCAACCCCAAGCACTTCAGCCAGAACCCGCGCAAGATCATCCATATCGATATCGACCCCTCGTCGATCTCCAAGCGCGTCAAAGTGGATATCCCGATCGTCGGCAACGTCAAGGACGTGCTGGTGGAACTGCTGTCGCAGCTGGAAGCGACCGAGCAGCGTCCGAACTCCGCCGCGCTGAAAGACTGGTGGAAGCAGATCGACGAATGGCGCGGGCGCGATTGTCTGAAGTACGCCACGTCCGAGCTGGTGATCAAGCCGCAGCAGGTGGTCGAATCGCTGTTCGATATTACCCGCGGCGACGCCTTCGTCACCTCCGACGTCGGCCAGCACCAGATGTGGGCAGCGCAGTACTACAAGTTCGACAAGCCGCGCCGCTGGATCAATTCCGGCGGCCTGGGCACCATGGGTGTCGGCCTGCCGTACGCCATGGGCGTGCAGATGGCCAATCCGGGTGCGACCGTCGCCTGCATCACCGGCGAAGGCTCGATCCAGATGAACATCCAGGAACTCGCGACCTGCAAACAGTACCGCCTGACGCCGAAGATCATCCTGCTGAACAACCGCTTCCTCGGCATGGTGCGCCAGTGGCAGCAGATCGACTACGGTTCGCGCTATTCCGAGTCCTACATGGATTCGTTGCCGGACTTCGAAAAGCTGGCCGAGGCCTACGGCCACGTCGGCATGCGCATCGAAAAACCGGGCGACGTCGAAGGCGCGCTGAAAGAAGCATTTGGCATGAAAGACCGCCTGGTCTTCATGAACTTCATTACCGACCAGAGTGAGAACGTGTGGCCGATGGTGAAGGCTGGCAAAGGCCTCTCCGAAATGCTGCTTGGCTCGGAGGACCTGTAATCATGCGCCATATTATTTCCGTACTGCTTGAAAACGAAGCCGGAGCGCTGTCGCGCGTGGTGGGCCTGTTTTCCGCGCGCGGCT
>Ga0307416_100002061_pt1 | contig 11324 bp, 21 predicted proteins | sample DK1Cmetagenome_2_FD_203821 | JGI IMG/M metagenome (GOLD analysis project Ga0307416, IMG submission 203821) | Maize rhizosphere microbial communities from greenhouse at UC Davis, California, United States - DK15-C-3 | ecosystem: Host-associated > Plants > Roots > Rhizosphere > Soil | place...
CTTGCTGTTGAACACCAGGGCGGTGTAGAAGAAGCAGAAGAAAATGATTGCCACGGCGTACAGCAGTGCATGGATTGGCTCACCAGGAGCCATCGACGCAGCCAGATCTTTCAGGAAACGGACCACCGGGTTAGAGGTGTCCGCACCTTTCGAAAACCAGTCCACGATGGTAGCCGGGAACAAGATAATCGACGAAGCGAAGATCGGCGGAATCACGCCTGCCATGTTCAGCTTGAGCGGCAGGTGGCTGGTCTGCCCACCGTAGATCTTGTTGCCGACCTGACGTTTGGCATAATTGACCAGGATCTTGCGCTGACCACGTTCCACGAACACCACGGCGTAGGTGACGGCAGCCACCAGCAGCACGATGAGGATCGCCGACGGTGCACCGATGGCGCCCTGCGACACCTGGGAGAACAAGCCACCCAGTGCGCTCGGCAGACCAGCAGCAATACCGGCGAAGATGATGATCGAGATGCCGTTACCAAGGCCACGCTCGGTAATCTGCTCGCCCAACCACATCACGAACATGGTGCCGGTCAGCAGCGTCACTACCGTGACGAAGCGGAAGGCCACCCCTGGGTCCAGTACCAGGCCAGGCTGGGATTCCAGCGCGACCGCGATACCGAACGCCTGGAACAGAGCCAGACCGACGGTTGCGTAGCGGGTGTACTGGGTAATCTTGCGACGGCCCGATTCACCTTCTTTTTTCAGCGCCTCCATGGTCGGCGACACGATCGACACCAGCTGCATGATGATCGAGGCCGAAATATATGGAGTGATGCCCAGAGCAAACACCGTAAAGCGCGAGAGCGCGCCACCCGAGAACATGTTGAACATGCCAAGGATGCCACCTTCCTGTTGCTTGAACAGTGCTGCCAGCTGCACCGGATCTACCCCTGGTACAGGGATGTGTGCACCGAGACGGTACACCACCAGAGCGCCCAACAAAAACCACAGCCGGTTCCAGGGGAAGCCGGCGGCGGCGGATTTAGCAAGCTGCGGATTCGTTGCCAATTTTCGCTCCGATTAAGCTAGCGGGGCTCAGGCTACCGAGCCGCCAGCTGCTTCGATGGCTGCTTTCGCGCCGGCGGTCACTTTCAGGCCTTTTACGGTCACTGCTTTGGTGATTTCGCCGGAAGCGATTACGCGTACGTCACGTGCCAGAACATTCAGCACGCCGGCCTGTTTCAGCACCAGGATGTCGACTTCACCGACAGCCAGGGCGTTCAGGTCCGACAGACGCACTTCAGCCTTGAAAGTAGCATTCAGGGATTTGAAGCCACGCTTAGGCAGACGACGCTGCAGAGGCATTTGACCGCCCTCGAAACCGACTTTATGGAAGCCGCCCGAACGCGATTTCTGACCTTTGTGGCCACGACCAGCGGTTTTACCCAGGCCGGAGCCGATACCGCGGCCAACGCGACGCTTAGCGTGCTTGGCGCCGTCCGCTGGTTGAATGGTATTCAGTTGCATTGTTTTCTCCAGATCGTAAGGTTGCTTACGAAACGACTTTAACGAGGTAAGCGACCTTGTTGATCATGCCGCGCACTGCAGGGGTGTCCTGCAGTTCGGACACCGAATTGACACGACGCAGGCCCAGGCCGCGCACGGTGGCACGGTGGTCTTGACGGGTGCCGATCAGGCCCTTCACCAGTTTAACTTTGATAGTGCTCATGAAGTTCCCCTTAAGCGAAGATCTCTTCAACCGACTTGCCGCGCTTGGCGGCGATGTCAGCTGGAGTGCTCATTTTGGCCAGGCCGTCCAGGGTGGCGCGCACCAGGTTGTACGGGTTGTTGGAACCGGTGGATTTCGCCACCACGTCCGTCACGCCCATCACCTCGAAGATAGCGCGCATTGCGCCACCAGCGATTACGCCAGTACCAGGCTTGGCCGGGGACATCATGACGCGCGAGGCGCCGTGACGACCGGTCACGGTGTGCTGCAGAGTGCCGTTCTTCAGAGGTACCTTGATCAGGTTGCGACGGGCTTCTTCCATTGCCTTCTGCACACCGACCGGTACTTCCTTCGACTTGCCCTTGCCCATGCCGATGCGGCCATCGCCGTCACCAACCACGGTCAGCGCTGCGAAGCCCATGATGCGACCACCCTTGACCACTTTGGTCACGCGGTTGATCGCGATCATTTTTTCGCGCATGCCATCATCCGGCTTATCGGATGCCATTTTTGCTTGCATTTTTGCCATGATCGTTATCCTTAGAACTTCAGGCCAGCTTCACGCGCGGCTTCAGCCAGCGCCTTGACACGGCCGTGGTAACGGAAACCGGAGCGGTCGAAGGCGACTTCGGTGATGCCCGCTTTCAGTGCTTTTTCTGCGACGCGCTTGCCAACCAGTGCGGCAGCGGCGGCGTTGCCACCCTTGCCAGACTTGCCAGCCAGCTCGGCGCGCACTTCCGCTTCCACGGTCGAGGCCGAAACCAGAACTTTGGCGTCCGGGCTGATCAGGTTCGCGTAAATGTGCAGGTTAGTGCGGTGCACCGACAGGCGGTTCACTTTCAGTTGCGCGATCTTGATGCGAGTTTGACGTCCGCGGCGCAGACGAGATTCTTTTTTGTCCATCGTCAGCCCCTAATTACTTCTTCTTGGTTTCTTTGAGCTTAACCACTTCGTCCACATAGCGGACGCCCTTGCCCTTATAAGGCTCAGGGGAGCGGTAAGCACGAACTTCAGCAGCCACCTGGCCAACTTTTTGGCGATCAACGCCAGAGATGATGATCTCGGTTGGGGTCGGGGTTGCCACCTTGACGCCGGTCGGCATGTCGTGAACGACTGGGTGCGAGAAACCCAGGGAGAGGTTCAGCTTGTCGCCTTGCGCCTGGGCTTTGTAGCCCACGCCTACCAGGGACAGCTTCTTCTCGAAGCCCTTGGTGACACCGGTGACCATGTTGTTGACCAGAGCACGCAGGGTGCCGGACATGGCGTTCGATTCACGGCTGTCGTTGACCACGTCGAAGGTCAGGGTGCCAGCGTTGTTTTCTACTTTAACCAGGCCGTTCAGGCTCTGGGTCAGGGTGCCCAGCGGGCCCTTGACGGTGATCGCTTGTGCGGAGATGGCAACTTCGGCGCCAGCAGGCACAACGATCGGCATTTTAGCTACACGAGACATTGTGTTACTCCTTAAGCCACGAAGCAGATGACTTCGCCACCAACACCGGTAGCGCGCGCCTTGCGATCGGTCATGACGCCTTGCGGGGTCGACACGATTGCCACGCCCAGGCCGTTCATCACGGTTGGGATCTCATCTTTGCCTTTGTAAATACGCAGGCCTGGACGCGATACGCGCTCCAGACGTTCGATTACAGGACGGCCTACATAATATTTCAAACCGATTTTCAGTTCCGCTTTGCCTTCGTTGGTCGACACTGCGAAATCTTCAATGTAACCCTCGTCCTTCAGGACGTTGGCAATCGCTACTTTGACTTTCGACGATGGCATGGCCACGGAGGTCTTTTGCACGCCCTGGGCGTTGCGAATGCGGGTCAGCATATCGGCGATAGGATCGCTCATACTCATTGCTTATTCTCCTATTACCAGCTGGCTTTGGTCATACCCGGGATCTCGCCACGCATGGCGAATTCACGGAGCTTGATACGACCCAGGCCGAATTTACGGAAGGTGCCACGTGGGCGACCGGTGACCTGGCAGCGGTTACGCTGACGGGTTGGAGCCGAGTTACGCGGCAGTGCCTGCAGTTTCAGGCGTGCTTCGTAACGCTCTTCTTCCGATTTGGTCTGGTCATCAATGATGGCCTTCAGAGCGGCGCGCTTGACAGCGAATTTCGCTACCAGGTCAGCACGCTTCTGTTCACGGTTAATCAGTGCGAGTTTTGCCATGATCGTTTAGTTCCTGAACGGGAATTTAAAGGCGGCGAGCAGCGCTTTGGCTTCTGCGTCGTTCTTTGCAGTGGTGGTGATCGAGATGTTCATACCACGCAGTGCGTCGATCTTGTCGTACTCGATTTCCGGGAAGATGATCTGCTCTTTGACACCGATGTTGTAGTTGCCGCGGCCATCGAACGATTTGCCGGACACGCCACGGAAGTCACGCACGCGCGGCAGGGCCACGGTGATGAAACGATCCAGGAACTCATACATACGGGCGCCGCGCAGGGTCACCATGGTACCGATCGGGTAGCCTTCGCGGATCTTGAAACCTGCGATTGCCTTACGGGCCTTGGTCACGACTGGCTTCTGGCCGGCGATCTTGGTCAGGTCGCCAACAGCGTGCTCGATGATCTTCTTGTCAGCCACGGCTTCCGAGAGACCCATGTTCAGGGTGATCTTGGTCAGGCGAGGCACTTCCATTACCGACTTGTAACCGAACTTCTCGGTCAACTCGGCAACGACCTTGTCTTTATACAGTTGTTGCAGACGGGCCATTTCTTATTACCCCTTCACTACTTCGCCGGAGGACTTGAAGACGCGGACTTTTTTACCGTCCACTTCTTTGAAGCCCACGCGATCGGCCTTGCCGGTCGCAGCGTTGAACAGTGCAACGTTGGACACGTGAATAGGCATGGTCTTGTCGACGATGCCGCCTTGAACACCAGTCATTGGGTTCGGCTTAACGGCTTTTTTAGCCACGTTAACGCCATCAACCACGACGTGCTCAGCGTCTACACGCTGGGTCACTACGCCGCGCTTGCCCTTGTCCTTACCAGTCAGGACGATGACTTCGTCGTTTTTGCGAATCTTATCCATTGTCTGACTCCTTACAGGACTTCCGGTGCCAGGGACACGATCTTCATGAACTTCTCAGTGCGCAGTTCACGCGTCACTGGGCCAAAGATACGGGTACCGATTGGTTCCAGCTTGTTGTTCAGCAGGACAGCAGCATTGCCGTCGAACTTCACCAGGGAACCATCCTGGCGGCGCACACCCTTAGCGGTGCGCACTACCACGGCGTTATAAATTTCACCTTTTTTGACACGACCACGTGGCTGGGCCACCTTAACGGTGACCTTGATCACGTCGCCAATGCCAGCATAACGGCGCTTGGAACCGCCCAACACCTTGATGCACATGACTTCCTTGGCACCGGTGTTGTCGGCCACTTCGAGCCGGCTTTCAGTTTGAATCATAGTTGTCTCTTTCCCAACTTAAGCCGAAGACCCCACACAATGCAGAGTTCGGTCAGTCTTGGTCCCGCCAGATCGCCAGGGCGAACTGTTTGGGTGCTTGATCTTCATACAAGTACTGACCGCGGACTGCGCCTGCGGAGAGACGTTTAGCGGCGATACATGAACGAAGCCCGCAAGTATTACATAAAACCTGCGGGCCTGCAAGAACTAATTAGGCTGGGGCCGGGGGCTGACGCTCCCGGCCTTCAACCCTCTTAGACGATTTGTGCAGCTTGCACTACACGAGTCACTGTCCACGCCTTCGTTTTGGAGATCGGACGACCTTCCTGGATCTCAACCGTATCACCGGCTTTGACCTGGTTGGTCTCGTCGTGCGCGTGGTACTTTGCGCTACGTACGATGATCTTGCCATACAGAGGGTGCTTGACGTGACGCTCGATCAGAACGGTAACGGTCTTGTCCATCTTGTCGGACACAACTTTACCGATCAGAGTGCGTTTCAGCTTAACTTGCTCGGTCATTTTGCTTCCTTCGAGTTCATTACCGTTTTCACGCGGGCGATGTCGCGGCGGACCTTCTTCAGCTGCGAGCTATTGCCCAGCTGCTGGGTAGCAGCTTGCATACGCAGGCCGAACTGAGCCTTCAGCAGGTCGTTCAGTTCTTTCTGCAGAGCTGCCTGGTCTTTGCCACGGAGTTCAGTTGCTTTCATATTTCACTCCAATTATTGGCCAACCTGGCGCACCACGAAGGTGGTAGCCAGCGGCAGTTTAGCAGCAGCCAGACGGAACGCTTCGCGTGCCAGTTCTTCGCCAACGCCATCCATTTCGTACAGGACTTTGCCCGGACGGATTTCGGCAACGTAGTACTCCGGATTACCTTTACCGTTACCCATACGGACTTCGGCAGGCTTGTTGGAGATCGGCTTGTCTGGGAAAACACGGATCCAGATACGGCCACCACGCTTGATGTGACGGGTCATCGCACGACGTGCGGACTCGATCTGGCGCGCGGTGATACGACCACGTGCCACGGCCTTCAGGCCGAACTCGCCGAACGACACCGAAGTGCCGGCGGTGTGCGAAATGCCGGTGTTACGGCCTTTCTGCTCTTTACGATATTTCCTGCGGCTAGGTTGCAGCATGCTTATTCTCCTGCTTTCTCAGCAGCAGCCGGCTTGGCAGCGCGGCGGGCGGCTGGGGCTTTGGCGCCCGGAGCTGGACGGCGGCCAGCTGGCTTGCCGTCTTCGCGACGCGGGCCACGTGGCTTCTTCTCGTCGGCTGGGGTGTCGATGACTGGTGCTTCGCCGGTGGCGGAGCGGTCACCCTTGTACACCCACACCTTGACACCGATGATGCCGTAGGTGGTCGAGGCTTCGGAGGTACCGTAGTCGATGTCCGCCTTCAGGGTATGCAGAGGCACGCGGCCTTCGCGATACCATTCGGTACGGGCGATTTCGATGCCGTTCAGACGACCGGAGGACATGATCTTGATGCCCTGGGCGCCCAGGCGCATTGCGTTCTGCATGGCGCGCTTCATGGCGCGGCGGAACATAATACGCTTTTCCAGCTGCTGGGAGATCGAGTCAGCGATCAGCTGAGCGTCGATTTCCGGCTTACGGATTTCTTCGATGTTCACGTGCACTGGCACGCCCATGATCTTGGTCAGGGCGGACTTCAGTACTTCGATGTCTTCGCCCTTCTTGCCGATCACGACGCCAGGACGCGAGCTGTACACGGTGAAGCGTGCGTTCTTGGCAGGACGCTCGATCACGATGCGGCCTACGGAAGCGTTCTTCAGCTTCTTCTTCAGGAAAGCACGTGCCTTCAGGTCTTCGTTCAGCATCGAAGCGAAGTTACCGTTGGTTGCGTACCAGCGAGATGCCCAGTTACGGGTGACCGCCAGACGGAAACCGGTTGGATGAATTTTCTGACCCATCGCAGCTCCTTAGTTACCGACAGTCACGTAAATGTGACAGGATTGTTTCGAGATACGGTCGCCACGACCCTTAGCGCGTGCAGTGAAGCGCTTCAGGATTGGACCCTTTTCAACGTAGATCGTCTTCACGATCAGTTCGTCGATGTCGGCACCGTCGTTGTGCTCGGCGTTCGCAATAGCGGACTCCAGCACTTTCTTCATGATGAACGCGCCTTTTTTCGGGCTGAACTGCAGGATGTTCAGTGCAGCATCAACCTTCTTACCACGGATCAGGTCAGCGATCAGGCGACCTTTTTGATCCGACAGGCGTACGCCTTTGAGGATAGCTTTGGTTTCCATTATTTCTTAGCCTTTTTGTCAGCAGCGTGACCCTTGAAGGTACGGGTCAGCGCGAATTCGCCGAGCTTGTGACCAACCATGTTCTCGGAAACGTACACAGGCACGTGGACCTTGCCGTTGTGCACGGCAATGGTCAGACCGATGAAGTCAGGCATGATCGTCGAGCGACGGGACCAGGTTTTAATTGGCTTTTTGTCTTTGGTCGCTTGCGCGGTCTCGACTTTTTTCACCAGGTGGGCGTCGCAGAACGGCCCTTTTTTCAATGAACGAGTCATGGTTTATCCTTATTTCTTGCCGCGGCGAGAGACGATCATCGAAGAAGTACGCTTGTTGGAGCGAGTCTTCTTACCCTTGGTCTGCTGGCCCCATGGCGATACTGGATGACGACCAGCTGCGGTTTTACCTTCACCACCACCGTGCGGGTGATCGACCGGGTTCATGACCACACCGCGAACGGTAGGACGAACACCGCGCCAGCGCATCGCACCAGCTTTACCGATCTTGCGCAGGCTGTGTTCGGCATTGCCGACTTCGCCGATGGTTGCGCGGCACTCGATGTGCACGCGGCGCACTTCGCCGGAGCGCAGACGCACCTGGGCGTAGGTACCTTCGCGGGCCATCAGGACCACAACGGCGCCAGCGGTACGGGCCATCTGGGCACCCTTGCCTGGCAACATTTCCACGCAGTGGATGTTGGTGCCGACTGGGATGTTGCGGATTGGCAGGCAGTTACCGGCCTTGATCGGCGCTTCCGAACCGTTCAGCAGGGTGTCGCCTACAGCAACGCCTTTAGGGGCGATGATGTACTTGCGCTCGCCGTCGGCGTAGCACAGCAGGGCGATGTGTGCGGTACGGTTTGGATCGTATTCGATACGTTCCACTTTCGCAGGGATGCCGTCCTTGGTACGCTTGAAGTCCACAATACGGTAGTGCTGCTTGTGGCCACCGCCGATGTGGCGAGTGGTGATGTGACCGTTGTTGTTACGGCCAGCAGTCTTCGACTTCTTTTCCAGCAGGGCGGCGAACGGACGGCCTTTGTACAGGTCGCTGTTCACAACCTTCACCATGCCGCGACGGCCTGGGGAGGTTGGCTTCATCTTAACGAGTGCCATTATTTAGCCTCCTCGGTGAAATTGATTTCCTGGCCTGGCTTCAGGCACACGAAAGCACGCTTGGTGTGGTTGCGGCGACCGACGAAACGGCCGGAACGCTTAACCTTACCTTCGCGGTTCACGGTCTGCACCGATTCCACTTCAACCTTGAACAGCAGTTCAACGGCGGCCTTGATTTCTGGCTTGGTCGCGTCCTTGGATACCAGGAACACGATCTGCTCGTTCTTTTCCGCGACCATGGTGGCCTTCTCGGAAATGACCGGCGCCAGCAGCACCTTCATCAGGCGCTCTTCGCTGTGTTTGATAACTGCGCTCATGCCAGCATCTCCTCAATCTGTGCCAGGGCTGCCTTGGTGACCAGGACCTTCTTGTAGAAGACCAGGGACATTGGGTCAGCGTGACGCGGCTCGACAACCAGCACGTTCGGCAGGTTGCGGGAAGCCAGTTCCAGGTTTTCCTGGATGGTGTCGGTAACGATCAGGACCGAGTCCAGACCCATGCCGGCCAGCTTTTGCGACAGCAGCTTGGTCTTAGGAGCATCGATAGCGATATCTTCGATCACGACCAGGCGCTCTTCGCGAGCCAGCTGGGACAGGATCGAGCAGATACCTGCGCGATACATCTTCTTGTTCACTTTGTGGGTGAAGTTCTCGTCAGGCGAGTTCGGGAAGATGCGACCACCGCCGCGCCACAGTGGCGAGGACGACATACCAGCACGAGCGCGGCCGGTGCCTTTTTGGCGCCATGGCTTCTTGGTCGTGTGGTGGACTTCTTCACGGTCTTTTTGCTTGCGGTTGCCGCTACGCGCGTTGGCAGCGTAAGCAACAACAACCTGGTGGATCAGCGCTTCGTTGTAGTCACGACCGAAGACGGTGTCTGCGGCGGCGATGTTGGAGGCGGCTTGACCTTGCGCGTTCAAGAGCTTGAGTTCCATCGTTTAAGCTCCCTTCTTTGCTTTAACTTTAACAGCTGGCGACACAACAACCTGGCCGTTTTTCGCGCCTGGCACTGCACCTTTTACCAGCAGCAGCTGGCGGTCAGCATCGATACGAGCGATTTCCAGGTTCTGGGTGGTGACGGTGACGTCGCCCATGTGACCGGTCATGCGCTTACCTGGGAATACACGGCCTGGATCCTGCGCCATACCGATCGAGCCTGGTACGTTGTGCGAACGGGAGTTACCGTGGGTTTGACGACCCGAAGCGAAGTTGTGACGCTTGATGGTACCGGCATAGCCTTTACCAATCGACACGCCCTGAACGTCAATCTTCTGACCGACTTCGAACAGGGAGGCGGCGATAACTTCGCCAGCTTTCAGTTCGTTTGCTTTAGCTGCGTCAACGCGGAACTCTTTTACAAAAGTACCAGCTTCAACACCTGCTTTAGCGTAGTGACCGGCTGCAGCTTTAGTCACGCGGGATGCGCGACGCTGACCGAAGACAACCTGAACAGCGGAATAACCATCCACTTCAGGAGTTTTGATTTGCGCAACACGGTTGTTCGATACGTCGACAACGGTGACTGGGATCGAATCCCCGTCATCGGTGAAGATGCGCATCATACCAACCTTGCGACCGAGGAGGCCAAGGCTCATTTTTTCTCCATTCCCACCTACGATTGGGCGGGGCTTTGTTTAACTACAAAAAAAGATACGGGCCAAATAAAAAGACGAACCCATACCGAAGCCGGCTAGTGTACCGACATTTCCCCCTTGACGCAACAGCTTTGTACGGGTTATGTCGCGGGTTTCCCGTTCGGCGCGACCGCATTTCCCGCCCGGCCCGGGGAAACTTATCTGGCTGGCATGATTGCGGGGCCGCGGCGCAGCAGACGGCTGTGCAACATTACTCAAAATGCAACGCCAGGGCGCATAGAATTGAGGCTGGCGTGATACCAGGGCGCCACCCGGAACGATGCGCGCCAAGGAGCTGCCACATGATTACCCGACTTGCCGCCGACGCCGTCCTGCTGCTGCACCTGTGCTTCATCGTATTTGCCGTGCTGGGTGCGGCGCTGGCATTGCGCTGGCCGCGCATGGTGTGGCTGCACCTGCCGGCCGCGTGCTGGGCGGTGTACATTGAATTGTCCGGCGCGGTCTGCCCGCTGACGTGGCTGGAGAACGACTGGCGCGAACAGGCCGGCCAGCAGGGCTACGCGGGCGGCTTCATCGAACACTACCTGCTGCCCGTGCTCTACCCTGCCGGCCTGACGCCGGCGGTGCAAGTCGTGCTGGCCGGCGTCGTGCTTGGCGTGAACCTGCTGCTGTACGGCTGGCTGGCCTGGCGCAGGATGGCAAGGCCCCCTGCGCCGTAAGCACTCGCGGACCGGCTCCCGCTAGCGGCCGTCGTCAGCCGGCTGCCGGCGTCGCGCCCAGCTGGTACCAGTCCACTTTACGGGTGGCGACCATGATCGCGGCCAGCACGGCGAACAGCAGGATGGCGCCCAGCACCAGCGCGTTGTTCTCCGAATTGAGCAGCCCAAACAGCACGCCGTACAGCGCCGCCAAGGCCGCCCCAAAGCCGGCACCGCGCCTCCAGTCGTGCAGCACGTGCGCGAGGTAATAGCCAATCAGCGCGATGCAGGCAATGCTGGCAATCGCATAGGCGATGACGAAGTCGATATGCTCGGACAGGCTGACCAGCAGCAGGAAGAACAGCGCCAGGGACAGGCCGACCAGCGCGTACTGCACGGGGTGGATCGGCAGGCGCTTCATCACCTCGAACAGGAAGAAGGCCGCAAAGGTCAGCGCCACGAACAGCAGGCCGTATTTGGTGGCGCGGTCGGCCATCGAATAGACGTTGACCGGCTCGATGAAGGTGGTGCGCACGGCATCCAG
>Ga0307416_100002062_pt1 | contig 11323 bp, 10 predicted proteins | sample DK1Cmetagenome_2_FD_203821 | JGI IMG/M metagenome (GOLD analysis project Ga0307416, IMG submission 203821) | Maize rhizosphere microbial communities from greenhouse at UC Davis, California, United States - DK15-C-3 | ecosystem: Host-associated > Plants > Roots > Rhizosphere > Soil | place...
TCTACCTACTCGAATTCGACGAAGGGCCATTGCGACTTCTTATCATCGAGTCGGCATCACCGGTGGAAACGGTCAAGCGATATCGCAACCAGCTTGGACAATTATTGGAGCACTCGCCGTACTGTGAGCGTGACATCCGGCCCCCTGCTGAGCTCGTGACAGAGCACGCGCGCGGCGAGTATCTCGTAAAGATCAAAAAGCAAGGATTCCTGCATCCGTATATTTATGAGCACAGTCCACTTGATCTGATCGGTTGGGACGGTTTCTTATGGCCGTATGCTTTTTCAATCCACGACTTCGAACCAGTAACGGGTCGGATACATCAACCACCTCCGGTCCATCAGACTTTCCAGGGTCGGAACTTCGTGATATGCTCTTTTGTACCACGCCTTTTCGATTATCATCCTCTTGCTATTCCTGCCCCTTACAATCACAGCAACATCGATAGTGATGAAGTGCTGTATTACGCGGAAGGAAATTTCATGAGCCGGAGGGGTATTGAGCGCGGTTCATTTACGTTACATCCCGGAGGCCTTCCGCACGGACCGCATCCTGGAACAGTCGAAAAAAGCATCGGCGCGAAAGAGACGAAAGAGCTCGCCGTCATGATCGACACATTCCGCCCTTTACACCTCACAAAGGACTCACTCGAGTTCCTCGACAAAAAATATCCTATGAGCTGGACTGATCATGCCGGGGATTCATTTAATGAGGTTAATACGCCGTGATTGATTAAGTCTTTGAAAGAGTGACATCAATTGCCTCCAGCTGTGGCTGGGCGGAGTGAAATCTATGACCACTGCCCCGCCCGGCGCGAGTAGGTGATCCCCGCCTTTCCGAGGCGGGGACAGGAATTTCGCGAAGCGAAGATTCCAGGGGTGGTGCAAACTGCAACTTCAGGCAGGGTGAACTCTAAACCACAAACCACATCTTTGAGTGGATCAATGCGGGCACGAATCTGCGCAGGCCGAAGACTAGACCCACTCTAATCGCCAACAGCCAGAAGCCAGTGGCCAACCCCGTCTCCGATCATAGCTCCAAGTTCAAAGTTAGACTAACTTCAAAGTAACAACACCCTTCAAAACCTTACCTTTGCTTCATGTTTCAACAATCAATACAAATCCGGTGGGCAGATATAGATGCTAACAGACACTTGCGTCACTCGGTCTATTATGACTATGGCGCGTCCATGCGGATGAACGCGTTGACCTCGGAGGGACTGAGTATGAGAAAGCTTGAGGAGTTGCAGATGGGACCAATTCTCTTCCGTGAGGAGGCCATCTTCAAGCGTGAGATCATATTTGAGGATGTCATCACAATCGACGTCCAATTGGTAAGATCGCGAAGGGATTTCGCACGGTGGAGTCTGAGGCATAATTTTAAAAAGGCAGATGGAACATTGGCTGCCATCATAAACATCGATGGCGCATGGATTGATCTTGTAAAAAGGAAACTCGCAATTCCCGACCCCTTTATCATTCACGTCTTCGAAAAATTTCCCAAGGCAGACGACTTCGAATTCCTTGAGCGATAAATTACAGTATTTATGAGTACAAATTTTATTGACCTCAGCCACACTATCGAGTCCGGCATGATCACTTACAAAGGGTTGCCTGCGCCGCTAATATGTGATTACCTCAGTCGCGAGAAGTCGCGGGAATTTTATGCAGCCGGGACCGAATTTCAAATTGGGCGTATCGAAATGGTCGCAAATACCGGCACATATCTAGACTGTCCGTTTCACCGGTATGAGGATGGTCATGACCTGAGCGAACTTGCGCTTGAACGCTGTGCTAACCTCGAGGGGGTGCTCATCGAAGCAAACTATCGACAAGTCAAAGAAATTGGACAGAAATTTTTTGAAGAAAAGGACGTAAGAGGAAAAGCCGTCCTTGTTCATACTAACTGGAGTGAGCACTGGCGTACGGATGCTTATTTCGAGGATCACCCGTATTTGACTGAAGAGGCGGCGAATTATTTAAAAGATCAGGGCGCTGTGCTGGTAGGCATTGACTCCCACAATATTGATGATACCCGCGGTCGAAGCAGACCGGTCCACTCTGTTTTGTTGAAGGCAGGTATCCTGATCGTTGAGCACATGTGCAACCTGCAGGAGTTGCCAAAGAAACATTTCTACTTTCATGCTGTCCCTCCCAGGTTCAAAGGAGTCGGGACATTTCCCGTAAGGGCCTTCGCAGTCTGGTAAAGCCTGAGAGCTCGGGTGCGATGATGGGTTTTTCCGGTTATTTTTTAGCACCGTTTTCCTGCAGGATCCACCTTTCGATGACCGGGGGGTAATGCTCATATTCAAGTTTGTGCACACATGCTGCAATTTCCTCTGGCGATTGATCTTTCGTCAATGCGCAACGGCCCTGGAAGAGAACCTCTCCTTCGTCATATTTATTGTTCACAAGATGAATGGTTATGCCCGTCTCAAGGTCGCCAGAGGATTTTACTGCCTCATGTACTTTTGATCCATACATCCCTTTACCGCCGTACTTTGGTAACAGCGCGGGATGAATGTTGATGATGCGGCCTGGAAACGATGTCAGCAGATACCCGGGGATCAACCAAAGGAATCCGGCAAGCACAATGTGAGTAATACCCGCATCCTTGAGTACATTTGAAATCAGTCGACCGTCATTAAATTCCTGTCGATTGAAGACCATCGTTTTTATGTTATGGTTTTTTGCCCGGACGAGCGCGTACGCGTCCGGCTTATTACTTAACAGCAGCGCCACTTCGATCCGTGGGTGCTTGTTGAAATACCTGAAGATCTGCTCCGCGTTTGTTCCACTGCCCGACGCAAAGACTGCTATCCTGAAACTTTCCGATGCCATGAAAAAGAATTATGAAATAAAAGCCATGCTAAAAATGCCCAGCAACAAAATGATTTTGCAAAATCCGCTGAGCCAGCTGAAATCCTTTTTGGTATCGGCACCTATCAACCTGATAAGAAACCATAACATGGGCACAAACAGAAATAAAAGGAAATAGTGGAGCGGAAGATTTTCGAAGTAATAGTTGATGAGCATGATCGTCATTAGAAAGAGGGCCAGTATGCCGTAAATGAGGGTTTTTGTTCTGCGCATACCCCACACGATAGGCAGCGTCTGACATCCAAAAGTCTGATCGCCTTTCATATCTTCCATGTCCTTAATGATTTCGCGGATGAGCGTGATAAAAAAGGCGAAGCTGGCATAACTGATAATAAGCATATGGCCGGTTTTATAAAGAGAGTCCACGAGCCAAATGGCGATTCCAGTCAACAAAGCAACGACGAAGTTTCCTATAAAGGGATGCCGCTTCAAAGTGTTTGAGTACCACCAAAGAACAGTGACAGAAACAAAATTAACAGCCGCAATCTTCCAGCTCAGCAAAAAGCCGAGGAGCACGCCGAAGAACGAGAGAAGGGTGTGAAAGAGAATTGCATACCGCCGGGTAATGCTCTTTCCGATAACGACTCGTTCTGGTTTGTTGATGAGATCGATCTTGATATCGTAATAATCGTTGATGACGTAACCGCCGGCGGCGATCATCACTGTCGACAGTGAAAGGATAAATAACTTTGGATCGAGTATGGTGTTGAAATTGATCAAAAATCCTGCGGTCAGGTACTGCGCCAACGCGATGATAATAAGATTCCAAACGCGGGTGAGACGCGCAAAAGAGACAACAAATCTTTTAAACCTGAAGTTGGATGACATTGAAATCGCCGCAATAGTGGGCAAGTTACGGATCGAATGTCAAATAGGGAATTTTAATAATGGCAGAGCATATAGCTAGCTCCGCCATTATCTTCCGATGTCAGAATTTCATCGAGATCATCCCCATATAATTTCGTCCGGCCTGAGGATAGTAGAAATTTTCCCTGTATTCTACGGGTCCGGCCAGGTACCCATATGTGTAGCCGTTCGATTCGTAGGCTTCATCGAAAATGTTGTTGATGAGGAAACTGAAATTAACTTCCTTCAGAAAGTCAGGTCTCCATACATAACTTAGTCGCAGGTCGTTGACCAGATAAGCATTGATGGCTCTGGCCTCATTTGACGTATTATCCATGTATTGCTTGCCTACATACTTCGTGAGGAGGTTAAGCTCAGCATTTCCAAACGGCCTCCAAGACAACGATGATCCTGCGATGATCGAGGGGGAGAAAGCAATCTCGGTGTCGTTGTAAACGTTTTCAACAAGGTTAAAACCGGAGAAGTCGGCACCGTAATCTTCCAGGATCTCATGATACGCTTCTATTCGGTTGCGGCTCAACGTGAGGTTAGCATCCCAGGATAGACTTTCCGAAACCTTCAACATCGTCTGTAATTCAATACCGGTGCGATAACTCTTCCCGGCATTGGTCCTCACAAAGGCGCCAACGTCGTTGACCTCGCCGGTAAGTACGAGCTGGTTTGTGTATTTCATCAGGTAGTAATTAGCGTGAAAAGCGAAATTACTTCCCGTTCCTCTGTAACCGATCTCGAGGTTATTGAGTGTCTCATGCTGAGGATCGCTTCCCTCAAAGTCCAGAAAATCGTCGCGCACTGGTTCACGGTTTGCAACTGCCCAGGATGCATAGAGTTGGTTATTGTCAGAAACCGAAAACGTTAGCCCGGCTTTGGGGTTGAAGAAATTAAATTGCGCAGCCACATTTACCTGATTCAGATCGTTGTCAGTACCATTAACGCTGTAATCGATTCGGCGGAACTGAAGGTCACCGAAGACGTTCAGCCGGTCCGCAAACTGGTAATTAACCTTCGCATAGGCATTGAAATCCCGTTTATCGCCTTGGTTGAAGTAATACGGATGTTCGTAGCCTACATTGCCTGCCTGGGCCCAAATAATTTCACCAAAGTGGTCGCCCTCATATCGGTTCCACGCTCCGCCAACGATAACGTTCGACTTGTCTCGATCGTAGTTCATTGACCATGTGAAACCATAAAAATCATTGTCCAGCCATCTCCGGCGGATGAGGTCTGTGGATGCAATCGTGTCATTGTCCGCGGTTTGATCATCGTCATCAACGACAACTCCCGGAAGGCCGTAATCGGCCAGCTCGTCATCAAAACGAAATTCTTCATAGTAACCTTTGCCTGGAGTATAGTGCAGGGCGGCATTTATTGTGAATGCGTCACCAGGTTGATGGGAAAAGTGCAATTGATAGTGGTCCTGCTGATAGTCGTCAACCTGATTCTCGTACATATACGGGTTGAAGGTGCGGCTATTCGATTGCAACAGATTGTTGGTCTGGACTTCATTCCATCCTTCGTTCATCGCAGTGACGAGCATTGCTTCGGTATCACTGTTCAGGCGTGATTGCGGAACACCGTACCAGCTCTGGTATGTTCGCTCTTTTCCACCAAAGAGCACGGCTTTCAACATGGTTTTGTCGGCGTAATAACCTGCGGAGAAATAATAGGATTGAAGGTCGCTGAAGGCCCGGTCAATGTAGCCATCGGAAACAATTTTTGACAAACGTCCATCCACAACGAAGTGATCATTGAGCAAGCCTGTCCCGAAATTGAAGGTGTGCTTTCGGGTCTTAAATGATCCGAAGGCATTATTGATTTCAACGTACGGCTCTTCCCGCCGCATATTGGTTTGCAGATTGATGGTAGCACCAAAGGCGCCGGCGCCGTTAGTGGAGGTTCCGACACCACGCTGGATCTGGATGCTTTCTGCGGACGAAGCAATATCCGGGATGTCAACCCAGAATGTACCGGATGACTCACTGTCATTATAGGGTATGCCGTTGATGGTGACATTGATTCGCGTGGGGTCGCTTCCGCGAATGCGAATCCCTGTATAACCGATGCCCGTTCCCGCGTCCGACGTCGTCACCACCGAAGGCGTCCAGTTCAGGAGGAACGGAACATCCTGTCCAAAGTTCTGATCCGCGATCTTGTCGCGAGTGATGTTGGTGAACGTCGTCGGTGTTTTACCAGTAGCGCGGGTGGCGCGGACGACCACTTCATCCGTCATAATGGCGGACGGCTGTAGCAGGATCTCGGTGCGCAGATCGGCGTTTACGTCAAGCACTTGCTCCTGTGATTGGTAGCCGAGATACGAAACAGAGAGTGTCACACGTCCCTGACCTACGTTTTCGAAAACAAAATGACCCTCTGCATCGGAGACGTCGAAGACTCGAATTTCGCTCAGCCCAACCGTTGCATTTACCAATGACTCACCGGTTTGCGCGTCCTTCACGACACCGGAGACCTTGAACTGGGCGTGTGCACTGATCGACAACAGCAATGTTGCCCATCCAAACAAAAATTTTAACATGATTGATAAATGGTTTAAACCTGCCGCGCACAGGGGAATGCACAGCGTATGTTTAACCTTGCCTGCTCTGCTTCAAGCAAAAAAGCAGGCTTGCCTCCCTTCGTCCGCATTACCGGCATCAGGTTCTATGGGTATAATCTCAGCCCGTTGTTTTTAGGCACCCCTTCCTCCTTAACTCTAAGGATGGGCAAAGTTAACAATCTAATCTTCGAATACACAAATTCTGCCTTAGCGGCTGAGCAAGTTCGCGTGCAATTGTTGCATTATTCCTTGATAATCATACTTTTGGGTCATGTTGAAAGCGCAAGTCGAAAAGCAGGTCTTTGACATTGAGATCACCGGAGACGGCTTTCTCGTCAATGACAAACCGGTAAGCTGGGATATCAAAAAGATTGAGGATGGCTATTTCCATATTCTGCTTGAAAATGTCAGTTATCGGGCAGAGATAGTGGAAATGGATTCCGCCCGAAAAAGCTTTGTTATTAAGATCAACGGGCGAAAGTACCCCCTGATGCTGAAAGACAAGTTTGACCTGCTTCTGGAGAAGATGGGGATGAATGCCAACGCGGGTGCGAAGGTGAACAATGTGCGCGCGCCGATGCCCGGTCTCATCATTGACCTTAAAGTCAAGAACGGCGACAGTGTCAAAGCCGGCGATCCCTTACTCATTCTCGAGGCGATGAAAATGGAAAATATAATAAAGGCGCCGGGTGATGCCACAGTCAAATCCGTGAAGGTGGGGATGGGCGAAGGCGTGGAAAAAAATCAGGTGCTGGTTGAATTTTAATCCGCTGTATTTTTATTACTTCCCTATATTTGCACGATTTGTTTACAAGGAACTGATGCTTCACTCATCTGAAATTGAGTCAAACGGAAAAAACGTTTCAACACAAGATATGATTAAATATAAGCGCATTTTGCTCAAGCTTAGTGGTGAGTCATTGCAGGGAGCAGCTAAGAACACCAACATCAGCCCGGCGATGCTGGAGCAATACTGCGACGAGATCAAATCAGTATTGGAACAAGGTGTAGAAATAGCAATTGTAATAGGCGGAGGAAATATTTTTCGGGGAGGTCAGGCCGAAACGTTGGGGATCGACCGGGTGCAGGGCGACTACATGGGCATGCTCGCGACGGTGATCAATGGTATGGCATTGCAGAGCGCTTTGGAACGACATGGCATGTACACCCGCTTGATGTCCGGGATCAAGATGGAGCAGGTCTGCGAACCTTTCATTCGCAGGCGGGCCATTCGCCATCTTGAAAAAGGAAGGATTGTCATCTTCGGCGCGGGTATCGGTAATCCATATTTTACAACTGATTCTACAGCCAGCTTGCGTGCCATTGAGACTCAATGCGATGTTGTTCTCAAGGGAACGAGAGTCGACGGAGTTTATACCGCAGACCCTGAGAAGGTCCAGGACGCCACTCGTTACGAAAACCTTTCCTTTCAGGAAGCATATGAGAAAAATCTGAACATCATGGACATGACTGCGTTCACTCTTTGTATGGAGAACAAATTACCCATCATTGTCTTCGACATGAACAAAAAAGGTAATCTGTTGAAGATAGTAAAGGGTGAAAAGGCGGGGACGCTGATAAGCTGAAGGCAGTCGGCAACTACCACGGGCTTTTGAGCTTTGAGCTGTATGAAGACAGCTGTATCGCGGTGAATTGATCGGCTGAGAATCGCTACTCCAAATTCAAAATAATATATAATTACTAATTATTGAGTCTATGGACGAACTTGATTTATATCTCGACGAAGCCAAAGATCTGATGACGAAAGCGCTCAACCACCTGGCTTCGGAGCTCACGAAGATCAGAGCTGGAAAGGCAAATCCGGCAATGTTGGACGGCGTAATGGTATCATATTACGGTGCCATGACTCCATTAAATCAGGTTGCTTCCATGACTACACCAGATGCCAGGACAATTTTTATCAGACCATGGGAAAAAGGCATCATCCCGGAAATCGAGAAGGCTATCCTTAACGCAAATCTTGGATTGAACCCCCAGAATGATGGCCAACAGGTCATCATCAACATACCAATGCTCACGGAAGAGCGCCGCAAACAACTTGTCAAACAGGTTGGTCACGAGTGCGAGCACGGTCGCGTGAGCATCCGGAACATCCGAAAGGAAACAAACGAACATCTTAAGAGGGTGAAAGGTGTATCTGAAGACGACGTCAAACGGGCCGAAGAGAAAGTGCAGAAGCTTACAGACGAGCATATTGCAAAAATCGACGCTCAGATGAAGAAGAAGGAAGTGGAGATTATGACCGTCTAGTCTTCATATTTACACGTTCATCCAACATTCGCCTGCCGGCACGGGTATAAGTTTAGATTGTTTCTTATTTTCGGGCCTACCCCCTTGCGCTGCGTCCCCGACTTCGTTTCTTTAAGAACATAGTGCTGGATCGAAGCGATGATCTTCGAGTTAAGCCTGGACAGGATGTAGTCGAACCGTTGTAAGAGCGTCGTGAGCGAAGAGGTTGAGCCTTGCAACAGCTCCTGGCAAGCATTCCCCGGGCTGGGGGATTTAGAAGATTACCGACAAGGGCAGGACGTATCGCGATAACTTTAGATCATGCGTTACGTTCGAGATATTGAATGAGACTGACTGGCAAAATATTCTTACATGACAAAGTTTTCATCTGAAGTCGAGGCCGCTAACGCCTTGGCCACATCGTACAAAGATCTCAAAGCAGAAATTTCCAAAGTTGTAATCGGACAAGACGAGGTGGTGCGTCAGGTGCTCATCGCTATATTTTGTCAGGGACATTCCTTACTGATTGGTGTTCCAGGTTTAGCGAAGACCTTGCTTGTCCACACCATTGCCACAGCATTAGACCTCCAGTTCAAGCGTATTCAATTCACGCCGGACCTCATGCCCTCCGATATCGTCGGGGCGGAGACCATGGACAAGGAAAGAAACTTCAAGTTTGTCAAAGGACCGGTTTTCGCGAATATCGTGTTGGCCGATGAAATCAATCGCACGCCGCCTAAGACACAGGCAGCCCTGCTTGAGTCCATGCAGGAATACGCGGTGACCATAGCCGGTATGCGATACGAACTCCCGCGACCATTCTTTGTGCTGGCAACGCAAAATCCCATCGAACAGGAGGGAACATATCCTCTGCCGGAAGCACAGCTTGACCGATTCATGTTCAATATCCTCCTTACGTATCCTGCGTTCAAGGATGAAGTAGAAGTTGTGAAAGCGACGACCTCCGATGAAACCAGTGCGGTCAACAAAGTGCTCACCGGAGCGGAAATATCTGCGTTTCAGCACCTGGTACGACGCGTACCTGTCGCGGATAACGTGATTGAATACGCAGTAGGTCTGGCAAATAAAACGCGTCCCGGCGTAACGGGGGGATCATCCACTGCGAACGATTATCTGGAATGGGGCGCCGGTCCGCGTGCATCACAATATCTGGTGATGGGAGCGAAGTGCAACGCATTGCTTAGCGGAAAGTATTCACCTGATATTGAGGATGTGCAGGCAATTGCAAAGCCTGTGCTGCGTCATCGGATCGTCAGAAACTTCAAGGCCGAGGCGGAAGGAATCAGTGTTGATGAGGTTATTAACAGGTTGATGGCGTAGTGCGCACCGGGTCGTCATTCGTGAGTGGTGAGTGGTGAATGGTGAGTAGATTGACAATCCCTAAAAACGGTCAACCTTTTTTAGGGATTGTCAAAGAGGCGAGAGTAACTACGCACCACTCGCTATTGACCGCCGACTCACAACTCACAACTGACCACTCACCATCATCACTCCACGATCTGATCGGTGATCGTGAGCGTCGAGCCACTCAGTGACGTCTCATATCGTCTCAGTGGCCGCCATGCGGGTCCGCCCGTGGGGTATCCGGTTGCAAAATCGAAGGATGACGAACAGCATGCGCAGAACATATAGAGTGTCGATGCGTGTACCTCGACCGTTGCACAGGCCGAGTTGGGTTCAAAGGAACAATTCCGTTCGTAAGCCAGGTAGTTCGAGCCAGTTTGGTGGTAGAGAATAATTCCTCTTACTCCACCATCGTTCAGATACACATGCGACCCGTCCGTTTTCAGCTGGATGTATTCGGGGAGATTGAGGTTCAGTTGGATGATATCAAAGGGTTGCCAGGGGATAGCATCATCCGTCAAATCCGGCTCGCATCCGGAAAATGCGAACGCCACCATGATATATAAAATCAGATTTCTCACACTACATCAGTAATTACGCCAGGCGACCTGGCCTCCCAGGGACGTTAAAGGCAATTCACGTGAAAACTTAACTTCAAACTTTTCTTCCTGCGCCATAATCATAAAAACCTTTTCCCGTCTTGCGTCCAAGATGTCCGGCGTCTACTTTCTGTTGCTGCAGCCTGCTCGGACGGAATTTTGGTTCCTGATGAAATGAATCATAGATTGACTGGGTTACCGAAAGGTTGACGTCAATTCCGATAAGGTCCATTAGCTCAAACGGACCCATCTTGAATCCAGTGCATTTTAAAAGTTGATCCACTGTCTTAAAGTCTGCGGCCTGTTCTTCCACGATCCTCAGTGACTCCAGATAGAAATGCCGGGCCACACGGTTAACGATGAATCCTGGCGAATCTTGCGCAATGACGTGCTGTTTATGGACATGTCCTGTAAACTCCTTCAATGCAGCGATGGTCGAATCCGATGTCGAGGCGCCGCGGATGATCTCTACAAGCTTCATCACCGGCGCAGGATTGAAGAAGTGCAGGCCGGCGAACCGGGTGGCATGCTTGAGCACAGCGCCAATCCTCGTGACAGGGATTGACGAAGTATTTGTTGTCAGGATACAGTCTTTATCGTTCAGCTTCTCGATCTCCATGAAAATCTTCTGTTTCACTGCCAGGTTCTCGATTACAGCTTCTATGACAAGGTCAACCTGAAGATGGCGGAAATCGGTCACCGAGGTTATTCGTCCGAGGATGTTTCGTGCTTCATCGGCGGAGAACTTCTGTTTCTCTACGAGTGTGTCGAGATTCTTTCTAAGCCTTGAGATTGCTGACTTCAACAGC
>Ga0307416_100002063_pt1 | contig 11320 bp, 10 predicted proteins | sample DK1Cmetagenome_2_FD_203821 | JGI IMG/M metagenome (GOLD analysis project Ga0307416, IMG submission 203821) | Maize rhizosphere microbial communities from greenhouse at UC Davis, California, United States - DK15-C-3 | ecosystem: Host-associated > Plants > Roots > Rhizosphere > Soil | place...
CGCCGCCGCGCAGCCGCGCAAGGCCGGCCCGGCGACGCCGCGCGAGCGGCGCGAGTACACCGAGATGCCGAGCGGAACGCAGACCTACTCGCACACGACCGACCAGGCGATCGCCGCCGAAGCGCTGCGCGGCGGACCGCGCGGCGAGGCGCGCATCTTCGAGAGTCCCGAGGAGATCGCCGAGCTGTCGCGCGGGCGCTCGCCGAAAACGATGAACGCGCAATTCCGCTACTACCTGGCGAGCGTCGCGATGGTGCCGCCCAACGGCGACTGCAAGAAGCCGCTGCTCGCCGTCCACGTCGCGGTCGAGAACCTGCACGGCACGCCGACGGCTGCGATCTACGGCGAGTTCACCTTCACGCAGGTGGTCGGCGGCGACGGCTCGTCGTTGACCGAGACGGTCGCCGTGCCGTACCGTGCCGACATCATCGGGCCGTTCTCGAACAAGACCGGCGGATTCGTCTACGCGACCGCGTACCTCGAGCAAGGCGACGGCGTCCACGACGCCGAGCGCTGGGCGAAGATCGCCGCGATCCACCCGCAGCGCCTCAAGGTCTGGTTCAAGCCCGAGGCGTTCTACTACGCCGACAACACGCAGTACGGCCTGCGCACCGGCAAGATGCCGGCGCAACGCGCGGTGATGACCTGCGGCGGCAGCGACGGCGGAAAGCCGCTCCTGAAGTAGCGCGCGTCAGGCGACCGGCTGCAGCCTGGCGGCGAGCCAGCGGCAGAGCGCGCTGTCGGGGTCGGTGAAGCCGTCGATCGCCGAGAAGTGATTCGCCCCCCGCTGCGGCAGCAGCTCGGCGCGGTTGCCGGCGGCCTGCCACGCGGCGTGGAACCCGGTCGCCTGCCGTGCGAACTGGTCGCTCTCGTCGCCGCCCCAGGTCACGAGCACCGGCGTCGCGCACGGCCGCACCGCGAACATCGGCGAGTTGCGCCGGACGATGCCGTCGTCGAGCTGGATCGACGGCTGCAGGTAGCTGTAGCGCAGCGGCTCGATGTCGTAGATGCCGCTGACGAGCACCGCCGCGGCGAGCGGGTCGCGCGCCAGGCCGTAGTCGTCGTCCCAGCGCGCCTGCAGGCACATCGCGCCCAGGTGGCCGCCGGCCGAGTGGCCGCCGACGGCGACGCGCGCCGGATCGCCGCCGTGCTCGCCGATCCTGCCGAGCGTCCAGGCGACGGCGGCGCGGCACTGGCGCGTGATCTCGTCGATCGTCACCCGCGGGCAGAGCGCATAGTCGACGACGACGGTGGTGATGCCGAGCGGCACCAACCCGAGCGCGACCAGGTGGTAGTCGCGGGCGGCGAAACGGCGCCAGTAGCCGCCGTGGATGAAGACGAACACCGGCGCGCCGGGCCGCGCGGCGGGAAAGACGTCGAGCGTCTCGTCGACCGTCGCGCCGTAGCGGATGCCAGCGGTGCAGCGCAGCCGTGCACGCGCCTCGGCGCTCTGCTCGAAGTGACGGTTCAGCCGCTCGCTCGAGTCGGCGACCGCGGCGGCCGCGTTGTACTGGGCGTCGATGTCGGCCTGCGAAGCGAACTGACGGAAGATCGGCGAGTCGCGCATGGCCGCGAGTCTAGGGTCAGGAACGCGCCGGGGCGCCCCGAATTCCCCGCATCCGCCGCTCGGCCTAGACTCGAACGCATCGCGGCGCACGGGCGCCCGCAGCGACTGCACAGAGGCCAGGGAATGGATGTCAACGCACTCGTCGAGCCGGACCGCGTCCACAGGACGGTCTACACCGACCGGCAGATCTTCGACGCCGAGATGGAGCGGATCTGGGAGCGGATCTGGGTCTACTGCGGCCACGAGTCGCAGGTGCCGAACCGCGGCGACTACCACGCGGTGACGATCGGCCGCCAGCCGATGATCATGGTGCGGCAGAAGGACGGCAACGAGAGCGGCAGCGTCCAGGTGCTCTACAACCGCTGCCCGCACCGCGGCGTTCAGCTGGTCGGCAACCTGAAGGGCAACACCGGCAGCGCCTTCGTCTGCTCGTACCACGCGTGGAGCTTCCACCTCGACGGCAGCGTGCGCGCGATCCCGCTCGCCAAGGGCTACGAGGGAACGCGGATGACGCGCGACAACCCCGACTGCGGCATGAAGCGCGCCGCGCGGGTGGCGAGCTACCGCGGCTTCGTCTTCGCGAGCCTGGTCGCCGACGGGCCGTCCCTCACCGAGTTCCTCGGCGACGCGAAGATCGCGTTCGACGACATGTGCGACCGCTCGCCGCTCGGCGAGGTCGAGGTCGTGCCGATCTGCCACCGCGTCATGCAGCATTCGAACTGGAAATTCTTCATGGAGAACCAGCTCGACGCGCTCCACCCGTCGGTGACGCACCAGTCGACCGGCATCTCGGCAGGCAAGGTCGAGAAGCGCCTGAAGGCCGAGCAAGGCGCGGCGCCGCTCTACTACCACTACCTGTCGACCTTCGCGTCGAGCTTCGAGCAGTGGGACGCGGTGCAGACGATCAACTTCCCGCGCGGCCACGGGATCCTGAAGGCCTACATGGGGCTGCGCCCGCGCGACCCGGACACGCTCGAGTACGAAGCGCTCCTCGAGCAGGCGTACGGCGAGCAGAAGAAGGAGGAGTACCTGTCGCGCAGCATCCACCACGTCCTCGTCTATCCCTATCTCTCGGTGCAGTCGCCGTTGCAGCAACTGCGCTGCCTGCGCCCGGTCGCGCCCGACCGGACGATGTCGGAGATCTGGCACTTCCGCCTGAAGGGCGCTCCCGAGGCGATCTACCGCAGGAGCCTCTGGTACTACAACCTCGTCAACTCGCCGGCGACGATGGTCAACGCCGACGACCTCGAGAACTGGACCAAGGGCCAGTGGGGGCTGGCATCGAAGGGCGGCGACTGGGTGAGCTTTCACCGCTACTTCGGCGACGACCGCGAGGAGAACGGTGTCACCTATTCGAACCACGGCACGTCGGAGGCGGTGATGCGCAACCAGTTCAAGGCGTGGTCGGCCTACATGCAAGGCGCGTGACGGAGACGACGATGGCGAACCCGAACGACGGCACCGGCAACCGCGCCATCCCGAGCGCAGGGCCCGACTTCGAGCATCTGCTCGCGCAGGAGGTTGTGATCGAGGCCGGCGACGCAGCGCCGACGGGCGCGCAACGCGTCGCGGCCGACCACTCGCCACGCGCGGCCGCCGGCACGGTCGACAGCGCTGCCGATGCGCTGCCCAGGACCGGGCTCGTCGTCGCCGGCGACGTCCAGCGCGAGGTCGAGCAGTTCCTCTACCGCCAGGCCGAGCTGCTCGACGGCAAGCACTGGCAGGCGTTCATCGACCTGTTCGCCGACGACGGCGTCTACTGGATGCCGGTGACGCGCGAGCAGACCGAGTGGGAAGGGTCGCCGTCGATCTTCGCCGAGGACAGGCTGATGATGGAGATCCGCAAGGGCCGCGTCTCGCATCCGAACGCCTGGTCGCAGGCGCCGATGTGGGAGACCAACCATCTCGTCAGCCACGTCGCCATCGAATCGGCCTCGGCGACGACGATCGAGGTGCGCTCGCGCTTCCACATGATGGAGCTGCGACGCGACGCGCTGCGCCACTTCGGCGGCAGCTATCGCCACACCCTGGTCCGCGATGGTGCCGGCGCGCTGAAGATCCGGCTGCAGCGCGTCGACCTCTTCAACGGCCAGGCGCCGTTCGACTACGTCCTGCAGGTCTGGGTGTGAAGCGTTAGCGATGGACGATCGCCTCGTGCCGGGAGCCGCCGCGGGGCGTCGCCACTCACGCTGGCTCCAGCGCGCCTTCCTGGCCTTGGCGCTGTTCGCCGCGGTCCTCGCGGCGGCGGGCTGTGCCGTGCTGTCGCAGCCGCAGTTCGGCGCCGCCATGAGCGGCGCGCGACTCGAGCGCGCGAACGCCAATCCGCAGTACCGCGACGGCCGCTTCGTCAACGTCCAGCCCGAGACGCCGACCGGCTTCGGCGACATCGTCGGCTACATCGTTCGCCAGTTCTCGGGCGACGAGGTGCGCGTGCCGCCCGCGCCGCTGCCGGTGCTGGCGGTCGACCAGGCGGCGCTCGCCGCAGCGCCGCCGGCCAACGGCCTGCGCGCCTTCTGGATCGGCCACGCCAGCGTGTACGTCGAGGTCGACGGCCTGCGCCTGCTGCTCGACCCGGTCTTCGCCGAGCGCGTGTCGCCGATCTCGGTCGGGCCGAAGCGTTTCCATCCGCCGCCGATCGCGCTCGCCGACCTGCCGCCGATCGACGCCGTGCTCGTCTCGCACGACCACTACGACCATCTCGACATGGAGACCGTGCGCGCGCTGGCGGCGCGCGGCACGCGCTTCTTCGTCCCGCTCGGCATCGGCGCGCACCTCGAGCGCTGGGGCGTGCCGCTGGCACAGATCGAGGAGATGGAATGGTGGCAGAAGAAGACCCTCGGCGGCGTCGAGCTCGTCTGCACGCCGACGCGCCATTACTCCGGCCGCAGCCTCGGCGATCGCAGCGCGACGCTGTGGTCGAGCTGGTCGGTGCTCGGCCCGCGGCATCGCTTCTTCTACAGCGGCGACACCGGCTATTCGAGGCACTTCGAGGAGATCGGCGCGCGCCTCGGCCCGTTCGACATCGCCTTCGTCAAGATCGGCGCCTACGGTCCCGGCGCACCGTGGGCCGACATCCACATGCCGCCCGAGCAGGCGGTGCAGGCGCATCGCGAGGTGCGCGCGAAACGCATGTTCCCGGTCCATTGGTCGACCTTCAACCTGGCCTACCACGACTGGGACGAGCCGATCCGCCGCACCGTCGCCGAGGCGCGCCGGACCGGCGTCGAGCTCGTCACGCCACGGCTCGGCGAGTGGGTCGACGCCGACCGCGAGTTCGCGTCGACGCCGTGGTGGGAGCGCGTGCGCTGACCGTCGCCGCGCTTGGGCCGTCGGTGCGAGCGGGCTGCTTCGTTCAGTCGAGGCCGAGGCGAATGCGGCGCGCGAGCGCGCCCCATTTCTGCGAGTCGGCGGCGAGCGTCGCCGCCGCCTCGCCGGGCGAGTTGCCGACGACGGTCTGGTCGCCGGCCCTGAGCTTGTCGGTCACGTCGGGCGCGTTGAGGGCATCGACGAAGGCCTGCCGAAAGCGGGCGACGATCGGCTCGGGAACGCCGCGCGGCGCGAACACGACGAGCGTGAAGTCGGCCCGGTAGCCGGCCACTCCGGCTTCGGCCAGGGTCGGGACGTCGGGCAGCGTCGGCGAGCGGCTGCTGCCCGAGACACCGAGCGCGACGAGCTTGCCGGCGCGCACGTGCGGCAGCACCGTCGGCCCGGCGAGCAGCCCGCACGACACCTGGTTGCCGAGGACGTCCTGCGTCGCCGGCGCCGGGCCCTTGTACGGCACGTGGTTCATCTGGAAGCCCGCCATCGACTGCAACAGCTCCATCGACAAATGCCCCGGCACGCCGGCGCCGCCGGAGGCGTAGCTGAGCGGCGTCGACTTCGCCTTGGCGATCAGCTCGGTGACCGACTTGACGCCGAGCGCCGGATTGCAGACGAGCGTCTGGTTGAAGCGCGTCGCGACCGTGACCGGCATCAGGTCGTCGACCTTGAACGGCATCTGCTTGTAGACGTGCGGATTGACGGTGACCAGCGAGTCGGGACCGAACAGCCAGGTGTAGCCGTCGGCCGGCGCGCGCGCCACCTCGGCGCTGCCCAGGTTGCCGCCGGCGCCGGGCTTGTTCTCGATCACGATCGTCTGCTTCAGCGCCGGCTGCATCTTGTCGGCCACCAGCCGGACCGCGATGTCGCTCGGCCCGCCGGGCGGAAATGGCAAGACGATGCGGACGACCCGGTCTGGCCACGTGGCGGCGCCGGTCTGCGCGACTGCGCTCGGCGCGACGACCGCGATCGAAATCAGCGCAACCGCGCCGACTGCGGCAATGCGTGTTCGCATGAAGGCTCCTTGCCGCGCACGCGCGGCTCCATGAATCTAGCGTGGGTCGCGCGTGCCGACGCGGGGAGTTACCCAGAACGGTCGACATTCGGCTCCCTACAATCCCGCGACCAAAGCTCCGTCGCGAGCATCCACCCAGAGGTCCTTCGCCATGCCCACGCGCCTGCCCCGCCACGTCGTCCCAGCCGCGATCGTCGCTGCCGCCTTGGCGAGCGTCGCCCTCCCCGCATCGGCCGCCGACAAGGTCAAGATCGGGTTCGTCAGCACGCTCTCGGGGCCGTCGTCCGCGCTCGGCATCGACATCCGCGACGGCTTCCTGCTCGCCGTCAAGCTCAACGGCGGCAAGCTCGGCGGCCTGCCCGCCGAGGTGCTCGTCAGCGACGACCAGTTCAAGCCCGACGTCGCCAAGCAGCTGTTCGAGAAGAACGTCAAGCGCGACAAGGTGGACTTCATGACCGGCGTCGTCTTCTCGAACATCATGTTCGCGGCGCTGCCCGAGGCGATCGACAACAAGGTCATCTACATCAGCCCGAACGCGGCGCCGTCGTCGATCGCGGGCAAGGACTGCAACCCGCTCTTCTTCGCAGTCTCGTGGCCGAACGACGCCTACCACGAGGCCGCCGGCCAGTTCGCCAACACGCGCGACCTGAAGAGCGTCTACCTGGTCGCGCCGAACTACCAGGCCGGCAAGGATTCGCTCGCCGGCTTCAAGCGGACCTTCAAGGGCCAGATCGTCGGCGAGAACTACACCAAGCTCGGCCAGCTCGACTACGCCGCCGAGCTGGCGGAGATCCGCGCCGCCAAGCCGCAGGCGGTCTACATCTTCCTGCCGGGCGGCATGGGCATCAACTTCATCAAGCAGTACGTCGGCGCCGGCCTCGGCAAGGACACGACGCTGCTGCTGCCGGGCTTCTCCGCCGACCAGGACGTCATCAACCCCGTCGGCGCGGCGATGGCCGGCCTCTTCAACACCGCGCACTGGTCGCCCGACTTCAGCAACGCCGCCAACCAGAAGTTCGTCGCCGAGTTCGAGAAGGAGTACAAGCGCGTGCCGACGCTCTACGCCTCGCAGGGCTACGACGCCGCCCAGCTGATCGCCGCCGCCGTGCGCGACACCAAAGGCAAGCTCGAGGACCAGGCCGCCGTGCTGAAGGCGCTGCGCGCGGCGCGCTTCGACTCGGTGCGCGGACCCTTCAAGTTCAACACCAACCAATACCCGATCCAGAACTACTACGTCCGCACGATCGGCAACGACGGCAAGGGCGGCCTCGTCAACAAGTCGTTCAACGAGCCGATCCTGAAGAACCACGGCGACGCCTACGTGCAAAGCTGCCCCATGAAGTGAGCGGCGTGCGCGCCCGCCCTCACGCCAGCGCTCTCCCGCACGCGCGAGCCGAAGGCTGTCGCCTTCGGGCGGCGGGCGGGGGAGCCGAGCCGTGCTGATCCTCGAGCAGGCGCTGAACGGCCTGCAGTTCGGCCTCATGCTGTTCCTGCTCGCGGCGGGGCTGACGCTCGTCTTCGGCGTCATGGACATGATCAACCTGGCGCACGGCTCGCTCTACATGGTCGGCGCCTTCGTCGCCGCCTGGCTGGTGGCGCTGACGGGATCGTTCGCGATCGGCGTCGTCGGCGCGGTCGCCCTCACCTTCGTGTTCGGTATGGCGCTCGAGATCGGCGTGCTGCGAACTCTCTACGCGCGCGACCACCTGTCGCAGGTGCTGGCGACGTTCGCGCTGATCCTGATCCTGAACGACGGCACGAAGATGATCTTCGGCAACGACCTGCCGCTGTCCGCGCCCGCCGCGCTCGCCGGGCCGGTCGAGCTGCTGCCGGGCCTGCAGTACCCGGCGTACCGCTTGCTCATCCTCGCCGTCGGCCTGGCGCTCGCCGCGCTGCTCTGGCTGCTCGTCCAGAAGACGCGGATGGGCGCGCTCGTCCGTGCCGGCGCGTCGAACCGGACGATGGCGACGGCGATGGGCACCGACATCGGGCGGCTGTTCACGGTCGTGTTCGGCATCGGCGCCGCGCTCTGCGCGGTCGCCGGCGCGCTCCTCGGCCCGCTGCTCGCGGTCCAGGTCGGCATGGGCGAGAACATCCTGATCCTCGCCTTCGTCGTCATCGTCATCGGCGGCATCGGCTCGATCCGCGGCGCGCTGGTCGGCGCGATCCTGGTCGGCGCCGTCGACACGCTCGGCCGCACGCTGCTGCAGCACGTCCTGCGCGAGTTCCTGCCGCCGCAATGGGCGAGCGCTGCAGGGCCGGCGATCGCGTCGATCGCGGTCTACGTCTTCATGGCGATCGTCCTCGCGATCCGGCCGCAGGGCCTCTTTCCGGCGCGCGGCGGATGACCGCCGAGCGGCCCGGCGCCGCCACGAACGGTCGCGCCGGAACGCTGGTCGCGCTGGCGGCCCTGATCGCCGCCGCGATCGCGCTGCCGTGGCTGCTGCGCGCGTTCGGTCTCGACTTCTACCTCAGCCTGGCGAGCCGGATCGTCGTCTACGCGATCGCAGCGACCAGCCTCAACCTCGTCCTCGGCTATGCCGGGCTGGTCTCGTTCGGGCACGCCGCGTTCTTCGGCCTCGGCGCCTACGTCACCGCGATCCTGATCACCGAAGGCGTGCAGAGCGGGCCATTGCACCTCGCCGCCACGGTCGCCGTCGCCGCGCTCGTCGCCTTCGTGATCGGCGCGATCTCGCTGCGCACGCGCGGCGTCTACTTCATCATGATCACGCTCGCCTTCGCGCAGATGCTGTTCTACCTCGCCAACTCGGTGAAGGGCTACGGCGGCGACGAGGGCCTGAGCATCCGCGCCCGCTCGCTGTTCGCATTCGGCGGCCAGGCACTCGACCTGAAGAATCCGCTGGCGCTGTACTACGTCGCCCTCGCCGTGCTCGCGCTCGCGCTGGTCGCGCTCGCCCGTTTCGCGCCGTCGCCGTTCGGTCGCGCCGTCCTCGCGCTGCGCGACGACGACGTCCGTGCCGAGGCGCTCGGCTTCGCGACCTACCGCGCCAAGCTCGTCGTCTTCGTCGTCGCCGGCGCGCTCGGCGGCATCGCCGGTGCGCTGAGCGTCAACCTGCAGGGCTACGTCAGCCCGAACGCGTTGCACTGGACGCAATCGGGAACGCTGATGGTCATGGTCATCCTCGGCGGCGTCGCGACCGTCTGGGGCGGCGCCGTCGGTGCTGCGGCGCTGCTGCTGCTCCAGGAAGTGCTCTCCGCCACCACCGAGCATCCGGAGTTCTGGACCGGCTGGGTGCTGCTCGCGATCGTCCTGTTCGCCCGCCAGGGTCTGGTCGGCCTGTGGACGGCGCGCCGGCCGCCGCCGCTCGGATGAGCGCAGCGCGGACGAATGGGCCGCTGCTCGCGGTGCGCGGCCTCGAGAAGCGCTTCGGCGGCGTCGTCGCCACCGAGGGCGTCGACCTCGACGTCGAGCGCGGCGAGATCCACGCGCTGATCGGGCCGAACGGCGCCGGCAAGACGACGCTCGTCGCCCAGATCGGCGGCCAGCTCGCGAGCGATCGCGGCAGGATCGTCTTCGACGGCGACGACGTCACGCGGCTGCCGGCGCACCAGCGCGCGCGGCGCGGGCTGGCGCGCTCGTTCCAGATCACGCGGCTGTTCAAGAGCGCCAGCGTGCTCGACAACGTCGCCCTCGCGGTGCTCGCGGTGGCGCCGCGCGGAATCCGCGCGTGGCGGCCGCTGGCACGCGACGCCGGGATCTTCGCGCGCGCCCGCCAGGCGCTCGACGACGTCGACCTCGGCGCCAAGGCGGCAAACGCGATCGACATGCTCTCGCACGGCGAGCGGCGCGCCCTCGAGGTCGCGATGACGCTCGCGAGCCGGCCCAAGCTGATGCTGCTCGACGAGCCGATGGCCGGGATGGGGGGGGACGAGTCGGCGCGCATGGAGCGCCTGGTCGGGCGGCTCCGCGCGGGCACCACCGTGCTGCTGATCGAGCACGACGTCGACGCCGTCTTCCGCCTCGCCGACCGCGTCTCGGTGCTGGTCGGCGGCCGCGTGATCGCGACCGGACCGCCGGCCGTCGTGCGCAGCGATGCCGCGGTGATCGCGGCCTACCTCGGCGACGAGGCAGCGTGATGGCCGCAGGCCCGGCGCTGCTCGAGCTTGCCGGCGTGCACGCCGGCTACGGCGCGAGCGAGGTGCTGTTCGGCATCGACCTCGCGCTCGCGCGCGGCGAGATCGTCGGCGTTCTCGGCCGGAACGGCATGGGCAAGACGACGCTGGTGCGATCGGTGATGGGCCTGGTGCGGCCGAGCGCGGGGCGCGTCGCCTTCGCCGGCCGCGAGATCGGCGGCTGGCCGCCGCACCGCGTTGCCCGAGCCGGCATCGCGCTCGTTCCGGAAGGTCGCCAGATCTTTCCCAACCTCAGCGTCGGCGAGCACCTGAGCGCGTTCCATCGCCACGGCCCGGACGGCGGGTCGGGCTGGACGCCGGCGCGCGTGCTCGAGATGTTTCCCGCCCTCGCCGCGCGCGGCGGCCACCTCGGCCACCAGCTCTCGGGCGGCGAGCAGCAGATGCTCTCGATCGGCCGCGCGCTCGTCACCAACCCGCTGCTGCTGATCCTCGACGAAGCCACCGAGGGACTGGCACCGCTCGTGCGCGAGGAGATCTGGCGAGCGCTCGCCGCCCTGCGCGGCGCCGGCCTGGCGATGATCGTGATCGACAAGTACGTCGAGCGGCTGGTCGCGATCGGCGACCACCACGTCATCGTCGAGAAGGGAAGAGTCGCCTGGCGCGGCAGCTCGGCGGCGCTGCACGCCGACCGCTCGCTCTGGCAGCGTCACCTCGGCGCGTGACGGTGATCCGACTCGCGGGGCCTGCGGTCAGGACGACGGAGGCGGACCGAGCGACTCGATCCGATGGCCGCCGGGATAGTCGGCACGGCCGATCCGCGTTCGAAGGCGCGGCCGCCGGCGCTTCGGCAGAACGCGCAGCAGCGCCGCGCGGGCGCGCAGAGCGCCGGTCGTCGCCGCGACCAGCCAAATGGGCGCCGGCGCGAGGCCGAACGCGTTGCGCAGAGGCTCGTCAAGAAGCCCGTCGATCGCCGGCCGCACGAGCGGCCTGAGCAGCTTCGGAAACCAGCCGGCGAACATCTCGCGCGTGGCGAGAGCGACCGCTCGATTCGCCTCGGTGAAGCGAAACCTCGCGCGCTCGTACTCGACGTTGAAGCGCTCGAACGCGGCGAAGTCGTCGGGCAGGTCGCGAATCGCCATCCGCTCGCCGACACCGCGCCAGAACCAGAACCAGCCGAGCTTCTCCGGCTCGGTCATCAGCCGCCAGCCGAACCGCGCATTCCATCGGATCGGCTCGAACACGAAGGTCGAGAGCACGTAGAGGAAGTCGTCGTTGGCGATCCGAAAACGGGCGTGGATGGCGTTCATCCGCGCGATGGCCCGCCG
>Ga0307416_100002065_pt1 | contig 11312 bp, 9 predicted proteins | sample DK1Cmetagenome_2_FD_203821 | JGI IMG/M metagenome (GOLD analysis project Ga0307416, IMG submission 203821) | Maize rhizosphere microbial communities from greenhouse at UC Davis, California, United States - DK15-C-3 | ecosystem: Host-associated > Plants > Roots > Rhizosphere > Soil | place: USA...
CCCATGGTGGCCAGCAGGAGCAGGATGGCGATGGTGGCCCGCTGGCCGCCGGAGTGGGCGGCGTCGCGGTAGGAGCGGCGGCGCTCGCCGGCCCGGTGGGCGACCAGCACGTCCACCCCGTACTCCTCGGGCCGGTCGCCGGCCAGCAGCCGCAGCTCGCCCTCGGCCCCGGCCGTCTGGCAGACGCGGGCGAACTCGCCGCTGAGGCGCTGGACGACCTCCCTGACCCCTTCCTCGAACCGGCGGCGGGCCGCCTCGACCCGCTCCAGCTGCTCGTCCAGCTCCCCCTTGCGCCGCTCGGCGAGCCGGTTGGCCTCCTCGACGGCCTCGGCCTGGCGCTCCTGGCCGCCGAGGAGCTCGGGGTCGCGGATCTCGGCCGGGAACCGCTCCTCGTCGGCCACCTGGCCGCCGAGCCAGTCGAGGTCGCGCAGGATGGAGTCGGTGCCCGGCAGGTCGCCGGCCTCCAGCAGGGCCTGCTGCTCGGCGGCGAGCGGCCGGCCGGCGAGCTCGGTCTCCAGCCCGGCCAGGCGGCCGTCGAGCTCGGCCAGCTCGGGCAGCCGGGCGGCCAGGCGGAGCTCGAGCGCGTTCTGGCGCTGGCGGGCCAGGGCGAGCTCGGCGTTGGCGGCGCCGAGGGCGCCGTCGCACTCGCGCAGCTCGGCGGCCAGGGTCCGCTCCCGCTCGACCAGGGCCGGCCGGTCGGTCCCGGCCCGCTCCCGGGCCGCGGCGGCCTCCTCCACCCGGGCCTGGAGGTCGCCGAGACGCTGGACGGCGTCGAGCACGCCCATGGCCCGGTGCCAGGCGCCCCGCAGCTCGCCGGCGGCCGCCTCCAGGCCCTCCAGCTCCTCACCGAGGCGGGCGGCCTCGGCCTTGAGCGCGAACAGGTGCAGCTCGCGGGCCCGGCGGCCGAGCACCGGCTGGACGGGCGCCTCCAGCCGCGACAGGGCGTCGCCGTAGCGCATCCCGTCGGGGGCGACCGCGGCCAGGCCCCGGCCGGCCAGGCCGTGGGCCTGGGCGGCGTCGTGGGCGGCCTGGGCGTCGGCCCGCTCCAGCAGCAGCCCGGCCTCGACCGGGCCGAGCACGGCGGTCAGGGCGGCCCGGGGGTCGCCGGCCCCGCCCCGGGCGATCCCCCCGCGGTAGTCGTGCTCCACGGCCAGGGCGGTCGCCTGCCGGTAGCTGTGGGAGGGGACCAGCAGGGCCCACAGGGCGTCGCCGAGGGCGGCCTCGGCCCTGACCCGGGCGGCGTCGCCGGCCGCCTCGTCGGCCAGCTCCAGGACCTCGGCCACCACCGCGGCCTCGATGCCGGCCTCGGCCAGCCGCTCCCGGAAGGCGGCCACCTCGGCCGGCACCGGCACCCCGCCGGCGGCCAGGGTGGCCATGCGGGCCTGAACGCCGGCCAGGGCCGCCCGCAGCTCCTCGCGCCGGGACAGGACGGTGGCCAGGCTGGCCTCGGCCGCGTGGACCTCGGCGGCGGCCTGCTCGGCCGTCCGCTCCCCGGCCAGCCCGCCCAGGCGGGCGGCGGTCGTCTGGGCCTCCTCGGCCCTGGCCTCGGCGGCGGCCAGGCGCAGCTCGAGGGCGGTCCGCTCCTCGCGGGTCGCGGCCAGCCGCTCGGCCAGCTCCTCGGCCTGGTCGCCGGCGGCCGAGGCCTTGGCCTCGAGCGCGGGCAGGCCGCCGGCCAGCTCGTCCAGGTCGCGGCGGTCGGCGGCGATCCGCCCGGCGGCCGCGTCCCGCTCGGCCCGGGCGGCCTCGACCTTGACCAGGACGTCGCGGTGCTCGGCGGCGGGGCGGGCCAGGTCGGTGAGGACGCTCAGGCGCTCGGTGAGCCCGGCCCACTCCTGGTGGCGGGCGGCCAGCCCGCTCAGGGAGCCGAGGCGGTCCTGCTCGGCCCGGGCCGCCTCGACCGCCTCCAGGTAGGCGGCGCGGGCGTCGCCGGCCCGCTCCCGCTGGGCCTCGACCTCGTCCAGGAGGACCCGCTCGCCGGTCAGCTCCAGCAGCTTGACCAGCAGCCCGGGCGGCGGCTCGTCCATGGTCCGGTCGATCGCCCCCTGGGGCAGGGCCAGCACCTCCCGCAGGGCCCGGGTGATGCCGGTGCGGTCGAGCAGCTCGTCATACGCCCGGGGCCCGAGCCAGCCCTCCTCGGGGTTGTCCTGGAGGAACCCCTCCAGGTCCTCGGCCAGGGGCCGCTCGAAGCCCCAGCGGTGCAGGCCGTCCAGGACCAGGTAGCGGCGGCTGTCGGCGGTGACCAGGCAGACCACCGACACCCGGTCGGCGTCCCGGAGGCGCTCGTCGGCGGCGGCGAACAGCCGCTCCCCCCGTCCGGGCAGGACCGGGTTGCTGAAGGTGGCCCGCAGGAAGACCCGCTCGGCCGGGGTGCCGCCGGGGCCGCCGTCGAAGATGTAGCGGTGGGAGCTGCGGCCGGGGGCGAAGCTGGTCACCCCGCACAGCAGCTTGATGCCGTCGAGGAAGCAGGTCTTGCCCGAGCCGTTGGGGCCGGTGGCCACGTTGATGCCGTCGATCAGCAGGGGGATCGGGTCGGGCCGCAGCGACCCCCAGTGGACGAGCTGGACCTCCTCAATCCGTGGCATTGTCCTGGCTCCCCCCATCTGTCTGCGCTCCGTCGAGTTCCGCGGCCCGCTGGCGCAGGTGGGCCAGGCGCTGGTGGCGGGCCAGCAGGGCCCGGGCCTGGTCGGCGGCGGCCGGCTCGCCCAGGCTGTCCAGCAGCGGCCCGGCCTCGACCCGGCCCTCGCGCAGGGTCAGGTAGCCGGCCCGGGCCAGGCGCTCGAGCACGCCCGGGAGGCCGCCGTTGAGCCTCGCCCCGAGCAGCTCGGCCAGGTCGTCGGGGTCGAGCCAGTCCTGGTCCGGGGCGGTCCCGGCCTCGCCGGGCAGGAAGCGCAGGTGCAGCCAGCAGGTGGCCAGCACGGCCAGCTCGGCCGTGCCAAGGGCCAGCACCGGCTCGTGGCCCTCGAGGGGCGGCAGGGGCGCCTCCAGCCGGGCCAGCCAGCGCTCGGACGCGGGCGAGTAGACGAGCTCGCAGCCGGCCTCGCCGAGGCGGCGGCGGACCTCGTCGCGGGTCTCGGGCTCGCCTAGCTCGGGCACGTCGGCGGCGGCCACCGACCCGACCAGCAGCACCCGGCACAGCTCGACGGCGTTCAGGTGGCCACCTCCTGGGGGGCATCGGTCTGGTCGCTGTCGCTCGCGTCGGTGAGGTCGATCTCCACCGGGCGCTGGGCGGCCAGTTCGACCCCGGGGGCGCGCACGCCCGTCCAGGAGACGACCCCGACCTCGTCGTGGCCGACCATCTCCAGCCGTGGCTGCGGGTCGAGCTCTGCCGCCAGGCTGCCGTCGCCGGCCGGGCCCCAGCGCGACCAGGCCTCGACCACCGCCGCCATCCGCGCCGAGGCCTCGGCCCAGGTCCCGCCGACCACCCACCTGGCCAGGTCGCTCTCCCCGAGGCCGGCCAGCCAGGTCATCACGTCGGCGGCCAGGAGCACGAAGTCGGGCACGACCTCCGGCGACTCGATCGGCAGCAGGGTCGGCTCGGGCAGGGGCACGGTGACCGGCTCGGGCCGTCCGAGGTGCCGGTCGAGGGCGGCCAGGGCGTCGGTGGCCCGCACCGGCGGCACCGCCGGGGGCAGCCGCAGCCGCCCGGCGACCAGCCCGGCCAGGGCCGCCGGGTCGGACAGGGGGCTGTGGACAGCTCCGCGCCCGGTGGCTCCCGGTCGGCTACCCTCCCGATCGGGGGCCCCGGAAACCGGGGGTTGGAGCTGTAGCGCGCCCATCGGGGCGGCCAGCTCGTCCACCAGGGCGCGGAGGCGGCCGGCGACGGCGGCGGCGTGCTCGCGCTCGGGCTCGTGCCCACCCGGGTGGGCGACCTGGCGGGCCATCTCGGCCAGGTCGTCCAGGTGGACGCGGGCGACCCCGGCGGCCGCGGCCAGCCGCTCGTCGTCGCCCTGGTCGATCAGCCGGTGCAGGCTCGCCAGGTCGCGCTCGAGCACGGCCGTGGCGGCCACGAAGGGGGCGAAGGCCGCCCGCTCGTCGACCCCGGCCGCGCGGGCCAGGGCCATGGCCGCGGCCAGGACCTTGACCGACCGCTCGGACGGGATGGCCGGGGCGGCCAGCACGGCGCACACGGCGGCCACCAGGTGGCCCTCGTCGGACAGCCGCCAGGCCGGTGGCCGGCCCGGTTGGCCGTAGCGGTCGGTCTCGACCACCAGCCCGTCGCTGCGCAGCTCCGACAGCAGCCGGTTGGCCGTGGCCGGCTCCAGCCAGGTCAGCGCCTGGCTGGCCTCGGCCAGGGACCAGCTGGGCTCGGGCAGCCCGGCCAGCTGCCGGAGGACGGCCACCTTGAGCCGTTGGTAGGGTTGGCCGAGCAGCTCGGCGAACGGCCCCAGCGACGGCACGGCGCGACCGGCCGGAGGGTGGGGGGAAGCGCGGTCCGAGCCCGGCCACATTGCTGCCACCATGGCGCTACAACGTATCGCACCCGGCGGTTGCGCAACCTAGGTATCTCTACGCAGCCAACGTGGGCCCCGTCCTGTAGCCCGGACGGGCTACCCGGTGGCCTGGCGGTCGCGCTCCATCAGGACCCGGCGCAGGATCTTGCCCGAGGCCGCCTTGGGGATCTCGTCGACGAACTCGACGTGACGGACCTTCTTGTAGGGGGCGACCCGCTCGGCCACATAGGCCATCAGCTCCCCGGGCTCCACCGGGCTGCCGGCGACCACGAACGCCTTGGGCACCTCGCCCGCGTCCTCGTCCGGGTAGCGGACCACGGCCGCGTCGGACACCGACGGGTGGGTGAGGAGCACGGCCTCCAGCTCGGCCGGGGCGACCTGGAGCCCCTTGTACTTGATGAGCTCCTTGACCCGGTCGACGATGAAGACGTAGCCCTGCCCGTCGATGGTGCCGAGGTCGCCGGTGTGCAGCCAGCCCTCGGGGTCGAGCATGGCCGCGGTGGCCTCGGGCGCGTTCAGGTAGCCCTTCATCACCTGGGGCCCGCGGACCAGCAGCTCGCCGGTCTCGCCCCGGGAGACGTCGGCCCCGGTGGCCGGGTCGACCACCCGCATCTCGGTGTTGGGCAGCGGCACCCCGACCGAGCCCGGCTTGGGGCCCTGGGGGGCGTTGAAGTTGGTGGTGGCCACCGGGCTGGTCTCGGTCAGGCCCCAGCCCTGGATGACGTCGCAGCCCAGCCGCTCGGCGCAGGCCTTCTCGAGGCTGGCGTCGAGCGGGGCGGCGCCGGAGAAGATGGACTTGAGCGACGACAGGTCGTAGTCGGCGACCAGCGGGTGCTTGGCCATGGCGAGGACGATCGGCGGGGCCACGTAGGCCCGGGTGATGCGCTGGTCCTGGAGCAGGCCGAGGAACTGCTCGAGGTCGAAGCGGGGCATGGTGACCAGGGTCGAACCGCGGGCGATGGCCGCGCACATCAGCACCACCAGCCCGTAGATGTGGAAGAAGGGCAGCACGGCGATCAGCCGCTCGCCCTCGCCGGCCAGCAGCACCGGCTCCCCCTGGCAGAGGTTGGCGACCAGGTTGCGGTGGGTGAGCATGACCCCCTTGTTGAGCCCGGTGGTGCCGCTCGAGTAGGGGAGGACGACCAGGTCGTCCGCGGGGTCGATGTCGACCTGGGGCGGGGTGTCGCCGGCCTCCAGCAGGCTGGCGAACGGGGTCGCGCCCTCGCCCTGGCCGAGCACGAACACCTCCTCGACGCCGCTGCGGCCGGCCGCCTCCAGGGCCTTGTCCAGGAACGGGGGCACGGTCAGCAGGAACCGGGCTCCGGCGTCGGTGAGCTGGCGGACCAGCTCGTCGGTGGTGTAGAGAGGGCTGATGGTGGTGTTGATGCCACCGGCGGCCGAGACGCCGTAGAAGGCCAGGGCGTACTCGGGGACGTTGGGGCAGTAGATGGCGAACACGTCGCCCTTGCCGAACCCCCGGGCGGCCAGGCCGGCCGCGACCCGCCGCACCCCGCCGGCGAGCTGGCCGTAGGTCAGGGCCCGGCCGCTCGGCCCGTCGATCAGCGCCACCTGGTCGGCCCGGCGCGCGGCGTCGGCGAGCACGAACTCGTGCAACGGCACGTCGGGGATGGCGACGTCGGGATGGGGGCTCAGCACGAGCTCGCCTGCCATGGCTGCCTCCTGGCCAGGGTTGTCAACCGAACGACGAGATTGTCAGACTGAAGCCTCACCTGGAGGTGCCGCAAGGTGTCCCACCAGTTCGACCACCTGGACGACAGCGAGCGGGAGTGGCTGCGCTCCTCACGGCGCAACGCCGCCCGCCGTTCCTGGCTGCTCATCGGCGTGCTGGTGGTCATCGCCGTCATCCTCGCATGGCTGACCGTCGACGGGCTGCCGGGGACCAGGCGCGCGGCCACGACCACCACCAGTGTCGACCAGCGGGTCATCTCCGACGGGAACAAGGCCCTCGCCGACTGGGGCGAGTTCGCGGTCACCAACAACCTGGCCGACGTCAAGGACTCCTTCTGGGCCAACGGGCCCCAGTACAAGCAGCTCGCCAAGGAGGCCAAGACCCGCAAGCGGGTCGGGCCGCCGCCCTACAAGATGACCATCAGCGACGTGAAGGTCATCACGCCCCGGGCGGACCAGCGGGTCCTGCGGGGCAAGGTGCTGATGACCCGTCCGGGCGAGCAGCCCCAGACCTTCAACTGGGACGTCTGGCTCCAGCAGGACCAGGCCGCGGACGGGCGCTGGCGGCTGTGGACGGTCCGGACGACCTCCTGAGGCGTCAGTCGACCGGCGGGAGGGTGATCCGCTCGCCCGGGTAGATCAGGTCGGGGTCGCCCGAGTGCAGCCGGTCCCGGTTGGCCTCGACCACCTTGACCCAGTAGGCGGCCACCTCGCGGTTGGTCGGCTCGCCCGAGCCGCCGCTGCGCTCCCTCAACAGGTGCTCGCGGGCGATCTTCCAGAGGTTGTCGCCGCCCACCACCCGGTGGGCCTGCTCCGCCTCCCCTCCGGTGCCCTGCTCGCCGCCGCCGCCGCCCGAGTTCGAGGAGCCGCCCGATCTCGAGGAGCCACCGCCCGGGTTGGTGGTGGTGGTGGTCGTGGACGACTCCGGGCCCAGGCCCGACTCGGGGGAGTCGCTGGCCGCGTTGGGGACGTACGCGTGGGTCGTGGCCGGGGTCCCGGCGGCGCTGCCCTGCCGCTCCGGCGCCGAGGTCGAGGCCGTGGTCGGCGCCGCCGCCCCCTGCCCGGGGGCCGTGGACGCGGTGGTCGGCGCGGCGGTGGTGGCCGGGGCCTTGGTGGCCGGCGCGGCGGTGGTGGCGGTGGGCTCCGTGCGGGTCGTGGTGGTGCCCGCCGAGCGGTTGGTGGCCCCGGTGGTGGTGGTCGTCCCCTCCGTCGTGGTGGTCGCCCGGGTCGTGGTGGTGGGCGCCTGCGTCGTCGTGGTGGTCGTCTCGGTCGTCGTGGTGGTGGCCGGCTGGTTCTCCTGGACGCGCCGGGGCGCCTGGTCCGCCGGGTCGGGGGTGTAGGCCGGCCGCGAGGTCGGCGTCGGCTCCGGCTCGGTGGTCGGTGGCGGCGGGGTCGCCTTGGGGGCGGTGGTCGGGACCTGGTCCGCCGGGTCCGGCGTGTAGACCGGCCCCGAGGTCCGGGTCGGCTGGGGGTCGGTGGTCGTGGGCCCGTCCTGGGCGCCCGATCCCGTCGCCCCGGCGGCCGCCACCGGCTTGGGAGCGGGCGGGCCGAGGCTCCGGCTGTCGGCGGCCAGAGCCGGGCCGGCCACACCCAGGGTCGTCCCGCCGACCATCGAGGTGGCCAGGGTCACGGCCACGGCGTGGTCGGCGACCCGCCGCACCAGCGGCAGGGTCGCCCAGCCGACCGCCCTGACCGCCCCCGGCAGCCTGGTCAGGCTGGCCAGCAGGTAGGCGACGGTCGAGGCCAGCAGCCAGTAGGCCATGACCAGCGCGACCATGCGCAGCAGGGACCCGAGGACCTCCTGGATCGGGCTGTCGAGCAGCCAGGGGACCGGCTCGTCCCAGCGGACCTGGAGCCCCGCGAACCGTCCCAGCCAGTGCAGCCCCAGCACGGCCGTGACCTCCAGCGCCAGCAGCCCGAGCAGCGAGCCCGTTCTGCGCAGCGGGGCGGTCCGACTGACTGTGCCCATCGCCTGCCACCTACCGGCCGGAGAGATCTGGACAATATTCACAAGCAAGTCAAGTCTGGGCTACGCCGTCACGGGGTGTCAACGCGCGCTAGCATCTGGCTTCCGCTCGATGGAAGGAGCGTCCCGTGCGCGTGGCCCTGCTCAGTCGCGAGTATCCCCCAGATGTGTACGGCGGTGCCGGAGTTCATGTCGAATACCTGGCGAGGGAGCTGGCCAAACTGGTCGAGGTCCAGGTGCACTGCTTCGGGGAGCCCCGTCCGCCCGGCCCGCCCGGGTCGCCCGCGGTGACCGCCCACCCGACCTGGGACGCCCTGGCGGGCGGGGGCCGCCATCTCGGGGCCCTGCGCACGGTCGCCACCGACCTGTCGATCGCCGCCGGGGTCGAGGGAGCGGACCTGGCCCACAGCCACACCTGGTACGCCAACCTGGCCGGGCACCTGGCCAAGCTCCTCTACGGCATCCCCCACGTGGTCAGCGTGCACAGCCTGGAGCCGCTGCGGCCCTGGAAGGTCGAGCAGCTGGGCGGCGGCTACCACGTCTCCCGCTGGTGCGAGCAGACGGCGCTGGAGGCCGCCGACCGGGTGATCGCCGTCTCCAACGGCATGGCCGCCGACATCCTCTCGGTCTACCCGGCCGTCGACCCCGACCGGCTCCAGGTGATCCACAACGGCATCGACACCGAGCAGTACCGGCCCGACCACGGCACCGACGTCCTCGAGGCCTACGGGGTCGACCCCGGCCGGCCCTCGGTGATCTTCGTCGGCCGGATCACCCGCCAGAAGGGCGTGCCCCACCTGCTGGACGCCGCCCTCGCCCTCGACCCGTCGGCCCAGCTGATCCTCTGCGCCGGCGCCCCCGACACCCCCGAGCTGGGCCGCGAGGTCTCGGCCAAGGTCGAGAAGGTCCGCCAGGAGCGGGGCGGCATCGTCTGGATCGAGAAGATGCTGGAGAAGCGCGAGGTCATCCAGCTGCTCACCTCGGCAACGGTGTTCGTCTGCCCGTCGGTCTACGAGCCCCTGGGGATCGTCAACCTGGAGGCCATGGCCTGCCAGACGGCCGTGGTCGCGACCGCCACCGGCGGCATCCCCGAGGTGGTCGTCAACGGCGAGACCGGCCTGCTGGTCCCGTTCGAGAGCGACGGCGCCGGCGGGGCCCTCGACCCCGAGCGCTTCGCCGCCGACATCGCCGAGCGCCTCAACAGCGTCCTCGCCGACCCGCCCTTGGCCGAGCGCATGGGCCAGGCCGGCCGCCGCCGCGCCGTCGAGCACTTCAGCTGGACGGCCATCGCCGCCGAGACCGTCCGCCTCTACGAGAGCCTGGTCGCCTGACCGGCGCCGCCCGGGCCGGCGTCCAGCCGGGCGACCAGGCGGCGGGGGGCGACCGTGCGGTAGGCGTCGGTGACCAGCTCGGCGATCTCCTCCCAGTCGACCGGGACGTCGAGGTAGACGCCGAGCCAGCCGCGGTGGCCGACGTACGGGGGGCGGAAGAACCGCTCGGGGTCGGCCGCGAGCAGGGCCTCCTGGCTGCCCGGAGGCGCCGCGCACCAGAAGCCGAGCCGGTCGTCGTGGTGGTGGTCGGGGTAGGTCACGAAGGTCGTCTTCCCGCGCACGAACCAGGTCGGCTCGCCGTGGCTGGGCCGCTCGGTCGCCTCGGGCAGGGCCTGGCAGATGCGGCGCAGCCGGTCCAGCGGGTCGGGGTCGGTGGCCATGGCGGCGGATCAGGACCGGCGGGAGGTGATCAGGATCTCGCGGGCGATCTCCACCACGCGGCGGCGCTCGGCCCGGGCCTGGCGGCGCATCCGCTCGAACGCCTCCCCGGGGCTGACCCCTTCCCTGGCCACCAGCGCGCCCTTGGCCTGCTCGATCAGCACCCGGGCGTCGAGGGCCCGCTGGAGCTGGTCGGCCAGCTCGCCCCGCTGCTCGCTCTGCATGGTGTTGGCGATGGTCAGGGCGGCCAGGTCGGTGAAGGCGACCAGGGCCAGCTCGCCCTCGGGCGACCAGGGGTGCACCTCGGAGGAGAACACCGTCACCACCCCGATGGCCATCTGGTTGTAGGGGATGGGGCTGGCCAGCACGGCCCGCAGGCCCCGCCCGACCGCGGCCGGGGAGAAGTCCGGCCAGCGGTCCTCGGCGGCCAGGTCGGCCGCGTGGACCAGCTCCTTGTCGTCGAAGGCGTCGATGCAGGGGCCCTCGCCGTGCCGGATCTGGAGCTCCTCCAGGTCGCCGACGCGCTTGTCGGAGTCGGCCACGTTGCGCAGCAGCTGGTCGGGGTCGACCAGCATCAGCCCGGCGCCGTCGACGGCGAACAGCTTGTGGGTGGCGTGGACGATCCGGCGCAGGGCCTCGTCGAGGTTCCCGGCGGCGTAGCGGAGGTCGCCGAGCTCGTGCAGCGCCTGGCGGACCTCGTGAGCGGACATCGGCATGGGCGCACCTCCCCAGAGCTTGGCTACCCGCTCAGTCGGCTTGCTTCACCGTTTTCACGAAGTGCTCCGCGATCCCGAGCTGGACCAGCTCCTCCTCGTGCGCCTCGGCCTCGGGCTCGGTCCTGAACAGCCCGCTGTACACCGCCCAGCGGGTCCCGAGGTTGTAGCGGCCCTTCTCGAGCAACCGGGCGTCCCTGACCCCCTGGCGCCTGACCAGCCGCAGCCGCTCGTCGGCGTGCGCCCGGTCGTTGAAGCTGCCCAGGACCACCGTGTAGAACTCATCTGGCAGGGTCGTGGTGGTGGGGGCCGCGGTCGTCTCGGCGGGCGCGGCCGCCGAGGCCCGCGGCGGCGCGCCAGGTGAGGAGAGGCCGAGGACGATCCCGGCCACCAGGCCGAGCACGGCCGCGACGGCCGCCATCGCCGGCCCCGGCCGTGGCCAGCGGGTGTCGTACATGGGCCAGACGCTACCCCGGCCCCGACACCCGTCTCAACTCAGCCGCCGGGCTCGCCCTCGGCGTCGGCCCTGCGCAGCTCGGAGCGGCGGATCTTGCCGGTGAGGGTCTTGGGCAGGTCGTCGACGAACTCGATCTTGCGCGGGTAGGCGTAGGCCGACAGCCGCTCGCGGACGTGGCGCTGCAGCTCGCCGGCCAGCTCGTCGCCGGGCTCGGCGCCCGGGACCAGGCGGACGAACGCCTTGACGACGTGGCCGCGCTGGGGGTCGGGGCTGGCCACCACGGCCGACTCGGCCACCGCCGGGTGCTCGAGCAGGGTGCTCTCGACC
>Ga0307416_100002066_pt1 | contig 11311 bp, 8 predicted proteins | sample DK1Cmetagenome_2_FD_203821 | JGI IMG/M metagenome (GOLD analysis project Ga0307416, IMG submission 203821) | Maize rhizosphere microbial communities from greenhouse at UC Davis, California, United States - DK15-C-3 | ecosystem: Host-associated > Plants > Roots > Rhizosphere > Soil | place: USA...
AGAACTCGGTACCGCCCCATGGTCCGAACGCGGCCGATACCTTGGGGCTGACGATCCCCGAGGCATCCTTGCCGGAATTGAGCGGATTGTCCGACTCGACTTTCCACCGGTAGACGTCGCCACGCACACCGAAGGTCGTGCGCACCGTCCGGCTCCACTCGATTTCGGAGTTCGCGAACGCCCCGACGGACGTCTGATCCGCTTCGTCCGCGCGAATGGTGCCTATCCGTTCCGTTTGTCGAGTGTGATACAGGCCGAGCGGGCCGCCCACCGAATCATTGCGCACGTCGACTCCGAACGCATTCTCGGTGGACTTGCCGCCAATGCGCAGCAGTCGGCGGTGCGTCAGCTTCGCGCCTGTCGTCCAGCGGCGCTCGTACTGCTCGAACTGATCGCCGTTCTCCGGATCGTTGAGGAAGTAGGTGAAGTTGTGAAACAACTGGACGCCGTAGTGCTGCGCATACGCCGTCAGTCGCGTTGAATTGCTGCCCCCGGACCGCTGCCAGTCCACGATCCCGGCGTGCCGGAAGGTCTCGCCGCCATCGCTCTCTTCGATGAACCCGAACCGGCTGATCTGCCCGCTGTCGACGGCGCGCTGCGGGATCTGATCGGTCGAGTGCCAGTGATTGCGGAATCCGAGATAGGTGAACGACAGGCCATTGCGCTGATCGCCCTGGCTGTAGCGGACGACGCCATTGAACTTGTCCTTGTTGTTGGGACTCACCCACGGCCCGTTGTCGCGCTCCCACTCGAACGCCCCCATCAGGTGGCCGCTCCCGACCTTCGGCGAGACAGCGCCAAGGAAGCGTCCGTAGCCAAACGATCCTCCGGTCAGCGTCACGATCGGCCGATCGAGGACGTTGAAGTAATTGATGTTGGCCGATCCCGCAGAGGAGAAATCGCCATTCTCCGCGTAGTACGGTCCCTTGCGGAACTGGACACCACTCACCAACTCGGGGATCAGGAAATTCGCGTCGGCGTAACCCTGCGCGTGCGCGTGCGTCGGCATATTGACCGGCAGGCCGGCGATCGTTTGCGCGAAATCGAAGCCGTGATCGAGATTGAAGCCGCGGAGGTAGTACTGATTGGCTTTCCCCTCACCACTATGCTGGCTGATGATCATGCCCGGCACGGTCTCGAGCACTTCGGTCGCCCGGTTGACGGGCCGCACCGCGAGTTGCGCCGCCGTGATGGCGCCTTCGCTGCCGGCCGAGGCGATCCCGACCAGGTTCTCCGCCGGGTTTTCGATTTCGGCCAGATTGCGGAATGTGCGCGGCGCAGTGATGACGATATCGGCGCTGACGGCGACGACCATCTTGACGTTGGCGTTTGTTGTGACGCCCGGCGTCACGGTCACGATGCGCCGGCCGCTGCTGAAATTGATCAGACGGAATGTCAGTTCGGCGGCTCCGGCCGGGACCTTGTCGAACCGGTAGGCGCCGCTGCCGTCGGTGACGGTATCGGGTATCGCCGGCGCCCCGGCAACGGTCACGCTGACCGTCACGCCGGGAAGAACACCCCCGGTGTCGTCCTCCACGGTGCCTGCAATAGAACCGGTGTTCTGGGCCCACGCCGTCGTCTGCGCCAGCAGCAAGACGAGCACGGCAGGTGCCGCGGAACTGATTCTGATCATCGTCCGCACATGCTAGCGTGAGGCTATGACCCGGCTTCCTGAAGAGTTCCTGAATATATCGTCAGGGCAACGGTGCACCGTCCTGGCGCTCGTGTTGGTATCGCTGGTGGCGTGCCGAAGCGCTCCAACCACGGACTCGGACATGATCGAACTGCAGCGCGCCCACGCCAACGGCATGGATGTGGTGCTGCTTTCGAACGACGGCGCGCTGTCGCACGGGAAAGACAGCTTCACCGTGGAATTCAGACGCGGAGACGATCTCGTTGACGTTGGCATCGTCAAGGCGGGCGCGACGATGCCGATGGCCGGGTTGCCCGACATGCTCGGCAGCGTATTTCTCGAGCGGGGCGATGTGGCGGGACGTTACACCGCCGACACCGACCTGAGCATGTCCGGCGGGTGGAAAGTGAAGCTTGACTGGGACGGACCTGCCGGCCGCGGAACGGCAGCGTTCGACGTGACGCTCGATTAGGGCCGGAAGAAGGTCAGCAGACGCCCCGCCGACATCACGCCGACCCACGCCGCGAGCGATACCCCGCCAACCAGCCGCGCCGCAAACGGTGGCGCATGATGTTCGGCGGTGAACGATTCGAGCCGCCGGAAGACGCGCGTGTAGAAGAACAGGACGTTCAGGCCGGCGATGGTGATGAAGATCACCTTCCAGCGGAAGGCGGCATTGAACAGGTACTGATCCGGCGTCGCGCAGATGAAGCAGATGCCGGTCGACATGTTCAGCAGAAAGCCGAAGATGCCGAATGGGATCAGCCGGTGCATGGCGGCGACCGGCACGGCGCGCGCGAATCCGAGCAGCCGCAGGTCGAACATCACGATCGTCCCCGCCAGCAGCGACATCCCCGTGAAATGGAGCGACTCGAACAGCGGCCACCCCCACGTCGAGGAGCGCAGGAACTCCCCCATCGGCGTGTAGTACAGCGTGTTGAGCACCGCGCGAAGATGGTCGTTCAGCCAGTCCCACCGCATGACGCTCATCCACAGGTCATAGGCCCACTGGTTGATCGTCGTCCACACGTCGAGAAGACCTATCCGCATGTCGTGTCCACCGTCAGACGGCTGCAGGTATACGCAAGCAGCCGGCCGGTCGTGATGCTGACCACCCAGATCAGCAGCGAGGCCGCGGCCAGAAGCCGGAGCCGCGGCGGCGCCGTGGCGTTGGCGCCGACGCTACCGCTCATCAGCTCGCGGCGAATGATCTTCGCGACAAGCAGGCCGGCGGCAATGAACGACAACTTCACGAAGAAGAGCGGGTTGGTGAGCGCCTTCGTCGGATAGGCGATCAGCAGCAGGACGCCTGAAAAGGCGTTGACCCAGAAGCCCGCCCACATCCAGCGGTAGTAGCGCCACAGCGAAATCATCGGGACTCCGGGCATGCCGCCCAGCGCCCGGATGTCGATGGCGACGTTGGCGCCGACGAGAAACGCCAGTCCGACGGTGTGCAGGATCAGCACGAACGGAAACGCCCACAGGGTCGTCGCCTCGCGCATCCAGACGCTCAGCCACGACCCCTCAATCCACAGAAAGAACGGATCCATGTGGCACGAATGTTACCCGGATGAGCAGACGGAAACGCCGGGCTGGAGAAAAAGGACGAAGCGGTAACACCCGATCTGACGGTTTGTTCAGGGATTCTTCAGGACTTCGCGCCCTGCCCGTCGGTTAGGATTAGGCCCCGACACGTGACCCTCACCTATCACGCACTCTGGATGCTGTGCGCCCTCGGAACCGTCGTGTTTGCCACGGCTGCGGCGCCGCATCTTCGCTCGGTTGCCGCGCTTGCCGCCGGGCTGATCGCCGGGCTCGTGTGGTGGTCGCCGGCACGCGTCCCGGATGCGGCTGTGGCGGGCCTGCTCACGCTCCTCGCTGCCACGCTGTACTTGTTCCGCCCGCGCCTGCGTCTCGTGGCCGCCGCGTTCGGCGGCGCACTTGCGGGCATGCTCGCCGCGCTCGTGGAGATGTACGGGATATCGCCAACGGTCTCTCCGCTGGCCGCGATCGCGCTCGTCGCGGTGTCGATATGGCTGGCGCGGAGGCGGCCGTCATTCGCTCCTGAACTCCTTCGTGACGAAGCGATGCTGATGATCGGCCTCGTGGGCATGGGCGTCGCCATCCTTCCGGGCGTGCTCGACGGCTGGCAGGCCGCTACGAATCTTGCCGCCGCAACGGATCGGGTCGCCACGTCCTCCCTGCCGATGTGGACCTTGCTCCTGCTCGTTACGACCTCATCGTGCGGGGCGTTCTACTCCCTCTGGAGCCGCCGGTGACCGTACTCGCCGCGCTCGAGAACGGTCTGTTTGCGCTTGGCCAGGTCCTCCGCTTCCCGGTCTTCGTACTGCTGTGGTTGTGCGTACTGGCTTCGGTCTTCATGGCTGGATCCTGTGTCGTCGATGCCGTCGCCCGCCGGCGTGAGCGGCGGGGCTTCGACATCAAGGCGTGGCTGCGGGATGGTGCGGTCCTCGACGCGCCGTCGGCGCGCGTCGGCACTCTCCCCGCGGCGCTGCGGCAGCTGCTCGTGCGCATTCACGACGCACGCGCCGCAGGCGCTCTCGGGGGCGGAGGGCTCGCACATCTGCTCATGGAACAGGAAGGCCGCGCGCGCAAGCGCCTCGACGCCGCCCGGACAATGGTACGAGTCGGTCCGAGCCTCGGCCTGATGGGCACGCTCATTCCGATGGGATCTTCGCTGGCCTCGATGGCGACCGGAAATCTCGAAGCGATGGCCGGTCAGATGGTGGTCGCGTTCACCAGCACCATCATCGGCCTCGCCACCGGCACGCTCGCCTACGTCGTCGCCGCGGTCCGGCACCACTGGGTCAACGAAACGGTTCGCGACGAGCGCTATCTCGCCGAACACGTCGCGCGCGAGCTCGATCAGCCGCACGTCGCGGAGGCGGTTTCCTGATGGCGAGATTCCTTCACCTGCCGTCGCCCGACGAAATCGCCGAAGAGGATCCGCTTGCCGGCGTCGCCAATCTCTTCGACGTCTCGGTCGTCTTCATCGTCGGCCTGATGCTGACGCTGTTCTCCGTCTACCGGATGGGTGATCTGATGGACAAGAACAGCGAGGTGACGATGGTCAAGACCAACGCGCAGGGCGAGCGGGAAATCATCGTCAAGAAGGGAACGCAGATCACGGCGTACAAGGTGACGGGCAAGACAGCCGCCGGCGAAGGCGAGCGGCTGGGAACCGCGTATCGGCTCGCGAACGGCCAAATCATCTACGTGCCGGAGGCACCCGATGAGACGCCTCGTTAGTCTCGCCTGTGTCCTGGCGCTTGCCGCGGTGGCCGCACCGTCTGCGCAGCAGCGGCCATCCAACCCGCCGCGCGTGCGCGTTGCCTATCTCTTTTCCGACGGGAATATCAGCGGCACGTTGAAGGCCTACAAGGCACTGCTGCGCGAACGGCCGGATTTGCGCAACCGCGTCGCACTCACCTTTCTCACCGAGTCGATGCTCGCGGACGCGAATGTCGCCGAGGCGACCGGCGCAGACGTGCTCGTGTTCGACATCATGAACCAGCAGATGCTCGAACGATTCAACGCCGAAAAGAAGCTGGATCTGATTGCCGCGGTGCGCCGGCACGGGGACGTGCTGGCGGTTGGCGAAGGACTGCTGCCGAAGGAGCACTACATCAAGCAGGGCGCGGTGTGGGACGACCGCGCCCGGACGTACTGGGGGCACGGCGGCCAGAGCAACCAGGTTGGACTGTTGAAGTACGCGCTGACGCAGGCGGGCATCCGGGGGCTGACCCTTCCGGCACCCCAGCGCAGCATGGACTTCGGCTACTACTACCCGGTGGCCGACGCGAAGGCCGGCGGCTACCGCGGTGATGGACAGGTGTTCGCCTCGTGGGAGGAATTCACCGCGTGGAAGAAGAAGGCCGGCAAGACCAGGCCGGGTGCCCCGCGAGTGGCGGTCGGGTTCTACAAGTCGAACTTCTACGGCGGCGAAACAGAACTGATTGACGCGGTGATCGCGGAGATCGAGCGCCGGGGCGGCGACGCCGTTCCGATCTTCGGCTACCCCGGGGAGATTGCCGCCGCGCGCCTGCTGCTCGATGGACAAGACAACGCGCGCGCAGATGCACTGCTCGGCTTCTTTTTCAACTTCTCCGGCCCGGACGCCGCCCAATCGCTTGGCAAAGTTGACATTCCAGTTCTCAACCTGGTCAGCCTGTACGGCCGCAGCGAGAAGGACTGGCGCGAGTCGGCGATGGGCCTGTCGTTTTTCGAAGGCACCTTCAACGTTGCCGTTCCGGAAGTGGCCGGGACCATCGCCCCAACGGTTGTTGGCAGCCAGGAGAAGATCACGGACATCGACACCGGCATGCGCGTCATCGTGCGCAGACCGATCATGCCGCAGGTGCAACTGGCGGTGTCTCGCGCGCTGCGTCAGGCGGCGCTCCGGAGCACGGCGAATCGCGACAAACGCGTCGCCGTGCTCTTCTACAACTACCCTCCCGGCAAGGCCAACATCGGTGCCAGCTACCTCAATGTGGCCGAATCGCTGGCGAACATTCTGCAGCGAATGCGGCAGGACGGCTATGACGTCGGGACGGCCGATCTCTCCGCCGCCAGCGTGCTGCAAACGCTCCTGACCCGATCGCGCAATGTGGCCGGGTATGCGCCAGGCGAGCTGCAGGCACTCGTCAACGAGGGCGGTGCCGTACGAGTCGGCATCCCCGAGTACAGCAAATGGCTGAACGCGTTTTCGCCATCCCTCAAAGCAAAGATCCTCAAAGATTGGGGCGACCCGGCGAAGGCAAAGGTGATGACGCTGAACGGCAGCTTCATCATTCCAGCGGTGCAGTACGGAAAGGTCGCGCTGCTGCCGCAGCCTGCGCGTGGCTGGGGCGAGGATGCGGAGAAGATGTACCACGCGAAGGACCTCGCGCCGCATCATCAGTACGTAGCCACCTACGCGTGGCTGCGCGAAGGGTTCAAGGCGCACGCGATCGTCCACGTCGGCACGCATGGAACGCTCGAATGGCTCGACGGCAAGGACGCCGGCCTCTCTCCCGACGACGCGTCCGACGCGCTCATTGCCGACCTGCCTCACCTCTATATCTACAACGTTGACGTCGTCGGCGAGGGGCTCGTCGCGCGCCGAAGGAGCGCGGCGGCACTGGTGGACCACATGGTCCCGCCGTTCCGGAAGGGTGGCCTCTATCCGGAGCTCGCCGCCCTTGGCGAATCGATCAACGATTTCGACACCGCGCTCCACAAGAACCCCGAGCTGGCCCGCGCCGTCGGCGAGCAGATCCGGACGCAGGTCAACGCCCTCGGCCTGGCGAAAGATCTCGGCCTCGACCTGTCCCGGCCGAACAGCCTCGAGGATGAGACCGTGCACAAGATTCAGGACCACATCCTGAAGCTCAAGGCACAGAACATCCCCTACGGGCTCCACACGTTTGGCCGTACTCCGGATAAGCCGATGCGGGACAGCACCATCGATGCGATTGTCAGCATCGATCGCCGTCTCCTTCCCAACGACGCCAAGGTCCTCGCGTCGGACATGGAGGCGCGAATCGTCGCCTCAGGGCCTCGCGAGATGGACAGCCTGATGCGCGGGCTGCGGGGGCGATACATCACGACGGGCGGGGGCGGCGAGCCGCTGCGCAATCCTGACTCGTATCCGACCGGGAAGAACTTCTACGGGATCGATCCGGACAAGGTGCCGAAGCCGGCGTCGTATCAGATGGGCATCAAGCTCGCCGATCAGATGCTGGCCGACCATGTGAAACAGCACGGCCGATATCCGGAAAAGGTGTCGTTCGTCATCTGGGGCGACGAGACGATGCGTCACGAAGGCGTGCTGGAGTCGCAGATCTTCCATCTGCTCGGGACCAAGCCGGTGTGGGACGCGCGCGGCAAGGTCGTGGACGTCGAGGTCATCCCGCGGGCCCGGCTCGGCCGGCCGCGCGTGGACATCGTCATCGCATCGGCAGCCGAGGGCATGTTCAACAACGTGACGCAGTTGATGGACAAAGCCGTGCAGAAAGTGAAGGCGCTCGACGAGGCGGAGAACTACGTGCGCAAGCACTACCTCTCGACCAAGGCGATCCTGATGCAGCGCGGCTACACCGCCGACGAGGCGGATCGCCGCGCCGGCGTGCGCATCTTCGACGAGCCGCCCGGCACGTTCAACCTGAACACCTCGACGATCGTCGCCGCCAGCGGTACGTGGGAGTCGGACAAGGGCTTCGCCAACGATTATCTGAAGAAGCTGGGGCACGGCTACGGCAACGGATTCTGGGGCGAGTCGATGGAGGACGTCTTCCGTCTGGCCCTGTCGGGGACCGAAAAGATCGTCCACAGTTCGTCGACGATGCTCTACGGAGCACTCGATAACGACGACATGTTCATGTACATGGGCGGGCTGGCCAGCGCCATTCGCAGCGTGGATGGCACCGACAAGAGCCCCGAGCTCGTCATCACCAACACGCGCGATCCCGGCAAGCCGGAGATGACCTCCATCGACAAGTTCATCGGCACCGAGTTCCGCTCGCGCTACATCAACCCGACCTGGATCGAGGGGATGAAGAAGGAAGGGTACGCCGGCGCCGGTGAGATGCGGCAGTTCGTCGAGTATCTCTGGGGCTGGGACGCGACGGTCAGCGAGACCGTCGACGACCGGATGTGGCAGGAAACCTTCGGCGTCTACGTCGAGGACAAGCACAATCTCGGGATGCAGCAGTTCTTCGAGCAGAATTCGCCGTTTGCCTATCAGGACATCACCGCGCGCATGATCGAGACCGTTCGCAAGGGGAACTGGAACGCCGACACGGCGACGCAGAAGAAGCTGATCGAGGAGTACGTCGGCAGCGTCAACCGTCACGGCGTCGGCTGCGCCGAACACACCTGTGGCAATGCGAAGCTGCAGAAGTTCGTGATGGAACAGGGGCGCAGGATGGGTGTTCCGGTCCCGGCGCTCGAAGGGTTCCAGAAGGCAATGGAACGGGCGACCGGCGAAGGAATCGATGCCGGGGCCGAGCGCCTGGACTCTTTCTCGCGCAGCAACGACGCGCGAGTTACCGCGCGCCTTGAGGCGGCGCCCGCGCCAAGCCGGAATGTGCGGCAGATCGAGGGACAGGTGATGGAAGCGCGGCAGACCTCAACCGCTCCTCGCAACGACGCGCGACGCGATGCCGTTCCGTCCGAATGGCAGGCCGCGGCCGCTGCTCTGCCGGTCCTCGGCCTGCTTGTCGCGTGGCGTTACGGACGCCGGCGAAGAGCCAACTAGCGCACTCGTTCCGTCAGGCGCTCTTTCGCCGTGCGTGGCCGCACGACGCGCGTCCACCACATCGTGAACCCGGTGGCGAAGAGAAGCGGGGGCGCCAGACCGAGCACGAACCATGTGATGCGCACTCCATTGCCGCCGAACCCGCCGACGTGCAGCCAGCCGGCCCAGTCCATGACCAGGTCGCCCGCGCTGTGCCTCACGTCGGGCGACTTCAGCACCGCACCGCTGTACTGATCGAGATACACCGGCGTGAGGTCGGCCCGCCCGCCGGGGAGCGGCATTTCCCTCGAAAACATCACGACGAACGCCGCCTTCTCGTCCGCAGGCGGAACCATCCGCGCCACACCTTCACCAGGCCGCTCCTGCCGGGCGCGAGCCACCAGTGCACGCCACTCGGGGCGACGCACGTCCGACGCCGCGGGTGTGGACGCAGGCGGCGCGGTCACCGTCAGCGGAGAGATCCGGTTGACGGCGTCGCGGAAGTGCGCCGGAAAGGCGAAGTAGATCCCGGTGACCGCCCACATGCCAATCAGCACGACGGTCCAGAAGCCGGTCGCGCTGTGCAGATCCCACGACACGCGCCGCCAGTTCCGCGTCCAGCGAACTTTCAGCGAGCGGCGCCAGTTCGGCACGCCGGGCCACCAGATCACCACGCCAGTCAGACTCAGGAGCAGGAGCAGAGCGGCGCCGATACCGTTGGCGATACGTCCCGTCCGGCCGGCCAGCAGATCGAAGTGCAGTTCCTGCAGCGCGCGGATCGCCGAGTGCTGCGGCACCTCGCCCAGCACTCGCCCACTCGCCGGATCCACCAGTACTGCCGGGAAGTCTTTACCGCGTCTCAGATACGCGAGGTAGACCGGACGAACGCGCGAGGGCGCTTCCACGAAGGACACCTCGTCGGCGGGAAAGGCGTCGCGCACCTGCTCGAGCACGATGCCCGGGTCGGCGGAAGGGCCATCTCCCGGTGTGAACAGCGCCGGATGCGCCGCCCGCTGCATGTCGATGCGGAACACCAGCGCGGCCCCGGTGAGACACACCACGAAGATGTAGAGGCCGGCAACGAGACCGGTCCACAGGTGAACCTGGAACAGGGCGCGGCGGAAGAAGACACCCTGTGGCCGGTAGAGGAACGCACGCATCGGCCGCACAGTGTAGCGCCGGCAGATGACGAGCTTCCCTGAAGTTTTCGTTAGACAGGCGCCGATCGGTACCTGACAAAGACTTCAGGAACTCTTCAGGCACGACGCCTTTGGCCGGCCGATACAATCCGCCCCTGAGTTGTGACTGGAGTGGTGATGCTTCAACTGCGTGCGTGGAGGACGTTCGTACTGGCGATCGCAGTCTGTGTGCTGCCGTCGCTCGCCGCTGCACAGCAGCAGGGGACGTTAACCGGAGCGGTCGTCGATTCGCTGGGCGGACGTGTCGCCGGCGCCTCGGTGACGCTCATCGGTGAACAACCGAAGGCCGGAGAGACCCGGTCCAACGCCGACGGCGTATATACCTTCCAGAATCTGACACCTGGCCGGTATCAGGTCCTCGTGACCGCGACGGGCTTCGAAGCCGTCACCTCGGATCCGGTGTTCGTCGGCGCCGGGGAACGCGCGACAGCGGACATCAGGCTGCGGGTCGGCGCGATCGAGCAGGCGGTACTCGTGACGGCGTCGGCAAGCGAGATCTCGCAGGCGCAGAGCGGCGCACCGGTCACGGTGATCGACGAGCAGACACTCGAGGCGCTGAACAAAACGGAATTATCGGAGACATTACGCCTGGTTCCCGGATCGCACGTGGTGCCCACGGGCGGACGTGGCGGGACGACCGCCATGTTCATCCGCGGCGGCAACGCGAATTTCAACAAGGTGCTCGTCGACGGGATTCCGGTGAACGACATCGGCGGTGCGTTCGACTTCGGGCAGATGCCGACCGGCGGCGTCGAACGGGTCGAGGTGCTCCGTCAGACCAACAGCGTCGTCTATGGCAGCGACGCGCTGGCCGGCGTCATCAACATCACCACCAAACGCGGCCGCACCCGCGTCCCCGAGGTCGAATACTCAATCGACGGCGGCAACCTGGACACATTCGCCACGACGTTCTCCGTTGGCGGCGTCGCGCGCCGGTTCGACTACTTCTCGAGCTATTCGCGGTTCGACACCAACAACGACGTCCCGAACAACGCATATGAGAACGGCAGCTATGCCGGCCGGTTCGGCGCGGCGATTGCGGGCAACACCGACCTGAGCGTCAGCATCCGCCGGATCGACAGCGAGTACGAGAGCAGCAACGCCATCCTCAATTTCGGCATCGCGGACGACTCGTCGCAGGACAAACAACAGACCTATTTCACGGCGTCGGCGCGCACGCTGTGGACGGACCGGTTGCAAAGCACGATCAGGTTCGGCTGGACCGACGAACAGTTTGAGTTC
>Ga0307416_100002067_pt1 | contig 11310 bp, 10 predicted proteins | sample DK1Cmetagenome_2_FD_203821 | JGI IMG/M metagenome (GOLD analysis project Ga0307416, IMG submission 203821) | Maize rhizosphere microbial communities from greenhouse at UC Davis, California, United States - DK15-C-3 | ecosystem: Host-associated > Plants > Roots > Rhizosphere > Soil | place...
TTCGATGCAATGCCATTCAAGATGCGCGTTTTATCTTGAGAATGTCGCTGGCGCCTCGGCGGCACGACGCTTGCGTTTTAAGCGGCGGTACCAGCGCCTGATAAAATCGCAACTCTCAGATTCGAAAACTTAGAAAGGAGGAGCCGTATGAAAAAGCTACTTTTTGCATTCCTGCTTGGACTGACTGTCGTGAGTTCGATCGTTGATCTCGCTACGCCGGTGAGCGCCCAAGACGAGGATCCCAAACCAAGGAAACCCGAAGGGGAATAATCGGGAGAAGTTGATTTCCCGTTTGCAAACGGGGGGCTTTGCGCCCCCCGTTTTGTTATTTGATGATCACCTGTCTTAATCAGGCGGCTGCTTGATTCGAAATTCACTAAACTCACCGCGAAAGTCCTGCCGCTGCAGATCTACTTCGTCGACCCGAGCTCCCGGCGGTCCCTGCCGGCACCAGACGATGAGCTCGTCGATACTATCCGGTCGCCCTTCGGCCACCATCTCGACGCAACCATCATAGCGATTCATCACCCAACCGGTTAGACCCAAGTGGCGCGCCCGCTCAACTGTCGAAGCGCGAAAATAGACACCCTGTACTCGACCTTTCACAATTAGCCGGATACGGGCCTCGGACCGAACCGTTGACATGACTGCCGGTTTTCTAACGCGCAGCCTGTTCTGACGCAAGCGGTCATTCAGCAATTTCCGCCGCCGCAAAATTATTTGACAAGCGCCCCGCAGTTTCGGTAGGCTTTCGCCGGTTCTAAGGGTTTACCGAAGAGCCCGCGCCGTGGTCCTCCAGACCGATTTTGGCCCTGCCCTTTGGCGACTCGATTTGCTCAGATGCGCACTCGTGGATCAAAAAGGAGGGTCTGATGGGAGCCAAATTATACGTCGGCAACCTGCCGTACTCGGTCACGGAGGAGAGATTGCAGCAGCATTTTGCGCAGCATGGCTCGGTGATCAGCGCTCGTATCGTTACCGATAAATTCACGGGCCGTTCCAAAGGTTTTGGCTTCGTCGAGATGAGTTCGGATGCCGAAGCCGAACGCGCCATTAATGCTCTGAACGGAACCGATTTCGAAGGACGGAACGTTGTCGTCAGCGAAGCCCGTCCTCAGGCGCCGCGAGATTCTGGATTCGGTGGCGGCGGAAGCGCCGGCAGACCACGTCGAGATCGTTACTGATCAGCTCTCAGCAGCTTCAGGAGCTCTTGTTCGTCGATAATGCGAACGCCGAGCTCTCGAGCCTTTTTGAGCTTGGAGCCAGGCTCCAAGCCGGCGACAACATAGCTGCTATTGCGGCTGACTGCGCTGCTAACTCGCCCTCCTAGAGCCTCGATTCGGCGCTGCGCTTCCACTCTCGACATTGTCCCGAGTGCGCCGGTAAGGACGAATGTCCCACCCGAAAGAGCGCCTCGTTTGATAGTTTCTGCCTTGAAGCGGATGCCGGAATGCAAAAGTTTTGCGATTACTTGACGGTTTTCGTCTTGGGAGAAAAAACGCGCGATGCTTTTGGCGACCTCTGGGCCGATCTCGCGCACCTCCATCAGTTTCTCCTCGCTTGCATTCATGATCGTATTCAGGTCGCCGAGATGCTCGGTCAAGAGTTTGGCTGTGGCTTCGCCAACGTGCCGAATGCCCAGAGCAGTCAGAAATCGTGTAAGAGTCGAATCCTTGCTGCGCTGCAAAGCCGCGAGCAGATTTTGCGCCGATTTTTTGGCCATGCGATCCATGCTCGCCAATTGCTCTTCTGTCATGTTGTAAAGATCGCCAAGATCCTTGACCATGCCACGTTCGACCAGTTGATCGATCAGCTTGTCACCGAGCCCTTCGATATCCATGGCGTTGCGCGAGCCGAAAAATTTTAGGCTTTCCTTGAGCTGCGCGGGACACGAGATACCGATGCAGCGGTATGCCGCCTCGCCTTCTTCGCGGTAAACTGCCGCGCCGCATACCGGGCAGTGCTCGGGCATGCAAAAATGTTTCTCTTGCCCGGTTCTTTTGTCCGTAATCACTTTAACCACATAAGGGATGACATCGCCGGCGCGCTCGACCACGACGGTATCACCGATGCGAATGTCTTTGCGGTCGATTTCGTCCATGTTGTGCAATGACGCGCTTTTGACCATGACGCCGCCGATGGCCACGGGTTCCAGGCTCGCGACCGGAGTCAACGTGCCGGTGCGGCCGACCTGGGGTTGAATGTCGATAATGCGGGTTATCGCCTGGCGCGGTTTGAACTTATAGGCAATCGCCCAGCGCGGCGAGCGGGCAATCTCGCCGAGCCGTCGTTGCAGTTCGTGAAGATTGACCTTGACTACCAAGCCATCGATCTCGTACGGAAGTTCATCGCGCCGGCTCTCCATCTCGTCGCGAAATTTTAGGATATCTTCAATGCCGCGGCAGACGCGCGCAAAAGGCACCGGCTTTAAACCCCAGTCCTGAATCGCTGCGCGAAATTCAGTGTGGCTGGCCAAGCTTGTTCCGGTGACCACTCCCGCGCCATGGAAAAACACATCCAGCGGCCGTTTCGCGGTCAATGTTGAATCGAGTTGTTTCAACGAGCCAGCCGCTGCATTACGAGGATTGGCGAAGACCGCTTGCCCCGCTTCCTCGCGTTCGCGATTCATCCGCTGGAAGGCCGCGCGCGAAAGAAAAACCTCGCCCCGGACTTCAAGCCGCTGCGGCACGGGGCGGGCTCCGGCGCGCAAGATCAGCGGGATCGATCGAATGGTTTTCAGATTGAGCGTGATATCTTCGCCATTAATGCCATCGCCGCGAGTTGAACCAGCAGTTAACCGGCCCTCAGCGTAGACTAGCTCCACCGCAACACCGTCGATTTTGGGCTCCACTAAATATTCCATGGGTTCGGTGGACCTTAGATACCTCACTATCCGTTCCTCGAACTCTGCCAGATCTTTTTGATCGTTGGCATTGCTGAGCGACAGCATCGGCAGCGTGTGCCGCACGGTCCTGAATTTGTCCAAAGGAGGGGCGCCGATCTTTTGGGTCGGTGAATCCGGTGAAGCAAATTGTGGGTGAGCTGCTTCGAGCTCGATCAAGCGTTGGAATAGCCGGTCGTATTCGGCGTCACTGATCAACGGTTGATCGAGCACATGATATTGATGATTGTGCTTTTCAACCTGTTGTCGCAACGCGACGATCTCGTTTTCGGCCGCAATTTCAAGATTCTTTGCCATAGGATCTGCTAGTGAAACTTTACTGGCCCAAGCAAAAAGAATTAGCATAATTGTCACGCTGACTGAAGCTTGCGCGAGCACACTTCATTGACCGACTCTGGTGAGTATGTTAACCACCTTGATGATGAGAACACGGTTTTACGGAAGCGCGATCTGGGTTTTGATTTTGTCCGGTTGCGCCTCCTCCGGTGCCGTGGTCAAATCTCCCGCCAACGGGCTGTTCGGATCATCTGAAGCCCCTTTCCTGAACCAGCAACGAGTCGAGGTCCCGGATGAGGCCAGAGGTCTTTCGCATTTCATGAAAGGCCACCTGCTGCTTGGCGAGGGCAGATTCGATGAAGCGCTGGAAGAATTCGAGAGCGCCTCGCAAGCCAACCCGCAAGATGCCTTCCTGCGCTTTCGCCTAGCCACTCTTTACGTCAGGAAAGGCGATCTTAAACGAGCGCTGGTGGAAGCTGAGGCGGCAAAGAGAATGGATCCGAACAGTGTCGAAAACGGTTTGCTGCTGGCCGGCCTCTATTCATCTTTGGGAGAAAATCAGAAGGGGATCGCCGAATATCAAGAAGTTCTCAAGCTCGATGCCAAAAACCAGGAGGCTCTGCTCTATCTCGGCGCGCTCTACTTACAAAGCGACGACAACTCTCGCGCCACTGAAATGCTTGATACTCTGCTGAAGCTCGACAACGACTCGGTGCTGGGGCACTACTATCTCGGGCGTGTGCGCGCCAAGAGCAAGCTCTATTTAGCGGCCGAACAGAGCTACCGCAGAGCCTTGGAGTTGAATCCCAAGTCTGAAGCGGTGCTGATGGATCTAGCGCTCGTCTATGAACTGCAAAGCAAGACGGAAGATGCCATTCAGACTTACCAGAGATTGCTCGGACTTAACGCGCAGAATGTCTGGGCGCGAAAACGGCTTGGCGAACTGTACGTCGGCCAAAACAAACTCGATGATGCTCTGGCGCAATTTGAAAATTTGAAGAGCAGCGAAGCGGATCCGCGCGAAACACGGATCAAAATCGGTCTCATTTCCTATGAAAAGGGCGACTTCGAGCGGGCCGCTACCGAGTTCAATCTGGTCCTGGCCGGTGATCCCGAGAACGATCGCGCGCGGTATTATCTCGGCGCCACTTACGTCGAATTAAAGGCGGATGAAAAGGCTCTCGGCGAATTTGCCAAGATTTCCGAGAAGAGCGACCTGTACTTAGACAGCCGTTTGCAGATGGCTTATCTCTATGAACGCACGGAACAGTTACAGAAAGCCATCGATTCGGTTCAATCGGTGCTCCGTAAAAAAAGTGACCGCAAAGAAGTCTACGCGTTTCTTTCAACCTTGTACCGCAAAGCCAAGGATTTTCCGAAAGCGATCGAGGCAATGGAGCGCGTCGTCGTCCTGGACCCGAAGAGTGACCAGGCCTATTTTCAGTTAGGAGCGCTGCACGACGAGGCCAAGAACAAAGAGCAAAGCGTCGCTAACATGGAACGGGCGATCGAGCTCAACCCGAAGAACGCCGCGGCGCTAAACTATCTCGGGTACACCTGGGCCGAGATGGGCGTGCGCCTAGATGAAGCGGAACAGTTGATCCAGCGCGCATTGCAACTTGAGCCTAACGACGGGTTTTATATCGACAGTCTCGGCTGGGTATACTTTCAGAAAGGCGACTACGCCAGGGCCGTCGAACAGTTAGAACGCGCGGTGGCTATTACTGTCGACGATCCGACCATCATCGAGCATCTCGGCGATGCCTATGTAAGGTTTGGAAATTCCGATCTTGCGTTGTCCCGCTATCGCGAGGCGATTCAGAAATCCAAAGAAGATGATCAAGTCAAACGAATCCGTGATAAGATTGAGCGCTTGGAGAAAAAGATTTGACGGCGGCTCTGCGGCGCGAATTATCCGTTCGCGTGCAGAATTTCGTTTTCTTGTTAGCGGCCGCAGTTTGCACGATTAACGGCTGTGTCAGCGTTAAACCGCCGCCGGCGAAGCCAGAGCTTCCGGCCAAACAATGGCAAGCCGGCGAGCTGATCCACTCGCTAGGCGAGCGGCAAAAGCAATTCCGCTCATTGCGTGCTTTGGCCCGCCTTGATTATGCCGGGCCGGACGGTAAGGGCAATGTGCAAGAAGCAGTGTTGATTCAGCGGCCGGACCGGCTACGGCTAGAAACCCTGACCTTCCTCGGCGCAGTTTTGATCGTTACCGTTAATGACCGAGAGATCATCGGCTACCACCCGCGCGAGGGAATCTTTGTGCGCGGTCCGCGAAATGCGGAAAATCTGCTTCGCTATACGCAAATTCCTCTCGAACTAGATGAAATGACCGCGTTATTGGTGGGCTTGCCGCCGGTTGACACAGGCGCGCCGGTGCATCAGGAGGGTCCGGCTCTGGTGTTCTCGCCACACGGACTCAAGCAGGATTCGGTCGCATTCGAGGCGCAAGCCCCCGTGCCGACCCAATGGAAACGCTTTAATGATGCCGGCGCGGTGGAGTTAAGCGCCCAATTCTCGGACTATGTGTCGACGCCGGCTGGCCCATTTCCATCGAGGATCCAAATCGAAGCACAGCTGCAGAAGAGAAAGCTCGATATCCGCTATCAACAGCCCGAGGTCAATGCGCCTCTCCCGCCGGAAATCTTTACACAAGAAAAACCGGCTCACGCTGAGGAACTGCGGCTGGAGACACTAGGCCATTAGGGATGTTTCGCGCGCGCGGTGTTGGAGTCCTGTTACTTTGTTTCCTGCTGGCAGGATGTCGTGAACAGGCCGATATCACCGTCAGTGACTCTCAAAGTATCGTTGATGACAAGAACGCCGGCTCTCCGACAACCGGTGACTGGCTGATCATCCACGCTCTCAGCGACCCTGAACAGCTCAATCCGCTCACCAGCAATGACGCCGGTTCCAGCGAAATCAACGGTTATATCTTCGAGAGTCTCTTAAGCCGTGACCCGCGTACTCTGGAGTTGAAGCCGCTACTCGCAGAAGCGAGACCGGAAATTTCGCAGGATAAACTTAGCTACACTTTCAAAATTCGAAAAAATGCGCGGTTTCAGGATGGGCGCCCCGTTACCGGTGAGGACGTCCTCTTTAGCGTCAAGGCGATCAAGTGCTCATTGGTCAACGCGCCGTTTCTAAGGGTCTATTTTAATTCCGTCGTCGATGCGCAGCTTGTCGATCCTTACACGATCCGATTCTTCATCAGAGAACCCTATTTTTTAAATGAGAGTGTGCTGGGCGGGGTCATTGTGATGCCGCGTCATTACTATGACCGAGAGAATCTTTTGCACTCGGTTACCGTCCGGCAGCTAGCACAAGACCCGACGAAGTTACCCGCTGAGGTAAAGAAATTTGCCGACGTGTTTAATCGTAATTACAACCGTCATCCGCTCGGTTCCGGACCGTATAAGTTCAGCCACTGGCGAACCGGCAGCGAAACTGAACTGACGCGGGACACCGATTATTGGGGCAACGGTAAAGAAGGAATCGACCAGCCCCATGTCGATCGGCTTAAATTTCGCGTGGTCAACAACGTGGACGCGGCGCTCACGCGTCTTAAGAGCGGCAGTTTGGATTATATGGAGAGTTTGCAGCCGGTGCAGGTGGTGCGCGGCACGAGCAGCGAACGATTTGAGCGACAATTCAAAAAATACGAGTATTACGCGCCCACCTACACCTATATCGGATGGAATAACGATCATCCGATATTTGGAGACAAACGAGTGCGCCAGGCAATGACGTATCTCACCAATCGCAAGCAAATCGTCGATACCGTGCTGTTCGGATTGGGCGAGGTGGTTGACAGCCCGATTTATTTTTTCCGGCCGGAATATGACAAAACCCTCGTGAGTTATCCCTTCGATCCCGCCAAAGCGCTCGCCTTGCTCGATGAAGCCGGCTGGAAAGACACTGACGGTGATGGCGTGCTTGACAAGGTCATCGACGGCAACAGAGTTCCCCTGCGTTTTGAAATTAAAATTAATGCCGGCAATACGGTGCGGGAAAGTGTCGCGTTGGTGCTCATGGACGAACTCAACAAGCACGGCATCGCCGCCAGCGTGCGTCAGTTGGACTGGACCATATTTCTCAATGACGTCAAGAATCATCAGTTTGACGCGGTAGTGCTCGGTTGGGCGATGTCCACTGCCGAACCCGATGCCTACCAGGTCTGGCACTCCTCTCAGGCCGCCAACAAAGGGTCCAACGCGATCAGCTACAAAAATCCGCGTGTGGATGAAATTCTGGAACAGTATCGTCAGGAGTTTGATCCGCAAAAACGCATCGGGCTCTATAAGGAATTTCAACAAATCCTGCATGACGAACAGCCTTACACTTTTCTTCATGTCCGTAAGACCGTTTCGGCGGTGCATCGTCGCTTCCAAGGTGTCGAAGTATTTCCTGACGGGCTAAAGCCGATCGACTGGTGGGTGCCATTGGCGCAACAAAAATACGCAAACAGCATCGCTGCGCAATGACCGGCTATCTGATAAAACGCCTGTTGCTGATGGTACCTACCTTTATCGGCATTACCCTCATCGGATTTCTGATCATGCGTCTTGCCCCCGGAGATCCCGCGGAACTGCGCGCGGCAGGCGGTCTCGGCGCGGCAGCGGGGGCTGGAATATCGGTAGAGAAACGTGGCTCAGTCGACGAAGCCATTGCGCAATGGCGCGCGCAGTACGGACTCGATAAACCGCTTCATGTCCAATACCTGGTGTGGCTTAAAAATATCGGCACGCTCAATTTCGGCGAATCGTTTAAAGACAATCAGTCGGTCTGGTCGAAGATTGCCGAGCGCCTGCCGGCCACAATTAAATTAAATTTCTGGTCCATATTGGTGGTTTATCTTGTCGCCATTCCATTGGGCGTCTATTCGGCGACACATCCAAATTCCTTTGGCGACCAGGTCACGACCTTGGCCGCTTTTATTTTGTTTGCTGTGCCGTTGGTTTGGGCCGCGACCATGGCCATCGTTTTTATTTGCGGCGGCGACTTCTACTATCTGTTTCCGCCCGGCGGCCTGGAATCAATTGACTTCTCCGATAACTGGCCTATCTGGCGAAAGCTCGAAGATCGCGCCTGGCACATCTTCTTGCCGGTTGTTCTGCTCTCGTACGATGGCTTTGCCGGATTATCGCGTTATATGCGGGCGAGCATGCTGGAAGTTCTCGCGCAGGATTATGTCCAGGTTGCCCGCGCCAAAGGACTTCCCGAGAAGAGGGTCATTCTCAAGCATGTATTGCGCAACTCCTTGATCCCGCAGGTGACTATATTAGCATCCATCCTGCCGGGGCTGATTGGCGGCAGCGTCATTATTGAAACGATCTTTTCGATTCCCGGGCTCGGACAGCTTGGGTTTGAATCGGTTTTAGCGCGAGACTATCCCACAGTGCTGGCGCTTTTTACGGTGAGCGCGCTTCTCACCCTGACCGGCATCCTGATCTCCGATCTGCTTCTTGCCGCAGTAGACCCGCGCATCGTCTTTGGTCGACGGCAACAATGAGCGCGCTGCAATCGAATCAAGCAGCTCCAGAAGAAATCGGGAGCGCCGAGTCCACCACATCGGCCGGGTTGTGGCGCGACGTTTGGAAACGTTTCAAGCGCAACTCGATCGCCCTCACGGGATTTTACGTAGTTTGCATCCTGGCCTGCATGGCGTTATCCGCTGATTTTCTCGCCAACGACAAGCCCTATTATCTCCATTACGGAGGCAATACTTACTTTCCGATTCTCCGCAGCTACATGGTCGCCGCCGGAGTTGGGCACTGGCCGCCAGAATTGCTGAACGTCGACTTCAAGAAACTTGACGGCGCTCAGGCATTCTTTCCGCCGGTTCCATATCGGCCAACGAACATCAATTTACTCGAGCCGCTGGAGCCGCCTTCGGGAAAGCATTGGCTGGGCACTGATAAGCTCGGGCGCGATGTCATGGCAGGAATGATCCATGGGTCACGAATATCTCTTTCCATCGGCTTTGTTGCGGTCGGGATCGCGGTGATCATCGGCCTCGTTCTTGGCGCCATCGCAGGTTATTTCGCCGGTTGGGTGGACCTGGTGATCTCGCGTCTCTTCGAGATCATGCTGTCGATCCCGACATTCTTTCTTCTGATCACGGTCGCCGCGCTGCTTCCCCCGAGCATCTTTCTGACGATGGCAATCATCGGGGCAACGAGTTGGGTCGGGATCGCGCGCTTTACTCGCAATGAGTTTCTCAGAATCAGAAACCAGGATTACGTGACATCGGCCATTGCGCTCGGGGTGACTGATCGAAACGTAATGTTCAAGCATATCCTGCCGAACGCGTTAGCCCCCGTCATTGTCTCGGTGGTGCTCGGTATTGCCGGTGCGATTCTGGTCGAGTCGAGTCTTAGCTTCCTCGGTATCGGCGTGCCGGCCGAGTTAGTCACCTGGGGTTCGATTTTACAGGAAGCCAGCACCACCACCTTTGCTTGGTGGCTGGCGGTGTTTCCGGGCTTCGCCATTTTCATCACTGTGCTCGCTTATTATCTGGTCGGAGAAGGGTTGCGCGAAGTTCTTGATCCCCGGCTCCGGGGGTTGCGCTGATCATGTTGTTTCTGCTAATTCGGTCCCAGGTTGAATTTTTTTAGCCAGATTCTGTTATCCATTGCGAGTTGAGGAAGTGCCTGCCCTGATGCGCTAAAAAAGCTGCCGCAAGAACGAGCTTTGCCTAACCTGTCATGCTGGTTAACGAAATGCCGGCGAACCGTTATCACGAGCCTACAAGACAAACTCGTGCAAGGAGAGAAAAGCCATGGCCCGAATCGCTATAATCGAAAAGAAAGAAGACTTGCAGCCGCAACACCAATCGATTTATGACGCGATTGCGCAAAGTCGCGGGGTAGTCGGCGGACCCTTTCTGGCGCTTCTGCACAGCCCGGAGCTTGCCGCTCGAACTGCGCATCTGGGCAGTTACGTGCGCTTCGAATCGAGTTTGGAGCCGAAGATCATAGAGTTGGCCGCGCTGGTATCGGCGCGCGAGCTTCAATGCAAGCATGAATGGTCCGCTCATGTAAATCATGCGCAGAAGGCAGGTATTTCCCTGGATATCATCCGCGCCGTTCACCAAGGCAAAGATGCCGAGGATTTTACCTTCGAAGACGCGCAGATTGTCAGTTTCGTGCGCGAAGTGTTGCGCGCGCACCGGGTTAATGAAACCACCTTTCAAGCGCTTTACGGTCGCTTAGGCGAGCGCGGGCTGGTCGAACTCACCGCCACCGTTGGCTATTATGCGATGCTCGCGTGCACATTGAATGCGTTCGATATCGCAACGGCCAGCGCGCCCGACGAGTTCAAAATCTGAACACGGGATCGACCGGTTCGAGATCGTTCAGCTGCGCTGGAGCTCCGGTCGATAGAAGGAGAATCAAATGAAATTGAAAAGCCAGGTGGCGGTGATTACCGGTGCCGGAAGAAATATCGGCAAAGCTATCGCCAAATTGTTTGCTGATGAGGGAGCGAGAATCGCGGTGATCGAGACGCATGAAGGCCGCGGCCAGGCGGTGGTTGAGGAACTCGAAAACAGCGGACACGAAGCCCTGCTTGTATTGTGCGATGTTGCCAATTCCAGTGATGTGCAACAGATGGTTCAAAAAGTCGTCGGGCGTTTCGGCGCTATCGATATCCTGGTTAACAATGCGGCGTTGACAGATCATGCCGATATCTTCACCAGCACCGAAGACGAGTTCGATAAAGTGATTGCGGTGAGTCTCAAGGGGCCTTATCTCGTGACGAAGCACGTTGCCGCGCAAATGGCCAAACAGGGGCGCGGAGGAAGAATCGTCAATTTTGGCTCGACTTCTGGCATGCTCGGTCGGACTGACGGTATTGCTTATGCGGCTGCCAAGGGTGGCGTCATCAACTTGACTCGGGCCATGGCTGTGCAGCTTTCGCCATACAGGATTCGGGTGAATTGCGTAGTGCCCAACCGTTCAGGGTCGCCGGTAGGTTATGACGACGACGTGGCCGGAAGCCGCACTTTCCAGAATCTGGCGGGCCGCTTGGGAACCGCGGAGGATCAAGCCAAGGCTGCGCTGTTTCTGGTCAGCGACGATTCTGATTTTATCTACGGCCATCCCTTAGTCGTGGACGGAGGTGTTGTC
>Ga0307416_100002068_pt1 | contig 11305 bp, 10 predicted proteins | sample DK1Cmetagenome_2_FD_203821 | JGI IMG/M metagenome (GOLD analysis project Ga0307416, IMG submission 203821) | Maize rhizosphere microbial communities from greenhouse at UC Davis, California, United States - DK15-C-3 | ecosystem: Host-associated > Plants > Roots > Rhizosphere > Soil | place...
AGGGGTTGCCTTTCGGACGGCGTTCTCGGTGCCTGGATAGCGCGCGTATGCGGATTGAAGGACCCCTTCGACCGCGCCAAGATCGAAAGCCATCTCACTGCAGTTTACAAGAATAACCTTAAGCATGATCTCAGCGACCATGCCAACCCACAACGCCCAAGCTATGCGTTCGGAGATGAAGGAGGACTGCTTCTTTGCTCGTGGCCAAAGGGCGGAAAATTATCCCTTCCTTTCGTATACAGCGATGAGGTGTGGACTGGCATCGAATACCAGGTCGCATCCCACCTCATGTTCATGGGTCACATAGATGAAGGGCTCGATATTGTACGAACCTGCCGCAATCGATACGATGGCAGAAGGAGGAATCCGTTTAACGAGTATGAGTGCGGCCACTGGTATGCCCGGGCACTCTCAAGTTACGGATTGCTGGAGGGGCTGACCGGCGTGCGTTATGATGCGGTCGAGAATATGCTCTACGTCGATTCCCGGATAGGAGATTTCACCTCATTCCTGTCGACCGCTACGGGCTTTGGGACGGTCAGCTTCAAAAATGGCGCGGTCACGCTAGAAGTATTTCACGGAAATATCCCGGCGGAGAAAGTAACGATATCAGGCAAAGTTTCATCTCTCACAAAATCGTAATAAAAATGGCAAACAGAATTCGTGTTGGCGCCGGACGGATCATTACTATGCGGTATACAATGAAAAACTCCCATGGCCAGGTACTCGCGAATGAGAGGGCATCCTTCCTGTATGGATCCGGTGAGATTATTCCTGGACTCGAAGCGCCATTGACAGGTTTGATGACGGGCGAGCAAAGATCCTTCAGTCTGTCACCCGATGACAGCGCTCAGTTAGAGGAAACGTTTCACTTTGACGTCACCATTGACGACGTGTGTTGGCCATCAGCAAGCATTGACACATCCGAAGCAAACAACTGCCCGCCGGACTGTGCGTGCTGACGCGTGTTGATCGCTCTATTCTTCTGTGTGTGGCTCAACGATGATGAGCTCACGTTTCTTCACTGTGTAAAGCTGCTGTATGGATTTTTCTTCGTGAAAAATTATTTTGTTGCGACTTATGAGATGGATTACGACTCCGGCATCAGGTGGTAACCGAAAGAGATCGTGGTCATTAAGAAACACCACATACAACTCGTCATTGTATCGCACCTTTTGATGAAGCATTGGATTGAAGTCAATTATCGCCGCCCCCATGCGAGACAGTACGCATAAAGTCCGATGACGGGTTCGGTAGTACAAAACAAAAAACTAAAATTCCCGCCTTTTGGGGGAGCGTACATTTGACTTGAGTACTGAAATCCGAATCAATCGCCGGTCTGGACGGCAGATGAAGATTGGATTTCGTTCCGAACAGGACTCAAACGTTGAAGCATGATGGAATCTTTTTTGTAAATGTCATCATAGAATACAGGTTGACCGTTGCGCACCTCCGCTGTAATGTATGCGAGCTTCAGATGTATCGGCTTCCGCAGATCGATGGCCAGACGTTGCCTCAGACTGAGATATTGATCAAGATCTTCGGGTGATACATAAATGTCATCTTCCCTTACCATGTAGTGGGCAAGCGAGACGGCGTCCTTCACGCGGACACACCCATGACTGAGATCGCGTCTCCGCAGCTCGTATAAACGCTTGCTGTTCGTGTCGTGAAGATAGACGCCGTATTTGTTGGGGAAGTTAAACTTGATAATACCCATGGAATTTTCCGATCCCTCTCTTTGTCTGAGAATAAATGGCAACTGATCGCGGTTATAACGTTTCCAGCGGATGGTGTCGGCCAAAATTACCCTGCCGCTTTTGTCCAGCACTTCGAAGTTATTGCGTTGCAAATACAGAGGATCGTGTTGAAGGTTCGGAAGGATCTCTTTTGTCAGGATACTTCGCGGCACGTGCCAGTAGGGATAAATTATGAACGAGTTGATTATGCTTTCAATCAGGGGGGTAGGTGTTTCGCGTTTTCCTACGATCACCTTTGTTTCCAGCCAGACAGAATCGGCCTCCACAACGCGCAGGGTATACGACGGTATGTTCACCAGAAGATAACGGCGGGGCCAGGGCTTCTGCCAGCGCCATCGCTCCATGTTCACTGAAAGCGTTTGCATCCGGGCGTATCGCGAAGTGTCTGTGCTGGCCGCAATCAGATTGCTTAAAGCATACTTCAAATCCGCATATTCCAAGAAGACTGGTTCAGACCTCGCCAGGCTGCCTTTCAGTGATTCCGTTCGAATCGCTTTTAGTGAGGATATTGCCTCCAGGTCTGCTTCGGCGGAGAGGTTGCGTCTCCGGTAAGAGACAGGATCAAGTATTCCGCGTCTCAGATGGCTGTACAAGGCGAGGTACGAGTCCGTAAGCAGCACGTCGATGCGCTGCAATCGTCCGCTTGCAGCAGTGTCTTTCAATAGATACTGCACTTCATCGAGATGGTATTTCTCGTTTAACAGCCCATAGCGATCCAATGATTTCAGACATTGAATCAGGGAATCTGTAAGAGGGTGAAGAATTGATCCGGTACTCCAGAACGGGTTGTAATTTTGCTGAGCATAAAATTGGCGAACGGATTCCCGGCAAAGGAGATCTCCAACAAAAAAAGTGGAATCGACGCGCACTTCCGGCAGCATGAGCTGATGACTCTGCGGACCGGAATCGGTGACGTTATGGCACGCGCCTGCAAAAAAGAGGACTATACCGTGCAGGTATTTCACCTTGCCATATTAACGGAAAAAGCCGCTTCAAAAAAGACGCAATGACCCTTAACCTTACGCAGGCGGCTAAAAAGGTTCATAACAGCTATAGACCTGAGTCTCAGCGGCCTTTGCACACGAATGGCATCATAATTTTCAGTTATGCAAGCGAGTAATCTATTGTTAACCAAAAAACAATTATGGACAAGCAAGAAGTAAAAGGTGCCTGGAATGAAATGAAAGGCAGACTTAAGCAGAAATACGGACAGTTGACCGATGATGATCTCGCATACGAAGAAGGACGCGAAGATGAAATGTATGGCCGGTTGCAGCAAAAACTGGGGAAAACCAAGGACGAAATAAGAAAAGAAATTAGAAATATTTGATCTACGAAACGCTCTGAGCCGGAAGCAGCCCTTTCTTGAAGGGAGCTTCCGGTTTTTTCTTGCCACAAAGCAGCATATCAAGCTGCATTGGAGCTCGTGAGCTATGGTGTAACGAGGGGAAAAAAATGTCCGGTTTAAACCTGAACTGCGGTATGTTTTTTATATATTGTATTTACATACTGCTCAAACTGGAAAAAGATGTTGATCCGCGCCATCCTATTTTTCCTGATAATATGCACGGGCTGCCGCTCAGGGATCATCCCATGTCCGGAGGTTAGGGGACCGAAGCTAAAGAAGAGCCATGTAAGTAAACGAGTACGGCATTCCGAAACAAACATTCTGCGAGAAGAGCCGGAACCTGTCGTAACCGTTTCGTCCGAAGCCCGCACCCCGGAGCAAAATCCAAAAAACTCGAATCGCCATCGATATGTTCGATACACCATCCAGCACGTGGATGTTGAGGAAATGGATTGCCCCAAACCGGGGCAGAAAAAAATGCCTCGTGCCGTAAAAGAAAACATCCGCAAAAACCGTAAGAAGGTACGCTATTATTACGAGGAGACGCCGAGTGATTCCGTCGCGGCTCTTCCTGCCACTTACCCCAAACGTTGATCGTTTGCTCACCCTCCTTCGCGCTTACAAAATTATTTTAACGGTAAATCGAGGGAAGTGCTTTTTAGTAATTTGATTTCCGGTTACTCAAACTGTACCTTTCACGAAGCCCAGGCCCAACTTCCATTTAAACGATTTACTTATGAAGAAAGCATTACTCCTAATGTTGTTTTACGTCCTGTTATGCCCGGCATACGGTCAACAGACACAAAACGAAGAATTTCCGATCCGCGGATTTTGTATAGGTTCGCCCAAGACAAATGATGTCGGACGCTTTGTGAAGTTCATTAACGAAGAACTCGCTCCGAGGAAGATCACTACCCTTATCATCCGGATGGATTTCAACTACCAGTATGAAAGCCATCCGGAGCTTCGCGATAGCACAGCTCTCTCAAAGGCGGATGTGAAGCAGATTGTCGACGTCTGCAAAAAGAATCGTATCGACGTTATTCCACAGATCAATCTACTCGGTCACCAATCATGGGCGAATAAGACCAACAGCCTGCTAAGAGTATATCCGGAGTTCGATGAAACGCCGTGGGTAAAAATGCCTGAGAGTTACAAGTGGCCCAATGAAGACGGCCTGTATTGCAAGAGCTATTGTCCACTCCACCCGGACGTACATAAGGTCGTGTTCGAGTTGGTTGACGAGATCTGCACAGCTTTCCAAAGTACAGGGTTTCATGCCGGCATGGATGAAGTGTTTTATCTCGGCGAACAAAAATGCCCTCGCTGCTCAGGACATGACAAGGCTGAGTTGTTTGCAAATGAAGTGCGGAAGATTCGCGATCACCTGGCGGAGAACAATCGCCGCCTCTGGATCTGGGGTGATCGTCTGATTGACGGCAAGACCACTGGTCTGGGGATCTGGGAAGCAAGCATGAATAATACACATCGCGCAATCGACATGATCCCTAAAGACGTGCTGATTTGTGATTGGCATTATGAGCGCCCCGATAAGACTGCGGTCTATTTTGCTATGAAGGGTTTCGACGTTGTTACTTGTCCATGGAGACGACCGGCCGTTGGAGTTGAGCAGTACAAAGACATGATGAACTTCCGTCAGACAGCTACCCCGTTAATGAAGGAAAGATATAAGGGGATTGTTCAAACAGTGTGGTCGGATGCCGGCTCGTTCCTTGATGGCTTTTACGCCAAAGCGAAAGATGATAAAGGCGGCGACAACACACCATGGAATTCTTTCACAACGCTTTTCGCGAAGGCCACTGCCGCCAAATCTAAATAGCATAACAAAAAACGGCGTCAAATCCGCAGGCTTTCCAAATTGACGTTATATTTGCAACCTTAACATAACCAATTGGAGAATTGATGAATTGCTCAATTGTCCAATTGGTTAAAGGGGGATTAGCTCAGCTGGCTAGAGCGCTTCCATGGCATGGAAGAGGTCATCGGTTCGACTCCGATATTCTCCACTTGTAGTCCCTCATCTATGGCCGGTATTCTGGTTCCCAGAGACCGGCCGTCGTTTTTTAAACCCTCACGGCTGCCTCCGCGAGCTCTCTTGTCTTGCGCACCCGTTGTGGATCTACCGTTCTCAAAGCATACTCGCCTGCACCCTGCTGTCCCATGGAAGCGATCTTTGCCTGGATATATTGCATGGGACTATTTCGGGAAGAGGTGGCGGAGAAATGAATATCGCTCACTCGCGATTGTGTGACGATACGTTCAACCGTGTCTTCGTTGACTCCGGATCCGGCCATGATGATAATCCTTCCCGCAGCTTTTTTGACCAGCTCACCGATCAGCGGTGCACCCTGCGCTGCCTGAGGTTCCCGACCGGAAGTAAGGATGCGGTCAAATCCTGCGTCGATGCAATCTTCGAGCGCTTCGAGGGGATCGCGGGCCATATCAAATGCTCTGTGGCATGTAACCTTGAGGGGTCGCGCGCGTGCGATCAGTTCCTGGCAACGCTTCTTGTCTATTGTTCCATCCGCATTCAGAATTCCAAAGACGACACCATCAACGCTTAATCTCTGACATTGAACCACATCTCGCTTCATGGCATGGAACTCATAGTTGGAGTAATAAAAATCACCCCCGCGTGGACGTATCATCACGTAAACATCGATACTCAGGTTTTGCCGTACGAGTTCAATAACGCCTGCCGAGGGCGTTGTGCCGCCCTCGCCCGGATTATCGCACAGTTCGATGCGGTCTGCGCCGCCCTCTTGCGCCTTTAGTGCAGATTCAATGTTGTATACTACGATCTCAACAGTCATGGAAATTAAAGGAGGTGTTTTTAAAAGAAGCTTTTCGCATCAAGAAGACGATTTCCCGATGTATCATGAACGGCGAAGTTGAAGCCCGTTTTCAAAGACCACGCACCGTATTCGCCATTCTTGTTTAAGGCGAGAAAGCCAACCTGGATATCTTTTGATCCTGATGGATTCTTTTTCAGAATGCGTTCAACGGCCACCCTGCACGCATCTTCAGGAGCGTATCCCTGTCGCATCAGTTCTACGACAAGGTGGGAGCCAACAATTCGGATCACCTCCTCCCCTACACCAGTAGCCGCCGCGGCGCCCACTTCATTATCGACGTACATGCCCGCCCCAATGATGGGTGAGTCACCGACCCGTCCGTGCATTTTATACGCCATCCCACTGGTTGTGCAGGCTCCGGAGAGATTGCCGGAACCGTCCAGTGCGACGATGCCTATGGTATCATGATTCTCGATGTTGACAACAGGCCTATACTCCGCTTTCTTAAGCCACTCCTTCCACGCTTTCTCAGATTCCTTCGTTAGCAACTTCCTCTTTTTGAATCCATTGGCGAGTGCAAACCGTAGTGCGCCCTCTCCAACAAGCATAACATGTGGCGTCTTTTCCATGACAAGCCGCGCGACTGAAACAGGATGGACAATGTTTTGAAGAAAAGCTACTGATCCGCAGTTGCCATGCTCGTCCATGATGCATGCATCCAAGGTCACTTTTCCATCACGGTCTGGAAGGCCTCCATAACCTACGGACGATTCATTAGGATCAGCTTCGGGAATTTTTGCTCCGGCTTCTACAGCATCAAGCGCCCGGCCACCTTTTGAGAGAATTTGCCATGCAGCTTCATTTGCAGCAAGACCAAAATTCCAAGTAGAGATCACCAGAGGCTTTGCTGACTGTGAGGCTGCGCGCGTGGATAACAGCAAACTACTCCCCGCCGCAGAAAGTTTGATAAATTCTCGTCTTGTTGCCATGTTGAAAAGAGGTTATGTGAACGCGCTGGACGGTTCCCCGGGCCTCTCACCACATGTTATTGGATGACCCTTCGCGCGCCGCGAAAACGCTGTTGGTAATAATCAGCATAGATATTGGTTTCCACAACCCCAAACGAGGAGGATGCATGAATAAATTTCACCAGGTTTTTGCCGTTGACCTCCGTCACAAGACCGACATGAGTGATCTTCTTTTTCTTGTTGCCAGTTGCAAAGAATACCAAATCGCCGGGTTGCAGATCCTTCAGATTTACCTCCATGCCCACTTTGCTTTGCGCCTCAGAGCTTCGCGGAAGATTGATATCAATGGTCCTGAACGAGTTCATGAGCAACCCCGAACAGTCCATTCCTGCCTTCGTTGTTCCTCCGTACCGATACGGGGTGCCAATGTATGTACGCGCAGAGCTGATGACTCTTTCAACCTGCTTGTCCCGAACGCTGGCTTTTTTGCTCGCGGCACAAGAAACCAGAAAAAGCATGAGAGTCATACCCAAATGAAGAAAGCGAATATGACTTACGCTGTTACCAAAAAATTGCTTCATAGCGGTGAGAACATTGTTGTGAATATACCAAGTTTCTGCCAATCGGAGAAAGCGCCGCCTGGTTCCATCGGCCATTGGCTCCGGTAGTTGCTGGAGATTCCCCTGGACGTTTGAGTTATCGTTTCAGAGTTGTACCCGCGGTATATTGAACGCAAATATTTTGTCTCCATTGTTATAGCAGGATCCCTTATAACGACCGGGAACGTAGCTTCACAGCCGTTTTCTCCGTTTCGCAGTTTATGTTTACTTTTAGGCTCTTTAAACCTTAACCGTTTATGAAAAAACTTGCAACACTAGTGCTTGCCGCCGCCCTGCTCGGCGCCTGCGAAAGCAGGAAAACTGCGGAAGAAAATCAACCTGAAACAAACGCTCAACCCACCGCCTCACAAACACCATCAGAAAATCAATTAACTGATGAGCAAAAAAAGGACGGATGGAAACTTCTCTTCAACGGCCAGAACATGGACGGCTGGAGGACTTTTAAAAATAAGGAAAACGATAGCTGGGAAGTGGTCGATGGTGCGCTGCATTGCAAACCAAAGGAGGCAGCCGAAAAACGCGCGGACATCCTGACGACGGATCAATATGGAGACTTTGAGCTGACGTTCGACTGGAAAGTAGCGCCTGGCGACAACAGCGGAGTAATTTATCGGGCGACTGAAGAGTTCGATGAACCTTACCTGGCTGGTCCGGAATATCAGGTCATTGATGACAAGGGTTATCCTGATAAGCTTAGTCCAACACAGACCAGTGGCTCTAACTACGATATGCATGCAGCTCCAGACAACAAGCCAATCAACCCTCCGGGCGAATGGAATAAAGGGAAGATCGTTGCCAAGGGCAATCATGTAGAGCATTGGTTGAATGGGACCAAGGTTGTTGAATATGAAATCAATTCCGCTGATTGGAAAAAACTGAAAGCCGGCAGCAAATGGAAAAATGCAAAAGGATATGGAATCGCACCACGAGGACATGTTGACTTGCAGGACCATGGTGGTGAAGTGTGGTACAGGAATATCATGATCAAAACTCTTTAAGATGGCATGGCAGTCACGTCATTAAAACTTTAACAACGCCACGGGCTCTAACCCGTGGCTTTTTTCTGAAGATCGGACGCGGCGTCCCGTAAATATTAACTTCTGTCTAACATGTGTGGCATCACAGGCATCTTTGCCTTTAACCTTGTAGGCAAGTTCAATAAGATCCATATCACAGCCGCGACCATGTCGATGGAAAAACGCGGACCAGACTTTCAGGATATTTATATCGATGAGTGGGTAGGACTTGGACATCGCCGGCTGTCAGTCATCGATACATCTGAGAAAGCAAACCAACCCATGTGGGATAGCTCCGGACGTTATTGCATCGTATATAACGGGGAGATATTTAACTATAAAGACCTAAAAAAAGGACTTCAAGATCAGGGCATCGTGTTCCATTCACAATCTGACACAGAAGTTCTGCTTCACCTTTATCTGCTTGAAAAAGAAGGTTGCCTGTCCAGGCTGAATGGATTCTTTGCCTTTTGCATATACGATAAACACGAGCAATCTTTCTTTCTCGCCCGTGACCGCTACGGGGTCAAACCATTGTTGTACCTGTTTGACGAGGACAAGTTCATCTTCGCATCCGAGATGAAAACCATGATAAAGTATGGCATTGACAGGACGATTGACTACACTTCACTCGTAGCTTATCTTCAGCTCAATTACATACCGGCTCCGGACTCCATTTTTGGTAACGTCAAGAAGCTTTTACCGGGTCATTACTTGAAGATTGAATCCAGAAGGCTGAGCGTGATGCGGTGGTATTCGCTTCCCTGCGACGACAATGAAGGTGGATCAGGTCTCTCATATGCCGTGGCAAAGGCAAAATTCGCGACGTTGCTGGAATCTGCCGTACAACGCAGACTTGTCGCAGACGTACCACTTGGAGCGTTCCTAAGCGGTGGCATCGACTCCTCCGTGATTACCGGCCTTGCAAGCAGGCACAAACCTGACCTTCATACTTTTTCCATTGGCTTCAGAGATGAACCTTTCTTTGATGAAACTTCCTATGCAAAAGAGGTAGCACAACATTTCAACACACGCCACACCGTGTTTAGCCTGACCAACAGCGATCTGTTTGCGCACGTGCATGATATACTGAAGTACATTGATGAACCATTTGCAGACTCATCGGCGATCAATGTTTTTATTCTCAGCAGAGAAACAAGGAAGCATGCAACAGTGGCACTGTCGGGCGACGGAGCAGACGAATTGCTTGGAGGTTACAACAAACATGAGGCTTTTTACCGAACGCTTCGTCCAGGTCTTAAAGAAACGGCGATTGTATCGTTAGGGTGGCTCTGGAAAACTTTGCCACAGTCGAGGAACAACGCTATGGCTAATCGCATACGTCAGGCTAACAGGTTTGCTGAAGGGTTTAAACTATCTCCATCTCAACGATACTGGAAGTGGGCATCATTTGTTGATCGGGACGATGCGCTCAGACTGCTCGCTCCACATGCGGCGGAAACCTTTTCCGTACGCGAGTTTGAAAACCGTCAACGAATTATCGTCGACTGCATTGAGGGTGGAAATTCTATGAATAAGATTCTCGCGACCGACATGCAATTCGTCTTACCCAACGACATGCTCGTGAAAGCCGATCTTATGAGCATGGCACACGGACTCGAGATCCGTTCACCATTTCTCGATTATGAGGTCGTGAACTTTGCTCATAATCTTCCGGCGGACTTCAAGATAAAAGGGAATAAAAGAAAAAGGATCTTGCAAGACGCGTTTCGGGACATGTTGCCGACCATGCTCTACCATCGGCCAAAAAAAGGATTTGACGTCCCGATGCTAAAATGGCTGCGCCGTGAGATGCGTTCGCTTATTGAAGAGGACCTCTTGTCACGGACACACATTGAGCAGCAAGGGTTATTTCATTATCCCGAGATTGAAAGGTTGAAGCAGAAACTCTTCTCCAATAATCCCGGAGATGTTCATGCAAGAATGTGGGGACTAGTAGTTTTGCAATCCTGGTTCCGCAATTATTGTACATAACCCGCATGTGACAAGTCGCGTCCAAGCAGGGACGCAACCATACGAATCAAACTCCTGCTGGCGCTTGATGTTCATTTTGGCCAATCCTCCTTAATAATTCACTTCCTTTTCAAAATTATGGTACTTCTGTCTTACGCCATACAGAATGGTATCGCTCTTCTATACTGCTCCGCTCCCGACTCTCAATTTCTTGGGGGTTCTCGTTGCTCAAAAGTTTTGACCGCCTCTTTGGGACGGCCATGCGGGTATCCCCACAAGAAGAACCAACTGAGCAACCTCTGACAGCGGCCATAGGGCGTTTCGCATTGCCCGGGATTCTTAGAACATTCGGGATGCAAACGCCCCGCCCACCAATTTATATTCCGCGTGGTCGTATTTGGCCGTCCTCGTAGTGCTGCGGAAACCTTGTTTTATTGAAAACATACCATTTTTACCCACAACCGGTTAAAATTTAACCCTAGCTACAACGTTTCCGTAAATTTTTTTTTAAATTCAGGTCAAATTCAGACCCACCTTACGAATATTTGTGCATGTTTTTGACAACAACACCTTAAAATTTAACCACTAACCAAACAACTATGAAAAAAGCAGTTTTACCTTTTGCCTTGCTCATTGCCGTCAGTGTGCTGGCATTATTCTTCCCAGCAGTCCCAAAAGGGATTGTGACGGAAGGTATGAATTCCGGGGACATCGCCTGGATGCTGGCCGCAACGGCTTTAGTTCTTCTAATGACTCCGGGCCTGGCGTATTTCTACGGAGGCATGATCGATACCAAGAACATC
>Ga0307416_100002069_pt1 | contig 11305 bp, 7 predicted proteins | sample DK1Cmetagenome_2_FD_203821 | JGI IMG/M metagenome (GOLD analysis project Ga0307416, IMG submission 203821) | Maize rhizosphere microbial communities from greenhouse at UC Davis, California, United States - DK15-C-3 | ecosystem: Host-associated > Plants > Roots > Rhizosphere > Soil | place: USA...
CCCTGCATTCGCTTTTTCCAGCTCGCAGGCCAGGTCAGCCATATGGCGGGCAGCGTACAGGTGGTGACGATACAGGCTCGCCGGTACCTGCTCGATAGTCGCATCCTGTGCCTCAGGCGAACCGTCGACCTCGGTGTCCCCGGTCAATGACACTTGCCCGATGCCCTGTCCCAGATGCGCCCGCTCACGTCGAGGAAAGCGTGCTGATATTCCTCAGCGCCTAACGTGAGCTTCAATACGCCATAGTGCCCCTGGATACGCACCACGGAGTTCGGCTGCACCGGGTTGCGTATACCGGTCAGGTCCGCGCCGCCCGTGCCAACGATGATTTCGGGGATGCCGCGGGTCGTGTCACGAAGGCCGGCCGGAGTTTGCGGCGCGAAACGCTCGTAATGGTGTTCGTGCCCGTTCAGCACCAGGTCGACGTTGCCTTCGTAAAGCAGGTTCCAGACACCGGTCATGCGAATATCGCCGGAGTGACCACCGGAGCTGAATCGGGGCCGATGGAAGTAGGCGATGGTGCACTTCTTCGTGTTTGCCTCGAGTTCTTTTTTCAGCCACGCTTCCTGGTCGCGTCGCGCGTCAGGCGAGAACGCAGGATTGGTCACGATCTCGCTGTTCAACGCGATGATCTTCCACTCGCCGAGGTCATAAGCGTAATATCCTTTCCCCTTTTCCCCGGCGTTCTTGCCAAAGACTTCGTAATAGGCTTCGCCAAATCCGTTATCGAGATCGTGGTTGCCGACCGTGGGGCGAAGCCAGCGCATGATGCGCTTGGCCGTATCGCCCCACGAAGTGCTCCAACAGCGGTCGAAGTTTATCTTGGCGCCGTTGGGATAGACGTTGTCGCCTACCGTGAAGACCGCATCCTCGACCTTGGCCGCGCTATCAGCCCGGGAGATGCTGTCGACGATCTGTGCGGTCTGCTCGTCGTACGTCGTTCCGCAAACTGCGATGTCGCCCGCGCCGATGAGCACGGACGCTCCGGTGAGCGCGAGCAATTCTGCCGGCGCGTCAGCCGGGGGTGGCGTGATCTCGACGGGGGGAAAACAATTCACGGCGACCAGCGCGGCACCGAGGATCGATCCCCGAATCGCCGCACGGCGCTTGGTCTGTGTACTCGTTATGCCCCTCATGATCCTGATCTCAGAATACGAATCCAGTCCCTATCATCATCCTCCGGTCACGGTTGTTCGTGAACGTCAGGCTGATGCTCGTCGACGGCTTCAACACACCGAGCCAGAGTCCGCCTCCCAGCCCGCTATGCCAGTCCCCCGGAGACTTCCCATTCATATACACCCGACCGGCGTCAGCGAACCCGAATATTCCGGTGTTGAGCGGCAGGATGAACGGGAAGCTGGCGATCGGGATTCGTAATTCAGCCGTGCCGTAGAGCATGGCGTCACCGGCTAACTGCTGCCAGCGCAGCGTTCGTACGGATTCGCGACCACCCAGGAATGCTGCTTCGAAATAGGGATAATCCCCGAAGTTCTGCTGGCCACCGGCACGTAACGCCAGAACCGGACTCAACGGAATCGGAAGCGTTAACGCTGCTGTGCCCACCGCGGAGAGTGTTCCGAAGGTCTCGTTCGCATCGAGAACTGCCGGATAGAGGGCAGCCGTCGCTTCGAGCGTGTATTCGGTGCGTGGTTCCTCAGAAAGCAGCTCATCAGCGGTGCCGCCGTGCCTGACGACCTGTCGCGACGACTCATGTAACAGGCTCGCGACGAACCCCGCCTGCGCAAATCGACTGAACCCGTACGGCCGCAGCTCGGCGATCACGCGATCGGGGAGACTATCGGTCTTCGTGTATTTCACGACCGGTCCGATCGTGAAGTCGGTCGTTGGCGTGATAGCCCAACCGAGTCCGGGCTGGAAATACAATTGCTGCGACTTCACCTCGAGCGTGTTGCGATCTTCCGCCAGTTCCACATCGTTTCCGAACCCGCCAAAGCGACCAGTCTTCAGCTGCGACGCTCCTGTGAGTGTCGTGATGAACATCCTCGAGCTTTCGATGCGGTTGTCGGTTTCGAGCTCCACCTCCCACCCCCTGAGCAGGGTGGAATACCCGATCGCGAGTTCGGCCTTGCTGGCATATGGGAATTGCCGGAAGCCATATGAGCGGCGGGTGAATTCGAGAATCGGCACAATGCCTCGGCCGTGCCCGGTCTTGAACGTCAACGTGGGACGAACACTGGTGCCACGGTCACGGAATGGCGGAACCTCCCAGCCCTGGAACTTCACCATCGGCCGCCGATTCCAGGCGGTGTCCGGGTCGTATACGCCCTCCAGGTCTTTCTTCGACGTCTCTGCCTTCGAACTGTCCTTTGCAGCGTTAGGCTCACTGGTGACGGCGACGTCCCCGGTGGCCACTCGGACATTCGTCTCCGCGACCGTACCGTTGTCGTAGATCCGCGTCGGGCTCTTCTTTCCGCCCACGACGGAATTGTCGGTCAGCGTGTTCGAGCCCGGACCACCGACGACCCAAAGCGGGATGCTTCTCGGAGCTTCTCCGGTGATTTCCGCGGTGTCATTGCCGCCCTGCAAGTAGAGCCGGATCGCTTTCGTCTCACCCGGCACGAAGGTGCGATTGAAGTACGTCACGCTATCAGACTGCAGCCGGACCTCCACGCTGCCGTCCGCCTGACGAGTAATCGTCGCCTTGTCCGCAGCGTCGGAACCGTGCAGGTCGACGACATCGAACAGGCTTCGGTAGTAGCCGGCCGCCGAACCTGCCAGCGCATTACGGCGCGCTTTGGTTCGGTTGACCAGATCGCGGCGGATCCCCTGATACTCCTTCGGCATCGACCGGAACGCTTCGTCAATCACCGAGTCGGTGATGACACGCTGCAGGAACCGGGCGGTGGAATCGAAGTCGGCTTTCGTCAACGAAGTGAGGAGGCGACGATCGAAGTTGACCGCGTTGTAGAACATTGCCGGTTGGGGGACGCGGGTGTACTTGACCAGACGCGGCAGAAACATTCTCGCTGTTCCGAGCAGCACTCCATCGTACGAGACGAAGGCCTTGTCGCGGTCGCGCGGAATAGGAATCCACAACGCGTCCTTGCCTTCCGCCATCCGCGCCCATTTCCACTGGCCGGGGTGGCGATCGTGGTCGCCGATCAGGACGTCGATCAGCCGTGCGGTCAGGAGCGCGTGGGCGTCGATCCGGTTTGCGCCGTCCTCGTTCATCCGCTCCAGCAGTTCGTCGCTATCGATGATGTCGACGGCGCCCCCAAAGCCCTTTCCTTCCTTCGGGTCTTCCGGGAATTCCTCCATGGTGCCGAGCCTTCCGGCGAAGTTCTTGCGGAACTCTCCCAGTTTGGCGTCGTCAGGCATCACGAAGAGCTGTGGCTCCGCATGCAGCACGCCCGCCGCCCTGAGGATCGCGTTAGGCAGCACCGTGGCAGCCGGATGCGATGCGCTCAGCCCGTCGGAAAAGATGTCCTCGATGAGCGTATGCTTGAGCTCATCCGGAAGCTGCAGCACGTCCTTGAAGACCGGGCGGAAGACATATTCTTTGCCGTCCCCACCGCGCAAATGGAGGTTTCGGGTCTGCGCGTTGCCACCCTCTTCGAGTGCGGTCAAGCCACCGGCATATTTGCTCAGATCGAGGACGGGCACCTTGGTCGGCTGATACCAGAGGTCGCGGTAGTTATGACCCAGCAGAAAGGCGTGGATGTAACTGGCGCCGTACTTCTTGCTGGCTTGAACAACGACGCTGTCCTGTCCGGGACCTGGTGCGGCGTTGTTCTGCGCCCACCCCGTACATGGAAGAAGGGTGACGGCGCAGCCGAGCAATCCAAGTCGCGTAGCGAACCTCATGCGGACTCTCCTGAGTCGACAGGCGGCCCGCGAGCAGCGGTGGGCTCGCGCTCGGCAGTCCGGCCATGTCGCCCACATTCAAATGGTTGTGAGTGACACTGCCTCCAGGACGAACGAGCTCTGCATCCCTGGAACCTCAACGAGGTGTCGGTCCTTACACCGCAGTGGCGGGCAGGTGTCGCCGCGTTAGGCGGGCGGGACCGTGAGGCCTGTGTGGTACGTCACGCCCGCTACCACACGTGACTGAGGCGCTCATGCGGGCTCATCGATGAACGCAATCAGTAGATATGAACGGGCGTGCCGACCGGGATGTAACTGTGCAGCCAGGCAATATCGAAGTCGCCAAGCCTGATACAGCCATGCGTTACGGCGCGTCCAATGCTGTTCGGGTCAGGGCTGCCATGGATGAGGTATCCGTCACCGAGATCGAGCGCAAAACGACCGAGCTCGCCTTCGACCTTCCGGTTCTCCGTCACGAACGGAGGTATGTAGAGCGTGTCGTTGAAGACGATGTGCTCATCGGTCGGCAGTGGCGCGAAACGTCCAGTGGATTTCGACAACAATCCAACGCGACCGTTCCGAACGACCAGGGACTCATCGCGGTTTACGCGCACGGGCCGGTCCGGACTCAGGCGCGCCAGCTGCAGATTGTGATCCATCGCGGCTTCGGCGTAGAGCCAGTCCGGCGGCCGCCAGACTGGATCCTTGATCTTGCGCAACACGGTGTGCTTGCCGCGTGGCGTTCGGAATGTCCATGATCGGCCGGCGAAGTTGATCGTCATCCCCGACGCAACGGCGGCCTTGGTTGACCGGATCGTGTCAGCGCCGCGCATGACGAAGACCCGTCGCTCCCGAAGGGAGACGACAACTCGCAACCCGCTGGCGCGGAGCGCCGCAGCGCGAGCGTTCTCCCATTCCATGCTGTCGGCGACCGACTTGAACAGAACGTCGGCCGTTTCCTTCATGTCCGGATACTCGACCTTCACGCGGCTCTCGTTGCCGGCGCCGGTATTCTGCGCCGGCGCGGCACTCGTCAGGCAGAGCGCGGCCAGCACGCAGAAGGCGGCACGAGCGGGCGTGATACGGCCCGCCGCGCCGTGAAACGCGGCGGGCCGCAATTCACCTTCGCTTATCGAATCGTGAAACCGAGGATTAATGGGAACCACCGTACCGATGTCCCCCGCTCGCCAAAGGCACTGTCGAAGTTCGGTTCATCATCGCGTCCCGCAAAGACGTTTACGAGCCTCGTCTCGAGGAACAAGGACGACGTCCCGATACCGAATTCCAGACCGGCGCCGCCGTTGATGCCCCACTTGTTGATCGTTGACTCGTTATTGCTGTCATCCGGGTCGAGAACGTCGTTGCCAAGGTACCCCCCTAACGCCGAACCCTGCCCGTAGTTCCGGAACATGTATACGCCGCCACCACCCGTGAGATACACGCTTGATGTCTTACGTTCATTGAACGGGAAGCGCATGTTCAGGTTGAGCTCGGCTGAGTAAACCTTGGGGTCGGGATTCGAGAGCACGGTCGGACTCGTGCCCAACGTCGTGAACGAGGCCCCGTTGAACTGCTGATAGCCGAGCATTAGCCGCCATCCAAACAACGCGGATGGATTGTGCCAGCCTATCGGGATCGAAATGTTCAGCCCGCTGTCGTAACCCAGGTCCTGCAGGTCAGCCGTGGGTGACGCGGAACCCGCGGCGAGACCCATATAGAAGGATCCCGGCAACCGGCGTCCCTGGCTCGTCGGCATCTGCGCAACGGGTTCGGGTGTCGGTGTTGTCACCGGCGGTGTGATCGCCGCATTCGCGCGGGCTATGGAGTCGTTTCGCATCTGCTCCATGCGCGAAAGGGAATCGGTGCGAGCCTGTTCGGCGCGCGCAATGGAGTCGGTGCGCGCGGCCTGCGCGATCGAATCCGTTCGTAAGCGTTCGACGGCAGCGATGGAATCTGCGCGCGCCGTCGAATCGCGTCGCGCCAGCGCCGCAATGGAATCCGCGCGTGCGCGCTCGGATGGCAGGATGACTTCGCCCTTCGAGACTTTGCGAACGGGAATGCGCGTCGTTGAGCGAGCCGTGCGGGTCGTGTCACGCCGTGTCGTGTCAACTTGAGCCGGCAACGTGCTCGCACAGAGGGCAACAGCAATGCTGCTGCCGATGGCCCAGCGTGAGAGTTCGCGTTTTGTCATGATTTCCCCCGAGCACCGTGACTCCGTCGCCGAACCGCAGGCCTCAGGGGGGCGCGGACGGCGCGGTGGAATGTTCCCCACCGGCGAGTCGAGTGAGACATGCCTTCGCGGCGCGGATGGTGGTCCGGATCCCGGTGCATCCGGCCTCCGCGCGCGAGCCCCTGAGTGTTCCCTGTACCCGGAAGGTTCCTCGAGGCGCCTCACGTTATGCAACGGTTTCGCGAAAGCGGACACGTCAGCGTTAGGCAGTCTGGACCTCGGCCCACCAGCCGCAAGCATGGTTCCGCTTCCCGCTGAACGGCTTACGGCCGCTGCCTGCTTGCGGTATGTTGGCGACCGTCGCGTTGACACTGACGCCAGACCAATCCATGGCCCTACACAGACACGTCCGCACGCACGGACTGACCCACCTCGCACTCGCCGTGCGGGATCCGAAAAGGTCCTATGAGTTTTATCACAATGTGCTGGGGGTCGAGTGCGTCTATGACGACGGCGCCTTTCTCCAGGCCCAGACCCCCGGGTCGCGCGACGTTATCGTGTTCGAGCGGAATCCGCGCGCCGCGGGCAAGCAAGGCGGTATCGCGCATTTTGGGTTTCGCCTGACGAGAGCGGGGGACATCGATCTCGCGCGTGACGCGATTCGATCTGCCGGTGGCACGATCACCGACACCGGCGAGTTCGTGCCGGGTGAGCCATACGTGTTCTTCCGCGATCTCGACGGCTACGAGGTGGAGATATGGTATGAGCTGCCGACGACAGTCGATCGGGCACGACGCTCAGGGAACCGAACGAAGCGCAAGACGCGAAACCAGAGGGTGTCGCGCACGTAAGTCCGAAGCTGACTGACCTGACTTTACCTACCGGCCCAAACCCTTTGGCGCGTGGCCGTGTCCTATTGACATTCTATACGTCGGCCGCACTTCGTCCGGCGTCTCCAGTCCCCCGACCATCTCCGTGCCTTCACAGACCGCCAACCTCCTCCAGGGCACCCTCGACCTCCTCATCCTGAAAGCACTGGCCCTGGGTGAGTTACATGGTCTCGGGGTGTCCCGCCGGATCGAACAGATCACCAGAGGCACCTTCAACGTGAAGCCCGGATCGCTGTTCCCCGCGCTCCATCGCATGGAGGAAGCGGGGTGGCTCGCCTCGATGTGGGGGGCGTCGGAGAACAACCGCAGGGCGAAGTACTATCGCCTGACGACGAAGGGACGCCGGCAGCTCGAGACCGAAATCGGACAATGGAAGCGTGTGGCGGTCGCAATCGCGTTCGCCCTGCAGGCGACCTGACCATGTCAGCCTTCCGCAACCTGTTCGCCAGGAATGCCGTTGAGCGCGACCTCGATCAGGAGCTGCGCTCGTATGTGGAGTTGTTGACCGAGGAAAAGATCAAGGCCGGCATGTCGCCTGACGAGGCTCGCCGCGCGGCGCGGCTGGAAGCCGGCAGCATCGAACACATCAAGGACGAGGTACGCGACGTGAGAAAAGGATCGCTGCTCGACTCCAGCATGCAGGATTTCAAGTACGGCCTCCGCCTGCTGCGACGCTCGCCGGGGTTCACCACGCTGGCTGTGCTGACGATCGGGCTCGGCATCGGTGCCAACAGCGCCATCTTCAGCGTGATCAATGGCGTGGTGCGGAAGCCGCTCGCGTATCCGGACGCCGACCGTCTGATGTTCATCACCAGTCAGTTTCCGACGTTGAACTTCAACAAGTTCTGGATGTCGCCGCCGGAGTACTTCGACTACAGGGAGCACACGAAGGCGTTCTCGCACATCGGTGCCTACAGCACCGGCGCGATGAATCTGAGCGAGGGCGATCGTCCTGAGCGCGTGAACGCGGCCTTTGTGACGGCAAGCATGTTCGACGTGCTCGGCGTCCGGCCAGCGCGCGGCGCCGCCTTCACGCCCGAGCAGGATCGCCCGGGAGCAGATCCCGTGGTCCTGCTGTCGCACGAGATCTGGACGCGCGCCTTCGCCGCCGATCCGGCGATCGTAGGCAAGACGGCGATGATCCAGGGGCGGCAGCGGACCATCCTCGGTGTCATGCCGCCGGGTTTCGACCTGCACGATTCGAAGGCGCAACTCTGGATTCCGCTCGCCCTGAACCCGGCCAACCGGCAGAATCGCGGGTCGCATGGCGTCTACGTCGTCGCTCGGCTCGCCGACGGCGTGTCACCGGGCCAGGCAAACTCCGAGCTCCAGGGCTTCCTGACACAGTGGGGCGAATGGTGGCCGCAGACACATGTCCCTAACGACAGCACGCATCGCGTGCAGATGGCGCCCTTACGCGACGAGGTGGTCGGCAACGTGAAGCGGGCGCTGTGGGTACTGCAGGGAGCGGTGGCGCTCGTCCTGTTGATCGCCTGCGCCAATGTCGCCAACCTGCTCCTCGCCCGCGCCGAATCGCGGCACAAGGAGTTCGCGGTGCGTACCGCGTTAGGCGCCGGCAAGACCCGCATCCTCCGGCAGTTCATGGCAGAAGGGACCGTGCTTTCCGTGCTCGGTGCCGCGCTCGGTCTCGCCCTCGCCTTCTGGGGACTGAAGGCGCTGCTCGCCGCCAATCCGGAGAGCGTCCCTCGGGCCAGCGAAATCACGCTCGATCCGCTGGTGCTCGCCTTTACCGTTGGCGTGGCCCTGCTGACCGGTCTGGTGTTTGGTCTGGCGCCGCTCCTCCATATGGGTGATCAGGCGGTGAGCCTGTCGATCAAGGAAGGTGGTGTTCGGTCGACGGCCGGCTCGGGGCGGAATCGGGTCCGTCGTGGCCTGGTGGTGGCAGAGATCGCCCTGGCGGTCATGCTCGTCATCGGCGCCGGGTTGCTGATCCGGACGTTCAAGAACCTGACGAGCGTCGACGCCGGCTTCAATCCGGAGAATCGCGTCACGTTCGGCCTGGTGCTGCCCGCGGCAACATATCCTGACTCGCAACGCGCGACCGACGTCATCACGAATCTCATGCGCAAGCTCGACGAGATTCCGGGCGTCGAACGCGTCGCCGCCATGCAGGGGCTGCCGCCGCAGCGCCCCGTCAATGCCAATGACACGAACTTCGAGGGATACACCCCCGGACCGGGCGATCCACCGCCTAACGTCGATTACTACCAGACCGCGTCGTCAGGCTACTTCGAGACGATGGGCATCAGGATCGTCAAGGGTCGCGGATTCGAGGCGTCCGATGCCATCGGCAGTCCGGTCGTCGTCGTCAACGAAGCCCTTGCCAGGCGATTCTACAAGGACACCGACCCCATCGGGCGACGACTGAATCCGTTCTTCGGCCAGAATTCGCCGCTGTTCACGATCGTGGGCGTCGCGAAGGATGTGAAACAGGGCGGTCTCGAGGTACCGGCCGGCACGGAGATCTATTTCAACTTCGAGCAGCTGCCGCGCCTCGTCGGCTTCGCGACGCGTAACATGAACGTGGTGCTGGAAGTCTCGCGCCCGCTCGCCTCGCTCATGCCCGCGATTCGATCGGCCGTCGTTGGGGTCGATCCCGGGCTCCCCATCGTGCAGATGCGCACGATGGAGGACGTCATCGGTGCATCGCTCACACGGCAGCGCTTCCTTTCCCTGCTCCTCGGCATCTTCGCCGGCGTCGCGTTACTGCTCGCCGCCATCGGCACGTATGGCGTCTTGTCGTACATGGTGTCCGAACGGCATCGCGAGATCGGCATCCGGATGGCGCTCGGTGCCGGCAACAGCCAGGTGGTCGGCCTGGTGCTGAAACAGGGCATAACGATTGCGATTATCGGTATCGTCGTCGGGGTTGGCGGCGCATTGGGACTCTCGCGCCTAACGCAAACACTCCTGTATGGCGTCGAACCGGCCGATCCATTGACCTTCGGCACGGTGATTCTGGTCATCGCATTGGTCGCCACGGCCGCCTGCCTTATTCCGATGCGTCGCGCCACGCGCGTCGATCCGCTGACGGCAATCAGGGCTGACTGACGCACCGAACGAACTCACGCGGAGCCGCGGCGGCTCCGCGTGAACCTCATTCCAGAACAGGCCGAGGCCGTCGAAACTTGCCGACCCGGCACGCGTAAGGGCGCTTGACGGACAGCCGGTGGCAATGCTACTGTAGTAGCATTGTGCTACTGTAGTAGCATTGTGCTACTCTGGTAGCATATGACCGTGACGCGCTGCATAACGCCGGCGACGGTCGAGGTTGTCTGCGTCTCACAGGAGAAACGCACCTCCGGACGACTTGTCCCGGTTACGCAACCAATCCACAGAACGGCCTGTCCAACCGGCGTTTCGAGCACCGACGCCAACGCTTCCGGACCCCATCATGACAAGCTTCGTCATTGCTTCCCTCGCTGCGATCGTTGCGGTACAGGACGCGCAGCCATCTACGCGCCCGACATCCACCACCACTGCCGTTGCCACGGCCAGCGCGGTGCGCGCGGACCAACCGCCGCGTATCGACGGCCGCACCGATGACGCGATCTGGCAGAGCGCGCCGCGGTTCTCGGGGTTCCGCACCTTCGAGCCGCGCGTGGATCAGGATCCCGCGCAGAAAACCGAGTTCCAGGTGGCGTTCGACGACCGGAACCTGTACGTGCTGGTACGGATGTTCGACGCGCACCCGGATAGCATCATGCACGCGCTCACCCGCCGGGATCAGCGGGGGCCGTCGGACCAGATCAAGATCCTGATCGACTCCTACGACGACAAGCGCAGCGGATTCACGTTTGCCGTGAATCCGGACGGCGTGAAACGCGATTACGCGATGAGTAACGACGGCAACGAGGATGGCTCCTGGAACGGCGTCTGGGACGTCGGTGCGCGCGTCGATTCCCTGGGTTGGGTGGCCGAATACCGGATTCCGCTTTCTCAGCTCCGGTATGCGGCGGCCGCGAGCCACACCTTCGGGTTCGGGATCTGGCGCGACGTCGAGCGCACCCGCGAGCGGAGCGCCTGGCCGCTCTGGTCCCCGCAGCGCCCGGGCATTTCATCGCAACTGGGTCGCCTAACGGGCATGCAGGGGATCACCAGCGATCGCAGGCTCGAGGTCACGCCCTATGTCGTCACCAAGAACGTGCAGCGGGCGGCGCCGCCGTCCGGCTATCAGCGTGACCAGGAAATCTCGGTCGGCGGCGACCTGAAGTTCGGGATCACGCCTAACATCACGCTCGACGCGACGGTGAACCCGGACTTTGGCCAGGTCGAAGCCGATCCGGCCGTCGTCAACCTCACTGCGTTCGAGACGTTCTTCTCCGAGCGGCGCCCATTCTTCGTGGAGGGCACCGGCCTGTATCGTTTCGAGTTGAACTGCTACATCGTCGTCGACTGC
>Ga0307416_100002070_pt1 | contig 11304 bp, 7 predicted proteins | sample DK1Cmetagenome_2_FD_203821 | JGI IMG/M metagenome (GOLD analysis project Ga0307416, IMG submission 203821) | Maize rhizosphere microbial communities from greenhouse at UC Davis, California, United States - DK15-C-3 | ecosystem: Host-associated > Plants > Roots > Rhizosphere > Soil | place: USA...
CGGCGATGAAGTGGTCGTAGGCGAGGCCGAGGAAGAAAGAATTGCCGAGGTCGAGCGCAAAAAAGCGGAACGGCTCGAGCATCCCGTCGCGCGGAAACGGCGCGTTGAGCTCGCGCTCGAACGCGCGAGCCAGCGTTTCACGCCAGTCGTCGCCGCCGGGCAGGACGGCGACCGTAGCGCGCGACGGCCCGCCCCGCCACGCATAGCGGCGACGAGCGCGATCGAGCTCGAGCCCCGTCAGTCCGGCGCTCGCCAGCGTCTCGCGGATCGCCCGCTCGAGCGCGTCCCGGTCGAGCGCGCGCCCGATGCACGCCGCGTGCACGGCGTTGTAGGGGTGCAGGTCTCGCCAGCCGAGCATCGCCGTCTGGAACAGGTTGAGCCGGCCGGGAAGGCGGCGGCCGAGCCCCCGCGACCGCGCCGCGGCGCGGCGGTCGCGTTTTGCAGGGGGTGCCGCAAGCACGTCGGCACGCGTTTCGGGTATGGCAGCCATTGAAAAATTTGCCGCTTCGACCGGTATGTTGCCCGTCCGGCTCCACTGCAAAGACCCAGGCCCGCCGGCAGACCGCGCTAATGGCCTTTCCGCCCGGGCGGGCCGTCGGTCACGATGCCGGACCCACGAGCAAATGACGGGCCTGCAAGCACCAGTGGCGCTTGACGCTGTGCCAGATGTCCGCGGCGTGCACGATATTCGCCGTGTCGCCCGCGGGCGTCTGCGCGGTCGAACTTTCAGTCCAGGTCTCGACATAGTCGCGCATGCGCGGATCGGTGGCCAGATGGGCGGCGCGCGGCAGGCCGATGTGGCTGTACCCGGCGGGCAGCACGATGCTGCGAACCCGCGCGTCGCCGGACGCCCGGTAAGGCGAGATTCCGAGCAGGTTGCCCGCGATCGGATCGTTCGGAACGTCGAAGCCCGTGAATTCGGCCACGGTGTCGGGAATCGTGCGCAGCCGCGACAGCATCGCCCATTGACCGAGCAGAACACGGGGCAGCCAGCCGGTCGCGATCGCGGCGGCATAAGCGACGCGCAGGCCGACGACCGGGCGCGTGTGGTGCGTGTGCGGATCGACGATCGTCGTGCGCCCGAGCGCCGCTCCGGTCGCAGGGTCGACGACGCGCAGCGTGTCGTGGAACGCGCCCGCGAGCTCGTGCAGAACGCGGATCGCGAGCGCGCCGCCCTGGCTGTGGCCGATCAGCATCGGCGCGAGGCCCGTCTGCTCGTAATCGAATGCGAGCGCGCCGGCGAGCGCCGCGCTGTCCGCGAAACTGTTGTACGAGTGGCTGCCGTCGCGCGGATCGGCAAGCCGCGCCTCCGGATACCCCATGGCGATCAAAAACCGGGCGAACGGCTCCATCGTGACCAGCGGCACGCTGCCCTGGAGCAGCACGATGCGCGGCGCCGGCACGCGCGCGAGAACCTCGCGCACGTCGGTTGCATCGATGCGCGAGCAATCGAGGCGCTCGAGGCGCGCGACGATGTCAGGAGGAACCTGGGCGTCGCCCCTGGCCGCCGTTGCATGGCCCGCAATGGCTACCGGCGCTGCCGTGAGCGCGCAGGCGAGCAGGGCACCGCGCAGCGTTGGCAGTCCGGCGCGCATGCGGCGGGCCACGCTCACGAATGGCGTGCCGCAAGCCGGGGAAGAAAGCGGCCGGTGCGCGCGACGTAGCGCGCGTAAGCGTCGCCGTGCAGCCGCGCGAGATGCGCTTCCTCGTTGCGCGCCTTGACGTTCATCAGCACGAGATGAACGACTGCGACGACCAGCATCGGCAGCGTCGGCAGCACGATCGCGGTCGCGACCATCATCGCGATGCTGAACGCGTAGATCGGATGGCGGATCCGCGCGAACGGTCCGTCGACGATCAGCGCCGTGTTGCGGTCGCTGATGTCCATCCGCCACTCGCGGCCCATGCGCCGCCAGCAGCGGATTGTCAGGAGCAGGCAGGCGACCGCTGCCGCGGCCCCGACGTAGCGCAGCACCGGATAAGCGACGCCGTCATCCGCGAACGAAGGCACTGCAAGGAGCCCGCCGGAGCGGCCGATCCCGAGCCAGGGCAGCGCGCACCACAGCGCGACCACCGGCACGAACAGCAGCCACATCGCGCGCTCGCCCGCGCGCTCGGGAACGACGCCGACGTCGCGATGCTCGCGCCGGCGCATCCGCAAGACCATGGCGCCGACGCGCACCCAGTACGCGCACACCGTCAGCGCCACGACGAGAAGCGGAATGTCGCGCACGGCGGCGAGGGTACGTGGTTTGCGACTGCCGCCCGCGCGAACCTTCGCCGCGTCCCGCGCTAGATGCGCTCGATGATCGCGGCGATGCCCTGGCCGCCGCCGATGCACATCGTGATCAGGCCATACCGCTTGCGCGTGCGGTGCAGCTCGTACATCGCCTTGATCGTCAGGATGCAGCCCGTTGCCCCGATCGGATGGCCGAGCGCGACCGCGCCGCCGTTCGGGTTCACCTTGGCAGGGTCGAAGTCGAGTTGCTGCGATACGCCAAGCGCCTGTGCGGCGAACGCCTCGTTGGATTCGATGACGTCGATGTCGCCGATCCGCAGGCCCGCCTTCTTGAGCGCCGACTTGACGGCGCTCACCGGCCCGAGGCCCATGATCTTCGGATCGATGCCGGCGTGGCCGTAGGCGACGAGCCGCGCCATCGGCTTCACGTCGGCCCGCTGCGCCGCTTGCGCTTCCATCAGCACGACGGCCGCGGCGGCATCGTTGATGCCCGAGGCGTTGCCGGCCGTCACCGTCCCGTTCTCCTTGGCGAAGACCGCCTTGAGCTTCGCCATCCCTTCGGCGCTCGCGTCGCCGCGGACGTGCTCGTCGGTGTCGAACTGGGTCGGGCCCTTCTTGCTCTTGAGCTCGATCGGCAGGATCTGCGACTTGAAGTGCCCTTCGCGGAGCGCCGCGGCGGCGCGGCGATGGCTCTCCACCGCGAACGCATCCTGCTGCTCGCGCGTGATGCCGCACTTCGTCGCGACGTTCTCGGCGGTGATGCCCATGTGGACCGTGTCGAACGGATCGGTCAGCGCGCCGACCATCATGTCGATCGACTTCGCGTCGCCCATACGCGCGCCCCAGCGCTGCGACACGTTTGCGTACGCGGCGCGGCTCATGCTTTCGGCCCCGCCGCCGACCGCCGCATCGGTGTCGCCGAGCAGGATGTATTGCGAGGCGCTGACGATCGCCTGAAGGCCGCTGCCGCAGAGGCGGTTCACGGTCAGCGCGCCGCTTTCGTGCGGCAGCCCGCCCTTCACCGCGGCGACGCGCGACAGGTACATGTCCTTCGCCTCGGTGTGAATGACGTGGCCGAATACGCACTGCCCGACCTGCGCCGGATCCACTTTCGAGCGTGCGAGCGCTTCCGCAACGACGCGGGCGCCGAGCTCGGTGGGCGGGATGTCCTTCAGGGAGCCGCCGTAGTCGCCGATCGCGGTGCGCGCGCCGTTGACGATGAGGACTTCACGTGCCATGGCTGTCTCCTCGTGCGAAACAGCCATTATCCTCCTCGGCGCGCGGCCGCACGCCGCGCATGCTCAACGCGGCGCTTGCGCGGCCCCCGGACAGCCGTTGACTGGCTTCAGGCGGCGACGGGCTCGCGCGCGACTGCGTTTCCGAGCGCGCGGAGCTCGCCGCCGAGATAGGTCGCGATCGCGCGCATGCCGAAGATGCCGGCGGCACGCTCGGCGTCGGCGTTGTAGTTGGTGTTCGTGTTGACGTCGTACGTGTAGAGCTCGCCGTCCTGGCCGGTGATGAACTCGATGCCGGCGATGCCGATGCCGTTTTCGCGCAGGAAGCGCTCGTAACGCGCGACGATCGGATGGCGAAAGCCCTCGATGATCTCGAATCGCGGCGCTGCGGGCGTGGTCTCGCCCACCGGGCAGAACGCGTCGCCCACCTGGCAGACGTCGGCGGGACACAGCTCGAAGCCCTGCGACGTGTCGACGCGCACCGCATAGAGGAACCTGCCGCCGACGAATTCGACACGCGTGATGAACGGCGCAGGCGCCTCGATGTATTGCTGGAGCAGCGTCACGCCGTCGACGGAATCCTCGAACGCGCCGCCGTCCACGTAGCGTTGGAGCGCTTCGGCGCCGTCGAACAGGCGTACGCCGAGGCCCTTGCCGGCGCGGTTGTGCTTGGTGATGAAGCGGCCGGGCATCCGCTGCGCCGCAGCCAGCAACGCGTCGCGTCCGACGGCGGCGATCGTGTACGGGACGCGGATGCCGCGCCGCGCGAGCTCGGCGTATTGCGCGATCTTGCTGATCTCGAGGGCGAGCGCGCGACCGTTGTTGATCACGCGCCGGCCGTGCGCCTCGAGCCACGCCAGGATGCCGCCGGTCAACTCTGCGGCATAGCGATGCCCGCGCGTATGCGACGACGCGCTCATGCGGTTGTAGAAGACGCCCTCCGGCGGGACGCTGCCGAGATCGAGCGTGCCGTCGGCGACGAACCATTCGGCGTAGGGCAAGTCGAGCTCCGCGAAGGCGGCCCTAAGCGGCTCGACCCAGGCGTCGTTTTCGTGGATGACGTAGATGCGTGGCATGAGCGGTCCTTGCGCGCGGCGCGAGACGGCCGCACATGCCTTTAACATAAGGGCTCGCGGCGCGCCGCCAAAGAACCATTGGCCTTAAGCTTGTAGCCGGCGCGCCGGCACAGGCTGTCGGGGTGCCCGAATCGTCACAGGAGGCGCGGCATGCCAACCGAATCGAAATGGCGTCATCACGGCGTCCGCGTCGTGCGGTCCGACCAGCTCGACGCCAACACACCGCAGACGCCGGGGATGAGCCGCGCGGCGGCGATCGACCACGCCCGCATGGGCGCCGAGAAGCTGTGGGCCGGCACCGTGCTGATTCATCCGAAGGCCAAGACCGGCGCGCATCACCACGGGCCGGTCGAAAGCGTCATCTACGTCGTCAGCGGCCGGGCGCGGATGAAATGGGGCGACCGGCTCGAGTTCACCGCCGAGGCGGGCCCGGGCGATTTCATCTACGTGCCGCCGTACGTTCCGCACCAGGAGATCAACGCGAGCGACACCGAGACGCTTTCGTGCGTGCTGTGCCGCAGCGGCCAGGAGCCGGTCGTCGTCAACCTCGACCTGCCGAACGTCGAGCCCAACCCCGAGAACGTGCGGTGGGTGGACAACATCCACCGGGATCCGTAGTCAGGCCAGCGCCCGCAGCTCGCGCAGCGCGACCGACAGCATCGCCGGATCGACGGCCGAGGCTGCTCGCAACTCGCCAAGCAACTGATCCTCGCGCTCGATTGCGCGGCGGTTCCGCTCCTGCCACGCCGTGATCAGCGTTTGCGGATCGGCGTTTTCGCCACCGCCCGCGACGAGCTCGGTGGCCACCGCGCGCTGCAGGCTCGACAGGTCGTCGAGCATTGCGCCCTTCGCGAGGCGGCGCCAATGCTGGTCTTCCGGCAATGCCGCGATCTTCTCCCGCAACCACGGCACGCCGAGTCGCGCCGATACGCGGAAGTACACGTCGGCCACGACCTCGACCGGCCGCTTCGTCGCCTCGGCGATCTCGACGATGTCGAGCGTCGCATACAGCGTGTCGAGCGCGACGACGCGCGCGGCCAGCGCTGCGGGCACGCCGCGCGCGGCGTAGTCGCCGGCGATCTTGTCCGCGCGCGCCCGTTCGCCCGCGTCAATGAGCTCGGGCAGGCGGCCGGCAAGCGCCTCGGCGCGCGGCGTGAACAGCGCGATCGTCGCCGCCATGTCGTCGGCGAGCCGGCGCGAGCGCAGGAACCAGAGCGTGCCGCGATCGAGCAGTCGGCTGGCATCGAGCAGCATCGCCGTCTGGACGGCGTCGTCGACGACGTTGTCCAGCGCTTCGACCTGCTGCCAGAGCGTCACGAAGCCGAAGACCTCGCGCGTCAGCAAATACGCGCGGATCACCTCGTGCGCCGCGGCACCGGTGGTCTCCATCAGCCGGTGCACGAACGTGCCGCCGACGCGATTCACCATGCTGTTGATCACGTGCGTCGAGATGATCTCGCGCGCGAGCGGATGGCGGGGCATGTAGCCGGCGTACGACGTACGCAGCGCCGCCGGGAAGTAGCGGGAAAGCGCCGTCGCGACCCACGGGTCGTCGGGCAGCCCCGATGCCAGCATCTCGTCGTAGAGCCAGATCTTGCCGTAGGCCAGCACGATCGCGTCCTCCGGCGTGGCGAGCCCCTTGCCGCTCGCCCGCCGCTCGGCGATCTCCTCGTCGGACGGCAGGAACTCGATCGGCCGGGAGAGCCGCCCGCGCTTCTCCAGGAACTGGATGAACCGCTGCTGCGCGTCGAGCAGTCGCGGCGCAATCCGGTCCATCGCCGACAGCGCCTGCGTCTGGAAATAGTTGTCGCGCAACACCAGCGCGGCGACGTCGCTGGTCATGGCGGCGAGAAGCGTATCGCGCTGCTTCGGCGTGAGCTCGCCGGCGGCGATCGCGATCCCGAGCAGGATCTTGATGTTGACTTCGTGATCGGACGTGTCGACGCCCGCCGAGTTGTCGATCGCGTCGGTGTAGATGCGACCGCCGCTTCGCGCGTACTCGATGCGTCCGAGCTGCGTGAAGCCGAGGTTGCCGCCTTCGCCGACGACCTTGCAGCGCAGGTCGCGGCCGTCGACGCGCAGCACGTCGTTGGCGCGGTCACCCACCTGCGCATGCGACTCGGCGGACGACTTCACGTACGTGCCGATGCCGCCGTTGTAGAGCAGGTCGACCGGCGCTTTCAGGATCGCGGAAATGAGCTCGGTTGGGGTGAGCGACGCGGCGTCGATCGCGAGCGCCTTCGCGGCCTGCGGCGAGATCGCGATCGCCTTTGCGCTGCGTGCATGAATGCCGCCACCGGGCGAAAGCTTCGCCGCGTCGTAGTCGGCCCACGAAGAGCGCGGCAGGCGAAACAGCCGCTCGCGCTCGGCGAACGACGTGTCCGCCACGGGGTCGGGGTCGAGGAAGATGTGGCGGTGGTCGAACGCGGCGACGAGGCGGATGTGCCGCGACAGCAGCATGCCGTTGCCGAACACGTCGCCCGACATGTCGCCGATGCCGGCGACGGTGAAGTCCGTCGTCTGCGCATCGACCCCCATCTCGCGGAAGTGGCGCTTGACCGATTCCCACGCGCCGCGCGCGGTGATGCCCATCGCCTTGTGGTCGTATCCGGCCGAGCCGCCTGACGCGAACGCGTCGCCCAGCCAGAACCCATACTCGCGGCTCACCGCGTTCGCGTAGTCGGAGAACGTCGCGGTGCCCTTGTCGGCTGCGACGACGAGATACGGGTCGTCGGGATCGTGGCGGCGCACCTGCGGCGGCGGCACGATCGCGTCGCCTTGGCGATTGTCAGTGAGATCGAGCAGCCCCCGCAGGTAGTCCTGGTAGCAGGCGATGCCTTCCTTGAGCAGCGCCTCGCGATCGCCGGTGGCCGGGGCGCGCTTCAGCACGAAGCCGCCCTTCGACCCGACCGGGACGATCACGGTGTTCTTCACCATTTGCGCCTTGACGAGACCGAGTACTTCGGTGCGGAAGTCCTCGGGGCGGTCCGACCAGCGCAGTCCGCCGCGCGCAACGCGGCCGCCGCGCAGGTGCACGCCTTCGAACCGCGTCGAATAGACGAATATCTCGAACATCGGCGCGGGCTCGGGCAGCCCCGGCACGCGCGCGGGGTCGAACTTGAACGACAGTAAGCGCCTTGGCGCACCCGCGGCGTCGCGGCGCCAGTAGTTGGTGCGCGTCGTCGCGAGGATCAGCGCGAGGTACTGCCGCAGCACGCGATCCTCGGACAGGTTGTCCACCGCGTCGAGCGCCTTCTCGATCGCGTGCACCTGGGCCGCGCTGCGCGCGTCGTCGTCGGCCGCGACCGCGGGGTCGAAGCGCAGCTTGAACAGCGCCACCAGCGCGGCGGCGGTGGCGGGATGCGCTGCGAGCGTGGCCTCGATGAATGCCTGCGACAGCGCGAAGCCGATCTGGCGCATGTAGCGGGCGTAGGCGCGCAGGATCGTCACCTCGGTCGCGGGCAGCCGCGCCGCGATGACCAGCCGGTTGAAATCGTCGTTCTCGACGTCGCCGTTGAACACGCGCCCGAACGCGTCCTCGAACAGCGAATGCAGCGCGTCGATGTCGAGATCGGCTGCTTTCGGCAGTTGCAGGTCGAGGTCGTGCAGGAAGACGGGATCGCGTCCCTGCGCGGCGATCCGGTGCGGACGCTCGTTCAGCACCTTTGCGCCCATGCGCTCGAGCATCGGCAGGCTGTCGGACAGCGCAACCGGCGCACCGCGCCGGAAGAGCTTGAAGCGCAGCGTGCCGGCCTGCGCCTCGAGCGGCCGCGACAGCGACATGCCGAGCGGGCTCGCGGCCGTCAGCCTGTCCATCGTCTCGATGTCGGGAACCGCCTGCCGCGCCGCGAACTCGTCGCGGTAGCCGGCGGGAAAGGCGCCGCCGAACGCGCGGAACAGCGCGTTGCCGCGTGCGTCGCCGAGCGCGCTGACGAGCGCGTCCTTGAGCCCGTCGTCCCAGCGGCGGGCGGCCGCGGCGAGCTTCACCTCCAGCGCGCGGGCATCCACTTCCGGCACTTTTCCGGGCGTCGTGCGCACGGTGATCATCACGCGCGCAAGCGGCGACTCGGACAGGTGCACGTTGAAGTCGGATCCCTGGCCGTTGAACGCCTGCAGCAGCAGCGCCTGCCATTTCTGCCGCACTTCGGTGCGGTAGTGCTCGCGCGGCGCGTAGATCAGGCAGGTCACGAAGCGCTCGAACGCGTCGCGACGCAGGAACAGTCGAAAGCGCTGGCGGTCGCCGAGGTGGAGGATGCCGGTCGCGGTGCGGAGGAGGTCCTCCTCGCCGATCTGGAACAGCTCGTCGCGCGGATAGTTGTCGAGGATGTTGACGAGTTGCTTTTCGGCGTGGCCGCCGGCCGGCAGGTTCACGCGGCGAATCACGTTGGCCGTCTTGTGGCGCAGCAGCGGGATGTCCGCGGGGTTCGCGCTGTAGGCGGTGTGCGTGAACAGTCCCAGGAAGCGATGCTCGCCGCAGACTTCACCCGATGCGCCGAAGCGCTTGACGCCGACGTAGTCGAGGTACCCCGGCCGGTGCACGGTGGAGCGCGACGTCGATTTGGTGATCACCAGAACCTCCGGCCGTCGCGCGTACGCGCGCACGCCCGACGGCAGCGCCGAGAAGCTGGTCGCGACGTCCTTGCCCGGCGCTTCGCGCAGGCGCGCGAGGCCGAGACTCGTGCCCGGGACGATCTGCAGCGCATCCTGCCCGTCGATGCGCACGAGATCGTGGCAGCGATAGCCGAGGAACGTGAAGTGGTTGTCGGCGAGCCAGGCGAGGAACGCGGCGCCCTCCTCCCATCGTTCGCGGGGCAGCGGCGGCGGATTCTGCGCGATGTGGGCCGCGATCGCGCGCGCCTTGTCGCGCATCGGCTTCCAGTCGGCGACCGCACAGCGCACGTCACCCAGCACGCGGACGATGTCGGCCGCGAGCGCGTCGAGCGCCGCCGCGTCGGTCGTGCGGTCGACCTCGAGATGGATGAACGATTCGGCGCGGCGATCGGGCGATCCCTGGTCGACGCCGGTCAGCACGCCGTCCGCCGAACGCGTCACCGCGATGATCGGATGGATGATCAGGTGCAGCACGACGCCGTGCCGGTTCGCTTCCATCGCGACCGAGTCGACGAGGAACGGCATATCGTCGTTGACGATTTCGACGATCGTGTGCGGCGACTGCCAGCCGTGCTCTTCGAGCGTCGGATTGAACGCGCGCACGCGCGCATGGCCCGGCTCGCGGCGGCGTGCGAAGTTGAAATGCGACAGCGCCGCGCCGTATAAGTCGGCCGGCAGGCGCTCCTGCAGGTCCTCGGGATCGACCTGCGCGTAGTAGCGCGTCACGAACGCCTGGACGGTCGCCCGCGACTCCGGCGCGACGCGCGCGGCGACCAGTGCGGCGATCTGCTGCTGCTGTACAAGCCGCGCGTCCTCGACGGCGTCGTTCACGGCTGCCTCCTCGCGCACGCCGTTGGCGGCCTGGCGCGCGTCAATCGTTTCGAGGGGACGAGTCTACGCTGGCGTGCGGGGAGACAGGAGCCAGCTCAGTTGAGTGCAGGGAGCCTCGGCCCAATCCACACGGAGCGCGGTTGCGTGAGACGGCGTCCTGACAAGGCGGGATGGCGGGAATTCGTTGAACGTAGCGTCGACTCAACAAGCGGCGATGCAGCGTGTCCCAATTCCCTGCGTGGTCGAATGCATTCACGCCCAGGGCGGTGGCCGCGAATGTGGCTGCCTTCACTTCCCGCTCCGTCGTGGTCAGGTTCTCGGCCAGCCCAGCTGCAGCATAGTCGAGGTATAGCGCTCGGTTGATGCACGGCATATCTGCAACCGCGTCCAGCACAGCCGCCGCCACGTGCCGGTGATCGCTGTGGTCGCTGCCGTTGCGACTGGCATCTGGATCCGGGATGTTGATCCAGACCGCTTCTGCCGTCCGTCGTTCATTCGCAATCACGTCGCGCAACGTCGCGGCGAGATCGTTCCAGCCCCGGTAGATTGCGGACCCGTCGACGGCCTCGATCGACGAAAGCTCCGCCTGATGCAGGCGCTGCAGCGATTGCCAGCCCGTGCCCTCGTACCCCATCCCATCCATGTTGCCGTCCGGCAGGCGCAGGAAATAGCTCACGGTGTTTCGATAGGCCCAGCGCAGCACGGCGTGCCCGAAAACGGTCGCCGTCGAAGTCTCGTCGCGTGCCGGTGCTCGTTCTCCGTCCGCCATGAACATCACCGATAGCTTCGCGCCGTTCTCCCTTGCGAGGTAATACGGTCGCGAACGTCCAGCGTTCCCGGACCCCGCGCCGGCATCGCCCGCCGTCACGTAGACGAACACGACTTTGGTCGTCGGCGAATGGACGTCGTCATAGGCATCGGGGTTCATGAACAACTGCCAATCGTCCTCGTGCGCCGCGAAGTAGAACGCCACGGTTCCCTGGGCGGCGGCCGGCTGCTGAAACAGGTGAAACAGAAGCAAGGCAGCCACGAGCGACTGCAACCAGCGGCACCGCCGGGCGGTTGCGAGGTCACACCGCCTCGATTGCAGCGTCTGCCCGATCCGCTCTTCCATTCGCCCGCAATTCATGCCGAGCGTTGCGCCTGCTCGTTCGCTGCCCCTCCTGAGCGGGGAACGCCAGGCAATGACGAATGCCGGCGCGCGAAGTAGGGGAGCTCGAGGAATCGATGGCACAGCCATGCAACGGCGACGCTGAATGCGAACGCGCACACGAGAAGGACGAAAAACCGGATTTCCTCGGGCAGACCTTTC
>Ga0307416_100002071_pt1 | contig 11304 bp, 14 predicted proteins | sample DK1Cmetagenome_2_FD_203821 | JGI IMG/M metagenome (GOLD analysis project Ga0307416, IMG submission 203821) | Maize rhizosphere microbial communities from greenhouse at UC Davis, California, United States - DK15-C-3 | ecosystem: Host-associated > Plants > Roots > Rhizosphere > Soil | place...
CAATATGATTATTGGAAGCTTCTACAATCAATGTACTGGTGCAGACTGCCAAAAATTCTATCAGATTAACGATTATAATACTTTAAAATTCTTAAATGTTGGAGCTGGACAATATGATTTTAACCAATACAAATATACTCCAACAATTAAAAGAGGTGAATATACTTTATTATTAAAAAGTGTTCCTGCTGAAATTTTGGCTTTAAAAGGACAGACGAAAACCTACGGTTCTCCAGATGCTGCAGATCAAGGCGGAATTTATTTTGAACTGCGTCAAGGTGCAAGCGTTACAAAAGTTTATATCGACAACAATGACACTTCAGACCAAAGTGCAGAAATAAAACTTTTCAAAAAAGCAATTCAGGAAAAAATTACAAGTTTAAAATAACATGATTATGAAGAAACTCTTTTTATCTTTTATTATCTGTTTTCTTTTTATGTCAGTGATTTCTGTAAATGATTCTAAAGACGCTGCAGGATCAATAATAAATACTTGGATTTGGGAAAAATCTATAGGAGGTTCTGACAATCCTTATGTAGCAACTCCAAAAACAATCGGGTTTACTAAGAAAATTATCTTTACCGAAAATGGAAAAGTTATTACTTATAAAAACAATGTGGAGATTAGAAATAGTGCTTATCAGATAGAAAAAGGAAAGGGATATTTTGATCAGTCAGAACATGATCTAATTACGTTCGAAGGCAAAACTTACGTAATAGAAAACCTTGACAATCAAAACCTAACCATTGTAAGCAACAGTCAAGACGGTACTCGAACTATTTTTAAAAGATAGTTTTGTAAGCTATTTAGAACTATTTTTGCAAAATCAAATTTGAACCATTTCTTGAAAGACGAGTTAGAAAAATATATCAAACTGTGCATTAAAAATGACAGGGAGGGACAACTGAAAATTTATCAGTTGTTCTCTCCTGTTTTATATGGTATTTGTTTGAAATATATGAAGAACGAAGATGACGCGAAAGACGTTTTTCAGGAAGCATTTGTAATTGCCTTTCAGAAAATAAGCCAGTATAAATTTGAAGGAAGTTTTGAAGGCTGGCTCAAACGGATTTTTATTAATAAACTCATCGAAACTTTAAACAAAAAGAAAAAAGAGAGTTTCTTTTTAGATGTTTTTGATCCCGATACCGATTTTATAGAAGAAGAGGAACTGGAAGCTATTCCGATAGAACAGGAAAAACTGCTGGAATATATTCGAGATTTACCAGATCAATACCGGACGGTTTTTAACTTGTATGTTTTCGAAAAAATGAAACACAAAGAAATAGCCGAACTATTAAAAATCTCCGAAGGAACATCAAAATCAAATTTAAATCGCGCCAAACACATATTACAAAAGCGAATTTTGAGCATAAAAAATTTTAAGATAGCATGAAGAAGCAAAAAATAGAAGATATTTTTTCATCAATGGAAGACTTTTCGAGTGTTCCGCCTCCAGAATTGTGGAGTCAGATTGAAGAAAAATTAGACAAACCTAAAAAGAAGAAGAGAGTTGTTCTTTGGTGGTCGGCTGCTGCATGCTTACTATTAGGGTTGCTTCTGCCTTCAATTTTACATTTTACCGATTTATCTGAAAACACAAATATTAACAATGGCGATTTAGAAAACAGCAGAAATAGTATTGTTCTTGACAAAAACACAAACGATAATTCTAACGATAGAAATTTAGACCGAACTAAAAATGCTGACAAAAAAATAGATTCTTTAAATGGAAATCATACGAATAATCAATTCAATAATGAATCAGGAATTCAAGTCCAAGAGACTTCTGTAGCAGAAACAAACTCTAAGAACAAAAGCAGTAAAAAAGATTCGAAATCTAATGTAACGGTTCCTGCAAATGCTCCGAACCAATCTGTTGCCTATCAAAATTCAAGTTCGTCAGAAGAAAAATCGACTGTAAAATCTTCTAAAAAATCTAACACAGCGGTTCCAGCAAATGCTCCGAACCAATCTATTGCGTATCAAAATTTTGGTTCATCAGAAAACAAGTCGATTCTAAAATCTTCCAAAAAATCTGTTTTAGAAAACCATATAAAATCTTCGAATAAAGGAATTTCAGAAGAAAGAATTGCATTTGGGAAACAAAGCAAATTTAATTCTACAGCAAAAAAACAGCTTTCAAATTCTATTTTTGAAGAGCAGCTTACTGCGAAAAACAATAAAAATATTGCTTTTAATAATCAAGGTTATTCTACAAACAACGCTTTTGCAAACAGCAACGCATACAATTCGAAAAATTCAGTTTCCGATAAAAATGAGACAAAGCGAACTGATAAAGCAGTTATTATAAAGGACGATCTTAAAATTACTAACAGTTTGAGCAAAACAGACTCTATGCAGTTGGCCGAGCTTCAGAATTTAGAAAAAGGGATCTTAACTCCTGAAAAGGAAAAAGAAGAAAAAGAGAAAAAAGACAATCTGATCAATAAAAAAGAAAGATGGGCAGTTGCGGTTTTTGCTGGTGTAGCAAGTTCTGAAAATACGAAAAACGAAAAAACATTAGGAAACGTAAACGATTCTAAACAATCTAATTCTTATGGTGTAAAAACAAAATACAGCATTAACAAAAAATGGGCTGTAGGTTCTGGATTAAAAATTAGCGAATTGGGACAAAGCGTTGCCAATGTATCTTACGTAAGTGCCAAAAACAATGCTTTTTTTGCTCCTGCCGCTTCCTATGCCGAGAGTAGTCCAGTTGCGTCATCAGATCCGTCAAGACAAGATTATCTTTTGATTTCGAATAGTACTAAAGAAGCTATGAAAAATGAAAACGTACAAACAGGTAAATTAGATCAAAATTTAAGATATGTAGAAATGCCTCTTGAGGTTTCTTATTCTGTTTTTAATAAAAATAAAGCTAGCATCAACTTAAATACTGGAGGTTTTGTAGGTAAATTAATTTCTAATAATGTGGCTCTAGATGGGCATTCCATTGGAGAAAACATGAACGCCAATGATTATGTTTATGGTTCTACTTTGAGCAGTACTGTTCAATATCGCGTGTACAAAAAGACCAATGTTTTTGTTGAACCTGCTGTAAATTATTATATCAATCCGCTAAACAGCCAGTCATTCAATCAGTTTCAATGGGGATTAAATTTTGGACTGAATGTTTCTTTCTAAATTGAATCTGCAGTAATTTTCGCAAATGAATTTTAGTATCGCCTCTCCTGATTTAGTATTAAGCAAAGAAAGCATTTTTAAGAAAGCTGATTTGCAAATAACCTCTTTTCAAAAGGAAAACGAAAGCGAAGAATATAGCGCATTTCGTTTTCAATTAAATAATAGAAACATCTGCTATAGAGAAGCAAAAATTACCCCAACCAAAACTGGGCAGTTTGTTACTTTATGGAAACGAAATCGATCAGGAATGATTGAACCTTTTGATTATTCAGAAAATATTGATTTTGTGATTGTGAACGTTAGAAAAGATGAGAACTGGGGACAGTTTATTTTTCCGAAAAGGACATTATTAGAAAAAGGCATTTTTTCTACCGAAAAGAAAGAAGGAATCAGAGCAACGAGAGTTTATCCGCCTTGGGATGAAACCACAAGCAAACAGGCACAGAAAACGCAAAAATGGCAGTTGGATTATTTTTTTAACTTTTCAGAGGAAAGTAAAATTGATATCGAGAAACTAAAAAAAGTACTTATATAAAAAAGGCAGTCTTTAAATAGACTGCCTTTCGTTTTTATAGAAAATCTCTATTATTTCTTAATGAATTTATCTTTAAAAATCACTTTATTAAACAAAAAAAGCAGTAAACTTTCGCTTACTGCTTTTACTAATTCAAAATAGTATTCTTTAAAAAATATTAAACTGCGGTATAACCTCCATCCGCAATAATGTAACTTCCTGTTGTAAATGATGATTTATCAGAATTTAGAAAAACTACCAATTCGGCAACCTCTTCTGCGGTTCCTAAGCGGTTCATTGCAGATTTTGCTGCAACGGCTTGCATCATATCCTTGTTAAGATTATCTTTTAAAAGTGCTGTTTCAATATAACCAGGTCCAACAGCATTGCACCGAATGTTTTTCTGAGCATATTCTACTGCAATATTTTTTGTCAAACCAACCACACCGTGTTTACTCGCTGTATAGGCAACACTATTTGGTGCAGCAACTTGTCCATGAATTGAGGCAATATTAACAATGCTTCCTCCACCATTTTTCTCCATTTGCTCCAATTGGTAACGGCAGGCATAAAAAACACCGCTTAAATTAAGTGCAATAACTTTATCCCAAGCTTCTGGTTCATATTCGCCAGTTGGTTTTGCCGGGCCTCCCATTCCTGCATTGTTGCAGGCAATGTCCAATCGGCCGTACTTAGAAACCGTCACCTCAACCATATGTTTATTGTCAGCAGCACTCGACGAGTCTCCTTTTATGAAAAAAGCTTCTCCGCCCTTTTCCTTTATCATTTTTACGGTTTCTTCACCGTGTTCTACATTTATATCAGCTACAACTACTTTTGCTCCTTCTCGAGCGTAGGCTTCTGCCACCGCGCGTCCGATTCCTGAACCGCCGCCAGATACAAAAGCTACTTTATTTTCTAAAAGTGCCATTTTATATATGTTTTTAAATTGATTCCTCTAATTTACGAAGATATCAACCGACATAAAAGCTTTGAATAGAGTTTAAAATAACATTAACGCGAACCGCTAATGTTATGTTATTTGACATTAAATTGACGCAATTTTGTTGAAAATTTCGTATTGTCTTATTCCTCTTCATCCAATTTCATATTTCCACGATCTTTATGATTATCTGGATGTGAGTTCGGATATCGATTTGGAGTTATATCGGAATTATGATCTTTGTTCTCAACCGTTTTATTTGCCTCTTCTTCCGTTTCAACTCCGCGGTTTGCATTTGGGTTATCTGGATTTATTTGATGAAGCGCTTTATTAATATCTTCATTCTCGTTACGGGCTCTCTCTACAATCTTTTTATCGCCATCTGCATCTGTAACCAATTCTTTATTCAATTTGGCATCTTTTAGTTCTTTGTCGTGCGAAACGTTTTTTCCTTTAGATTCATCAATATTTTTCTGCGTTCCGTTTATTTTTTTTGTTCCTAAATCATTCGTTTCCATGGTAATATTATTTTTTAGATTCAATTTTATAATATTACGAATTGTAACCACTAAACACATTATGACTTCATATTGCTTTTCTTTTATAATTGCCATCTGCTTTTTTATTTATTACCTTTATTTAAAGCAACTTAACAACCGTAATTATTATGAATTTCTTTAAAATTAAAACTAGCTGGTCCAATTCTGAATTTATCTTAATCAAGCTTTGCATGGCTTCTGCATACATTTTGGTCGGAAGTTATTTTCATCAATTTTTCGAAAACTATTACCCCATTTTAATTTCCATTTTTACAGTTACTGTAATTTGGTTTGTCTACCAATGGCTAAAAAAAATAAAATCACAAAAGCTGTAATTGGTTTTAATTTTAGGAAAGGAACTATCTTTGCAAAAAATTAAAAATGCACCGACACTTCATTCTTTTTAAACCTTACGGCTATTTGAGCCAATTTATTTACGAATTAAAAAGAAAGAAAAAGCTTTTGGGCGAATTGTATGATTTCCCAGAAGGCACAATGGCAATTGGAAGACTGGACGAAGATTCTGAAGGATTGCTTCTTTTGACTACTGATGGAAATATGAGCGAACTCGTTCGAAGTAAAAAGGTTGAAAAAGAATATTACGTTCAGGTTGATGGATTAATTACGCCAGAAGCAATAGAACAATTGCAAAATGGTGTAGAAATCGGACTTGACGGCGGAAAATACAAAACGAAACGCTGTAAAGCATCTATCGTTACCGAGATTCCCGATTTTGGAGCGAGAGCAAAAAAAATAAGAGACGAGCGTCATGGTCCGACTTCTTGGGCATCCATCACGGTAAGAGAAGGAAAATTTCGTCAAGTTAGAAAAATGACCGCTGCAGTTGGCTTTCCTACGTTACGTCTAGTTCGCGTTCGAATAGGAAATGTATATTTGCAAAATCTAAAAGCAGGTGAAGTTTTGGAAGTTTCCGATTTTCAATTAGAAAATTAGAAAATGTGTCAATTAGATAATTTCCAGAAACTCATAACTTATAACCCATAATTCATAACTCAAAAAGATGTTAAACGTTGTTCTTGTAGAACCAGAAATACCAAATAATACTGGAAATATTGGCAGATTGTGTGTAGGCACAGAAAGCCGTCTTCATTTAATTCATCCTTTCGGATTTGTGATCAATGACAAAAATCTGAAACGTTCTGGATTGGATTATTGGGTTCATCTTGATGTAACAGAATATCAAAACGTAGAGGAATGGATTGCACAGATTCCAGATCATTCTCGTGTATTTTTAATGAGTTCGCATTCTGAAAAATCCTATTTAGAAAATGAATTTCAAGATGGTGACTGGCTAGTTTTCGGAAAAGAAAGCGTTGGATTGAGCGCAGCATTTATGGCAAGATTCGAAAATCATTTGACGATTCCTATGTCACCGCTTATTCGCAGTTTTAATATTGCTAATTCGGTTGCTTTTGTGGTTGGAGAAGCGAAGAGACAAATTGGATTGAAGAAAGTTTAATCGTTTATCTGTTTAATAGAAAAAGCTTCTTCTGAAAACGAGACTTCTAGCCCTGATGGAAGCGGCATCCTTTTGTGGCGGGGTTCGCCACAAAAGATATAGCGAACAGCAGGATTAGCTCCTGAAAAAAAAACTAACTCACGATAAACTTCCCTTTTTCAGCATCAAAAATAATATGTTCATCTTTGAACAAATTGCTGAAACTTCCATTCGAAATTAAATTACACGGCTGATCTTGCACTATACTTTCTGGCATCATCATGATCATTTCGTCGCTTAATTGAATGGCAAGATCGATATCGTGTGTGGAAAACAAAATGCTTTTTTGAGTTTCTTGCGTCAATTTCTTTAATAATTTGAATAATGAAACTTTATGCAGCAGATCAAGATGTGTAGTTGGTTCGTCTAAAATGATTAACGGCGTATCTTGTGCCAAAGCTCTTGCAATTAAAACTTTCTGCAATTGTCCATCGCTAATTTGAAAATGTTTTTTTGACGCTAAATGTTCGATTTGTGTCAAACTCATTGCTTCATGAACTTTTAGAACATCTTCGTCAGATAATTTATCAACCCAATTGGTATACGGCTGACGGCCTAAAGCGACCAATTCAAAAACAGAAAGATTACTTGGCGGCAGTTTTTCGGTTAAAACCAAACTGAGATTTTGTGCCAATTCTAAAGGCTGATAGTCTGAAATATTCCTTTCGTTCAAATAAACATTTCCCGATAAAGGTTTCTGAATTCCAGTAAGCGTTCGTAATAAGGTAGATTTTCCAATTCCGTTTGCTCCTATTAAAGTGATTAATTTACCAGTTTCAAGATTTAAATTAAGATTCTCAGCAATGGTCGTAACTCCTTTCTTGGATTTGTATCCAATATTTAAGTTTATGGTTGATAGAATAGTTCTCATTTTTAAAGGTGCTAAGGTTCTAAGATGCTAAGTTTTTTCTAGGGCTAAATATTACTGAAAATTCCTTTTTCTAACTAAAAGCCAAATAACCACCGGTGCTCCAATAATAGAAGTTACGGCATTTATTGGAAGCGTGACATCAAAACCTGGCATTTGCGAAACAATATCACAAAACAGCATTATTATGGATCCAAAAAATAAAGTGCTCCAAAACAAAATAGTATGATTACTGGTCTGAAAAGTCAATTTTGCAATATGAGGAACTGCTAAGCCGACGAATGCAATGGGTCCGGCGAAAGCTGTTATAGCTCCTGATAATATACTAGTTGCAAAAATGATGACTAATCTTGCTTGTTTAAAATTCAATCCCATACTTTTTGCATAGTTTTCTCCAAGAAGCAAGGCGTTTAATGGCTTGATGCTTTTGGCACTCAAAAGCAATCCGATTCCAATACAGAATGTTAAAATTACAATAGTTGTCCAAGAAAGATTTCCAAGATTTCCCATTGACCAGAAAGTAAATTTCTGAAGCTGTTCTGCCGTGCTAAAATAAGTTAAAACACTTACAATTGCTGTGGTGAAACTTCCAAACATTAAACCCACAATTAAAATGGCCATAGTATCTCTCAATCGCTGTGAAACTACTAAAACTAGAAATAAAACTAACGTGCTTCCTAAAGTAGATGCCAAAACAATTCCGTAAGAAGACAATGCAATTACACTCAGAAAAGAAGGCAGAAATCCTGCGCCCAAAATAACAAATGCAACGCCAAGACTTGCTCCTGAGCTTAATCCTAAAACATAAGGTCCAGCAAGCGGATTTCTAAATAAAGTCTGCATCAAAAGTCCGCTCATAGAGAGTCCTGTTCCCACTAAAACTGCCGTAATCGCTTTTGGCAAACGATAATTAATGATAATATATTCCCAAGTCGATTTTGCTGCATGACCACCTGTTAAACTAGCAAAAACATCTTTTAGTGGAATGGTAACCGATCCTAAACTAATGCTCGCAAAAAACATTAGAAAAAGTCCTAAAGTCAATATGACAAATAAAATGGTATTTCGTTTTTTATTCGCCAATTTAATTCAGTTTTGATGCAAAAGTAAATTCGTAGCCCGCCAATAAATCGGGATGAAAAATCTTGATATAATCTTTCAACACCAAATCAGGACGGCTTGGCGCCAATTCGTAGTAAACTGTTCCGCCTGTTGCTCCCAGCTTTCCTTCAAAATTGTATATTGTTTTATTTTTAAAAGCGTCAAATTCTGCGTAATGCGGATTTGCTTTTTGCAATTCATCTAAACTTTTAAAAGATCCAGAAGCAATCCAAACATTAGCCGTTTTTGCCTTATCTAAAACTTTTTCAAAAGACAAACCTTCACTTCCAGTTCCTTCTAAATCGGCCCACAAATAATTAGATTTTGCATCTTGCATGAACTGCGCCACCCAGCTGTTTCCTTTGGCAACGTACCAAACATCTTCGTACATAGATCCATACAAAACTTTTGAAGTTGCAGGCTTATCGACAACGAGCTTTTTTGCCTGATTATAGCTTTCTACGATTTTATCAAAAAGTTCTTTTGCTTTATCTTCTTTTCCAAACAGAGCGCCGTAAAGCTTAATCCATTCTGCTTTTCCAAGCGGAGACTGTTCCATCCAATCGCCTTGAATAAGCACTTTCAAACCGCTTTTCTTCAAATTATCCAACATCGGATTATTATTATCAACTCCAAATGTAACAATCAAATCTGGTGACAATTCTATTAATTGTTCGATGTTCAGTTTTTCATTTTGTCCAACGTTTTTTACAGAACCTTTATCAATTAATGCACGTGTTTTTTCTGAAGAAATATAATCGGTATGTGGAAATCCGACCAATTTATTCTCAACTTCGAGCATTTCTAGAAAAGGAATATTTGTTGTTGAAGTTACCACAACACTTTCTAAAGGAACTTTTATCGCAGGATATTTTTTTAAACTGTCTGGAATTTGTACTCCTTTTTCTTCCAAAATGTAAGTAAATTTTCCCTTAGCATTTGGCCACGGATTCATCACATTTACAATTGAATAGCCTTCGTTTTTAACAATTGAAAGTCCAGATGCAAATTCGATGCTTTCTTTGGCAACAATAGATTTTACTGCCTCTTGCGCTTCATTCTTTTTACAACTAATTACTACAAAAAGTAAAAAAACGACTGGTAATTTATGGAAAAAATATTTCATATTTTGTGTTTTGTGTGGGCGCAAAGGTAAATCAATTTCTATTTTTTTTGTTTACCTTTATTCGTACAAATTTAAACAAATAGCCTTTTATTTGATGAATGTACCAAAAACAAAAATCTGCTCCAGCTGTGAAACCGCTTTTTCTTGCGGCGACGTTTCACCTGAAAATAAGTGCTGGTGTAATGACTACCCTCCTATTTTTAATCTTGCCGACGGAGGCGATTGCCTTTGTCCTGAGTGTTTTAAGGAAGCTTGCGAAGATAAAATTGATGCTTATATTGAAACCATAACTCCAGAAAAGGCGCTTAAGAATAAAGCTATGCTATTGCCAAAAACCAATCATTTGATTGAAGGCATCGATTATTATATCGAAAATGGCAATTATGTTTTTAAAGCTTGGTTTCACCTCAAAAGAGGAACCTGTTGTGGAAATAACTGCCGACATTGCCCGTATTAGGAGTTATGAGTGATAAATTATGAGTTAGTCTTCATAATTATTTTATAACTTGCCCAAACTCATAATTCATAATTCAAAACTCATAATTAATAAAAAATGATTTACTTGATAACTGGCGGCGAGCGCTCTGGAAAAAGCGGTTATGCACAGAAATTGGCTTTAGAACTTTCCAACTCTCCTTTGTATGTAGCAACTGCCAGAAAATGGGATGATGATTTCCAAAATCGAATTGACCGTCATCAAAAGGAAAGAGACGAACATTGGACGAATATTGAAAAGGAAAAATATTTAAGTGAAATTGATTTTTCTGGAAAAACTGCTTTAATTGATTGTGTAACGCTCTGGCTAACTAATTTTTTTATTGATACTAAAAATGACGTAGAGTTAAGTTTGGAAGAAGCAAAAAAAGAATTTCTTGCTATCGCTAAACACAAAAATGCGAATATCATTATTGTGACAAATGAAATTGGCATGGGAGTTCATGCAGAAACTCATATCGGAAGAAAGTTTGTTGAACTCCAAGGCTGGATGAATCAGTTTCTTGCTACAAACGCAGATCAAGTTGTATTGATGGTTTCTGGAATTCCAGTTAAAATAAAAGGATAACAAACTTCAATATCAATAACAATTTCAAAAATCAATATTCTCATTGATTTTAAAATAAATTCTAAATATTACGTCCTAATTGCAAAACGAATATTTTAACTTTACAAAAAATAAAGATTTCAGGATTCACATTGCCATTGATTTTTGAAATTGTCATTGATTTTTAAAAATGAGCAATTTAGACGATATATTAAAATCACGCCGCGACACACGACATTTTACAGCCGATGAAGTTCCAGATGAAGTAATTCAGAAAGCTTTACAGGCTGGACATTGGGCACCATCTGTTGGACTAACCGATGCGACAAGATATTATATCATTAAATCAGATGAAGTTAAAACGTCTATTAAAAAGCTTTTTTTAGACTACAATAAAAAAGCCGAGGAACTAACCGACAATCCCGAACAGAAAGAACTTTACAGATCGCTTAAGCTAGAGGCGATCGAAGAAGCGCCAATCGGACTAATCATTGCTTACGACCG
>Ga0307416_100002072_pt1 | contig 11300 bp, 11 predicted proteins | sample DK1Cmetagenome_2_FD_203821 | JGI IMG/M metagenome (GOLD analysis project Ga0307416, IMG submission 203821) | Maize rhizosphere microbial communities from greenhouse at UC Davis, California, United States - DK15-C-3 | ecosystem: Host-associated > Plants > Roots > Rhizosphere > Soil | place...
TCGAGCTGCGTAACCGCGAACTCCAGAGCGGCGGATACGCCATGATGGCCTGGCGCGGTCTCGAACGGCGGGGCGAGGGCGGCGACGTTGCGGACTACGAAGATCTCGCCCGGCTTCGCGTCGAAGATGATCGCGGGCTCAACCCGGCTGTCGGAGCAGGCGATGATCATCACCCGCGGGCTTTGGCCCTCCGCAAGCTCCGACCATCGCTCGCGCTCGCGGCTCCAACCGGTTTCGCGAAAGCGGCGATATCCATCGATGAGTTGATTGAGCATGACGCTCCGCTAGCCGTGAGGGGGCGGGGGTGGCAAGCGGGGGGCACAATGGCTATCTGGCGCCCATGAACGCTCCGAACGCCGTTCCGACGCCACCGAGACAGCGCAAGCCGGACTGGATCCGGGTCAAGGCGCCGACCAGCCCCGGCTATGCCGAGACGCGCAACCTGATGCGCTCGCTTGGCCTTGCGACGGTGTGTGAGGAAGCGGCCTGCCCGAACATCGGCGAGTGCTGGACCAAAAAGCACGCGACGGTGATGATCCTCGGCGATACCTGCACTCGCGCCTGCGCCTTCTGCAACGTGAAGACCGGCATGCCGCGCGCGGTCGATCCGCTGGAGCCGGAGCATGTCGCGGTAGCTGCGGCCGAGCTTGGCCTTGAACATATCGTGGTGACGTCAGTTGATCGCGACGACCTTCCGGACGGTGGCGCATCGCAGTTCGTAAAGGTGATCCAGGCGCTTCGTCGGAACACTCCGAACACAACGATCGAGATTCTGACGCCCGATTTTCGCAACAAGAGTGAGGCAGCGGTCGACGCAATCGTCGAGGCGGGACCCGACGTCTACAATCACAACCTCGAGACCGTGCCGAGGCTTTATCCGACGATCCGGCCCGGCGCGCGCTATTATGCGTCGCTGCGCCTGCTGGAGAGCGTCAAGCGCAAGGCGCCGCACATCTTCACCAAGTCGGGCGTCATGGTCGGGCTCGGCGAGCAGCGCCTCGAAGTCCACCAGGTGATGGACGACATGCGCTCCGCCGGCATCGATTTCCTGACGATGGGCCAGTACCTGCAACCGACTCCGCGTCACGCGAAGGTCGAGGAGTTCGTCACTCCGCAGGCGTTCGACGCTTATGGCGCAATCGCCCGGGCCAAGGGCTTTCTGCTGGTCGCCGCATCCCCGCTGACGCGGTCGAGCTATCACGCCGGCGACGACTTCAAGAAGATGCAGGAAAACCGCAAGGCGCAACTGGAGAGAGCTGGCGCCTGATGCCTCGGCACAGCGAAACGAAGCACCTTCCTTACACGCCTGAGCAACTGTTCGACATGGTTGCGGACGTTGCGCGATACGACGAATTCCTGCCGTGGGTCGTGGCGGTGCGAGTGCGCTCGTCGAGCCCGACCGAGACGGTTGCCGACCTCGTCGTCGGCTTTAACGCGTTCAAAGAACGCTTCACCAGCCGCGTCGAGAAGGACCGGCCTGGCCGCATCCTCGTCGATTATATCGAGGGGCCGCTCAAGTTCCTGCACAACGAATGGCGGTTCGAGCGTGCGGATGACGGCGGGACGAACGTGTTCTTCTCGGTCGACTTCGCTTTCCGCTCGCGAATTTTCGAAGCCGTTGCGGGGCAGGTGTTCGATCGCGCGCTAAGGCGCATGACGAAGGCCTTCGAAGAGCGCGCCGCGGCTCTCTACGGCATCAACAAGTCGAGCGCCCAAAGCGCCGCCTGAAGCCGGATCGCCGCTCGGCCTTCGACTTCGAAGATCTTCTGGTCGGCGGAAATTTGCGACGGATCGATCCCGCGCTCGGCTCGCGCAAAAACGACGGTTCCGACCGGCTTGGAAGGCGTGCCTCCACCGGGTCCAGCGATCCCCGTAATCGCGACGGCGATGTCAGCCTCCGACGCCATGAGCGCGCCGCGAGCCATGGCCCAGGCGGTCGCGACACTGACCGCGCCGAAGGTTTCGACGACTTCAGAGCTGACTTTTAGCACCCCACTTTTCGCAGCATTTGAGTAAGTTACGTAGCCTGCTTCAAACACGTCCGAAGATCCGGCGATCTCGGTGATCGACGCGCTCACCAACCCACCGGTGCAGCTTTCCGCGACGGCTAGGCGCTTGCCGGCAGCGCGGTTGGCCTCGACGACCTTGCGCGCTTTGTCGACCAGTTCGGCGGGGAGCAGGAATTCAGGCATTGCGCGGCATCCGGATGCTTGCGACCGCTTGCGCCGCAATGCCTTCGCGCCGCCCGGTAAAGCCGAGACCCTCGGTCGTCGTCGCCTTGATGCTCACCTGATCCACCGACAATCCAAGAATATCCGCGATCCGGTCGCGCATTGCTGAACGATGCGGACCTACTTTCGGCTCCTCTGCGATGATGGTGCAATCGACATGATCGATCAGGCCGTTGCGCTGGCGGATGAGTTGGGCGGCATGGGCGAGGAATATATCCGACGACGCGCCTTTCCATTGCGGGTCCGACGGCGGGAAATGCTCCCCAATGTCACCAAGCCCAGCAGCACCGAGCAAAGCGTCCGTGATCGAGTGGAGCGCGACATCAGCGTCGCTATGACCGGCGAGGCCACGGCTGTGCGGCACGGCTATGCCGCCCATCATGATCGGGCCATCGCCTTCGAAGGCATGGACGTCGAATCCCATGCCCGATCGCGAGATATAGCGGGCCGCCAGCAGCGCCTCCGCTCGATCCCAGTCGGCAGCGGTGGTGACTTTGTCGAGCATGGGGTCACCTTCCACAGCGGCTACCTTTAGTCCGGCGGCAATCATCACGCTCGATTCATCGGTGGCTCTGGCCAGACCGGCCTCCTCGAATGCGAAAAGCAGGTCTTCGACGTGAAAGGCCTGGGGGGTCTGCACACGGAGCAAGTTTCGGCGATCGACTTGCTCGTCGAGGACGGCGTCACCCTTCGCGATCGTATCGGCCACTGCAAGGACGGGGACAGCGCCATCGTGATTTTCGAGAGCCGCCAGTAGCCGGTCGACCACTTCCGGAGGGCAGAAGGGGCGGGCAGCGTCGTGGATCAGCACCGCACCCTGGCCAATCGCCTGGAGACCGTTGCGGACGCTATCGGAGCGTTCAGAGCCGCCTTCGATAAGGTCGGCGACGCGCAAACCCTCGAGCGCCTCCATGGCGGCTTCTCTCTGCCCGGGTCCGATCACGACCCTCACAGCGTCGACCCGTGGGTGAGAAAGGAAGCTTTCCACCGCCCAGCGCAGCATCGGCTTGCCGCCGAGAAACCGAAATTGTTTGGGCACGTCTCCGCCAAGGCGCTCGCCCTTGCCGGCGGCGACGATCAGCGCAGTCGTGGGTCCCTCGGCCATGCGCTCGCCCTAGTGGGTGCGCATGCCGAGGGAAAGCGGCTTACATGCCGTTGGCCAGGTTGGTGTCTGGGTCGTTCGTATTCATGTCGGTCGCCATGGCGTTAGCCGTGTTGGCGTCGGTGCTCGCGTTCGCGTCCATGGCGTTCATATCCATGGCATTCATGTCGCTATTCATCATCATGTTGCTGTCGTCGACCATCATGTTGTCGACCGCCATGTTGTTCTCGGCTGAGTCATTCTTGCCGCAAGCAGTAAGGGCAAGCATGGCGCCGGCGAGCAATAGAGCAGAGCGCATTAGGATTCTCCTGTTGTGTCGTCGCGCATAACGGCCAACGGGCTGCTTGGCTCCGACGGCCGTTCTTGTTCGGATGGGCCTCTTCCCCTACATGCGCCCGACCCAAAAGCCATGACTACTGAACTGAAGCCTATCGCGATCGGCCCCGTGCGCATCGACACGCCAGTCATACTGGCCCCGATGACGGCCGTCACCGACTTGCCCTTCCGGCGGGCAGTGAAGCGCTATGGCGCAGGCCTGACCGTGACGGAGATGATCGCCAGCCAGGCGATGGTTCGCGAAACGCGCCAGTCGCTGCAAAAGGCGATGTGGGATCCGGCTGAGGAGCCCGTGTCCATGCAGCTCGCCGGTTGCGAGCCGCACGTGATGGCAGAGGCCGCGAAGCTGAACGAGCAGCGCGGCGCGGCAATCATCGACATCAACATGGGATGCCCGGTGAAGAAGGTGGTGAATGGCGATGCGGGCTCGGCGCTCATGCGCGACCTGCCGCTTGCCGCCCGGCTCATCGAAGCGACCGTGAAGGCCGTGAAGGTCCCAGTGACGCTCAAGACGCGGATGGGTTGGAACCACGAAAGCCTGAACGCGCCGGAGCTCGCTCGGATTGCTGAAGACTTGGGCGTCCGGATGATCACCATCCACGGCCGCACCCGCTGCCAGATGTACAAGGGCACCGCCGACTGGAGCTTCGTTCGCAAGGTCAAGGAGGCGGTGTCGATACCCGTTATCGTCAACGGCGACATCTGTTCGATCGAGGATTCTCGGGCGGCACTAGAACAGTCTGGCGCGGACGGCGTGATGATCGGTCGCGGTGCCTATGGCCGGCCTTGGCTTCTTGGCCAGGTCATGGCGGCCCACACGGGTGGGGGTGACCGTGCCGATCCGAGCCTCGACGAGCAGCTTGAGGTGATGCTCCAGCAATATGAGGAAATGCTCGAGCTTTACGGCACGCACACCGGCGTGAACCTCGCGCGCAAGCATATCGGCTGGTACACAAAGGGCCTCCCGGGCTCGGCCGAGCTGCGCAACAAGGCGAACCAGCAGGACGATCCCAGGGTGGTCATTTCGATGCTGCGCGAGTTCTACTCGCCCTGGCTGTCGCGGGCTGCGGCCTGAAAAGCGCAATTCAACGTCTGAAGTGTGTTGAATCTGCAACGGGCGTGCTAGGCGAACGGCCGTGGACGCGCCTGCTTCCGAATCGCATTTGAGGTCCGCGAGCGACTGGCTCGCCCGAGAGCGGGCAAGCGGCCGCGCGTCGCAAGTGGCGATGCTGGCGGCAGCCGCGGTGCTGATCGTCACCGTCACTCTCAGCATTTATGTACTGCAGCAGGGTGCCACGCCGGGATCCTTGCTGTCGCCTCCGCTGATCGCCTTCCTGCTCGTAGCGAACCTCATTCCGGCTATCGCTCTGATGGTCCTTTATTCCAGACGCGTGGCCCGCCAGCGCGCGGAAAGGGAAGGGCTCGGAAGCGGCAATCTGCACGCGCGACTGGTCGCATTGTTCTCGGTCATCGCGGCCGTGCCGACTGTCCTCGTGGCGATCTTCGCCTCCTTACTGCTGCAGAGCGGGCTTGAGTTCTGGTTTTCTGGCCGCGCTCGCGGAATGCTGGAAAATACGGTTCAGGTTGCCCAAGCGACCTACCGCTACGAATTGAACCGCGTAGGCGCAGAAGCGACCGCCATGTCGGGCAACATGGGTGACGGTTTGCGAACCGTTCCCATCGACGATCCTCGTGTCGCGGAGGCTCTCGCAGGACAGACCTATCTCCGCTCCCTCAACGAAGCGGCGATCGTCAGGATTGAGCCGTCCGGACAGGTTCAGACCTTCGGATTGATCAACGGCTACGACGGCATGATCGACCCGGCGAGACTCAAGGCCGCCGCCAACCGCCTTGCAAGCGTCCGAGAGAACGCGCCGGTGGAAGAGGGCACTCCGAACCGTATCTCCGTCCTGACCCGGCTCAACTATGGCAAGGATTTCTATCTATACGTTGCGCGCAACGTCGATCCTGAAATCGCTCTACAAATCACCCGGGCCAACGACGTCTTGAAGGACTATCGCGCGCTTCAGTCGAGGTCCCGTCTCAACCAGCTTCGGTTCAATGGTGCTCTCCTTGTCGTCTCCCTGATCATCGTCGGGCTGGCGATTTGGGCCGCATTGAAGCTGGCCGACCGTCTCGTACGCCCCGTGGGTCAATTGGTGACGGCCGCAGGCCGTATCGAGGAGGGTGACTTCTCCGCCCGTGTTCCCGTCACGAAGACTGAGGATGAGATCCAGACCCTCGCCAGCGCCTTCAATCGCATGACGGGGCGCCTTGAGGAACAGACCGGCGCGTTGAAGGCGGCGAACACGCAGCTGGAGGCTCGTCGCGCCTTCACGGAAGCTGTGCTGTCCAGCGTCACCGCCGGCGTCGTTGCGCTCGATGCTGCCAACCGCATCCTGCTCATCAACCGTTCGGCCGAGACGCTTCTTCAGCAGGGCAACGAAACCCTTGAAGGCGCCGCGCTGGCCGATGCCTCACCGGAGCTCGACGAATTCATGCAGGGCGAGCAACGCGAGGCGGACGTGATCCTGGCGTCACCGTCCGAACAGCGCTCCCTTGCCGTAAAGCGCGTCCGCTACGAAGGCGGGACCGTCATCACCTTTGACGACATCACCGACCAGTTGAGCGATCAGCGCCGCGCGGCCTGGTCCGATATCGCCCGCCGCATCGCTCACGAAATCAAGAACCCGCTGACGCCGATCCAGCTTGCCGCCGAGCGCCTCCAGCGCCGCTTCGGCAAGGAAATCGCCTCTGACGCCGAGACGTTCGAACGGCTCACGGGCACGATCGTTCGCCAGGTGGGGGACCTCCGCCGAATGGTCGACGAATTCTCGAACTTCGCGCGGATGCCCAAGCCGGTGTTTCGGCAGGAGGATGTCCACGAGATCGCTCGCCAGGCGCTGTTCCTGCACGAGGTCGCGCATCCCGGGATGACGTTTGTCCTTCAGCCCACTCAGGGCGACTTCAAGATGGTCTGCGACCGACGCCAGCTCGGCCAGGCGCTCAGCAACGTCGTCAAGAATGCCGTCGAGGCGATCGAAGCGCGCAAGAGTAGGGGAGAGCACAATCTTTCCGGCGACCGCGTGGAGCTCAAGCTTCGTCGCGACCAAGGGCAGCTGATCATCGACGTAATGGACACCGGTGTCGGCCTTCCGGAGGAACGGGAGCGCCTGACCGAGCCTTATATGACCACGCGAGTGCGCGGGACCGGCCTTGGCCTCGCGATCGTCAAGAAGATCGTCGAGGAACATCTCGGGGAAATTGCCTTCCTGGACCGTTCAGGTGGCGGAACCCATGTCCGCATCGCGTTCGATGCGGACCGGCTGGAAGCGATGGAAAGTCATGAACCGGAAGCTGCGGCCGAACGGACAGACGATGACACGAATGAGGGTGGGAGCAAGTAATGGCGCTTGATGTGCTCGTGGTCGACGATGAGGCCGACATCCGTGACCTGGTGAGCGGCGTGCTTGAGGATGAAGGCTATTCGGTTCGCAGCGCAGCCGACAGCACCTCGGCGCTGGAGGCCATCGAAGACCGCCGTCCTTCGCTGGTACTGCTGGACGTCTGGCTCCAAGGCTCGCGCCTCGACGGTCTCCAGATCCTTCAGGAGGTGAAGCGCCGCGATCCCAGCCTTCCGGTGCTGATGATTTCGGGCCACGGCAATCTCGACACGGCGGTTGCCGCGATCCGCGAAGGTGCAGTCGACTTCATCGAAAAGCCATTTGAGGCCGAGCGCCTCGTTCACCTGGTTGCCCGCGCCACTGAGACCGACCGCCTGCGCAAGGAGAATGAGAGCCTCCGACTCCAGGCCGGGGCGGACGACCAGCTCAACGGCACGTCGGTTGCAATCAACACGGTGCGTGCCACGTTAAAGCGCGTTGCCCCCACCGGCAGCCGCGTCCTGATCACTGGTCCCGCCGGCGTCGGCAAGGAAATCGCCGCGCGCATGATCCACCAGTGGAGCACCCGCTCCAGCGCGCCCTTTATCGTCGTGTCCGCCGCGATGATGAGCCCCGAACGGGTAGAGGAAGAGCTTTTCGGCAGCGAGGCCGACGGCGTCGCCCGCCCGGGACTGCTCGAACAGGCGCACGGGGGAACGCTCTTCCTGGACGAGATCGCGGACATGCCGATCACGACGCAGGGCAAGATCCTGCGCGTCCTGACCGACCAGAGCTATCATCGTGTCGGCGGGCAGCGGCCGATCAAGGTCGACGTCCGCGTTTTGTCAGCAACGTCGCGCAATCTTCAGGACGAGATTGCGGAAGGCCGCTTCCGCGAGGACCTCTATTACCGCTTAAACGTCGTGCCGGTCCGCCTGCCGCCGCTGCGCGAACGCCGGGAGGATATCCCCGAGATTGCCGATCACTTCATCGCGCGGTTTGCGGCCGAGCGGCGGATTGCACCGCCGAGCCTGTCCGACGAAGCGGTCGCGGCGCTCCAGGCTCACGACTGGCCGGGCAACGTCCGCCAGCTGCGCAACATCATCGAGCGCACGATCATTCTCGCCCCCGGAGACCGCATCTCATGCATCGACGTTGACCTGCTGCCGCCTGAAGTCCTCGACCAGCAAGGCGCGGCGGGCATGTCCAATGCGACGCTGACAATCATGGGCAGCCCTCTTCGTGAGGCTCGTGAATCCTTTGAGCGCGAGTATCTGAAAATTCAGATCCGGCGCTTTTCCGGCAACATCTCACGCACCGCATCGTTCATCGGCATGGAGCGCTCTGCGTTGCACCGGAAGCTGAAGGCTCTCGGCATTGCGGACAAGCGCGAAGGAGAGGAGTGAGCGCGGACCGCCTATGACAGATAAGGCCCTGAATAAGGCACTGAGCCTGCAGGACCATTTCCTGAATGCCGTGCGCAGGGCCAAGTCGCCGGCGACGATCTTTCTTGTGAAGGGAGTTAAACTCCAAGGTGTAATTACCTGGTTTGACGCCTTTTCCCTGCTCCTGCGCCGCGATTCATCGTCCCAGCTCGTCTACAAGCATTCCATTTCAACGATCATGCCGCATCGTCCGCTTGACGAGGCCCTGGACGGCTTTGGCGAAGCCAAGGGCCACGGCAAGGTAGCGCTACAGGACGTATTCCTTGCGGCGGCCGCGCGCGAGAATGCGGCGATGACGCTCTACCTCGTGAACGGCGTCATGCTTCAGGGTCATGTTGCGGCGTTCGATCAGTTCAGCCTGCTGCTCGAGCGCGATGACCAGGTGCAGCTGGTGTACAAGCATGCCGTTTCGACCCTTCAGCCACCGCACGCACTTAATCTCGGCAATGGGGAAGGGGACGGAGACGGCAAATGAGCGCCTACGATACCGAAACTGACGTTGCCCGAGGTGAACGCGCTATTGTCGTCGTTCCTGAAAAGGCTGGAGAGGCAGCGCGCCGCTCCACGGAGGCGCGGATCGACGAAGCCGAGGGCCTGGCGATGGCTATCGGTATCGACGTTGTAGCCAAGCGCTCGTTCCGCCTGCGGCAGCTTCGTCCCGCCACCTTGCTCGGCAAGGGCCAGGTGGAAGAGATCGGAACGATCGCCAAGGATAATGACGCCAAGCTTCTGATCGTCGATGCGCAGCTCACTCCCGTTCAGCAGAAGTCGCTGGAAGAGCAGGTCGGCGCCAAGGTCATCGATCGCACCAGTCTGATCCTCGAGATCTTCGGCGAACGGGCCGCGACGGCAGAAGGACGGCTGCAGGTGGAGCTTGCCCACCTCGATTACCAGGCGGGCCGCCTCGTGCGAACCTGGACCCACCTTGAGCGTCAGCGCGGCGGCTTTGGCTTCCTCGGCGGCCCCGGTGAAACGCAGATCGAGGCCGACCGTCGACTCATCCGCGATCGAATGGCGCGCATTCGCCGCGAGCTTGAACAGGTTAAGCGAACCCGCGCCCTTCATCGCGACCGCCGCCAGCGTGCGCCTTGGCCGGTGATTGCGCTCGTCGGCTATACGAACGCCGGTAAGTCTACGCTTTTCAACACGCTGACGGGCGATGGGGTGCTGGCCGAGGACATGCTGTTCGCCACGCTCGATCCAACCATGCGCGACATGCGCTTGCCTGGTTTCGACAAGGCCATCCTGAGTGACACGGTGGGCTTTGTGTCCGACCTGCCGACAGAGCTGATCGCGGCTTTCCGGGCGACTTTGGAAGAGGTCGCTTCGGCCGACGTGCTCGTCCATGTCCGTGATATGTCGCATCCTGACCGCAACGCGCAGCTTGAGGACGTCGATGACGTTCTGAAGTCACTCGGCATCGGAGAGGGGGAGGGACCGACCCGGATCGAGGCGTGGAACAAGGTGGATCTGCTTGCGGAGGCGGAGCGGCAGGCGCTGCTGACCGAGGCGCAGCGGCGCAATGACGTCATTCCGATCTCGGCGCTTACTGGCTGGGGCGTGGACGATTTGCGCAACCACATCGCCGAGACTCTGCGGCAGGGAACCCACATTCACCAGATTCGACTTAATCCGGGGGATGGCAGCCGGTTGGCGTGGCTTCATTCACGGGGCGAAGTGCTGGATCAGCGTATGGACGGCGAGGAAATCGAAGTCGACGTGCGGCTCTCGCCTGACAATTGGGCGCGATTTCAGTCGCTGGAATCCGTCTGAGCGACCTTCGCCGCAGTCCACAGCGCTTCTTTTTCCTCGAGCGGCAGGCCGTCGAACCCCGGCGCAGTTTCAATTGCCCGGAAACGCTTCTCGAACTTGCGGTTGGCTTCCCGCAAAGCGGCTTCAGGCTCAATGCTAAGATGCCGTGCGAGGTTCACGACTGCGAATAGAAGGTCGCCCATTTCTTCGAGCATGCGATCATGCTCGGTTTCCTGCTCGAGCTCGATGAGTTCCTCGTCAATCTTTGCTCGCGGGCCCGACGCATCGGGCCAGTCGAACCCGGTGCGCGCTGCACGCCGCTGAAGCTTGGCTGCGCGTTCCAGTGCGGGAAGCGCTAGCGCAACCCCGGCCAGTGCGCTCTTGTCCGGGTTTGCAGCTCGTTCCTCAGCCTTGATCACCTCCCAAAGATGGTGGCCGCCATGTTCGGCGCCGCCAAAGATGTGCGGATGGCGGCGCTCCATCTTGTCGCCGATGCGGTTGAGAACATCCTCGAGGGTGAAATGACCGGCATCCTCCGCGATCTGCGCGTGGAACACGACCTGGAGTTGCAGGTCGCCAAGCTCGTCGGCCAAAGCATCCATGTCGTTGCGCGCCACAGCATCCGCGACCTCATACGCTTCCTCGATCGTGTAGGGCGCGATCGTCTCGAACGTCTGCACGCTATCCCATTCGCATCCGGTTTTCGGATCGCGCAGCCGCCGCATGATCGAAACCAGTCGATCCAAGCTCACGAGGGGGTCCGCAAGGGGTTGAGGATGCCGACCTCCGCAAGTATGATAATATGCATTATGTAAAGTTACTCTATAGTCATGGGACGAGGATCAGCCATCGACCCTCGACCCCCCAACGCTGCAGCGACGACAGAAAGTTCATGCCGAGGACGTTCAGATCAGCATCGGTGCCAGCGATGTGAAGGTTCATGTCCCGTCGTTCGATCGGCCCGATCTCAAGTGTGTCGGCGCGTCCGGTCGCCACTTTGATTATTCCATTGCCAGTCCGGACGACCTGGCTGCGCTGCGGATTGACCTCG
>Ga0307416_100002073_pt1 | contig 11299 bp, 8 predicted proteins | sample DK1Cmetagenome_2_FD_203821 | JGI IMG/M metagenome (GOLD analysis project Ga0307416, IMG submission 203821) | Maize rhizosphere microbial communities from greenhouse at UC Davis, California, United States - DK15-C-3 | ecosystem: Host-associated > Plants > Roots > Rhizosphere > Soil | place: USA...
CGATCATGCCCGGCATCATCGACACGCATGCACATCGCCACGTGCTGCACGACGGGATCGTGCCGCCGCGGAACTACGAGGCAGCGGTCTACCTCGCGTACGGCATCACCTCGACGATCGATCCTGCAACTTCGTCCCTCAATCTGTTTCCGGCCGCCGAAGCGGTAGACGCCGGTACCGCGCTCGGTCCACGCACCTTCGGCACTGCCGAACCGTTCTATTCGACGGCAACCGCCTACGGGCAGGCCATCGATTCACTCGAGACCGCGGATCTGGAAGTCCGGCGGCGTGTCTCATGGGGTGTCGTCTCGCTCAAGGACTTTCTCGTCTCGACGCGGCGGCAGCGCCAGTGGATTGCCGAGGCGGCGCGCCGGCATCGTGTGTTTCTGACCGGCGAAGGCGGCTCCCTCGAGCACGATCTCTCGATGGTGATGGACGGCCACAGCGGCTGGGAGCACGACCTGACATATACGCCCATCTACGACGACGCAGCCAAGTTCTTTGGACAGGCGCGGGCGATCTATTCGATCACGCTGATGACCGATGGTCCGGGCCCGCTCAACGAGGAATGGTTCTGGCAGCGCGAGGACGTCTGGCGGGATCCCAAACAGCGCAAGTGGCTCCCGTGGAGGTTCGTCGTGCCCCACACCCGCACGCGGTGGCTGCGGCCCGAGACGGATTACACATTCCCGATTCTCGCCCAGGGGCTCGTCGACATCGTCGGGCACGGCGGCTACGGAACCGTCGGCGGCCATGGCGATCAGCACGGAATCGGCACTCACTGGGAAATCTGGATGCTCGCGAGGGCGGCCGGCAACGCCGGCGCCCTCGAATACGCCACGCGTCATGGCGCGCATGCGCTCGGTTTCGACGAGGAGCTGGGCGCGATCAGCCCTGGGCGGATGGCCGATCTGATCGTGCTCGACAAGGATCCGCTCGCCGACATTCGCAACACCACCGCGCTGCGCTTCGTGATGAAGGGCGGCGTCCTCTACTCGGCCGACACCCTCGACGAGCTCTGGCCCGACGTGCGCCCGTTCGGACCCAAGTGGTGGAGAAACGACGTGATGTTCGCTGCTGACGACCGTCCGATCGACTACTGGGACGTGCGGGCACCTGGGAGCTCCCGATGACGCAACAGACTGCCTGGCACAATTCGACCATTGACGAACGTGCGGCGCTGATTTCTGCGGCGGTGGACGATGTGGCGGCCGAGCTCACCAGCTTCGCGCAGGGCCTGGTGCGGATCCCGAGTCTTCCCGGCGAAGAAGCGCCCGCGCACGCTTATGTCGCGCAAAAGCTGCGCTCGCTCGGTCTTTCAGTCGACATCGTCGAGAGCCGGTTCGACGAGCTCCAGGAACACCCGGCGTTCAACGACGACGGCCTGACATCGAACGGCCGGGTCAACGTCGTGGGCCGCTGGACCGGGACACGATCCACAGAGTCGCGATCCTTGATTCTCAACGGACACCTGGACGTGGTCTCGGCTGGCAATCCCGCCCTGTGGAGGGACCCGCCCTTCGCCGCGACGGTCCGTGACGGCCGGATGTATGGCCGCGGGTCATGCGACATGAAGAGCGGCGTCACCGCGGCGATCTTCGCAGTGCAGATCCTCAAGCTCCTCGGACGATCGCCTGGCGGCGACGTGCTCGTGCAGACCGTCAGCGGCGAGGAGAGCGGCGGCATCGGCACGCTGACCACGATTGTGAAGGGGTATCGAGCCGATGGGGCGATCGTGCTCGAGCCAACGCGGCTGCGCATCTGCCCGATCCAGTCTGGCGCGCTCACGTTTCGCCTACGGGTGCAGGGCCGCTCAATTCACGCGTGTATGAAACGGCTGGGGATCAGCGCGATCGAGAAAGCGTGCTATCTGATCGGCCGGCTGAACGAATTCGATCGCGAGCGCCACCTCGCCCATCCAAGTCCGTTCTATGCGGACCCATTGAATATTGCGCCGATCAGCGTCGGAACGATCGCGGCCGGCGACTGGCATTCCACGGTCCCGCATGAGGCGGTGGTCGAAGGACGGTGTGGCGTGTTCGCCGGGGAATCGATCGAGGATGCCAAGGCGGCGTTCGTTAGCGCGGTCCGCAATGCCAGCAACGCCGACCCATGGCTTCGCGAACATCCTCCTGTCCTCGTGTGGTTCGAGGGGCAGTTCGAGTCTGCCGAGACCGATCGGAACGAGCCGATTCTGCGAGACCTGGCGGCCTGCCATCAGGTGTTTGCCGGCACAGCCGCGAAGGTCGAGGGTGTGACCTACGGTTCGGATCTCCGTTTGTTCACGAACCACGCGCAGATTCCCGCGGTGCTGTACGGTCCGGGAGACGTCGCCAACGCTCACACCGTGGACGAGTTCATCGAGCTCGAGGAGGTCGTCACCGCAACCAAGGTCCTGGCGTTGACGATAGACACCTGGTGCGAATGAACGCGACCGGCGCGGAATACGGCGTTCAATCGATGATTGCGCCACTCCGGCGCGTCCTGCTGAAGCACGCGCGCGACGCGTACCGGGACGAGAGCACGGTGGCGATGGGCTGGCAGGCACTCGGGTATCAGGCTGCTCCGGCGTTCGAACGCGCGGTGAGCCAGTACGACGCGTTCGCCGAGCTCGTGCGCCGGGAAGTGCCGACGGTCGAGTTCCTGCCGCGCGATCGTGAGACGAGCCTCGATTCTATTTACACCTACGATCCGGTCGTCATCACCCCCGGCGGCGCGATCCTCTGTCGAATGGCGAAGGCGTTGCGCGCGCCGGAATCAGCCACGACCGCCGAGTATCTGAAAAGCACGGGGATGCCGATCCTCGGCCGAATCGAACCGCCTGGCACGCTGGAGGCGGGCGACGTCGTCTGGCTCGACGGCTGGACTGTTGCGGTGGGCAGAGGCTACCGGACGAATGACGAAGGCATTGGCCAGTTACGGCAGCTCTTGAAGCCGTGGGTGTCGGAGGTGATCGTGGTCCCGCTCCCCCATTGGCAGGGACCGGGAGCCTGTCTGCATCTGATGGCGCTCATCAGCCTGGTCGATGTCGATCTCGCCGTCACATACTCCCGGCTCCTGCCGGTGTTCATGCGCGAATGGTTGATCGCGCATGGTTACACTCTGCTGGACGTGCCTGATGACGAACACCGGACCCTGGCGTGCAACGTCCTCACACTGTCGCCCCGCCGCTGCATGATCGTGGCGGGTAATCCCGCTACCAAAGGGCTGCTGGAGAATGCAGGAGCCGCCGTGATCGAATATGACGGAAGCGAGATCTCTCTAAAGGGAACCGGTGGGCCTACGTGTCTGACGCGCCCGCTGCTTCGGCTTTGAGGTGATGCACCCGTGACCGGAGGACTTCAAAGGAGCATCGGGGCCGCACAGTTCTTCACGCTGTCCTTCGGGTGCATCATCGGCGTCGGCTGGGTCGTGGCGCTGCCTGCGTGGCTCGCGCAGGCCGGGCCCGGCGGCGCCGCGCTGGCCTTTGTCGCCGGGGGACTGGCGATGATGCTCGTCGGCCTCTGTTACGCCGAGCTCGCGACGGCATTTCCGGTCACAGGCGGCGAGGTCGCCTATGCCTACTCGCTCTACGGCCCAGGAGCGAGCTTCGCCACCGGATGGTTTCTCGCGCTGTCGTCGATCGCGACCACTGCCTTCGAGGCCATCTCGCTGGGCTGGATCGCCGGGGCGATCGTGCCGGGCCTCGACGGACCTGCGCTCTACTCGGTTGCCGGTGAACCGGTCCGCCTGGGAAGCCTCGCGATCGGCATTGCCGGAACCGTGGTCCTGACCTGGCTGAACTACCGCGGCGCGGCGGCGGCGTCACGGCTGCAGGACATCCTCACGTGGGGACTGCTCGCGACGTCGGCGTGGTTCATCATCGCTGGATTGACCTGGGGCTCCGTCGATCATCTTCAACCCCTTTTCTCCGGGACTACGGACCGCCCGCTCTGGCGGGGCGTGCTGACCGTAATGGCAACCGCGCCGTTCTGGTACGCAGGGTTCGACGTCATTCCTCAAATGATGGGCGAGCGCGCACAGGGCTCCTCGCTCCGCGCGGCCGGCGTCATGATTCTCGTCTCAATCGCGGTAGCAGCGGCCTTTTATGTACTCGTCATTCTGTCGAGCTCGATGACGATGCCGTGGCGGGAGCTAATCACGCTCCCGATGCCCGCGGCTGAGGGCTTCCGGCGCGCGTTCAACTCGGACCTCCTCGCCCAGGTCGTGCTCGCCGCGGCGGTGCTGGGATTGGTCACGACCTGGAACAGCGTCTTCATGTTCGCGTCGCGTGTGCTGTTCACCCTCGGCCGCGCGCGTCTGGTGACACCGCTGCTCGGTGAGGCCCATCCGCATCACGGTTCGCCGGCCACGGCAGTGCTCTTCGTCGGCGTCGTCTCGGCGGCGGCCGTGCTGCTCGGCCGCGGCGCGCTGATCCCGATTGTCAACGTCGCGGGCATCTGCCTTGCGGCCGCGGCGTTGCTCATCTGCGTCGGTGTCATTCGATTCAGGCGCCTGGCCCCTGCGGCCGTCAGGCCTTATCGTGTCCCCGGCGGAACGGTCACCGCCGGACTGGCCGCGCTCGTGTGCCTCTGGATGGTCGCGTGGGGCCTGATCGAGCCCGCCCTGGCGACAGGCGTTCCGATCGAGTGGCTGGTGCTGGGCGGATGGGCGGCACTGGGCGCGGTGATGTGGGCGATCGCCGGAGCGACGCGTGGATCGCTGACAGAAACGGAACGGCGTCGCCTCGTCGTCGGCGACACCGCCAAGGAGCTGGCATGAACCTGCAGACGACCGGCAAGCCGGTGGCTGTCGTCGGGTCCGGTGTGATCGGCCGGAGTTGGGCCGTGGTCTTCCTGCGTGCAGGCTGTCCGACCGCCCTCTTCGACACCGATCGCGCCCAACTGGAACGGGCAAGCGATTGGATCCGATCGCACGAACTCGAGGGACGAGAGCATCTGCGCGTGGGTGACTCGCTCGCAGACGCCATGAAGGGCGCCGTCTATGTGCAGGAATGCGGTCCCGAGCAGCTTCCAGTCAAACAGAAGCTCTTCGCCGATCTCGATCGCGTTGCATCACCGGACTCGATCCTCGCGAGCAGTACGTCCGCTTTCGACATGACCGAGATCGCACGGGATGTGCGACACCCGGGCCGATGCATTGTCGCCCACCCGGTGAACCCTCCTCACATCGTCCCCGTCGTAGAGGTCCTCGGCGGTGAGCGCACCGACCCGGCGGTGGTTGCCGCGACTCGAGAGTTCCTACATGCCGTCGGGCAAGTGCCGGTTCTGCTGAGGAAACACATCCACGGATTCCTTCTCAATCGATTGCAGTTCGCACTCGTCCGCGAGGCGGTGCATCTGCTGAAGAGCGGCGTGACGGACCTTGACGCGATCGACACGGTCGTCCGGGAAGGCCTCGGCCTGCGCTGGGCTCTCCTCGGTCCCTTCGCGGTTGCCGACACGAACAGCGACGGCGGCGCTCGCACCTACTTTGGCGGCCATGAAGAGTGGATCATGAACCTGATGAACCAGCTGGGCCCGACGCCGGACTTCGACAAGGCCCTCATCGAAGGGATTGGCCAGGCGCTCGACGCCGCGCGTGGCGAGACGCCGCGCGAGGACGTCCGTGCGTGGCGTGACAGGATGGTCGTCGAGATTCGCCGGTTGAAGGCGGAGAATCCGCTGCGCAAGACACAGGAGCAGCCGTTGTGAACATCCCTGCGAGCTGGCGGTACACGGACGCGCACGAGTACATGCAGCGCGTGCGCGAAGGGTTCCCCCCGGTGATCATCTGCTGTGCGTGCAATGGAGGCCTGCAGGGTCAGGAATACAACACGGCGATACCCGAGACGCCTGGCGAGATCGCAGAGTCGGTCCAGGCGGCCTACGAGGCTGGCGCCTCGATGGTTCATGTGCATGCGCGGAACCCGGATCACCTCCCGGGCCCCGCGCGACGTGTCGAAGACTGGCGCGAGGTGAACGATCGGATCCGCGAGCGCTGCCCCGAGATCATCGTCAACAACACGACCGGCGGCGGTCCGGGTATGACCGACGAAGAGCGCCTGGCGTCCCTCGAGGTCCTGCCCGACATGGCATCCCTGAACCTCGTGCCCGACATGAGCCGCTTCACGCTGAAGGAACGCGCCGCGCCGCTGCGTCATCCGCGTCCCCCGTTCGAGTACGACGACTGCTGGCCCGTGTCGTACAAGCTCGTGACCTGGTTCGCGACCGAGATGAAGAGGCGTCAGATCAAGCCCGAGCTCGAGACCTATCATCCGGGCGGCGCCTGGGTGATCCGCCACCTGATGCAGCACGGACTCATCGAGCCGCCGTATTGGATTCAAACGGTGATGGGCTACCAGACCTCGAGTTATCCAACCGTTCAGCACGTCCTCGATATGCTTCGCGATTTTCCGGAGGAGACCGTCTGGCTGTGCTCGGGTATCGGCCCGTACCAGCTGCCGATGACGACGCTGGCGCTGCTCCTCGGCGGCCACGTTCGCGTCGGGCTCGAGGACAACGTCTATTACCGCCGCGGCGAGCTGGCTCGCAGCAATGCGCAACTCGTGGAACGAACCGCCCGCCTGGCGCGCGAGCTCGGACGGGAAATCGCGACGCCCCAACAGGCGCGACAGATCCTCGGGATGGCAGCGGCACGAGTGGAATGATGCGAGGGGCGCCAGCAGCGGCAATCATGGTCCTGGCTTTCGGCGCTGCGGCCGCGCGTCAGGCACCTGTATCGCCCGGCTGGCCATCCGCGAAGTATGAAGTCGAGCTTCGCGAGAGCGTGTGGGTCCCGATGCGGGACGGCATCCGGCTCTCGACCGATCTGTATGTCCCGAAAGGCGTGAGCGAACGCCTGCCGGTGATCATGATCAGGACCCCCTACGACAAGCGGGCGCACCGCCGGGGGACCTCCGCGGCGTGGATGTTCGCCGGTCAGGGCTATGTCGTGGCCGTCCAGGACACCCGGGGCAAGTTCGAATCCGAAGGGAGCTACACGATCTCGAAAGACGACGTCGCCGACGGATCGGATGCGACGACGTGGCTGGCGACGCAGCCGTGGTCCAGCGGGAAGGTGGGAACCTACGGATGCTCCTACCTGGGTGACACGCAGGTGATGCAGGCGCGCACCCGCAATCCTCATCACACCGCCATGCTGCCGCAGGCTGCCGGCAGCTCGATTCACTACCGCTACTTCGGAACTATCGACGGAGGAGCGATCGAGCTGGCAGGCGCCCTCGGCTGGTTCCGCGGTTCCGGCAGCAAGCGATACCTGAAGTACCCGGAAGACATGTCGCCGGGAGTCCGCCGGTATTTCGAGATTGGTCCCGTGCTCCCGCCGATCGCGGACTACCGGCCGATCTGGAACAGCCTGCCGGTCGTAGACATGATGAAGAAGGCGGGCGGGCCGCCGACCGACTTCGAGGATTTCGTCTCGCACGCGCCGGGAGATCCGTGGTGGGACCAGTTCGGGTACATCAAGCCGGCCGATCGGTTCGACGTGCCCAGTCTGCAGGTCAATTCGTGGTACGACTTCGGCGTCGCCGAGACCTTGCAGCAATTCAACCAGTTTCGAACGAACGCCGAGAGCGCCCGCGCGCGGGACAACCAGTTCATCATCGTCTCGCCGACGGAGCACTGCAGATCGGAGGCGGCAACCGAACGGACGATTGTCGGCAAGCGCGATCTCGGGGATGCGCGACTCGCGTACAGGGACCTGTATCTTCGCTGGTTCGAGTACTGGCTGAAGGGTGTCGAGAACGGCGTGACGGCCATGCCCAAGATCCGGCTCTATGTCATGGGTCGCAACGTCTGGCGTGACGAGCACGAGTGGCCGCTCGCCCGCACGCAGTATGTGAAGTACTACTTGCACAGCGGGGGGCGGGCGAACAGCAGGTTCGGCGACGGTGCATTGAACGCCACGCCGCCCGGCACGGAGCCGCCGGACGTCTACGTATACGATCCAGCTTCACCAGTGCCGTCTGTCGGCGGTCCAGGCTGTTGTTCGGGAAGCTCCGAAGCAGCGTCTGGTGCGTTCGATCAGTCGGAAGTGGAACAGCGTCATGACGTGCTGGTCTACAGCACGCCGCCGCTCGAGCGCGGGCTCGAAGTGACCGGGCCGCTCGAAGCCATCCTGTACGTTTCTTCCACCACTCGAGACACCGATTTCACCGCGAAGCTCGTGGACGTCTACCCTGACGGGACGGCCTACAACATCCAGGAGTCGATTCTTCGTGCCCGTTACCGTGATGGCTTTACCACGAGTGTCTGGATGCGTCCCGACAACACCTACCGCGTCCGCATCGACCTGAAAGCGTCGAGCAACTACTTCGGCCAGGGTCACCGCATCAGACTCGAGATCTCGAGCAGCAGTTTTCCGAGGTACGACCGGAACCTGAATACCGGCGGGAACAACTACGACGAGATTCGCTGGCTGACAGCCCGGAACACCGTCCATCACACCGGCGTCCACCCGTCGCACATCGTGCTGCCGATCATTCCAGGCGGCGATCGGCCATGAAGCCGGCCGCAGCGGCCGCCGCCTGCCTCGCGATCCTCCTCTTGCACCTGCAGGCGCAGGAACCAATCGTCGCTATCAAGGCGAAAGCCATGGTGGACGTCGATCGCGGCCGGCTGATCGACAACGCCACCGTCGTCATCCGAGGAGACCGGATCGTCGCGGCGGGATCGAGTACCGATACGCCCGTTCCGGCAAACGCGTCGGTCATCGATCTACCGGCGACAACCCTGCTTCCAGGGCTCATTGACGCGCACGTGCACTTGACGCTCGCAGGGCAGCCTTCAGCCAATGCGCGCGCGACGCTGGACGCAGGCTTCACGACGGTTCAGGATCTTGGCGCAATAGGCTACGCGAACATTTCTCTCCGCGACGCCATCAACGCCGGCAAAGTCGAGGGTCCGCGCGTTGTAGCGTCGGGCCCCTGGCTCGGGATCAGCGGCGGAATCTGCGACTTCAGTGGCATCGGCGTCCGCGGCGCCGAGGCATTCCGAAAGCGCGTTCGCGAAGACGTCGACCGGGGCGCCGATCTCATCAAGGTCTGCGTGACCGGATGGCTGGTCGAGGCGGTCAAGGACCCGGCCAAGTACGAAATCAGCGACGACGAGCTCTTCGCCGCAATCGATGAAGCGCACCGCCTTGAAAAGCGCGTCGCCGTGCACGCGCTGAGCGACGGCGGCATCAGCCTGGCCGTACGGCTTGGCGCGGATCTGGTTGCCCATGCCGGGTTCCCCTCCCCGGAAACGGTCCTCGTGATGAAAACGCGCGGAGTCCACCAGGTGCCGACTCTTTTTTCGCTCTCCACGGCGCCGCCAGAAAACTTGTCGGCATTGCACACTCGCATGCGCGCCGCCGTCGCAGCGGGATTGCCAGTCGCGTTTGGAACTGACGCCGGCGTGATTCCGCACGGCGCCAACGCACGAGAATTCGAGCACCTGGCGTCGATCGGCCTCGATCCGCTCTCGGCACTTCGTGCCGCCAGCCTGTCCGCCGCCCGTGCGGTGGACATGCCCGCGGACGTCGGCGCGCTCGCGCCGGGCCGGCTGGCCGACGTCATCGGCGTCGACGGGAACCCGCTCCAGGATCTGCGCACCTTGCAGCAGGTCAGCTTCGTGATGAAGGAAGGCAAGGTCTTCAAGAAGCGCTGACGCCTTCTCTCCTGACCTCCAACGCGGCGCTATAATCCGGTCCCATGATCACCACACGTGCCGCGGCGGCGCTTCTCGCCGCATCGACAGTCGCGTTCGTTTCAGCGCAGCGGCCGCAGTTCAACGATACGGTCCGCGCGTTCATCAAGGTGGATGCGCCGGTCGTCGCGCTCACCAACGCCAGAGTGATTGACGGCACCGGCGCTCCGGCCCGGGCGAATCAGACGATCGTGATTCGCGGCACCGACATCGCGGAGCTCGGCGACAGCGCCCGGGTCAAGCCGCCCGAGGGCGCAACGGTGATCGACCTGTCCGGCAAGAGCGTCATGCCCGGGATGGTCATGGTGCACGAACACCTGTACTACCCGACCGGACCGCAGGTCTACGGCCAGCTCGGTCAGAGCTTCATCAGGCTCTATCTTGCCGGCGGCGTCACGACGATGCGCACGGGTGGCAACGTCAACGGCTTCATGGACTTCAACCTGAAGCGGCTCATTGATGCAGGCCAGGCGGCGGGTCCGGCGATCGACGCGACCGCGCCTTACCTGAATGGGCCGAATCAGTTCCTTCAAATGCGCGCGCTGAACGATCCGGAGGACGCCCGCCGCCAGGTGAATTACTGGGCGGACATGGGCGCCACGTCGTTCAAGGCCTACATGGGCATCACGCGCGCCGCGCTCGGCGCGGCGATCGAAGAGGTCCACAAACGCGGTTTGAAGATCACCGGACACCTGTGTTCGGTGACCTATGCGGAAGCGGCCGATCTCGGCATCGACAATCTCGAGCACGGATTTCTCGCGGCCACGGACTTCGTGGACGACAAGCAACCCGACACCTGTCCTGGCCAGGGGCGAGGCCAGCAGAGCCTGGCGGCGCTCGATCCAAATGGACCGGCATTCAACGCGCTGGTGAAGAAACTGGTCGACAAGAAGGTCGCGCTGACGTCCACGCTCACGGTGTTCGAAACGTTCACGCCGGGACGCCCGCTTCCGCCCGGACTGGACGTCTTGACGCCGCAGCTCAAGGAGCAGTTCGAAAAGACCCACGCACGCACGGCGCAGAGCGAGAAGTCGGTCTACGTTCGACTCTTTCCGGCGGCGCTGGCGCTCGAGCGCGCCTTCGTCAAGGCTGGCGGCCTGTTGATTGCGGGAACCGATCCGACCGGCGCCGGCGGCGTCATCCCTGGCTACTCGAACCAGCGTCAGATCGAGCTGCTCGTCGAGGCCGGGTTCTCGCCGCTCGAGGCGATTGCGATCGGCACGTTGAACGGCGCGAGATATCTCGGGCGCGACGGCCGCATCGGATCGATTGCCGTCGGCAAGCAGGCCGATCTCGTCGTCGTGACCGGCGATCCATCGAACGCCATCGCCGACGTGCGGCACGTCGATACCGTCTTCAAGCAGGGTGTCGGCTTCGATCCGATCAAGCTGGTGGATTCGGTGAGAGGCCGAGTCGGGTTGTGGTGAGAGGCAGGGAATGCCATTTGCTCCTCTCGCGGATCGGGAGGAGGCATGCTTCGAATTGTCACCCTTGTTGTCCTGATTGTCGTATTCGGTGCCCAAAAGTCCTTCGCGGATGCCATCTGCGTGACTGCGGGGACGTTCGTCGAGACGGCAACGGGCGTCGGTGAGTTCTCGATCACATCGGAC
>Ga0307416_100002074_pt1 | contig 11298 bp, 9 predicted proteins | sample DK1Cmetagenome_2_FD_203821 | JGI IMG/M metagenome (GOLD analysis project Ga0307416, IMG submission 203821) | Maize rhizosphere microbial communities from greenhouse at UC Davis, California, United States - DK15-C-3 | ecosystem: Host-associated > Plants > Roots > Rhizosphere > Soil | place: USA...
GGGTTCGTTCCGGCAGAGTCCTGCGCGGCAAGCGACGTAGGGAGAAGGAGCGCGGCGAGCGCCAGGCTGCAGGCGAGGCGACGTGTGGCGAGTCGGTGCATCGAATTCTCACTCATCAAGGTGACTGGGTTCATCGGAGTGGTCCCGTTGCACGACGCAGCCGAGCCGCTGGCGGTTTCGCTTGGAATTAGCGTAGCTCACGCCCCGGGGAGGAGCGCACTTCTTGGCACCCGCTCCGGGGCAGCCGCCGCGAGCTCCGGCCGGTGGTCAAGCTCTGATGACCCCGGCCACAACAGATCCGTGACACGGAACATTCCGTTTAACGGCTTCCTGATGTATCGTATGTTGTGACTTGATCGTGACAACACATCCAGCTGGAGCCTACATGTACATCGATCCGACAACAGGCAGTCTGGTGCTCCAACTGGTTGCCGCGGGGGTGCTCTCCGCAATGGCGATGGTTTCCCGGGTTCGGGATAACGTCAAGTCATTCTTCAAGATGCTGGTCCCGCGTCGAGGCCGGTGGACTGGCAAGCCGTAGAGGGATCATTCCGCGATCCCAGCGGGTTCGTCTATACTCGCGACGGCATCCTTTACCGCCAGATAAACCGAAGCTTCCGTGAGCCTTACGAGGCCTTTCTGACCTCGGGGCTCTACGACGAGCTCGCCCGGGATGGCCTGCTCATCTCCCACGAGAACGTCGGGCTGGACCTCTCCGCCACCGTAGAAGCGCACGCCGTCATCCGCCCCGAACGGGTGGATTTCATTTCCTATCCCTACGAGTGGTGCTTTGGGCAGCTGCAGGACGCCGCCAGCCTGACTCTGGACATCCAGGAACGCGCGATAGCTAAAGGCTTCACTCTTCGAGACAGCAGCGCCTACAACGTCCAATTCCATGGAGGACGCCCCGTCCTGATCGACACCCTCTCGCTGGAGCCCTGGGAGGAGGGTCGTGCGTGGGCGGCGTACAAGCAGTTCTGCGAGCAGTTCCTTCTGCCCCTCACACTGATGAGCCAGCGCGATGTTCGCTGCGGAACCCTTCTCCGAAACTATCTCGACGGTATTCCCCTGGATCTTGGCAGCCGCCTGCTGCCGCGTCGTAGCTGGGGCTCCCCGCGCAGTCTCATACACATCCACCTTCATGCCTGGGCCCAGGGACGCTACGCGGACGCGGCTGTCACCTCAGCGGCCAAGGGAAGGTCGATGAGCCGAAAAGCCCTTCTGACCCTGGTGGAGAGTCTCAAGGCGGCGGTTCGGGGGCTGTCCTGGCGAGCCGCAGGGACGGAGTGGGCCGAGTACACTGATGACAACAATTACAGCGTCGCTGCGGCTCAGGCTAAACGAAATATGGTTGTCGACCACATCAGGAAGGCGGGCGCCAGGACGGTGTGGGACCTTGGCGCCAACACCGGCGAGTACAGCCGTGCGGCACACGAGGTAGCGCCCCTCGTGATCTCCTTCGATCTGGATCCCGCGGCCGTCGAGAGGAACTACCGCAGGGTGAGGCGGGACGATGAATCCGGAATCCTTCCGCTCATTCAGGACCTCACGAACCCTTCACCCTCACAGGGGTGGGCGGGGCGGGAACGATTGTCTCTCGCCGAGCGTGGGCCGGCGGATGCCGTGCTGGCCCTGGCGCTCATTCACCATCTCGCCATCGGCCATAATCTTCCACTGGAGCGTGTGGCGGCCTATCTCAGCCGTTTGGGGCGAGTGCTCGTCATCGAGTTTGTTCCCAAGACGGACGGCCAGGTCCACCGACTCCTGCTCAGCCGCCCCGACATCTTCCCCTCCTATACCAAGGAGGGCTTCGAAAAGGCCTTTGCGCGACACTTCAGGATCGATGCGAGAGATCCCGTGGTTGACTCTGAGCGGTGGCTCTACCGCATGACGGCTATTCCGCAGTCGGAAGGATGATGGGAAGACTCCGGCGACTGCACCCCTTCCTGTTCGCCGTCATTCCAGTTCTAAACGTCATGGTGCGGAATCCCGGTGCGGCCACTCTCCGGGACGTGCTGGCATTGGCGTTTGCGATGCTGTTGGGGTGTGCCCTGGTGTATGCGGCAGCAATTCTCGCCTTGCGGAACAGGGTCGAGCGAGAGGCGGTGCCGCTTCTGGTGTCGCTGGTCGTCGCGCTCTTCTATGCGTACCCCATGTTTCGCGTCATATACAACCAGGCGCGCGGCGAGCCCGGTCGACTGGTGATGACGGGGGCCGTGTTGCTCGCGCTGATGGGTGCGGCATTGGCCGGCCTTTGGTGGCTCGCCGGGCGCCCTGGACTGCTGATCCGCGCCAACACTTTCTTCGGGGTCATGGGATTGCTCCTGGTCGCCTTTCTGGGAGCTCGAGTGTTTGCCGACCAGCTACGGGCCCGGTCTCAGCTCGAGAACAGTGTGCTTGCAAGGCGCCTCTCCCAGCCGATACCGCTGAAGAGCCATCCGAAGAGCGAGCCGCTCCCGGACATTTACATCGTCATTCTCGATGAGTACGCGCATTCAAGTGTTTTGCGGGAGAGGTTCGGCTTCGACAACCGTGTATTCGAGGATAGCCTCCGACGTCTGGGTTTCAGCATTCCAACGTTGGTGCGCAGCAACTACGCCCAGACCCGGTTGTCGCTGCCTTCGTTGCTCAACTTCAGCTATCTCACCGATCTGGAGAGGGAGCTCGACCCACGGCAGACCGATCCTACAGTTCCCAATCACCTGGTTGAGAACAATCGAACGGTCTCCTTCCTGAAAAGTCGCGGTTACCGATTCGTCTTCTTCCCATCACAATGGTGGATTTCTACCGAGCGAAACCGGCATGCGGATTTCCAGTTCAGCGCCTGGAAGGGCTTTCACCCAGGTCGTGCAGCAACCCGGTCCGACTTGCGCCGGGCATTCGTCACTCGGACGCCGCTGGCACTACTCCATGGAGACCATCATGATGCCGACTATGTGAAGCGCGTTCTGGGCCGTCTCGCGCAGTTGCCGTCCGACAGCGCTCCTACATTCGCCCTGGCTCATATTCTCAGTCCGCACAAGCCCTATGTGTTCGACGCCGGTTGTAGACCTCATGCGAACCGGCCAGAGCGCAGGTGGGGTCAGGGACGGGAGAAGGACTATCTGGAACAAGTGCAGTGCCTGAATCACCTCCTCCTCAGCACGGTTACCCAGCTGGTGCAAGGCCCCACATCAGACCCCATCATCTTGCTCGTCGGCGACCACGGGACCAATGCACTCGGCTACAACAGTGCTGCATCCGCGGAAGCTGTCACGCCCGAACAGGCGAGAGAACGGTTCGGCGCATTCGGGGCTCTTCGGTTGCCTGGCGGCAGCAACCCGAGCATTCCTGATTCCGTCACCCTCGTAAACCTGGTACCGATCATACTCAATAGTTACTTCGATTCCGCACTCCCTCTCTCCCCTGACAGCCTGTTCATGTCGCTGGATCAAACACCCTACTTGTTTGCTCGCGTCGATCCGGCTGCTCTCAGTCCTCGTCAGTAATCACTTTATGATGCCCCAGGTTGGCTCCAGTCTCATTTGGCCCTTCTGTACGAGAGTATATTCGGGTAAGTCCAACACTGAATAGCGCATGCTCTCGAAGAAGTCCAAATACGCAATCAAAGCACTCCTTCGTCTTGCCGAACACCCGCCTGGCGAGCCGATGCGTATCGCCGACCTCGCTCGGGCGGAGCAAATCCCTGCGAAGTTCCTCGAGTTCATCCTGCTCGGCCTGCGAAACAACGGAGTCCTTCAGAGCCGGAAAGGGAAGGGCGGCGGCTACCTCCTTGCCCGTGATCCCGCACAGATCTCGCTCGGACAAATCGTGCGGATGTTCGATGGTCCCCTGGCGCCTGTCCCCTGTGCCAGCCAGACGGCCTATGTACCATGCGCCGACTGCAGGAACGAGGCAGTCTGCGGGGTACACCTGGCGATGAAAGAAGTGCGTGACGCTACCGCCAAAATCCTCGATGGAACCACCCTCGCCTCGCTTCGCCACCAGGTAGACGCCGTCATTCAGTCCGGACAGCCTGTTTAGACCATCGCGTATGGCTCGTTGATCTTCTGGTACATACATTGCCTATTTACTCTATCGAGTTGATAGAGTATTGTGGACGTACGTGCGCTGGAGGAGTCGCCCGCTGAACTGTGCTCTGGCTCCTCGTCGGGCAGGGAAAGGTTGTCGGCCCGTCTCTGCAAAGTTACAAGTCATTGCTTAGCAGCGACTTGCACCGTTGGATCTCGATAAGACTGCAGCCGGTGCGGTTCTTACTTTTACGTCCGGAGATGGTCAATGATTGCGGTTCGTTGGATAAGCAGTCTGGCACTTCTAAGAGTTGTGGTCGTCCCGCTTCAAGCAACCGCGCAACAGGCGTCGTCCTCGCCCACTGGTTCCGTGTCGTTGGAAGCCCAGGTGAATGAGCTGGACCAGCAGATCCGAATTCTTCAACGGCTGCGTGAGCTCGCTGCCGACAGCGCCGCCGCGGCCGCAAAGGAGAAGGTGACGCCGACGGCGAGCGCCAAGGACGGATTCAGTCTCAAGTCTGCCGATGGAAAATACCTGCTGAGGTTTCGCGGCTACTTCCAGAGCGATGGTCGTCTGTTTCCCGGTACCGAGCTCACGGGCGGAATTGACAATCTCCTCATTCGCCGGGCGCGCCCGATTGTGGAGGCAACCGTCGGCCGGTATTTCGACTTCCGTTTGATGCCGGATTTCGGAGGAACGACACCCGCAATCTTCGATGCGTACTGGGACGGCAAGTTCGCACCACAGTTCACGGTTCGCGCCGGGAAGTTCAAACCACCCCTTGGGTTGGAGAGACTGCAGTCGGCCACCGATATCTCATTCGCCGAGCGCGGGCTGCCGACCAATCTCGTTCCAAGCCGGGATATCGGGCTTCAGCTGGCGGGCGATTTCTCAGAGGGAGTGTTCGCCTACCAGTTGGGCATCTTCAACGGCGTCCCTGACCTGGCAAATGGCGGAGACGATCTGAGCAATGCCAAGGATTTCGCGGCTCGCGTGTTTGTCCAGCCGTTCAAGAGGGGATCCCTTCAGGGGCTGGGATTCGGTCTCGCGGGAAGCACGGGCTTCGAGCGGGGCTCCCCCGCTGCCACCGGGCTTCCAACGTATCGGACACCCGGCCAGCAGAGTCTGTTCCGCTACACCTCCAGCACCACCACTCCCGCCAACAATGTCTTCGCCAACGGCGAGCGGACCCGCCTCTCCCCGCAAGGCTACTTCTACACCGGCGCTCTCGGCTTACTCGGCGAGTACGTCGTGTCCCGGAATGAAGTGACTCAGGCTGGTCTCTCAGCAAAGCTGGAGCACGCTGCATGGCAAGCCATCGGCTCGTTCTTCTTGACCGGTGAGAAGGCCGGCTTCCGCAGTCCCACCCCGAAGCGCCCTTTCGACCTAAAGGAAGGCGGATTCGGGGCGCTGGAGCTGGTCGGCCGTTATGGCGAGCTCAGCCTGGATCCCGCCGCGTTCCCGGTGTATGCCAGCGCGTCGTCGAGTGCACAAAAGGCCAAGGCGTGGGGAGTAGGGGTCAATTGGCACTTTACGCGGGCGGTCAAATTCGCGGTGAACTATGAGCACACGACCTTCACGGGCGGAGCCGCAGCTGGAGACCGCGAGCCGGAGAATGCAGTGATCACTCGGTTTCAAACTTCGTTCTAAGGAAGCATCGATGAAGACGCATGCATTTACCCTGCTCATTGCGGTTACGGCTGCGATCCCGCTGGCGGGCCAAACGCCGAAGCCCGCAACGCTGCTGAACGTGTCCTATGATCCTACGCGTGAGCTGTACGAGGATTTCAACCAACAGTTCTCCGCTTACTGGAAGGGGAAAACTGGGCAGGAGGTAAAGATCCGGCAGTCCCACGGCGGCTCTGGAAAGCAGGCACGCTCCGTCATAGACGGTCTGCAGGCCGACGTGGTCACGCTGGCTCTGGCGTACGATATAGATCAGATCGCGGAGAAAGGCGGCACCCTACCGGCGGATTGGCAGAAACGGCTTCCGAACAACAGCTCGCCCTACACCTCGACCATCGTGCTCCTGGTTCGGAAGGGCAACCCCAAGGGGATCCGTGACTGGGGTGATCTCGCCAATCCAGGTGTTGCCGTGATCACGCCGAATCCAAAGACATCGGGCGGCGCGCGCTGGAACTACCTCGCTGCATGGGGCTGGGCGCTTCGCCAGCCAGGCGGCAGCGAAGCCTCGGCCATGGAGTTCGTCAGGAAGCTCTACAAGAATGTTCCGGTGCTCGACGCAGGTGCCCGCGGTGCCACTACGACATTTGTGGAGCGTGGGATTGGTGATGTGCTCATCGCCTGGGAGAACGAAGCACTACTTGCCATCAAAGAACTGGGGCCGGGCAAGTTCGATCTTGTCGCTCCATCCATCAGCATTCTGGCGGAGCCGCCCGTGGCAGTCGTGGATAAGGTCGCTGGCAAGAAGGGCACTCGCGAAGTGGCCCAGGCTTATCTGGAATACCTGTACACGCCGGCAGGACAGGAAATCGCTGCTCGGCACTTCTATCGACCGCGCTCTGCAGCAGTGGCGGAGAAGTACGCGGCGCAATTTCCCAAGATCACGTTGGTAACGGTTGATGAAGTGTTCGGCGGGTGGGCGAAGGCGCACACCACCCACTTCGCTGATGGAGCGCTGTTCGATCGGATCTACCAGCCAGGCCGATAGCCTGGTTGTGACCCTGAGAAGGAATAACGATGCAGCGTAAATCGGCCACGGTGCTCCCGGGATTTGGACTCTCCTTGGGCATCACGTGTACCTACCTGAGTCTGATTGTGTTGCTGCCACTGGCAACCGTTTTCACGAGGACGGCCCAGCTATCTGGCTCGGCGTTCTGGAATACAGTGACTGATCCGCGCGTACTCGCTTCATATCGAGTCACCTTTGGAGCCTCTTTTCTGGCTGCGCTGGTGAACACGGTGTTCGGACTGCTGGTGGCATGGGTGCTGGTGCGCTACCGCTTTCCCGGCAGGCGCATCGTCGATGCTATGGTGGATCTGCCGTTTGCCTTGCCAACCGCCGTCGCTGGTATTGCGCTCACTACGCTATACGCATCCAACGGCTGGATTGGCCAATACCTGGAGCCGCTCGGCCTGAAGGTCTCTTACACGTGGGTGGGTATCACTGTGGCGCTCATCTTCATCGGCCTTCCTTTCGTGGTTCGCACGGTACAGCCGGTGCTCGATGACCTCGAGGTGGAGGTCGAGGAAGCAGCCGCGAGCCTCGGTGCCGGACGTTGGCAGACCTTCAGCCGAGTCGTGTTCCCCACGGTGGCGCCGGCACTCCTGACTGGATTTGCTCTGGCGTTCGCCCGGGCCATTGGCGAGTACGGCTCAGTGGTGTTCATCTCGGGCAATATGCCGATGAAGACCGAGATCGTGCCGCTGTTGATCATCACCAAACTCGAGCAGTACGACTACGCTGGCGCCACCGCGGTCGCGTTGGTGATGCTCGTGGCGTCGTTTGCTCTGCTGCTTACCATCAACCTGCTTCAGTGGGCAGCTCGCCGGCGGATGGCAGTCTGATGGCAACCGCCGTTTTGCCCCGCTCCGCCACTACGGCGCCACGGGCGGTCGTGCGTGCCACTGGCGAATCGCGCACGGTGCGCTGGATCCTCATCGCCATAGCTCTGGGGTTTCTCTCCCTCGTGCTGCTGGTTCCGCTGCTTCTGGTGTTCGTTCAGGCGCTGAGCAAGGGCCTCCCTGCCTATTGGGAGGCAATCAAGGAACCGGACGCGCTGAGCGCAGCAAAGCTGACCCTTTTGATAGCTGCCATAGCAGTACCTGCGAACTTGATCTTCGGTGTAGCGGCGGCGTGGTGCATCTCGAAATTCGCCTTCCGCGGCAAACATCTGCTGATCACACTCATTGACCTGCCGTTCGCCGTCTCGCCGGTGATCTCGGGGATGATATTCGTCCTGCTCTTTGGTGCACATGGCTGGTTTGGGCCGTGGCTGGCCGAGCATGACATAAAGGTGATCTTCGCCATCCCCGGCATGGTGCTGGCCACGACCTTTGTGACCGCACCGTTCATCGCGCGCGAGCTGATTCCATTGATGCAGGAGCAGGGGACCGAGGAGGAAGAGGCGGCGATCGTGTTGGGGGCGGGGGGTTGGCAAACCTTCTTCCGGGTCACCCTTCCCAACATCAAGTGGGGACTTCTGTACGGATTGATTCTGTGCAACGCTCGCGCGATGGGTGAATTCGGCGCCGTCTCCGTGGTCTCGGGCCACATCCGGGGCGAGACCAACACTCTCCCACTCCATGTGGAGATCCTGTACAACGAGTACGCCTTCGCCGCGAGCTTCGCGGTAGCGTCCGTGCTCACGTTGTTGGCGCTTGTCACTCTCGCCCTGAAGACTCTGGTGGAGTGGCAGCAGCGGCGTGCCATGAGCGACGCAGCCGAGGTGTTCACCACCCCTGAAAGGATCGCCGCATGAGCATCCAGGTTCGGAATCTCCGCAAGACGTTCGGCGACTTTGTGGCCCTCAATGATGTGAGCCTCGATGTGCCAGGTGGCGAGCTCGTGTCGCTGCTTGGGCCTTCCGGGTCGGGAAAGACCACACTGCTGCGCATCATTGCCGGCTTGGAGCCAGCCGATACGGGAACGATCCATTTCCACGGTGAGGACACCACTGAGCGGCCGGTTCGGGAGCGGCAGGTTGGATTTGTGTTCCAGCACTACGCGCTCTTCCGCCACATGAGCGTGTTCGAGAACGTGGCGTTCGGGCTGCGGGTCAAGCCACGGAATATGCGTCCGCCCGAGAAGGAGATCCGCGAAACCGTCATGGGGCTACTGCATCTGGTTCAGCTCGATGTCCAGGCCGAGCGGCGGCCCTCGGAGCTTTCTGGGGGACAGCGCCAGCGCGTGGCGCTGGCCCGGGCGCTGGCGGTGAAGCCAAAGGTGCTGCTGCTCGATGAGCCATTCGGAGCTCTCGACGCCAAGGTGCGCAAGGAGTTGCGTCGCTGGCTGCGGCGCCTTCACGAAGAAGTTCATGTGACCAGCGTTTTCGTCACGCACGATCAGGAGGAGGCGCTCGAAGTGTCAGATCGTGTTGTGATCATGAATGAGGGGAAGATCGAGCAGAGTGGGACGCCGGAGGAGGTGTACGACCGTCCCGCGACTCCCTTCGTGTATGGATTTCTGGGTGACGTCAATCTCTTTCACGGCCGACTCGATCGGGGGCAGGTCAGCATCGGCGCGAATCAGCTGGAAGCCCCCGAGTGGGCCGAGGCGAAGGATCAGGCAGCCGTGGCGTACGTTCGAACCTATGACATCGAGCTTACGCCGGTGCCATCCGGCCTATCCAGCATCGAAGCCACTGTTCAGCATGTTCGCGCGTTTGGGCCGATGGTGCGGCTGGAGCTTCGTCGCGTTGAGGACGGAGAGACGATAGAGGCGCACGTTCCGCGCGCGATTTTCGAGAAGCACGGTGTTGTCAAGGGTCAGCGAGTGTTCGTGTCTCCGACCAGCGTTCGCGTGTTTGCTCAGTCCTAGTGCTCCTGACTCTTCCATTCACCAGAACGCTTGGAGACGATGATCTCGTATTGCCCTCCGGCCTGACTGGCTTGACGGCCCTGCAATACCCACTCATAGTATCTGCAGCCTCATAGTAGCTGCTCGCGTTGCGTCCCTGGTCCTCACCAAACGATTGGACACCACTTCTCCGCTATGGAAAAGACCCGAGCAGCCCTCACCTGGCTGAGTGTTTCCATGTCAGCCCTCCTCCTGGCCGCTTGCCAGGAGAGCTCGCAATCGCCGCCGGCCCGCTCCGATCTGCCGCTGGAGGAAGACGGCCGTTCGGAGAGCCGGCTGCGCCCGATCGACCTCATCTACGTCTGCGGGAACAAGTTCCTGGCGACTAACGGTACCGGCAGCACGGCAGAGGTTGACTATCGGGTTCTCGGCAGCGGGGAAGGCGGGCGACTCGTTCTGAGCGATGGGTCTGACGAACACTCGGGCTACAGCGAAACGGAGCTTCAGGTCAGGACTACGGGGCCGGTCGAATTGTATCGGGACGGGGAGAGGCTGGCGAGGCGTAGCAACGGTGGTAAGCCTTGCGGTCCAGCCCCGTTTTCGGGATCAATTGCCGGGCTGACCGACGCCGAGGGCGGCAGATGGAGCGAGCCGTTTCCTTGGGTAGGGGTGGCCACTCACCTGAACCTGCTGTCCACGGGGAAAGTTCTCTCGTGGGGAGAGTTCGTGGCTCCGCAGGTGTGGAATCCCGCCGATGGAAGCTTTTCGTCCGTTCCGAGTCCCGTGCTGCTCTTCTGCTCTGGTCATTCCTTTCTCGCGGATGGGCGCCTGCTGGTCGTCGGTGGGCACATCGGCACCGCTCGCGGTCTCGCCGACATCACCATTTTCGATCCGACCACCGAAAGCTGGAGCAGGTCCGTCCGCATGCCTCGTGGCCGCTGGTATCCCACCGTGACCACTCTCGCGTCCAATGACGCGCTGATTCTGTTCGGCACCGACGAAAACGCAGTTCGGGTAGACCAGCCCGAAGTCTGGTCTAATGGCGCTCTGCGATCTCTGCCTGCCACCACGATCGGATCAGCCTACTACCCGCGCACATTCCTGGCTCCGAACGGTAAGGTCTTCCATGCTGGTGACGTCGTTCGCAGCCGATACCTGGATCCGCTCAGCGGAACATGGACGTCAGTGGGGGACCGGGTATATGGCAAGCGTGACTACGGTGCGGCCGTGATGTACGATGTGGGAAAAATCCTATACGTCGGCGGCGGTCGGAGCACTAACACCGCCGAGATCATCAATCTGAGTTCGTCAGTCCCCACCTGGCAGTTCACCGGCTCGATGGCCACCGCGAGGCGACACCTCAACGCCACCGTCCTTCCGTCAGGCGAGGTGCTCGTCACCGGCGGTGTCGGCGGAACGGAATTCAACGATCTGACCCAGCCGGCCCGTGCCGCCGAGCTCTGGGACCCAGGTACCGGGAAGTGGACGGTACTCGCCAGCAGTGCGGTGACTCGCGGCTACCACGCTACTTCCATCCTGCTGCCCGACGGGCGTGTGCTTCATGCCGGCAGCGGCGATAAGCAGGGAGCGCCGGCCGAGCTCAACGCGGAGTTATTCTCGCCACCCTACTTGTTCAAGGGTCCGCGGCCAGCGATTTCGGCGGCGCCGAGTCTGGTCGGCTACGGCACGTCGTTCAGAGTGGTTACCCCAGATGCGAACGTTATCGCGAAGATAAGCCTGATTCGCATTGGCTCGGCCACTCATGCTTTTGACATGAACCAGCGGCTGCAGTGGCTGTCTTTCTCGCG
>Ga0307416_100002075_pt1 | contig 11296 bp, 6 predicted proteins | sample DK1Cmetagenome_2_FD_203821 | JGI IMG/M metagenome (GOLD analysis project Ga0307416, IMG submission 203821) | Maize rhizosphere microbial communities from greenhouse at UC Davis, California, United States - DK15-C-3 | ecosystem: Host-associated > Plants > Roots > Rhizosphere > Soil | place: USA...
GAGGGCGGCGGTGAGCAGGGGTCGCAGCGTACCCGCAGGGTCGTCGGCACCGGCGGCGGCGAGCACCTCCATCGCCTGGGTGACCAGCGTGACGAGGTGGTTGGCGCCGTGGGCGAGCCCGGCGTGGTAGAGCGTCCGCATCTCCTCGGGCACCCACATCGCCCGACCGCCGAGGTCGGCGACGAGTCCCTCGGCGAACGCGCGCTCGTCGGGACCTGCGGTGAGCCCGAACACGCAACCCGAGAGGCGCCCGAGGTCCACGGCCGTCCCGGTGAACGTCATCGCCGGGTGCATCGCGACCGGGTGCGCGCCCACGGCACGGACGTCGTCGAGCACGGCAAGGCCGTGCCGACCCGAGGTGTGCACGACGTACTGCCCGGCGTGAATGGCGCCGCTGGCGCTGAGCACGGCGACGACGTTGGGCAGCATGTCGTCGGGCACGGTCAGCAGCAGCAGGTCGCAGGAGCGGGCCACGGCGGACGGCTTCTCGTTGGCGGTGACGGGCAGGAGCTCGGCGATGCGGCGGTGCGAGGCATCGGACTCGCCCGCGGCGGCGACAACCTCGTGGCCGGCGGCGGCAAGGGCAGCGGCGAGGACGGCGCCGACGCGACCCGCGCCGACGACCCCCACCCGAAAGCGGTCGGTCATTGTCGAACCTAACGTTTCAGTCCCTCCGACCACCCTGGGATCAGGGCCGGTGTGGGTACCAGACGGTGTGCTCGTTCAGTGAACGACGAATGTACGCGGCACCATTCCCGCTGGGAAGCCGCTCCAGCGTTGGCTGGGTCACATCGGTCAGGCGGGACGCCGCGCCACCACGCGGTAGAGGACCGGGTCCTCGCCCTTGTACGGCGACAGCCCGGTGCCCTCCTCCTCGTGGAGGATGTCGAAACGAAGCCCCGCGAGACGGGCACTGAACTCGGCGGCGTTCTGGAAGCGCCGATAGTGCTTGGTGTGGACGTGGCTGTTCGCCTCGTCCTTGTCGGTGCGGAACTCGGCGGCGAAGTAGTCGCCCGGGCGGGCGTGCGCGTCGATCGCGGCGAGCAGGCGCTCCTGGACATCCTCGGAGATGGCGTGCAGGAAGAACCGCATGTAGAACATGATCGGCTCCTCCGACGCCGCACCGCGGTCGAGGGCCCGGCCCAGGTCGTCGACGTCCGCGACGTCACAGACCTCGAAGCGGACACGGTCCTCGACACCCAGCTGGGCCGCGTGGGCCGTCGCGTGCTCGATCCCCACCGGCGACTGGTCGAGGCCGAGGACGCTGCGGCCGGCAGCACCGAACGCGCAGCCGTCACGGCCGTCGCCGCACCCGATGTCGATGACGGTCCCGGGGGTGTCGTCGCGCGCGTTGACGAACTCGAAGAAGGTGGAGCCGCTGCTGTAGCTGGTGCGGGAGTAGAAGTTCGCCCAGTAGATCTTGGTCCGCATCGCGGTCGGCAGGAGACCCGCAGGGGCCGCGTCGGTGCGGTCGAGGTTCCAGTTGAACCCCGGCTTCGGGTGGCGCCAGTCCGCGCCGTACAGCAGCTCGACCACCTGCTCGGCGATCACCGGGACCAGGCCTCGGCCGCCCGGGAAGTCGATCTCCTCGCAGCCCTTCCAGTCGTCCTCGTGCACCTTCGACGTCCCCGCGACGCCGAACGGGAAGCGCAGGAGGCCCTCGTCGTCGAAGTAGGTGTGGAAGAGGTCGATGCGGTGCTCGGGATGCTCGGGGTCGTGGATGTGGAGGGCGCTGGCCATGCCCTGCACGTCGAGCCCGTTCTTCACGAGCAGCAGGGCGATCTCCTGGAGCTCCTGGGCGGCGTCGCGTCCCGACCGGTGCTTGGACACGTACGCCGCATCGAAGTCGACGTCGTGCCCGATGTATCCGCCCTCGCGAACCGCGCCGAGCAGGGTGCCGTAGATGAAGAAGACGTCGTAGCCGTAGGCGTCGCGGACGATCTCGTTGGTGCGTCGGTAGAGCGCCATGACGTCGCGCTGCCACTCGGTGTCGACCTTCTTGGACAGCTCGACCCGGCCGTACTGGGTCAACAGGTAGCCCTCGTCGAAGCGCTGCCTGAGCTCGGCGACGCTGTGCCTGCCGCTCTTCGGGGGCGAGAGGAACATCCCGTGGCCATGGATCGGCAGCGGCTGGCCGTCGACCTGGACGGTGATCCTGGTGCTCTTCTTCACGTAGGGCCAGATGCCCCGGACCCGGAACGAGAAGGTGCGGATCTGCTGGCGACTGTTGCGCCGGTCGTCGCGCGGTCCCGGGATCGGCGGCACCTGCCAGGGGTGGACCAGCTCCGACGACGCGGGCGCATCGACGTCGACCGGCGCCCCGCCGCGCGTGGCGCTGCGGAAACCGGACATGGCCCCGTCGGGCGTGGCGTAGGTCGCGGTGGCCTTCAGCTTCCCGAGGTGGAGGCTGACCCGGGTGGGCGGTGCGTCCTCGGGCACCGAGACCCAGCCGACGACCAGCCGGCGAGAGAACTCCTCGACCATGCCCAGCACGCTGGGCTGTGGCGTCGGGACAGGGACGGGAACGGGTCGCGCGGGAGCCTTGGGTCGGCGCTACCGTCCCGGGGTGGGGCCTGTCGTCATGCGGGAGCGGAGCACCCGACTCATCCGTGCGATCACTGCTCGTCCTCTGTCGGTTCGTCGTCGGGGTTGTCTCGGTCATCGGTCCGGGTCCGGAGCGCCACGTCCATCACAGCGGCCACGGCGGAGGCGGCGACCGCCTCGCTGACACCGGGGAGCGCTGCGGACCCCTCGGCGACCCGGATGTCGGAGGGAACCCGCATCCTCTCAGGGTCCCCGAGGATCCGGACGCCCATCTCGCTGATCTCCTTCACACGGCGGTCGCTCAGCGTCCGGAGGGACTCGACGGCCCACGCTGGGAACGGAGGGTTCTTGGGTCCGTCGGGGGCCGGCCGGGACGCCATGTCGCGCAGGACGCCGTGCTTGACGAATCGGCGACGCTCGGACCTTGCCCAACCGCGGTCGGCGACGACACCGTTGACGGCCCGGACCAGCTCGGTCTCCGCCCAGGTGAGTCCACGGTTGGAGCGCGACGGGTCGGGGCGCAGGGTGCCGTGCGGCAGCCCCAGCAGGTCCTCGAACGTCCGCGGCAGCAGCTCCCGGTCGGACTCGTCGCTGACGATCAGCGTGAAGCGGTCCTCCCCCACGACGGCCACCCACCGGTCGACGAGCCGCTTGGTGTCGTGCGCGTGCCACACGTTGTTGCGGTCCCAGCTGTACTCGCCGCTGCTCCGGTCGAGCACCACCCGCAGCCAGTCCTCGAACGAGCGGCGCTCCCCCGCCTTGACCCGTTCCTGCCACTGCGACGGCAGGTAGCTGTCGAGTCGTCTGGCGACGGCCACGACGTGGACCCGGTCCGGACCGAACGCCTCGACCAGCTCGCGGACCTGGGGGCTCGTGGCGCGGCCGAAGTCCTCGTTGCTGATGCAGACACGCTGCTCTCCCGCTTCGGCAACGTGGCGGACGAACTCCTCCCAGTGATGCAACGGGGGCCGCTCGGTGCCTGCCGGTCTCCCCTTCAGGCCCATGGCCCAGCCTGCCTTGGCCGGTCGGTGCCGTGTCGTGGTCGCGTAGTGGACGCCGTGCTTCGCCAGCTCGTCCGACGCCGCCTGCATCGCCACCTGGATCGCGGTACTTCCCGTCTTGTGCGGGCCGATGTGCACCAGCCGTGCCCCTGCGGGCACCAGCAGGCTCTCGGAAGGCGTCAACACTGCACTCATTCTCACGGGGGGACGAAGGTCCGGATCACCCTACCCAACCGTCCCCGGGCATTCGGGGAGCCCGGCGAGGGTCTGAGAGGATGCACGCCATGGATTCGAAGCCTGATCGCGTGAAGAACGTCGCCGTGCTGCTCGCGGGCGGCCTCGGTGCCCGGATCGGGCTGGACTTCCCCAAGCAGCTGATCAAGGTCGCCGGCAAGACGCTGCTGGAGCACGCCCCGATCGCGCTGCACTCCCACCCCGCCGTGGACGAGATCAAGATCATGATGGCCGCCGGCCACCTCGACGCGGTCCGGGCGATCGTCAAGAACGGGGGGTACGACGACAAGGTCACGGAGATCCTCGAAGGCGGCGAGACCCGGAACGACACCACGCTGCGGGCCCTGGACAGCCTCGGGGACGAGGAGTGCCACGTGCTCTTCCACGACGCCGTGCGGCCGCTGGTGACCTCGCGGATCATCCAGGAATGCTTCGACGCGCTCGCCGACTACCCCGCGGTCGACGTCGCGATCCCGTCCGCCGACACCATCATCGAGGTGCGCGACGACAACACGATCCGCGACATCCCGCCGCGTGCCGCCCTGCGCCGTGGCCAGACGCCCCAAGCCTTCCGGTCCGCCGCGATCAAGCAGGCCTACGTCCTCGCGGGCCAGGACCCGGACTTCGTCGCCACCGACGACTGCACCGTGGTGCTGCGCTACCTCCCGGACGCACCGATCGTGGTCGTGCACGGCGACGAGCGGAACATGAAGGTCACCGAACCGATCGACGTCTATCTCGCGGACAAGCTGTTCCAGCTGACCAGCAGTGACGTGCCCGCCCCCTCCACGGAGGACGAGTACCGCGCCGCCCTCACCGGCAAGACCCTCGTCGTCTTCGGCGGCAGCTACGGGATCGGCGCCGACATCGCGTCGCTCGCGAAGCGGCTCGGGGCCGACGTGTTCACGTTCAGCCGGTCGAGCACCAACACCCACGTCGAGCGCCGCGAGGACATCGCGGCGGCGGCCCGCCAGGTCATCGAGGCCACCGGCCGGGTCGACTACGTGGTCAACACGGCCGGGGTCCTGCCGCGCGGCGATCTCCTCGAGACCAGCGAGGAGACGATCTACAGCGCGACCGAGATCAACTACCTGGCGCCCGTCTTCATCGCCCAGGTCTTCTTCCCCCACCTGAAGGCCAGCCAGGGGTCGCTGACGCTGTTCACGTCCAGCTCCTACACCCGCGGGCGCAGCGGCTACAGCCTCTACTCCTCGGCGAAGGCGGCGACGGTGAACCTCACCCAGGCGCTGGCCGACGAGTGGACCGCCGACGGCGTGCGGGTCAACTGCATCAACCCCGAGCGCACGGGCACACCGATGCGCACCAAGGCGTTCGGGCAGGAGCCGGCCGGCTCGCTGCTCGAGTCCGAGATCGTGGCCCGGACCTCGGTGGACGTGATGATCTCCAAGCAGACGGGGCACATCATCGACGTGCGCAAGGACGACCCGTTCGCCACCGTCCCGGACGACCTGGCCTGATCGCCTGGGGAGGCGCCGCCACGTCGGCGGCGACGCCCTCGCGGGCGATGGCTCAACGGCGTAGCCGCGCGACCACCCGTCGTCCGGCGATCCTCATCAGGTCGCGGGCGCCGGTCTCCTCGACCAGCTGACCGGCGGGACGGCGCTGCGAGGCGTCCCGCTGCTCCGTGGCCTTGGCGCGGGCCTTGCGCATGCCGGCCGCCCGGGCGTCCCGGACCGCCTCCTCGATGGCGTCGTGGCTGATCGCCGTCGCGTCCTCGAAGAGCCTGGCGTACCGCTCGGCGAGCACGTCGAGGTCCGCCGAGGCCCCGGCGTCGTCGCCGCCCGCATCGCCGAGCACCATCAGCCGGGCCCAGATCTCCTGGGCGAGGTCCTGGAGCTCGCGCGGGACGCTGAGCTCGGCCCACGTCACCTGGTGACGCCGCAGGCTGGGATCGATGAACTCGTCCACCGGGTGCGAGCCGGGCGCCGAGGTGAGGTCGGAGTCGAACGTGAGACCGAGCCCCTCGCCGATCCGCAGCACTGCACCGCGCCAGTCCTCGAGCAGGTCGTTGTAGCGCACGAACGCGCGGCGCTGGCCCCGCGTCTCCCGCTCGTTGATGAGCGAGTTGTTGATCCAGCGGGCCACGTTGAAGATCTCGTACTCGCGCCGCTTCTTGTCCTCGGAGGAGGCGTAGTTCGTGGCCCGGCTGCCCACCACCTCGGCCGGGTGTCGGAGCATCGAGATGTACCGGATCTCCATCCCGGACTCGGCCGCGGCATCACGCCACAGCGCCTGGGTGAAGACCGATCGCGGGTCCTTGACGACGAGCTGGGAGACCCCGTCCGCATGGTCGCGCACCCAACCCGCGAGCTCCGCGCGGGTGTCGTCGGTGATCGCCGCCTGGGCCCGCTCGAGGGCGGAGGGGCGACTGTCGAACTCGTGGATGCCCGCGCGCTCCACCAGCGCCTTGTGGAACTTGACGCTCCACTTGTTCTCGAAGAAGCCCTTGGGGTTCGACTCGTTCGCACCGAGATACGGGCCGGGCACGTCGAGTCCCAGGTGGTGCAGCGTCCCGGACATCGTGCTCGTGCCGCTGCGGCCGGTGCCGGTGATCAGGACGAGGACCCTCATCGGTTCACGCTGCCGGGCGCGCTCGATCGGAGCCTGCGGACCACCCGGCGGGGCAGCGATGCGAGGCCGGGGGGCGGCTGCGCCGCGGCCGCCTTGCGAGCCGCCGCTGCGAGCGTCTGTTGCCGGACCTTGCGAGCCGTGTCCTCCCGGGCGCGTCGGAACGAGGGCCGCACCAGCGCCATCGCATCCGAGTACATCCGGGCGTAGTCGACGCGGAGTGCGTCCAGCGTCTCGGCGATCTCCGGGGAATCCCCCTCCTCGGCGAGTCGGCGCAACGCCTCGAAGGTCCGGTCACCCAGGTCCTGCAGGTGGACGGGGACCGACGACTCCGTCCAGCTCTGCTTGCGGCGCCGGAGGCTCGGGTCGATGAACTCGTCGACGGGGTGGGGCCGTTGCTCGGGGGGCGGGTCCAGGATCAGGCCGAGATCGTCCCGCAGCCGGGTGAGCTCGGTGCGCCAGTCGGCGGTGAGCTGCGGGTAGTGCACCAAGGCGCGAGGCGATCCGGCGGTCAGCCGCTCGGTCATCAGGGCGACGTTGATCCAGCCGGCGACGGCGGCCACCTGGTCGCTGTTGTAGAACTGGCTCCGGCTCGAGGAGACCTCCGATGGATGGCGCAGCATGATCACGAAGCGAGGGTCGACGTCGAGCCTCGTGGCGGCATCGACCCACAGGTCACGGAACCAGACCATCCGCGGATCCTTGATCACCAGCCGCCCGTTCCGCTCGAGGCGCCGGGCCAGCCAGTCGTGGAGCTCGTCCCGGATCTTCTGGTCGCCGAGGACACCCTCCAGACGGCGCATCGCCTCGGGGTCCTGGTCGAGTGGCCGGAGGCCGACCGACCGGACGAGTCGACGGTGGAAGTTGACGACCCACCGCGGTTCGAAGAACCCCACCGGGTTGGTCTCGTTGCCCTTGATCGCCTTGGGCACGTGGTAGCCGCTGTGGAACAGCGCGCCCGCCATGGTGCTGGTGCCGCTGCGGCCCGGGCCCAGCACGAAGGCCAGCGATCGTTCCCCGGCCGCGGCGGTCGTCGACCCGGAACTCTCGGCTGCAACCACGGTCTGTTGTCCTCCGGATGATGCGGCGTACGGGTCAGGTCGGAGGCTATCAGCCGGTCGACCCCGTCCCCGCGACGAGCCGGAGGGGTCAGGCGGGAGGCGCGTCGCCTCGCGGCACGAAGACCGCGTCGACGAAGCGGGCGCCGGCCAGACCGTCGTCGAGGTCGAGGTAGTCCTTCCGGAAGGCGGCGTACGCCGCGGCGTGTTCCTGCTCGACCTCGTCGAGGTGCAACAGCCGCTCGGCCACCTCGGCCGTGGTGTCGACCAGCGGACCGGGCGCGGTCGGCTCGAAGTCGAAGAGCCAACCCCGGGTGTCCTTGTAGCGCTGGAGGTCCGGCACGTGGAAGATCATCGGCTTTCCGGTGACGCCGAAGTCGAACCGCAGCGACGAGTAGTCGACGACGGCGGCGTCGGCGGCCAGGTAGAGGTCCGACACCTCGGGGTAGTCGGTCACCTCGATGCAGCCCGGCAGCCTGCCGACCCGGGCGCTGGACCGCGCGTTGAACGCGTGGCCCCGCACCAGGATCGCGAAGTCGTCGCCGAGCGCGCGGTGGGCCTCCGCGAAGTCGAAGAAGTCCGCCATCACCGCATGGCTGTCGTGGGCCGCCAGGTAGTCGCGGAAGGTCGGCGCGTAGAGGACGGCTGTCTGGCCCTCCTCGATGCCGAGGGACTCGCGGGTACGGCGCCGGATCTCGTCCGCCTCGTCCGAGTGGAGGACGTCGTTGCGCGGGTAGCCGATCTCGAGGACCTCGCCCGGGTAGTTGAAGTCGCGCTGGAGCAGCGGCGTCGCGTAGCGGGCCGGGGACACGAGGTAGTCCCAGTCGCGGGCCCGCCGGTCGTAGGCCTCGATCTTCTCCCGGGAGAACTGCAGGTTCTCCCAGTGGGGGTGGCCCATCTGCTTGAACGGGTAGCCGTGGAAGGTCTGCACGAGGACCTGTCCCTCGGCCTTCCGGTGGTACTCCGGCTGGTACATGTTGTCGATGTAGTACTTGACCGTGAAGACCAGGTCGTACCACTCGGGGCTGTTGACCACGACCGGGATCCCGCCGTTGGGGACCGGGATGGACTTGTCCTGCACCGCCCAGTACACCGGGAGGTCACTGCCCCGCCGCTGCAGCTCCTTCTGGATCGAGATGCCGTTGTCGGTGGCCTGCTCGCCGAAGTAGGACCGCATCAGCACCCCGCGGGTGAGCCCGGAGTGGGTCGGGCCCTGGAGCCGCAGCTGGTTCTGCTGGTAACGGCCGCGGCCGGCCCCCAGCGGACGCTGGAGTGTCACGCGGACGACCGCCTCGGGCCCGCGGACGACGCGGCCCTCGAGGGCGTCGGTGGCGATGCCGAGCGGTAGGTGGACGCCCAGCTCCGCCGAGACCAGCAGGGGCACCTCGAACGCGGGACCGTCCCCGTCGCGCACGAGAAGGGAGAGGTCGTGGTCGCCGGTGGGAAGCGGGTGGAGCCCGAAGCGGTGCACCTCGTGGGCCAGCTCGACGCTCGCCCGGAACCGGCCCTCGCGGACCGGTGTCTCGGCACCGTGGGCCCGCGTGCGCTTGTTGCGCGTCGCGATGCCGACGGCCGGTGAGCCGGGCCCGAACACGCGACCGACGACGCTGAGAACGCCGTCCGCCGAGACCTCGATCTCGTCGGCCGTGGCCCCCCGCGACCACTCGGTGACGACGAGGCCACCGTTGCGGTCGGTCTCGAGCACGAGGCTGCCGCTGGTTGCCGCGATCCGCGACCCTGCCTCGGGGAGGACGTCCACCCGCTCGCCGTCGCGGGTCCACGCCGACAGGTGCCAGACACGCGCGACGCCGGGCGCCGGGGGTGGCCGCTGCGGCAGCTCGACGTGGAATCCCCCGGTCCGGTCGACGGTCGCCTCGGCGGAGCCTTCGCCTGCGACGACGACCCTGTCGATGCGGGCGGCGTCCTCGGGGACCAGGCGTCCGGACAGGACGCGGCCGCTGAGGTCCACCTGGGAGGCGGTGGCGTTGCCACGGTCCACCCGCAGCCTGAGCGTCTGGTGGTGGTGCCAGTCGGCGATGAGGCGGCCGCCCCGGCCCAGTGGTGCGGCGGGCACCGCACCGGCGGCGCCACTACGGATGAGTCGGGTGACAGGGTGCTCGACGGTGAGCCCGGCGGCCGAGACCTGCAGCCACACGCTCCACACACCGGCGTCCTCGGCCTCGTCGAGGTAGGACAGCGACAGCTCGGCCGCGAACCTGCCCGGGGAGTAGTCGCACCAGAGGTCTTCGCGCGGTGGGGCGTACGTCGGCTTGGGCCGGCCGGTGGACGGGAACGACCGGACCTCTCCGGTGGCCTCGTTGCGCAGCTGCACGGTGACCTCGGCGTCGTGCTTCGCCAGGTCGACCTTGCGCAGGTAGGCCCATCCGGAGATCGCACAGGTGCGGCTGCCGTCGGGCTGGTCCACCCAGTGCAGGTTCTCGACGGCGTGCGAGATCCGCAGCTGGTGGGGGCGCACGAGAAACAGGGAGTCGTCGAGCTCGGGGTCTCCGAGCAGCGGGAGCTCGAGCAGGATGCCGTCCTCGCGGACGGTGGCCGGCCACTGCTCCGGCTTGACGCCGCCGCGGCGGACGAACTCCTGGGCGTCGGCGCGGCGGTCGAGCTGTGCAAGGCGGGTCAGGACGCGGGCCGCCGGCGGGGTGTGGTCCCAGGCCCAGGTCGACGCGTCCGCGGTCAGGCTCCGCACGGCGGCCACCAGCTCGTTCCAGTACTGGTCGTCGACCGTCCCGGGACTCCGGAGGTACCACTGGAAGTGGGCCGCGAGCAGCGTCTGAATCCACCCCTCGTAGACCCGTGACGAGACCTCGGCATGGAAGACCTCGCGGCTGACCTGCCAGGCCTCGATCCGGTCGCGGAGGTCCTTCAGGCTGGCCGTCTGCTGGCTGATCGAGCTCTGGTCGTCACGCGCGCGGTAGCGGTAGACGATCTCGGGCAGCACGTCGATCGCATGAGCCCGTGCGAGGAGCTGGGTCACGATCGGCTGGTCCTCGTAGGCGACCCCCTCCCGGAACCACAGGCCCTGGGCGTCCCAGAAGTCCCGGCGGAACAGCTTGTTCCACGTGTACAGGTTGCGCAGGAGCGGCAGGAACTCCTCGATCCGCACCTGCTCGCGTCGTACGACGTGCACGTCCTCCACCCAGTCCGGCAACCATCCCGTGCGGCCGTCGAAGCGCTCGACGGACCCGACGACGACGTCCGAGCCGGTGCGGCGCGCGCTGCCGTGCAGCAGCGCCAGCGCCTGAGGCGGGAGCAGGTCGTCGGAGTCGACGAAGGTCAGGTAGCGGCCGCGCGCCTCGCGCACACCGGTGTTGCGGGCCGCGCCGAGGCCGCCGTTCTCCCGGGTCACGATCCGCAGCCGGGCGTCGCGCTCGGCGTACCGCTCGGCGATCGCGCGCGAGCCGTCGGGAGACCCGTCGTCGACGAGCAGCACCTCGAAGTCCCCGAACGTCTGCCCGAGGATGCTGTCCAGGCAGTCGGCGAGGTACGCCTCGACGTTGTAGAACGGGACGATCACGCTGATCTCGGGGGTGCGCAGCCGCCGCACCAGGCTGCGGCCGGGACCCGTGCGAGCCGCCAGACGGGCACCCCGGCGGGCCAGTTCCCTGGGCCGACCACGGAACCTGGAGAGCGAGGACATGCGCGCGATCATGTCACGCCTCACGCGCACTCACAGCATGCCTCGCAGCCGGTCCACGACGCGCTGGGCGGCCTTGCCGTCCTGCCAGGGGTTGTACGCCGCATTGAACTCGGCGAGCCGGTCCGCCCAGCCGGAGCGGAGCCCGTCGACGTCACGCAGCTGCTCCACGACCTCGACGGTGGTCGCGACGAAAGGCCCGGGGGCCGACTCCTCGA
>Ga0307416_100002076_pt1 | contig 11295 bp, 7 predicted proteins | sample DK1Cmetagenome_2_FD_203821 | JGI IMG/M metagenome (GOLD analysis project Ga0307416, IMG submission 203821) | Maize rhizosphere microbial communities from greenhouse at UC Davis, California, United States - DK15-C-3 | ecosystem: Host-associated > Plants > Roots > Rhizosphere > Soil | place: USA...
AACCGCTCTACGCCAAGATCAACGCGCTCGGGTTGCCGATCTTTCTTCACGGTGCCGGGACGGCGCAGAGCCCGTCGCTGAAAAAACTCGAAGACGGCGGCGCCGGTGTCGCGTACGCAGTCCTTTCAGACGGCGAAGTGGCCGAATGCTGTCTGCGCATGATCGCCAGCGGCGTATTTGACCGCCATCCGAACTTGCAAATCGTCATTCGCAGCTCCGGCGGCGGAATCCCGCTGTTGCTGCATCGATTCTTCTGGAAACACAAAGGACCCGAGGGCGAGAAAAAGTATTCGGAAATCTTTCTCGAACATTTTCAGATCGACTGCGCCAGCTCAGATGCAACGACGCTGGCGTTCCTCATCCATAAGATGGGCGAGAAAAACATCGTCTTTGGTTCGGACTTCTGCGGCGGTCTGGGTCCACTAAACAAGGCCTTCAATGGCGTCAACGGGCTAACCAGTCCGGACCGTTTCAAAAGCTTCACGGCAGAAAACTCGCGCCGCCTGCTGCACCTATAAACGTTCACGGAGCTGGTGCGCGAATCCTGCTTAAGAAACTCAGCTCCGATTGAACTTTTGAACCTTGAACTTTGAACGCCTCCCATGGCTTCGCACTACGATCTCACCATCATCGGCGGCGGTATCCTCGGCTTGGCCACGGCGCTCAAGATTACCGCGACCCATCCTCATATCCGGCTATTGCTCCTGGAAAAAGAAGCGCAGCTGGCGCGCCACCAAACCGGCAATAACAGCGGGGTTATTCACTCGGGGCTGTACTATCGGCCAGGATCGTTGAAGGCCCAAAGCTGCGTCGGCGGCCGCACCGAGCTGATGGCATTCTGCAATGCCAACAATATTCCCTACGATATCTGCGGCAAGGTCGTCGTCGCTACCACCGAAGCCGAACTGCCGCGCCTGGAAGAGCTGCACCGCCGCGGCGGCGCCAACGGCCTCAAAGGCATGCAGATCATCGGACCAGAAAGGCTGAAGGAGATCGAACCCCACGCCAGCGGCATCAAGGCGCTGCACGTGCCCGAGACCGGCATCGTCGACTACCGCAAGGTCGCCGCCGCTTACGCCGATAAGGTGCGCGACGCCAATGGCGATATTCGCCTGTCGCAAAAAGTCGTCGGCATTCTGACTCCCCGCGAAGAAATCGTCCTGCAAACAACCGGCGGCGATTACCGGACCAAATATTTGATCAACTGCGGCGGCCTGCAATCGGACATCGTCGCGCAAATGATGGGCGGCAAAAACCACGGCAGCCAAGGCGAGGAGCACCGCATCATTCCGTTTCGCGGCGAGTATTACAAAATCGCCCCTGAGCGCGAGTACCTCGTCAAAAATTTGATTTATCCGGTGCCTGACCCGACGTTTCCCTTCCTAGGCGTTCATTTCACGCGCATGGCCCGCGGCGGCGTCGAGGCCGGGCCCAACGCCGTGTTCGCCTACGCCCGGGAAGGCTACAGTCATAGCGATATCAATCTTAGCGACTTGTGGCGCACGGTTTCGTTCAAAGGCTTCTGGGCAATCACGGCAAAATATTGGCAGACCGGGTTCGGTGAACTCTATCGCTCGCTCAGTAAGAAAGCCTTCGTGCGCGCGCTGCAAAAGCTTCTGCCGGAGATCGGCGAAAAGGATCTCGTCCCCGGCGGCGCCGGCGTGCGTGCCCAAGCGGTCTCCGCCAGCGGCGCCTTGGTCGACGACTTCGTGATCAAGCAGAGTCACAACGCCATTCACGTCTTGAACGCTCCTTCGCCTGGCGCCACCGCGTCCCTCGCTATCGGTCAGAGCATCTGCGCGATGGCGGAGAAGAATTTTGTCTTTAAGTAATCTGCTGAAATGTCAGATCGAATCGATCGTCCTGAGTCGCGTTCCGCGACGGAGACATTTAACCCGCAGCAAATATCCCTTCGCGTGCGAATAAACTGAAGCCTCGATCAACCCCTCTTTGGCAAAGAGGGGTCGGGGAGATTTTCTTCCGCGTTAGGTACGCGATCTCAAAGCCCAACTGCAAATTCACTCCGCCGCGCCTCAAATCCCCGTTAATCCCCCTTTACCAAAGGGGATAACCAGAAATTGCTAGGTGCGTGATTAGCGATTGCTCAAAAAGCTATCGCCCGTTATTCGCTTTTCTTGAATTTCAGCGATGTAAACAACGGCACGATCGCGATGGCTAGCGCGATCCAGTAGGTTAGGTTCATGGATGCAACGAAGATTTCTCGATGGGTCGGGTCCGGCGTCGCGTCAGCCATGCCCGTGTAGTAACGAAACGCCCAGGTCAGGAAAATGCCGCTGAGAGAGATGCCGAGCATGTGGCCCAATCCGAAGATGCCGTTGATGATGCCGATCGCCGTGCCCCACTGCTCCTTGGGCAACGCGCGAATCATCGCCGCCTGAGATGCGGTGTTGAAAAAGGCCGAACCGATGCCCGAGAGACCGAGCAAGATCGCGGATAAAATCCAGTGTGAATCGGTGCGCAGGATGCCGCCAATGACGAAGCTCACCATCAGGATGAGCACGCCGAGTATGAGCAGCACGCGCGAACCGATGCGATCGGTCAGCGCGCCGCTCACCGGCGAGAGCACCATGCTGAACACCGAAGGGATCAAGAACAGCACACCGATGAAGCTCGCCGATAGTTTGAGCACCTCTTGCAAATAGAAGGGCGTGATAAAGGTCGTCAAACTTTGATTGATGTTGCTCAGAAGCAGTCCCAGCGACCCGTAGGCGAAAATCGGCATGGAGAAAATCCCGATATTGATCATCGGGCTGACCACGCGTTTTTCGTGCTTAAGAAAAATCCAAAAAACGGCGAAGAAAACTGCGCCAAGGAGGATTTCCTGCCGCATGCCCACCGCTTGGGCGACTTTCTGATCGAACAGCAGTGTGGCAATCACCGTCAGCACAATGAACAATACCGCGCCGCGATAGTCGATCTCCCGCGAGCTGGTCGGCGCCGCCGCTACTCCCCGGGCATTGATGAAACATAATGCCACACCGACCAGCGCTGGAACGAAGAGTAGAAAAAATATTCCGCGCCAATGCATCCAGTCGATGATCAGCCCACCGATGGGCGGTCCGAGAAAAAAGCCCAACTGATGCGACATCGCCATGAGCCCCTGGGCTTTGCCCTCGGACCCCGTCGGCATCGCTTTGAAGGCGAGCGTACGGCCGGAGGATTGGATCATCGCGCCGCCGACGCCCTGCAGGAAGCGAAACAAGATTAGCTGCACGACATTCTGTGAGAAACCGCAGAGCAGCGAGCCGATTGCCATCATCGCCATGCCGATGCCGTAAGTCTTGTGATGACCGTGCAGATCGCCCAATCGCCCACAGATCACGCCAAGACCGATTCCGGCCATCTGATAAACGATCAGCGCCCAGGAAATGCCCAACATGTCGGTGTGCAGCGCCGTTGCCAACGTCGGCACCGAAATGACGAATACCCGTGTAGCGATGCCCGCGATGGTCACGCCTAAAACGGAATTGATCAGAACCAGACGGCGAATGTTCCCGCCGCTATCGGTGGATTGCGGTGATGTCACGGGTCAAAAGGCGCACAGGCAATGCAGGGTTTAGACAACCGTTAAACCACACTGCCGCAAGGTTTTCTATCCAAAGATTATAGTGCGAATACTAGAGTGAACTCGCGGACGACGATTGCAGGCACAAAGCGGTTGTCATTATTCATTCTCGATTAATTTTCATTGCGGCTTGAACGTGTCGCGAAACAGCGTGACGTACCTGTCGAAATCATCGATCGCGTGGGGCTCGAACGGCAAGAGCTTATACGGTTTCAAATACGGCGCGGTGACATCCGGCCTTGTCGGTATTCGGCGGCTGGCGCGGATCGTCTCCATGCCGCCGCGCGACAGGAGAAAATCATAAAACAGCGCCGAGGTATAAACGTTGTTCCCCGTGCTGGTAACCGCCGCGCCGACTTTGGAAATCGGGATCACGCCGTCGAGCACCGACCACTCCACCGGCGCGCCGGTCGCCTTGGCGCGCTCGACGGTATGCACTTGCAGCTCGGCGGCGATGGGAAACTCCCCCGCGGCCATCAACTGTCCAATCAGAGAATGGCCTTTACGCCACTGCATCTGCTGCGCCGCCAGCTGTTTCATGTAGCCGGCCGCCGCTTCTTTGCCGTCGCGCTTTTCTAGATAATTTAGCGAGATGACGTACCAATTGTAGGGTTCGTTATCCATCGCGATGTTGCCCTTCCACTTGGGGTTGAGCAGATCTTTGTAGCTCCGCGGCGCCTGATCTTTCGTCACCTGCTTGGCGTTGTAGCCGGGTACCCACGCCGACGTGTAGAGACCGGTCCAAAAACCGCGCGGATCTTTGGTTTCGGCGGGATAGACCGAACTCTCGACCGCTTCATAGCGCAGCAGCAGTTTGCGTTTGATCATCAAAGACAATTCCAGCTCCGGCAAAGTAACGATGTCGGCCTTGAAAGCATTGGCGCGGGATTCGGCGAGAATCCGCTCGAGTAATTTTTCACTGGACGAGCGGAAATGATTTATTTTGATGGTCGGATATTGCTCGTTGAATTTTTTGCTCAGCGCCAGTGCATCTTCCGCCGTCGTGCTCGAGTACCACACCAACCCGCTCTCCTTCTTCGCCCCCTCGGCCAGGCGCGCCTGCCGTTCAGCGGCGGGAAGTTTCCCCAGCGCAGCGAGAGCCGACTCGCGGGTTTGTGCCGTCACATCGGCACTCGAAAACAGCAACACTACGATTCCCAACGACAACAGCCAACGATTCATTTTGACTCCAATCATATCTTCGTCTTACTCACACCGTGACAGGGTTCGAGTGAGAGCATTTGATAAAGTTCAAGATTTCTAACGGCTTTTAGAATTTGAGTCAATCAACAACGCCGCAACAATCTTGATTTCCCAGGCGTCGTCCAATATCGTGACCGCACATTACGGAGGATCTCTTTCCATGCTCATCGAATACAAAGGCAAGCGGCCCCAAGTTGCTCCCACGGCGTTCGTCGCTCCCACCGCGGTGTTGATCGGCGATGTCACGGTGGGCGACGATTCCAGCATCTGGTGGGGCGCGGTGCTGCGCGCCGACCTCGGCGGCTTCCCAATCGTTATCGGCGCCCGTACCAGTATCCAAGACAACTGCGTGATTCACTCGGGCGAGATGGCCACTGTGGTCGGCGACGACTGCACCGTCGGCCATGGCGCGATCATGGAAGGCTGCGACATCAAGCGCGGCGCGATCATCGGCATGAACTGCACGATCCTGGAAAACACCGAGATCGGCGAAGGCTCGCTGATCGCCGCCGGCGCAGTCGTCGTCCCACACACCAAGATTCCGCCCCATGTACTCGCCGCCGGCACGCCGGCTAAGGTGAAAAAAGAAATCGAAGGCGAAGCGCGCAAATGGATCGAGATGGGCGCGACGACCTATGTCGGGCTGTGCAAAAGCTACCGCGGCGGCGATTACAAGGTGATCGAGTGAAATCGCCACGCCGTAATCGTGTTCATGATCGTGTTAAAATGCCGAGGGTAGAATTTTTGTAATCGGGAGTTAATCACATGCGGATTATTTTGATCGGACAAGCGGCGTTTGCCGAAAAGAGTTTGGAAAAGCTCGTCGGCAACGGCCATGACATCGCCGCCGTCTATTGTCCCCCCGATCCACCCAGCGGCAAGTTCGATCCGGTGAAGCAGAAAGCGCTCGCTCTAAACGTCCCGGTGCGCCAGCATAAGAGCTTGAAAGCGCCGGAGGTGCGCGAGGAGTTTGTCGCCTTGAATGCCGATCTCGCCGTCTTGGCGTTCGTCACTCAAATCGTCCCACCCCAAGTCTTCAGCGTGCCGCGGCTCGGCAGCATCTGTTTTCATCCGTCTATCCTGCCGAAATACCGCGGCGCCAGCGCCATCAACTGGGCGCTGATCAAAGGCGAGACTGTCACCGGCTTGACTATTTTTTGGGTCGATCAAGGCATCGACACCGGTCCGATCCTCTTGCAGAAAACCGTCAGCGTCGAACCGGACGACACGACCGGGTCGCTCTACTTCAACAAGATATTTCCCCTTGGCGTCGACGCCATCGGCGAAGCCGTGGAATTGATCAAAGCCGGCAACCCGCCGCGCATTATCCAAGATGAGTCCAAGGCCAATTACGATCCAATCTGCAAAGACGAGCACGCCAAGATCGACTGGTCCAAACCGGCCCAGGAAGTTTACAATTTGATCCGCGGCTGCGACCCCCAACCGGGCGCGCATACGACTTACAACGGCAAGATGGTGCGCATCTTCGACGCACGGTTACAGTTGGCGAATAACTCCGCGCGAGCGGGGCAAGTAACCGGTGTCGACGCAGAAGAAATGACTGTCGCTCTGAACGGCGGCACGCTGACCGTAAAAAAAGCCCGCGGCGATGGCACTAAAGTAAGCGGCGCGGAATTCGCAAAGCAGGTAGGATTAACTGTTGGCGACAATCTCGGGTGAGCTACTTGTGACATCGGCGGGCGACCAGTAAAGATGTTGAGAATTTTCCAGGTTGTCAGCCCCGAATGTTTGCGGGGACTATCCGGAAATTGCCTAGGTGCGCTGCAAGCGTACTGGAATGACGGAATTCCGAAAAAAGAAGATGGGATTAGCACAGCAAAATTACGAGAATACACTTACTGAGATGAGTCCCCTTAAAGTACATTCTCCATGAAACTGTCAGTTCTTGATCAATCGACAGCGGCCAAAGGCAAATCGCAAGATACTGCAATCCGCGAGACGCTCGAACTCGCGCGCCGTTGCGACGCGCTCGGTTATCATCGCTACTGGGTTTCGGAACATCACAACTCCGGCAATATTGTCGGCACTGCGCCGGAGATTCTCATGGCGGCGATCGCCGCCACCACTCCGCGTATCCGCATCGGCAGCGCTGGTGTCATGCTGCCGCACTACTCGGCGCTGAAGGTCGCCGAGCAATTTCGCGTTTTGGAAGCCATCGCGCCAGGCCGCATCGATTTGGGAATTGGCCGCGCCCCCGGCTCTGATCAGTTGACGTCCTACGCGCTCAACCCCAACCCGCAAAACGTTCACGATCAGTTTCCCCGGCAAGTACAGGAGCTGCAACATTGGGTGGCGGGGAAGCTTCTGCCCGAAGGTCATCCGTTTCAGAAAATCACTGCTCAGCCGACCGGTCCGACGACTCCTGAGATGTGGATACTCGGAAGCTCAGACTACGGCGCGCAACTCGCGGCCTATTTTGGACTTCCCTACGCCTTCGCATACTTTTTCAGCGATGGCTTTGGTGTCGAGCAGGCACTGGAACTTTACCGCAACAACTACCGGCCGAGCGAAAACAATCCCAAGCCGATATGCACGATTTGCGTGTGGGCACTGGCAGCCGATACCGAAGACGAAGCGCTGTTTCAATTCAAATCGCGCGAACGCGCCATGATCGATCGCAAACTGGGCATCCGCCAGCCGCTGCTGCCACCGGCGGAAGCAACTCGCTCGTACTCGTCCGCTGAATTGGCGATGGCGGAAAAGTTACATCGCAAGGCGATCGTCGGATCGTCAGAACAGGTCACGACGCGATTGAAAGAGCTCGCCAAACGTCTCGACCTCGACGAGTTAGTCGTGGTCACGTGGACCTACGATCCGGCGCCGCGCCAGCGCTCCTACGAACTGCTGGCAGAAGCGTTTGGAATGAAAAACACCGAAAAGCGATCAGCGTAATCTCTATATTCTCTACGGCGGGGGAGAGCTTTCACTTACTTCGATCCTCGAAAGCTAGATTGACCTTGCCGATGGAGGCGTCCACGCACTGAACGATATTACCGATATGGAAATGCGACTCAGCAAGCGAAACCATGACGGCCTTGCGGCTTTGCGCACGTCTTCCGAGTCGTGGGCGCGCCCGCCAACGAATTAGATGCGGCGTAAGCAAGGCCTTGGGAAGTGTGAAGATGTATTTTAGCTGAAAGCTTTGTCGCTTCTCGCCAAGAAAAAGGCGGGTTTAAAACTCGCCGTTCGATGATAAATGTTATGCGACCTTTGCGTTCTATGCGGCTAATTTCCTCCTCATCAAACCGCGCCTTCTTTGCGCGCCGCGGCAATCTCCTCATCGCTCCAACCGACAATCGATTTTAGAATTTCATCAGTATGTTCGCCCAGACGCGGCGAGGGCTTCACTTCCGTCGGCGAGTCCGACAGTTTGATGGGATTGCCGACGGTTAAAAACTTGCCCCGTTCGGGGTGTTCGACTTCGACCACAGTGCCGGTTTCGCGCAGCGCCTGTTCCGCGGCAATCTCGCGCATGTCGAGGATCGGACCACAGGGAATGTCGAATTTGTTGAGCTGGCGCATTACCTCGAGTTTGTCCATGGTCATCGCCCATTGTTCGATGATGGCAAAACATTTGTCCAACTTGGGCAAGCGCTTTTCCGGTGTCGCCCATTCTGGATCGCTGATCAGGTCGGGCCGGCCACAGAGTTTCATCAACGGCTCCCAGCCCGGCGGCTGAATGATGACGTAAATATAATCGTTGGGGCCGCCGCCTTTGGTGCGCACGGCCCAGCCCGGCTGGCCGCCGCCTGACGCGTTTCCTGCCCGGGGCACGGCATCGCCGAAGACGCCGTTGGGGTACTGCGGGTATTCCATCAGCGGCCCAGCGGCCAGGCGTTGCTGATCACGCAATTTGACGCGGCACAGATTAAGCACAGTGTCCTGCATGGCACAGGTAACGCGCTGGCCTTGACCGCTCTTTTCGCGTTGAAATAGCGCCGCCAAAATTCCCGCGACCAGGTGAATGCCGGTGCCCGAATCGCCGATCTGCGCGCCGGTCACGAGCGGCGGGCCATCGTCGAACCCAGTGGTGCTCGCCGCGCCGCCGGTGCACTGGGCGATATTCTCGTAAACTTTACAGTCTTCATACGGGCCGGGACCGAACCCCTTGACCGACGCATAGATCAAGCGCGGGTTGAGTTGCTGGATCACTTCCCAGGTAAATCCTTGGCGATCGAGCGCGCCGGGCGCGAAGTTTTCGACCATGACATCGCAGGACTTGATCAACTTGCGAAAGACTTCCTTGCCCTTCTCGTGCTTGGTGTTGATGGTGATGCTGCGCTTGTTGCAGTTGAGCATGGTGAAATACAAGCTGTCGACATTGGGCTTGTCGCGCAACTGGCCGCGCGTAATGTCCCCGCGCCCCGGCAGTTCCACTTTGATTACGTCGGCACCAAACCAAGCGAGTATTTGCGTGCAAGTCGGCCCGGACTGCACATGGGTCATATCTAAAATGCGTACTCCATCCAGTGCCTTGCCCATCGGTCAATCTCCTAGCTGAAAACCGTCTAACGCAAAACGGGTATACTGATGATTGTTGAAACTCGATCCTCGACGGAGACGAATGAAGTGTGGTTTCTTTCGATATCCTCATCGTCATCTTCTTCCGTTGAGACTGTGCAATCTAGAATCGCGCATATTGTCATCTCGAGCGTCGGCGAGAGATCTTGCATTTCAGCCACGTACAACCGCAAGATTTCCCGCCTCCGGCTCGAAATGACAATGCGACACATTTTCCAAGAAAAGAAGGAAGCGACCGGTCGTCTTGTTCTTTGTGCTCTCCTTCGGGAAGATCTTGGCGACGAATTGGACTCCCTCATACCGGCGAAAGCCGGTATCCATCCCCTCCTCGCCCCAATGCCCGACTGCGCCGGCATGACGAGCAAGGCACAACCATGTGGAGCAGAATTCTTTGCGATTTCATTCCCTGTTGACGAGTGAGGGATCATCACTTAGTGGCTCTCTCGTGCGAAAAAAACTCTATTTGTACATCGTCTGCGCCTTGGTGCCGGGCGCGTATTCATTGATGTCGACCCAGATGTTGACGATGGCGCATTGGCCGCCGGCGACGCGTTCGCGCGCCTTCTCCAGCGCCGGGCGAATCTGACTCGGCTCGCGCACCGCGATACCCCAGCCGCCGAAACATTCGGCGAACTTTTCGAAATCGACATCGCCCAATTTGTTGCCGATGCAGCCGCGTTCCAGACCGTATTTGCCGATTTGCCCGCAGCGAATTTGGTTCATCGCCGAGTTGTTACCGATCACCGCCATGTAGGGCAGCTTGAAGCGCTGCGCGGTTTCCATGTCCCACGCGGTCATGCCGAAAGAACCATCACCGTAGTAGCACAGCACTTCTTTCTCGGGATGAACAAACTTGGTCGCCATCGAGAAAGAGGTTCCGACACCCAACGTGCCGAGCGGGCCGGGGTCCATCCAGTTGCCGGCTTTGCGCGGTTCCACCGCTGTCGCTGTGATCGTCACCACGTCGCCGCCATCGCCGATATAAACCGTATTGTCGGTCAAAAATTCATTGATTTCGTAAGCGACGCGATACGGATTGATGGGCGTCGATTCGGATTTGAACGAGGGTAGCAGCTTTTCGTACGCCTTGACCTCTCCGGCGCGCAACTCCTTCATCCATTCGGCACGCTTGGCGTTGCCTTTCGATGCGCGGCCGGTTGACGCCTGCTCTACTGCTTGGAGAATTGCGCCGCAGTCGCCGACCAGCCCCAGCGAAATATCGCGATTTTTGCCGACATTGCGGTAATCGAGATCGATCTGAACGACGGTGGCATCCGCACGCAGCCGCCGGCCATAGCCCAGGCGAAAATCGAACGGGCAACCGACGATGAGAATCACATCCGCTTTGTCGAAAGCCGCGCGACGCGTGCGGTTAAACCCATGTGGATCGCCCGGCGCGAAAATGCCCCGGCTCGCTCCGTTCATAAAACCCGGGATGTTGAGCGCGCGGCACAGCGCCACCGCGGCATCGTGGCCGCGCGACGTCCACACCTGCGTGCCGAACAACGCGCACGGCCGTTCGGAATTAACTAGAATATCGGCGAGCTTTTCAATGTCAGCGGGGTCGCCAATCGATTTAGTCGATGCCCGATAGGCGCCGGGCTGCGGAATGCGCGCGCGTTCGAGCGGCACCTTGGCGTCGAGAACGTCGCGAGGAATTTCCAAATAACTCGGTCCCGGCGCGCCATTGACCGCTTCGCGAAATGCCATCGAAACCATGTCGGCCACCCGCTCCGTGTGCGGCACACTGGCGGCAAACTTGGTGATCGGCGACATGATATCGACGTGCGGCAAATCTTGCAGCGAGCCCATCTTGTGCTGCGAGAGCGCACCCTGCCCGCCGATCATCACCAGCGGACTCTCGGCGCGAAACGCGTTGGCGATGCCGGTCATGGCATTGGTTGTTCCCGGTCCTGCAGTCGTCACGACGCAGCCGATCTTGCCGCTTTGGCGCGAGTAGCCGT
>Ga0307416_100002077_pt1 | contig 11295 bp, 11 predicted proteins | sample DK1Cmetagenome_2_FD_203821 | JGI IMG/M metagenome (GOLD analysis project Ga0307416, IMG submission 203821) | Maize rhizosphere microbial communities from greenhouse at UC Davis, California, United States - DK15-C-3 | ecosystem: Host-associated > Plants > Roots > Rhizosphere > Soil | place...
AGATCGATCGCCATGTCGTGCGACATCCATTTGAACCAGCGCGTCCAGAACATTCTTCCCCGTCTCTCGCCCTTTGCGCGGCTACGACAGTGGGACCACCCCACCCGTTTACCGGCAATTAATTACACCCCATTGAATGCGAACTGAATTTTTCCCCGAAATCAGCGCTTCGCTGGCCCGCCGGTAATCGGCTAGGAATGCTTAACATGTCAATAAGAAGGCTGCCTTCGGAGCTCGTGAATCGCATCGCCGCTGGCGAGGTCGTAGAGCGCCCCGCAAGCGCTCTCAAGGAGCTTGTTGAGAACGCGCTGGATGCCGGGTCCGCAACGATCCGAATCAGGCTGGTCGCGGGCGGGCTCGAACTCATTGAAGTCGCCGACGACGGTTCAGGGATGACGCCCGACGAAATGCGGCTTGCTCTGGAGCGGCACGCGACCTCGAAGCTGCCAGACGACGGCCTAGAGCGGATCCTCAGCTTCGGTTTCCGCGGCGAAGCGCTACCCTCCATCGCCAGCGTCTCGCACCTGACGCTCGACAGCAGGGTACGTGGCTCGGACGGCTGGCGAGTTGAGATCGACCATGGCGCGTCTGTCGGGGAGGGGCCGGCCGCGTTGCCCCCCGGAACCTGCATTCGCGTCGAGCGGCTGTTCGAGAAGGTGCCCGCGCGACGGAAGTTCCTGCGAAGCCCGCGGGGCGAGTATGCGGCGTGTCTCGACGCCGTGAAGCGACTGGCGATGGCCCGCAGCGACGCCGCCTTTATCCTGGAGCATGACGGCCGCCGAATCCTCGCGCTCCAGCCCGCGACGCCTCCGCAGCGTGTCGCGGAACTGCTGAGCGCGGAACTCGACCGCAACGGCATCGCCATCGACTGCGAGCGAAACGGAATGGGACTGACCGGCGTCGTCAGCCTGCCGACCTTCAACCGGGGCATGGCCGACCAGCAGTTCCTGTTCGTCAACGCCAGGCCGGTGAAGGATCGATTGCTCGTTGGTGCGCTCCGGGGCGCCTACCGCGACCTCATTGCGCGGGATCGCCACCCGATCGCGGCCCTGTTTCTTTCGGTCCCGCTTGAGGAAGTCGATGTGAACGTCCATCCGGCGAAGACCGAAGTGCGCTTCCGCGACCCGGCGGCGGTGCGCGGCCTGATCGTCGGCGGCCTTCGTGCCGCCCTCGACGAAGCGAGTCAGAAGAGCGCAACCCGAGAGCAAGCCGCCGCTTCGGTGCTGTGGACGACGAGCACGACCTACGACCAGCAGCTCAATCGCCTGCCTACGCCGGTCAGCCAGGTCCCGCAGTGGGCACCTGCAGGCTCCACTGCTGTCCTGGAAGAAACGAAGGCGCTCTTCGACCACGCGCCGGCCGCACGCGTGGAGTCCGCAGTCGCCGAGGTTCCCAAATATCCGCTTGGGGTCGCTCGGGGGCAGGTCGCCGCAACTTACATCGTCGCCGAGGCGGAGGACGGTCTGGTCATCGTCGACCAGCATGCAGCGCACGAACGGCTGGTGCTGGAGCGCATGCGGGCTGCCCGCGAAGGCGGAACGATCGCGCGCCAGCCCTTGCTGATGCCCGAGGTGGTCGATCTGGAAGAAACTGACTGCGACCGAATCGAGGCGGCCACGGATGAGCTTGCTCGCCTTGGCCTGGAGGTCGAGCGCTTCGGACCCAGTTCCATTCTCGTCCGCGCCACTCCCGCCGCTCTGGGCAAGACCGATGTCCACGGGCTTCTCGGCGATCTGGCAGCCGAACTCGCGGAGCTCGGTGCGGCCTTTTCCCTCCAGGAAAAGCTCGACCATGTCTCCGCGACCATCGCCTGCCACGGATCTGTGCGGGCAGGGCGGGTCCTTTCGGTAGCCGAGATGAATGCGCTCCTGCGCGAGATGGAAGTGACGCCCAGGTCCGGTCAGTGCAACCATGGGCGTCCGACTTGGGTAAAGCTCGGCCACGCCGACATGGAGAAGTTGTTCGGAAGGCGCTGAGAATCGCCCTTTCCGGGCGACATCCGAGTTTCGCCATGCTACGATTCAACGACTGGAGGGAGGACCGACTATGGACCAGTCCAGCAACGTGACCGGCGATCGTGCCTACTTCGCGCAGCGCGCTGCCGAAGAGCTTGAGCTCGCCCTGTGCGCCAGCGATCATGAGGCTGCAGATGCCCATCGTCGGCTGCAGCGCGTCTACACGGAGCGCGCGTCCGTCGGGGGACGGATCACTGAGCTGCCCGAAGAAGTCGGCTAACTCAGTTTCTTAAGCTCGCTGAAGACCTGCTCGATGGCCTTGCTGCGAGCGTCCGCACGCGCCTTTTCCAAAAGCGGGTAGCCCGCGTTCGCCTCCTGTTGCAGCGCTTTCGCGAACCGGCCGCTGCGCACCTCGTCCAGAACCTCGCGCATCTTGCGCCGCACCTCGCCGTCGACGATCCTTGGCCCGCCAAGCACGGCGCCAAGTTCTGCCGTGTTGGAAATGGCTTCCCGCATTCCCGCGATGCCCCGCTGCTCGATCAGCTCGGCAATCAGCTTCAACTCGCCGACGCACTCCAGGAACGCCACTTCCGGCGAAACGCCCGCCTCCACCAGCGTGTCAAAGCCGGCAATGAGGATTTCGGGAACTGCGCCCCAGACAACTGCCCCCTCGTTGAAGAGGTCGGCCTCGCATTCCTCGGCGAAGCTCGAAGCGATCAGGCCAGCCCGGGCGCAGCCGACCGCCTTGCCATAGGCCAGCACGATCCCGCGTGCATCGCCGGTCGCGTCTTGCGCTACGGCCCACAACGCAACCATGCCCTTGCCTTGTTGGTACAGCGACCGAAGCGCAGTCCCGGGTCCCTTGGGCGCAATCAGAATTACGTCGAGGTCGTGACGCGGACGAACAGTCTCGAAATGGATCGCCAGCCCATGGCTGAAGCCGATCGCACCACCGTAGCGAATGCGGGCCTCGACCTCCTTGTAGATGCCGCCGAGCGCCTCGTCGGGGGCGAGGAACATGACCAGGTCAGCAGAGCCGGCGGCTTCCTCGACCAGCGCAACTTCCAGGCCGGCTTCCTCGGCCGTCCTCGCGCTGCCGGATGCTCCACGAAGCCCGACGACCACGTCGACGCCGCTGTCCTTGAGGTTCAGCGCCTGCGCACGGCCCTGGTTGCCGTAGCCGAGAATGGCTACGCGCTTCCCCGCGAGCGGGGCCATGTCGATGTCGCCGTCGCGCAGCAGCTCCATGGCCGTTCGCTTAGGGCTTCGCTCCGAGCAGCGCCAGCGCCTCCGCGGCGTGGCCCTGCTCCAGCGGTTCGCGATACCGTGGCCAGCTTTCCGGCGGTTGGTGCGCGAACCAGGTGTACTGCCGTTTCGCGTAGCGACGCGTTGCCTGCTGCCCGGCCGCCACTGCCTGCTCCCGAGTGACGTCACCGCGCAGCCAGGCCGCAATCTCCCGGACGCCGATCGCCCGCATCACTGGGAGCGCCGGATCGAGCTCTCGATCGAGCAGCGCCCGAACCTCATCCGCGGCGTCCAGTTCGATCATGTCGCGGAATCGCTCATCGCATCGCCGATAGAGCCAATCGCGTGGTGGGAGGAGGATAAGCGGTTTCAGATCGATCGCTTGGGCAATATCGCCCTCGCGCTTCTTTTGCCACTCGACGAGTGTCTTGCCGGTCGACAGCACGACCTCAAGCGCCCGGGCAATGCGTGTGGTGTCCCTCGGTTTGAGACGCGCAGCTGCCTCCGCGTCCAGCTCTTCGAGCTTCACCCGATTCTCTTCGACTGACGATTCACGCACCTCTCGGCGTACGGCGGGATCGATGGCCGGCACCGGAGCGATCCCGTCGAGCAAGGTGCGCAGGTAAAGGCCTGTGCCCCCGACCAGGATCGGCAGTCGGCCAGACGCTTGGAGGTCGTAGATCTCTTTCCGAGCCATCGCGGCCCAGTCGGCCGCCGAACATGGCTGTTCCCCGTCCAGCACGCCGTAAAGGCGATGCTCGGCTCGTGAGCGCTCGTCCGGCCCGGGCGCCGCGCTCAAAATCGGTAGGTCGCGGTAGATTTGCCCACTGTCGGCGTTGACGATCACCCCACCAGTTTGCTCTGCAAGGCGCAGGGCCAGTGCCGACTTGCCGCTCGCAGTCGGCCCGGCAATGAGTGCGACGGGAGGTTTTTCGACCCTTATGGCCATTGCGACGCTGATAGCAGCCGGACGGCTTGATGACAGGCTGATCGACCGCGCTCTCGGCGCGCTCCGGGAAATCGATCCAAAGGCGGCATTCTCGGGATGGATCGACGAAGGCGATGCCGTCGACCTGCGCGTCGTTGGCGACACCCAGGCTATCCGTTGGGCGCTCGACGCGCTCGATGGCGTGGACGTCTTCGTTCAGCCGGAGGAGAACCGCTTCAAGCGTCTGCTCGTCGCCGACATGGACTCGACCATCGTCGGCCAGGAATGCCTTGACGAGCTTGCCGACTTCGCCGGCCTCAAGCGCGAGATTGCCGAGATCACCGAGCGCGCGATGCAGGGGAAGCTCGACTTCAAGGCGGCGCTTCGTGAGCGCGTGGCGCTCCTTTCAGGCCTTGATGAGGAGGCGATCGGCCGCTGTCTCGCGGAACGGGTCGTTCCGAACCCCGGCGCTGCGACCTTGGTCCGGACCATGCGGGTCGGAGGCGCGCGGGCGATCCTCGTGACCGGCGGCTTCATCTCCTTCGCCGACCCGATCGCGAAGATGCTTGGCTTCAGTGCCGTTCGTGCGAACCGGCTGCTGTTCGATGGGCGGCAGCTCAGCGGCTCGGTCGAGGACCCGATCGTGGACGCGCAGGCAAAGCTCGATGCGCTGATCGAGGCTCGTGAAGAGCTTGGTCTCTCCCGGGAGGATGTCCTCGCGATCGGCGACGGCGCCAACGACAGGCTGATGGTTCAGGAAGCCGGCCTCGGTGTCGGCTATCGCGCCAAGCCCGCGCTCGCGGAAGTCGCGGATGCGCGCCTCGATCATCACGGGCTCGACGCCTTGCTTTGGGCGCAGGGCATCCGCCGCCGAGATTGGGTGTTCTAGCGAGCTATCTCGTCGCGACGGGGAAGCAGCCCTGGCCCCTTGCGGACAAGCTGCTGCACGCCGCCACCGCCGCAGCCTTGCTTGGGAAGGGGCCGACCTGGAGGCGGATCACCGACCCTGCCGCGACGAGGAATTGCTGGCGGCCCGCGATGGGTGCGCTTCCCGACAGCCTCTTGAACAAGGCCTCGGCCGACGATCGCTGTGAGAAAGCGCCGAGTTGGATACGCCAGGCACCGGTTGCCGCAGCTGCGATCTTCTGCGCCGGTGCGGGTGAGGCCGGCTTCTGAGCTTTCGGCCGCGCCGTCGCGGTGGGCTTGGCCTGGTCCTGCTGCTGGGTTTTCGCCTTCTGCATCGCCATGGCAATGCCCTTCTTGCGCTGCTCGAGCGGCATGATGTCGTCCATCTGCTGCAGCGTGTTGCGGGCCGGCTCCAGTCCCTGCGCGGCCGATCGGCTGACGTAGGCGTAGCCGAGCACGGGGTCCTGCGGGACGCCGTCGCCGTTGTAGAGCGCCGTGCCGTAGACGAGCATCGCCCGCGCATCGCCTTTTTCGGCCGCGCCTTTCAGCCATTTGAGGCCCTCGGCCTGGTTCCCGTTCTGGAAGAGCAGCAAACCGAGCGTCGTTTGGGCGTCGACATGGCCTTTTTCCGCCGCTCGCACGAGCCATGTCTGGGCGGCGGCGAGATCGACCAGCACGCCACGACCGAGCCGATAGGCCTGACCCATGTTGAATGAGGCGTCGGGATCGCCTGCTTCCGCGAGTGGGCGCCAGATCGCGACTGCACCGACATAATCGCCGCGCTGCCAAGCATCGATTCCGGCTTTGACGCTTTGCGCGGATGCGGGCGCCGCGAGCAATAGCGACGTGCAGAGCAGAAATTTGCTCCAGAACCTTGGCTGCATGCTTCGACTCCGTTGCGTGCGACCGTACTCGGGGCTGGAATACAGCAACAGTGCCTTAAACGCGTTAACCAGATTTTAGCGCCTTGAGTGTCACTCCCAACGCTCAATTGACGGCTTCGGCGAGGGGAAAAGCATGCGCGTTCTGGCTATGGCATCGCAGAAGGGCGGGTCGGGTAAGACGACCTTGTCCGGACATCTTGCGGTGCAGGCCCAGCTGGCGGGGGCCGGCCCGGTCTGCCTGATCGACATCGACCCGCAAGGCAGCCTTGCCGATTGGTGGAACGAGCGCGAGGCAGAAATGCCCGCTTTCGCGCAGACGACTGTCGCGCGGCTTGCTTCCGACCTCGAAGTTCTCCGCCAGCAGGGTTTCCGCCTCGCGGTCATCGACACTCCGCCGGCCATCACCATGGCCATTCAGAGCGTCATTGCCGTTGCCGAGTTGATCGTCATCCCGACCCGTCCGAGCCCGCACGATCTCCGTGCCGTCGGCGCGACGGTCGATCTCTGCGATCGTGCCGGCAAGCCCCTGATCTTCGTCGTCAACGCGGCGACGCCGAAAGCCAAGATCACCTACGAAGCCGCCGTCGCTCTCTCGCAGCACGGCACCGTTGCTCCCGTCACCATCCACCACCGCACCGACTTTGCTGCCTCGATGATTGACGGCCGCACGGTGATGGAAGTCGACCCGAAGGGCCGCTCGGCCTCGGAAGTGGTCGAGCTCTGGGAGTATATTTCGGATCGTCTCGAAAAGAATTTCCGGCGCACCGTGTTCGCGGCCCCCGGAGCCTCGAACGCCGCTCCTGCATCGCCTCGTCCCGTCGGCGGCTTCGGCCGTCGGGTGGTCGGCCAGTAAGGGGGCAGCGTAAGTGATGTCCGAACCTAAGCCATTCGCTTCCCTCTCTTCCGGCCTCCTCGCCCGCAAGGGTGCAGCCCGCCCGGCCATGCGCCCTCAGGGGTTTGGCCAGATCGGCGGAAACCTCGAAGACCTCGGCTGGAACGACATGGGATTCGAGGCGCCGAAGCCCGTCGAGGCTCCTCGCGATGCAGACCATGACGCGTTCGGCGAAGAGATCGCCGAGCATCCGTCGCTCCACGGCCACGCCGGCCTGACGCCAGTCAATTCGCCGGTGCACACGCAACAGGCCGAGATCGTCGACCGTTTCAACGGCGATGAGGATGAGGTTGCCGAGGAAGCTGACGCAACCGCAGAAATCGTAAGTGAGAATAGCGAGCTGCCGCCGCAGCAGGTCGAAGCCAAAGCGCCGATGTACGTGGTGCCTTCAGCTCCGGCTCCGGCGGCTCGTCGTGCCTCGAAGCCGCGTTCGGCTCCGGGCACCAAGGGGAAGGCTGCGTTCACTCTCCGGCTCGATCCGGAACGTCATCTGAAGCTTCGCCTGGCGTGCGCCCTCACCGGTCGCTCGGCCCAGCTTCTGGTCACTGACGCTCTCGATCAGTTCCTCGATGGAATGCCCGAGCTGGAGGCGATGGCCGAAAAGGCCAAACGCAAAGGGTAAGCACTGGCCAAAGGGGCCAAATGCAAGGGGTAAGGCAAATGAAACCGCTTCGGTTCGGATCCGCAGTCTCCGCCATCGCTCTCGCCAGCATGGTGGCCGGATGCGCGGCGCCAATGTCGCGCAGCGCCTCGGTCTCGAAGGGAACGGCGACCCTCGCATACGCACTTCGTGCGCAAATGGCCCTCGGTGCCGGCGACTATGCCACAGCTGTGGATCTCGCGGAGCGCGCGGCTGAGCAGAACCCTCAAGACATCAATGTCCGCGTCCTTCTCGGCAATGCCTATTTCGGTGCCGGTCGTTTCGCATCGGCCGAGGCGGCGTACGGGGACGCTCTATCGCTGTCGCCCGCCCAGCCGCAGGTCATCCTGAAGCGCTCGCTCGTCCAAATTGCCCTCGGCAAGAACGACGAAGCGATTGCGAACCTGCAGACCGCACAGGGTTATATCGACGCCGCCGACTTCGGCCTCGCTCTCGCTCTGGCGGGCCGCGCCGATGAAGCGGTGCAAGTTCTCGACGCCGCGGCTCGCGCGCAGGGCGCCGACTCCCGCGTTCGCCAGAATCTCGCTCTCTCGCATGCGCTCGTCGGCGACTGGACCGAGGCTCGCACGGTTGCGGCGCAGGATTTGACGGCGGACCTCGTCGATGCCCGCGTCAAGCAGTGGATGTCGCTCGCCAAGCCTGCGCATTCCTATGACCAGGTTGCAGCGCTCATCGGGATTACGCCGGCGGCGGCCGATCCGGGTCAGCCGGTTCGTCTCGCTCTCAACAAGAGCAACGCGACCCAGGTCGCTGTTGCCGCTGCCGCCGCTCCGCAGGCTCCGGTCCAGCTGGCCGAAGCTCCGGTCGCCGATGGCGCCAGCGCTCCGGCATTCGCGGCTCAGGTCGCTGAGCCAGTGGCTCTTGCTCCGGCTCCAGCCGTTGCCGAAGCCGCTCCGGCGCCCACGCCTGCGGTTCAGGAGCAGCACCAGGCGATTGCGACTGCCGCGGCCATGTCGCCGGAAGCTCCAGCCGCCTTCGCGATGATGGCTTCGAACTTCGCTCCGAAGCCGAAGGCGGCAAAGGTGAAGAAGGCCTCGGCTCCGATCCGTCCGGAAGGCGGCGTTACGGGCAAGTCGAAGGCTGTGGTCCAGCTTGGCGCCTACAGCTCCGAGGAGCGGGTTTCGGTCGCCTGGGCGCAGCTTTCGAAGAAGTATCCGGCGCTCCGCAACTATTCGCCGATGATCGCGCGTTTCGACGGTCCTCGCGGCACGGTATGGCGCCTGTCGGTCCGCGGGTTCGACAATCAGCAGGAAGCGATTTCCCGCTGCTCGACGCTCCGCGGCAAGGGCGGCAAGTGCTTCGTCCGCTCGACCGCCGGCGACTCGCCGGTTCAGCTCGCGTCGCGCTGATCAGGCTGTCGTAACAAGCTCCAGGCAGGCCATTCGCGTGGCCACGCCCGCTTCGACCTGAAGCAGAATCATCGAACGTTTGGGATCGTCGGCGACTCCGTCGGCGATCTCCACGTTCCGGTTTATCGGCCCTGGATGCATGACTGCTGCATCGGGTGCCGCTTTGGCGAGCCGTTCGGTGGTTAAGCCATAGCGGGCGAGATATTCGCCGGGAGCATCGCCGAGTTCCTCCTCCAGCCGCTCGCGCTGGACGCGAAGCATCATCACAACGTCGGCACCCTCGATCGCCTCGTCGATCGAGAGGGCAGGGACATCGTGAGGTATTAGCGACGCCGGCCCCGCCAGCCGGACATCCGCGCCCAAGCGGGGAAGCAGCTTCGCGTTCGAGCGCGCGACTCGGCTGTGTCGAATGTCCCCGCAGATCGCGACTTTCAGTCCATCGATCTTCCCGAAGCGGATCTGCAAGGCGAGGGCATCGAGCAGGGCCTGGGTCGGATGCTCGTTGGTGCCGTCGCCGGCATTGATTACGGCGCAGTCAGCCAGCTCGGCGAGGCGAGCAGGGGCGCCGTTCTCGCGGTGGCGAATGACGATGCAGTCCGGGCGCATCGCGTTGAGTGTTCGGGCGGTATCGTCGAAGGTCTCGCCCTTATTGATCGAGGATTGCTCGACTGGGAGAAACACGGGCGCCGCGCCGAGCCTGTGTGCCGCCGCCGCGAAGGACATCGCGGTCCGGGTCGAGTTTTCATAGAACAGGTTGAAGACGAGCCGGTCGTGAAGGCGGCGGTCGCTCCCGCGCGAGCCCGACCGATTGTATTCGAACCAGCGCAAACCTTGCTCGAGGATGCGCTCGATCTGGTCGTCGCTGAGCGAATCGATGGAAATCAGGTTCACGAGCGCAAGCGCCTAATGCTGCTCTGGCAGATTCGCCAGCGCGTCTATTGCGCCCTGCAGGATGTGCGCGGCGGCGAGGGCATCGACCTTCTCGGCACGCTTCGACCGGCTGACGTCCGCGTCGATCATGGCGCGCTCGACGGCCTGTGTGGACCAGCGTTCGTCCCATAGAAGTAGGGGCAGGCCCAAGGGGACGAGGTTACGCGCGAAAGCACGTACCGACTGCGTCCGTGGGGAATCCGTCCCGTCCATGTTGAGCGGTAGGCCGACGACGAGGCCTTTTATCCCCTGTTTATCAATGAACTCAGATAGAACTCTTAGGTCGCTCGTGAACTTCGTCCGGCGGATCGTCTCCGCCGGCCCGGCGAAACTCCACCCAGCATCGCATGCCGCGAGGCCAATCGTCTTCGTACCGACGTCGAGCCCGGCCAGCCTGCCTTGCGGTAGCGCGGCGGCGAACTCGCTCGCGCTGGTGGTGATCAGCGCCCCCACGCCGCGAGCCTCCGTTCCGCATCTTGCCGGATGGCAGCCCAGAACAGAGCGTAGTCGTACACATGATAGTTGTTGCCCGGCAGTACGAACGGACCAAGCGCCGGGATTTCACCGTCGAGCAAAAGAAGACCGTTATCGCAGTGCGCGCCCACCTTGCCGACTTCCAGCACCCCGTCGCTCATGTCGGCCGAAGGAACCAGTGTGCCCGCATTGGCCTGAGGAGGTGCGGCGCCATCCTTCGTGCCGGTCAGCGGGTTGACGCAGAGCATGTCCTTGCGCTCGCGCTTTAGGCCGTTTGGCCCTTTCGTGCCTTCCCACGCGTCCATGATCAGGTCCGGATTGGCTGGTTGCCCGAAGCTTTGCCACGACAGGACACAGCTGGACTGGTTCGGGCCGGAACATACCGGAAAGCCCATCGCTGGAAGATCGGCGGTCATGCTTAGCGGCCATCCGACGACGTAGGCAGCGACCAGCCGACCCTCGAGTTGGGGGGCGCGCTCGCGGAGAAGACGTGAGAGATGCAATGCGCCCTGGCTGTGGCCGCCAAGGATAACCGGCGCATCCGGGTTGCGTTTGAGGAACTCGTCGAATGCCGCGACAACGTCCGAATAAGCGAGATCGAGCGCCTTCTGGGCGTCCTCGTTCCTGAGCAGGAACGCGCCGAACGCCGCCTGGCGATAGCGCGGCGCCCAAATCGCTCCGGCATCATTGAACGCGCTGGCTTGGCTCTGGACGAACAGCAGGTCCCGGTAATCGCTCTCGCGATGACCCGATAGCGGCGCGTTCCACCGGTCGCGCTCGAGATAGGTCGTCGGGTGGATGTAGAAGACCGCAGCGGGCTCAGCGAAGCTCCGCGGCGGCGGAGTACCTGCGGGTTTCCAGTCGGCGGGATCTTTGGGCCGGTCGAGGCCCGGCCGCGACAGCCAGCTTTCCATTTGCGCATAGTCCGGCCCGGTCTTCTGCGCCGGGGCCCGGAAATGCCCTTGTGGGGTGGCCTGCTTGATGAGCACCTGCTGACCAAATTGGAAGATCGCGAACGCTCCAGCGACGAAGAGAAGGATCAGGATGAAGACGAAGATGAGGAAGCGGCGG
>Ga0307416_100002078_pt1 | contig 11294 bp, 8 predicted proteins | sample DK1Cmetagenome_2_FD_203821 | JGI IMG/M metagenome (GOLD analysis project Ga0307416, IMG submission 203821) | Maize rhizosphere microbial communities from greenhouse at UC Davis, California, United States - DK15-C-3 | ecosystem: Host-associated > Plants > Roots > Rhizosphere > Soil | place: USA...
CGGCGACTTCTTCATCCGCCGCGACACCGACCGCACCCGCCAACGAGCCGTCGCCCAACTCCAGGCCCTCGGCTACCACGTCACCCTCCAACCCGCCGCCTAATACCCGGGGATTCACGTTTCAGGAGAGCAATGCACCACGGGTGCGTTCGCTCGCGCCAACACAGGCGGGGAGGGGTACGGCGGGTGGTGGCCGACATCGCCAAGCTCTCGGTGGGCCGGGAGGAGTATTACACCCGGGAGCTGGCCACCGACCACGAACAGTATCTGTCCGGCCACGGGGAGTCCCCAGGCCGGTGGTACGGCGCCGGCGCCACCAGCCTCGGGCTGCAGGGCGAAGCATCGGTGGCCGAGTTCCAGGCCATGTTCGAGGGCCGGGATCCGACCACTGGCGAGCTGCTGGGCCGCCCGCATGGCCGCAACGCCGTGCCCGCCTTTGATCTGGTCCTGCGGCCGACCAAGAGCGTGTCCATCCTCTACGGCCTGGGAGACCCAGTGACTGGCCGGGCGGTGCTGGCCGCCCACCATGCGGGGCTGGCCGAGGCGACCGCCTACCTGGACGGACACTTGGGGGCTCGGCGTGGCCACGGCGGACACAAGCACGTGTCCGGACAGGGAGTGCTGGCGGTCGGGTTCGACCACCGGACGTCCAGAGAAGGTGACCCACTGCTGCATACCCATCTGGTCATCGCCAACCGCGTCCAGGGACCGGACGGACGCTGGACGGCGTTGGACGGCCGGGACCTGTACCGGCATCGGCTGGCCGCGGACGCCATCTACCGGGCCACCTACCAACTGGCCCGGACACTGGGCGTGGAGTGGACGCTAGCCGATACCTATGGCAACCGGGAGCTCCAGGGGATGCCCGAGGCGCTGGTCCGGACCTTCTCCAAGCGCACCGGCCAGATCGACGCCGAGCTGGATCGGCTGGTCGCGGATGGTCGGGAGCGGACGCCGCGGCTGGTCAAGTGGACTGTCCAGGCCACCCGCAAGCCCAAGCAGCACGAAGCCCCGGACACCCTGTATGGCCGCTGGCGGGCCGAGGCGGCCGAGCGCGGACACGGCCCGGACAGCCTGGTCCGGGAGATGACCGGTCGGACAGCCAACCGCGTCCAGGACCAGACGGTGTCCGAAGCGGCGACCGGTCAGCTGTTCGATCGGCTGGCCGGCCCAGACGGGCTGACCGAGCACGCGTCCACTTTCACCCGTCCGGATGTCCTGGTCGCCCTGGGCGCCGGCCTGGCCGGCGCCGAACGGGCCGAGCTCGAGGAGCTGGCGGACCGGTTCCTGGTCGAGCGGGCGGTCAGCGTGGTCGCCGACCGAGCCTTGGAGGAGCGCCGCTGGTCCACCCCCGAGTTGCTGGCGGTCGAACAGCGGCTGGTCACCGCGGCCATCGGCCGGACCGCGGAGCAGACGGCCGTGGTCTCCCATGAGGCGGTGCGTGATGCCCTGGCCACCCACGCGACCGCAGGAGTCGATCAGCAGGCGATGATCCGCGACCTGTGCCAAGGCGGCCAAGGAGTCGCCCTCGTGGTCGGCCGGGCCGGGACGGGCAAGACCTTCGCCCTAGGGATGGCCCGGCATGCCTGGCAGCTGGACGGCTACCGGCTCCTGGCCGCGGCCCCGACCGGGATCGCGACCATGAGCTTGCAGGGCGAGGGGTTCGAGGACGTGGCCACCTGCGACCGCCTCCTGGGCGACCTCCGGCGCGGCCGCGAGCAGCTGGACGCCCGCACGGTCCTGGTGGTGGATGAGGCCGGCATGGTGGGCAGCCGCAAGCTGGGCCGTCTCTTTGAGCATGCCGAGGAGGCCCGGGCCAAGGTGGTGTTGGTGGGTGACGACCGGCAGCTGGCCGCGATCGACGCCGGCGGCGGCTTCCGCGCCCTCCGCCTCCGCCTCGGTGCCTCGGAGTTGGTCGAGAATCGCCGCCAGCAGCAGGCCTGGGAACGCGAAGCCCTCGACCTGGTCCGCTCCGGGCTGGTGGAGGAGGCGGTGGCCGCCTATCAGGCCCTTGAGCGGGTGGTGGCCGCCGACTCCAAGCCGGCCGCCACCCTGGCCCTGCTCCAGGACTGGTGGGCCGCCTGGCAGGAGGCTGAGCACGACCCCGCCCAGGACGTCATCGTGTTGGCTGCCCGCCGGGCCGAGGTGGATCGGCTCAACACCGCCTGCCAGGAGCTGCTGACCGCCAAAGGCCGCCTCGGAGCCGACCGGCTCCAGGTGGAGGACCGGCAGCTTGCGGTGGGGGACCGGGTCGTCTGTGGTCACAATGCCATCGCCGAGCTGGGGGTGGCCAATGGCAGCCGGGGCGCCATCACCGGTCTCGACGCCCAAGCTCGCACCCTGACCGTGCGTCTGGACGGCCAGGACAGCCGGGTAATCACGCTGCCCCGGTCGTATCTGGACGGCCGCCGTCAGGGAGAGCGGAACCGCCGGGTGGATCTGGCTTATGCCACCACCGGGCACCGGGCCCAAGGGCTGACCAGGGGGCGGGCCCTGGTGCGGCTCACCGGCGCAGAAGACGTCAACTGGCTGTATGTGCAGCTGTCCCGGGCCCGCCAGGAGACCCGCCTGTACGCCGTCGTCGGGCCGGAACCGCAAGGTGCTGGGGAGCTGGACCTGCCCGACCGGGAGCAGCCCGATGGCTACCTGCAGCTTGCCCAGGCGCTATCGCGCGCTGGCAGCCAAGCGCTGGCGATCGATACCCCCAGCAGCCCCGACCTGCAGCGGTTGTCCACGGCGGAGCTGCGGGCCGAGCGGGATCGGCTGCGCCGCCAGCTCGACCAAGTCCCCCGCGACCGCCGCCGGGAACTGGCCCGGGCCGCCGCCTACCGCCAGCAGGCTGAGCAGGCCCTGGGCGCCCACCAACCCTCCAGTGGCCGCCAGCCGGCGGGCATGCTTGGCTGGCTGCGGCGCGGCGGCGACCAGCCCAACCAGGTGCCGGGTGGCTTGGCGGTGGCCACCCAGCAGGCCAACCGGGCCCATGACCGCGAGCGGGAGCTTCGTCAGCACCAGCAGCGCCGCCACGGCTGGCTGGAGGCCAACGCCCATCTCGGCCCCCAATATCGGCAGGTGGTGCGGGCCCTGGCCTGGCAGCGGCGCGCCACCGGCCTGGCCGTCGAAGCCGACCGGCCCGGCCATGTCCTGGAAGCGCTCGGCCCGGTGCCCGAGTCGACCCGGGGCCGACGGGCCTGGCGCCAGGCCGCCGCCCAGATCGAGGACTACGGGCGCACCTACCACATCACCGACCCGGACGGGGCCCTCGGCCCCGAGCCCCGCGACCCGGGTCAGCAGGCTGACCGACAGCGAGTCCGCACGGCCATCGAACGGGTCCAGGCCAAGCAGCGCGCCACCGACCGCACCCGCGACCTCCAGCCGACCAGCGAACGCACCAACCAGCACCGACCGCAGCAGCGGCGTAGTCGGCCAGGCCCCGAGCGAGTCGCCGGCTAGCACCACCAGGAAGGAGCACCTGATGGCTAGCTCTCGACCGTGGCCCTTCGAGGCCGATGACCGGCCCAGCGGCTCGGTGCGGCCGCTCAGCCAGGCCGACCTCCGGGCCATCCTCGCCCACCTGGACAGCGACCCCGACGAGCTGCTCGCTGGCACCGGTGTGGATCGGCCGGTGGTGGCGGTGCGGGTGCGGGCCACGGTGGGCCGGCCGGGCGGCTCCGCCCAGGCCAGGTGGCGGCGGTTGCGGGCGGCCGAGTGGGCCCCTGGACCCGTACCCTGCCCTGGCGAGTCGCCGCCACCCTCGGGATCGGCGCGGGCGGGGGAGTCCTCGGCCGCCTGCTGGCGCCCCGACTGGGGCTGGTCCTCGGCGTGCTGGTGGCCGTGGCGGCCGGCTGGGCGCTGCGGTTCAAGCCCAGCCCGGACGCCATCGCCTGGCGGCGCGGCGCAGCGGGGGAGCGACACACCGCCCGGCTGCTCGACCCGCTGGAACGGCACGGCTGGGCCGTCCTGCATGACTTGGCCGTCCCGGGTAGCCAGGCCAACATTGACCATTTGGTGATTGGGCCCGGTGGGGGTGTTCATGATCGACTCCAAGCAGTACCGCGGCCGCCTCCATCTCGACCCGTCCGGGCGGCTGTGGCATGGCCGCTACCCCCTCGCCCCGACTCTACGAGCGGTGGAGTACGAGGCCGACCAGGCCGCCGCGGTCCTGCCCGACCCGGGCATGGCCGTGGTGCCGATCGTGGCCGTCCACGGTGCCCAGGTCCCCTGGGGCAAGGTCGTCAGCGACGGCGTGCCGGTCCTGGCAGCCCGGCGGCTGCCAAGCATGCTTCGCCAGCTTCCGGCGGTGCTGGGGCCTGAGCGGGTCGCCGATCTGGCCGACCAGGCCCGAATCCGCTTCCATGCCGCGGCTTGACCCGGCGGGCCGGGTAGCTCTTCACCTTGTTACTGGCGGCCGGCGTCCTGGGTTGGAACCTCTGGCCGCAGACGCCGCAGGTGATCGGTCCGGGAGCGTATTGCTTGGTCCGGATCCAGAACGACCGGGGCGGCTGGCAGCCGCAGGCGACCTTGAACCGCTCGCTCGTCTTGCCGGTCGGCTGCTGGCCGTCGCCATCCTGACCAGCCTGGCCCTTGTCTTGGCCTTGGCCGCCGAGGCCCCTGCGGCCAGGCCAGGCCGAGCTCGCCGGCGAGGGGGATGAACTCGCGCTTGTTGTGGTACTTGCCGCCTCGGGAGGTGTCCTTGACTCCCCGGACGGGGGCGAGGGCGTGGACGGCTTCATGGAGCATGGTCTGCAGGGTCTGGCGGGGGCCTTCGGCCAGGCACTCGCCGGCGACGAACAGCTCGGGCTTGCGCGGGGCCGCCGACAGGTCGAGGGCGGCGCCTTGGCCTTGTTCGGTGGGGCGGCCTTGGACCCAGTGGTCGGCGCCGAAGTGGCCCCATGTGGCGTCGATGTGCAGGGCGCTGGACGAGAGGCCGGTGCCGGTGACCACGACGACCTCGGGCAGCTGGGGGGTGCGGCGGCGGATGTCGGCCCAGGTTTGTTCGAGGGCGGCGATGAGGCCGGAGCCGGTCGTCTCGCTGGCCGTCACAGAAGCCTCCTCTACGCCGTTGACCTGGGACAATATCATATTCTTGACCGGTACCGGTCAAGTATCCCTCGACTCGTGACCCCACGATGTGCGCCGGTCAACAACCTGGCCGATGGTGGCGCTGGCGTCGAGTGGTGGGCTGCGCCACCCGAACCTCAGGCTTGATCAGTGGTGGGGGTGGACGGTGCCGGCGCCGCCGTCGACGGTCACCACCTGGCCGTCGGTCAGGCGGGTGGTGGCGTCGCCGGTGGCGACCACGGCGGGGATGCCGTACTCGCGGGCGACCAGGGAGGCATGGGCGGCCAGGGTGCCGCCGTCGGTGACCACCGCGACCGCGTGGGCGAACAGCGGTGTCCAGGCGGGGGCGGTGGCCCGGGCGACCAGGACCTCGCCGGGTCGGAAGCGGTCAAAGTCGCCAGGTCCGTGGATGATGCGGACCGGGCCGGTGGCCCGGCCGGGGCTGGCCGGCTGGCCGACGATGGCGTCCTCGGGCGTTGGGCCGGTGGTGCGCACGGCGTCCACGGCGCCGAGGAGCTCCTTGGCGAGCAGCCGGGGTGGGCGGCCGATGGTCAAGGGGGCAGGCAGGCGCCGCTGCCGCTCCCAGGTGCCACGCCGCCGGCCAACCACATCCTGCCGGGGGGCGCGGGTGTCGAGCTCGGCGCGGGTCAGGAAGAACACGTCCTCGGCCTGGTCGATCACGCCGTCCGCGCGCAGGGTCTCGCCCAGGCGCAGCGCGCAGCGGCGCAGCAGTGGCCAGCCAACGGTGAGCTGGCGGGCCTGCTGCTCCCGGAGGACCGCATAGCGCTGGGCGACCTGGAGCAGGGCCCGGAACCGCGCCTGCAGCTGCGGCCGATCGGCAAGTACCGCGAGGCATTGGGCGGTGAGGGCCTCGCGGCGGGCGGCCAGCTCGCGGTGGCGGTCCTCGGACGGCTCGGGTGGTGGCCAGCCCAGCTCGCCGGCGGTGGGGTGGGCCCAGTCGAGGCTCTGGACCGCGTGGGCAGCCAGCTCGGGTTGGCTGCCGGGCAGCCCGACCAGCAGCTCCTGGACACTGGCATCCACCGTTGACGCCAGGTGCTGGCGGAAGAAGCGGGCCAGGGCGCCCTCCATCTTCCAGGCCGCGCCGCCCACCACCGCCAGTGACCACAGCTGCTCGCCGGCGGCCGCGCCGACCCGGTCGATGATGGCGGCCAGCTGCTCGAGCGAGGCGGCCTCGATCTCCCGCTCGCCCTCGTCGACTAGCCGCTGGTAGCGGGGCAGCAGCTCGGTGCGCCACTCCTCGGCCAGGCCGGCCAGCAGCCGCCGATCGGCCGCGATCGGGTCGCGGCCGGGGCCCAGCACCGCGTAACGGAAGAACCGCAGCAACCGGCCGCGGCCCTGCAGGAGCGTGGTGAGAAGGGTGCGGGGTGACAGCGGTGGGGTGGTCAGGTAGTACCAGCCGTTAATCGCCGCATAGGGGAACGGCAGCGCCGCGCCGACGTCCTCGCGGGTGGCCTGCCGTTCGCCGTGGTCGAGACGGTCCAGCAGCCAATCGGCAAACAGCGGGGTCATGGGCTCGGGGAGCCACTCGCCCAGGCGCAGGTTGCGCATCCAGTATCCCGGGATGGGCGGGGTCCAGGTGACTGGGTCGGGCAGGGCGGTCATCGGCCGGGCCTGCAGCAGCCACACCCCGCCCTCGACCCCGTCGACGCTGTCGCTGCTGCTGGGGTTGGTGGTGATGGCCCACTCCAGGTCCTGGGGGCCGCCGAAATAGGCGTGGACGCGGCGGGCCAGGGTGGCGATCTGGCGGGCCTGGTCGGCGCTGATCGCCTCTTCGGTTGACCGGATGTGCCTGGCCTGGGCGTCGCGAACGGTCCACTGGTCGCCGGTGGCCTGGCCGGCGACCAGCCGCTCGCCCAGGCCGGGCACGGCGCTGATGACGATCTCGTCGCGGTCGCCGGTCAGGGGGTTGGCGGTGAAGGCGACCCCGGCCGCGTCGGCTGGGACCATGACCTGGACCAGCACTGCCATCCCCGACCCGGACGGGTCGGCCGCGGGGGCCGCGGTGCTGCCGGCCTCTGGGTGGGCCCGGCGGTAAGCGGATACGCGGGCCGAGGCGGCCGAGTCCACCACCTGCCGCACCGCCTGGGGCAGCTCGTCTAGGCGCACGTCCAGGACGGTCTCGTACTGGCCGGCATACGACGCGCCGGCAAGATCCTCGGCGCTGGCAGAGGAGCGGACCGCAAACTGCTGGTCCCGACCGCCGAGCTCGGCGGCGGCGGCGCGCAGCTGTGTGTACGCCTGGTCCCAGTCGGCGGCGGCGGCCGGGGTCACCACCACCCCGGCCGGTACCGGGAAGCCGGCCCCGGTCAGGCGCGCCAGGTTGGCGGCCTTGGTGCCCAGCAGGGCCCGTGCCCGGGTGGGGTCGAGGCGGGCGGCCTCGGCCAGGCTGACCACGGGCGGGAACATCGCACCCTGGGCCTGGTCGGGTTGGGTCTGTGGCTGGTTAGCCATCGTGGGTGCTCCCTGGTCTGTATCTGCGCTGTTGGCGCTGGTGGTGTGGACGGTGCCTCCGCGAATCCGGATCAGACGGCGCGCTGGGGTGCTGTTGATGGTTGGATTTCGGTTGTGCGGCGGATTCGGGCGAGCATGAGCAGGCTCGCCGCAACGCCGGTGAGGCCGAGGGTCATCAGGCGCGGGTCGGACTTGTGGACCCCGAAGACCGTCCAGCAGGACAGCTCGCCGAGGATGAGGAGCCAGGTTCCCTGCGAGATCCCGGTGGGGCGAGCGGTTCGGTAGGCGGTCCAGACCGACGGGGTGACCTGAACGACGAAGGCCGCCGTGAGCAGCGTCCCCAGGCCGCTGCGGCCGGCGACGGCGAAGGCTACGGCCAGCAGCGCGGCCCAGGCGCTGATCAGCACCGCCGGCTGCGCCGTGGCCCGTCCCCGTCGGGCCAGCATCACCGCCAGCGCCCCGGCCAGCAGTGTCGCCGAGGAGGCCGGGACCAGCGCCGCCCAGTAGGCCGAGGCCGCGAAGTAGCCGAGCCAGGCGGCGTTGTTGACGCTGGTCAGCGTGGCCCACGGCCAGGAGACGCCGGCCGTGTCGTCGGTGCGGCGCAGCTTGCGGAGCTGGGGCAGGAACTGGGGGATCGCGAACGCCGCGGCTGCGATCGGCAGGGCGTCGAGGAGGTCACCCATGACAGCCATCACGGTTGGTGACAGGCGAGTTGGTTGGCCTGGCCGGGTTGCCAGGGGTGGCGGCGTGGCCACCAGGCGGGCACGGCCCGCCGGTAGGCCTCGTACTTCGCCTTGGCGTTCATCGGTTCCCTCCTGCTGTCCTTGTGTCCGCCTGCTTGTCCAGGCCGAACTGCGCCAGATCGCGGCGTCCGATGGTCAACGGCTCAGCACTGCCGGCTTCTCCTGGAGCTGATCGAGGTCGACGTCGTACTTGCGGGCCAGGCTGCTCGGCCACCAGATCCAGCGGCCGACGTCGAGGTTCAGCGCGGTGACCAGCACCGAGCGGACCACGAAGGTGTCCAGCAGGACCCCGAAGGCCACGGCGAAGCCGATCTCGGTGACGAACACCAGCGGCAGCGTGCCGAGGGCGGCGAAGGTCCCGGCCAGCACGATGCCCGCGGCGGTGATCACCCCGCCGGTGGCGGCCAGGCCGATCAACGCTCCCCGCCGGGTGCCGTGGCGCTTGGCCTCCTCGTGGACCCGGGTCATCAGGAAGATGTTGTAGTCGATGCCGAGGGCGACCAGGAACACGAAGGTCCACAGCGGGAACGAGGGGTCGGCCCCGGCGAACCCGAAGAGGTGGTCGAAGACCAGGGCGCTCACCCCCAGGGCGGCCGCGAACGACAGCACGACGGTGGCGACCAGCAGCAGCGGGGCGACCACTGCCCGCAGCAGCAACCCGAGGATGAGCAGCACCACGACCAGCACCAGCGGCACCACCAGCCTGGTGTCGTGCTGGGAGGCCCGCTGGATGTCGAGGTTGACGGCGCTGCCCCCGCCGACCTTGGCGTCGGCGCCAGGGATCGCATGCACGGTGTCGCGCAGGCGATCGACCAGATCGTAGGAGGCCTGGCTGTCCGCGGCGGTGGTCAGCGTCCCCTCGAGGTAGGCGTAGCCGTCCCTGGTGACCGGACGGGTGACATTGGTCACCCCGGCGGTGCCGGACAGGGCGGACTGCAGCTGGGGCGCGGCCTCGGCCCGGCCGATGACCTGGACCGGGTTGCCCTCACCGGCCGCAAAGTGGCGGGCCAGCACCGCCTCCCCCTTGACCGCCTCGGGGTCGGTGCGGAACGAATCCTTGCTCTGCAGGCCGTTGGCTTCCAGCTGGGTCACCCCGAGCGCCAGGGCTCCCAGCGCCACCGCGGTCACGATCCAGACCACCCGCGGCTGGCGGGCCACGCGCTGGCCGATCCGCGCCCACAGCCCCCGCTCGGTCGGCTCAGCGGAACCCACGGTGGGCCGCAGCGGCCAGAACACCCAGCGGCCGAAGATGACCAGCAGCGCCGGCAACAAGGTGATCATGGCGCATAGCCCCACGGCGATGCCCACCGCCATCACCGGGCCGAGGCTCTTGGTCGAGCTGAGCTCGGCCACCAGCAGGGCCAGCAGGCTCAGGATCACCGTGGCGGCGCTGGCGATGATCGCCGGCGCCGCCCGGCCCAGCGCGACTGCCATGGCCTCGTGCCGGTCGGGGTGGCGGCGCAGCTCCTCGCGGTAGCGGGCGGTCAGCAACAGGGCGTAGTCGGTGCCGGCGCCGAACACCAGCACCGTCAGGATAAAGGCGGTCTGGCCGTTGACGGTCAGGCCGAAGTCGCGGGCCAGCAGGTAGATGACCGCCTGGGCGGCGGTGAGGGCGACGAACACCGTCGTCAGGGGCAGCACCCACAGCACCGGGCTGCGGTAGGTCAGTAGCAGGATGACGATCACGATCGCGGCGGTGATGTACAGCAGGGTGGCGTCGAAGCCGGAGAACACGTCGGCGAAGTCGGTGGCGTAGCCGGCCGGGCCGGTGACGTGGACGCTCCCGCCGCCGGAACGGGCGATGGAGCGCACCTCCTCGACCACAGGGGCGACGTCGTTCCAGCCGCCGCTGCCCATCTCGACCGGCACGACCACCTCCAGGGCGCGGCCGTCGCTGGCGGGGATCGGGCCGACGACCTTGCCGCCGACGTGGTCCAGGCCGGCGAAGCGCTCGGCGTCGGCGGCCGTCCTGGCCTGGTCGGCGGGGGTGACGGGACCCGGGAGCTCATAGACCACCACTGCCGGGACGATGTCGCTCGGCGTGAACCGCTTGGCCAGCTCGATGACCTTGGTGGACTCGGCGTTGTTGGGCAGCCACGCCGACGCGTCGTTCTGCTGGGCGCCGTTGAGCTTGCCGGCCATCGGGCCGGCGACCGCGACCACCGCAATCCAGAAGGCCAGGACCACCCATTTGGTCCAGCGGCCGCATGGCAGGGCCGCGATCCTTTGCGTTCGGTTCATGACACCTCCAGCTGTTACTTGGCGAGGATGGCGGCGTCCTCGGCGGCGATGGAGGCGCCCTGCCCCGAGGTGGGGGAGGGGGCGTCTGCGGCGTCGCCGATGATCACCATTTGGCCCGTGCCCGGGTGAGGTCGAGGCGGGCGGCCTGGGGCGAGGCTGACCAGGGGCGGGAACATCGCACCCTGGGCCTGGTCGGGTTGGGTCTTTGGCTGGTTAGCCATCGTGGTTGCTCCCTGGTCTGGATCTGGGCTGTTGGCGCTGGTGCCCACCGTCGCCGGGGGTCATGGCCCGCAGCCACAGCCCGACCAGCTCGCCGACGGCCGCCTCCAGCGCGAGGGGCATCCCGCGATCAGGGCCGGACTGGGACCCGGCCTGGGATCGGGCCAGCAGGTGCATCACGATCGGGCCGATCAGGGCCTGCACCGCCAGGACCGGGTCCATCCGGCGCAGGCGCCCGGCCGCCATCTGCTGATCCAGGTAGTACGCGACCAGCGGCAGGGTGCGCATCGCCTGGGCCGCATCCTGCTGGGAGTCGGGACCGGCGTGGCTGTCGGGATCGCTGCGGGAGACCTCCAACAGCAGCTGCAGCAGCAGGCCGATGTGGCCGTCCATGGCGGCGGCCATCGCCTGGGCGATGGCCGGGATGACCTCGGCCGGGGGCCGCTCGCCCATGGTCTCCAGCACCGCCGCGATCGGCTCGAAGGGCGAGAAGCGTCGGACCAGCTCGGCGAACAGCGCCTCCTTGCCGGGAACCAGCCGGTACAGGGTGGCACGCGAGAC
>Ga0307416_100002079_pt1 | contig 11294 bp, 13 predicted proteins | sample DK1Cmetagenome_2_FD_203821 | JGI IMG/M metagenome (GOLD analysis project Ga0307416, IMG submission 203821) | Maize rhizosphere microbial communities from greenhouse at UC Davis, California, United States - DK15-C-3 | ecosystem: Host-associated > Plants > Roots > Rhizosphere > Soil | place...
GCGGCAGCGACCGAATGAACGGGCCCGTCGCGGCCGCGCAGAGCAGGCCGACAAGAGCAAGGCCGGCAGGCGCGAAATGGCCGAACCCAGTTCTTGTCGACGTCGTGGCGATGACGAACGCCGTCCAACCGGGGCCCAGACGCGGGAGATGGCGGTTTCCTGCTCCGCTCGCCTGGCAGCGGGCAAGCTCCCGCCGCGAGGCGGCGCTGTTCGTCGTGCGTCCAACGGCTACCGCGGACCGCCCCCGCGGGAATCAGGTCTGGCGCGAGATCCAGGCCAGGATGGCGCGAGAATGGGTGATGATCGTCCCGTCCGGCAGCTTGAGCGCCGGCAGCTTCGTGTCTCCGGTCGCCTCGCGCAGCTCTTCCCGCGAGCCCTTGCGCAGGAACGGGATCGGATGGCCGTGCGCGGCGATCACCTTCTCGTACTCGATTCCCGCGGCACGGAGTGCCTCCTGCACTCGGCGACACGGATGCCTCCGCGGTCCCCCGTCATCGCCGTGGCACACGTACAGCGTCGGCGATTCGAGCATCATCGGTCCTCCTCCAGCTCACGCTCGCCGTTGCGGCGAAGGAGACGGCATTGTCGAACCGGCTCCCCGCGACGGCTCCTGAACCCTGTAGACGGTCGCACACGCAAGAACTCATCGCTCGCTCGCAGAACGGGGTCCATGCGCCGTTCCGGTGCAGGCGCGCCTGCACCGGAACTTATCCCGGACCGGCGATGCAGTGTCGCGACGAGGCGTTTGGTCGGTCGTTCGGGTCGCCACGGGCGATGGAGTCGGCGCCGAGGTCGTGGTAGAGCTCGCCGGTGTCAGCAGGCGCAGGGCATCGTGATGCTTGACGGCGCCGAGCGCGCGGGCGTGTCCGAGTTGGGACTTCTAGCGGCGGTAGAGCGCTTGCAGGTAGCTGCCGTTGGTGCGGGTGGCGCGTCGACGAGCTGGTCCAGAGCCTCGGCCTGCGAGTGAACAAGAGCGAGGTCACCGGCTCTGCGGCGCGCCGGATGAGCACGTCGACGCCTTCGCACGCGGCCGCTGGAGGGCCGCTACCTCGCCGCGAGATCGAGCACCTGCGACGGCCCACGTTGCAGACAGACGAGCCCCGCTGCTGCTTCCGCTTGCCAGCGCTACCACCACCCCCCGCGGTCGCCGCGCCAGCGGAGTGCCGCCGGCGGTTACGGCAAGAAGTCCTCAGGGTTGAAAGGGCAGGAGCCGAGCGTCGCATGCGACTCCGCGCTGACCGCGTTGGCCCCGAATGGCGTCAGATCGCGGGCGCCGAAGCTTATGACGTCACCCGCGACGCCCGCCTGCCCCAGCGTGGCGGTGAAGTGCGAGACGCAGTTGCCTGTCTGCGCTGGAGGCGCAGCCTGGGCCGACGCCGCCGACAATGCCGACAAGACGCCGACGGCGATGAGTGAGGCTGTACGGGTTACGCGCACTATCGTCCTCCGCGTTGTCGGGATCTGCCGCCCACTCAACCAGCCGGCGGCGGCGAGCGCAACTCCTGGGGGCTGAGCGCAGCGGGTAGGTCCTGATGGCATGGCGATGCTTTCCCGGCCGGCTCACCGGGCCGGCGGCGAGCGCGGGAAGCCGCTGACCTGGCGCTCGAGGTGTCGAGCTTCGGCGCCCGCTGACTGCTCAGCGCAGCACCGACGCGCCGAAGTCCTGCGGGACCGCGTCCATGATCACGACGTCGGTCGGCCGGCCTCGACTCATCACCGCGCCGCGGCGGACGCCGACGCGGCGAAAGCCCGCGCGCTCGTACGCCGTCAACCCCGCGACGTTCCACTCCAGCGTCTCGAGCAGCACATTGCGCAACTTCAGCACGTGGAACGCGAAGTCGAGCACGAGCCGCGTGGCCTCGGTGCCGAGGCCCTGGCCGCGGCGCTCACCGATGAAGATGCCGAATTCGGCTGTGCCGTTGGCATGGGCGATCTCGAACAGGCCGGCGGTGCCGACCGCTGTCGAGTCGGTGCGGTCATAGACCGTGAACTCGACGGCTTCGTGCTCGCGCTTGGCGCCCTTCTCGATCTGCTCCTCCACCCACTTCTCCTGGCTCTGTTGGGTCGCGATGCCCAGCTGGTCCAGGCCGCGCCGGACCTCGAGCTGGTTCATCCAGCGGGCATAAGCGGCGGCGAGGTCCTGCCGGAGGGGTCCCAGCGCGACCTTCTCGCCGACGACGACCAAGTCGGGCTCGCGGCTATCCATCCGGGCATTGTGTCTAGCCCCGCGCCTGCGCGGCGGTCGAGGGAGGGAGGCCGCCCGCGACAAGCACTCCGCTGCTTCCCGACCGAAAAGTGCTGCAATGCCCGACAAGCAGTCGCGCCTCAGGGGCGTATCACGGTCATTCCGACCGGCGACGTGTCGGTCATCGCGACGAGCGCCTGGGGAGCCTGTTCCAGCCCGATCCGCGACGAGACGAGCCGCCCTGGTCGTAGCCGGCCGGCTTGAACGAGCCCGAGCATCTCGGGGTAAGCATGAGCGGCCATCCCGTGCGAGCCCAGGAGCTCGAGCTCGCGCGCGATGACGAGATCCATCGGGACGCGCGGCGGTTCGGGCAGCAGGCCGACCTGCACGTGCCGCCCGCGCTTGCGCAGCCCGGCGATCGAGGCGGCGCACGCCGCCTCAGTGCCGATCGCGTCAAGCGCCACGTGGGCGCCGCCGTCGGTGAGCTCGCGGATGTCGGTGCCCGCCGGGACGGCAAGCTCGGCGCCCGCCTCGCGCGCGCGGCTCAGCGCCGGTTCGGAGATGTCGATGGCGATCACGCGCGCTCCGACGGCCGCGGCGATCATCACCGCCGACAGGCCGACGCCGCCGCACCCGTGCACCGCCACCCAGTCGCCGCCGCGCACACGCCCGACCTGCAAGACCGCTCGGTAGGCCGTCGTGAAGCGGCAGCCCAGGGCAGCGGCGGCGTCGGACTCCAGCCCCTCGGGAAGCGCCACCAGGTTCACGTCCGCCCAGTCGACCGCGGTGAACTCGGCGAACGAGCCCCAGTGCGTGAAGCCGGGTTGCGTCTGGCGGTCGCAGATCTGGTGATGTCCGGCGACGCACTGGCGGCACGTTCCGCACGCGCAGACGAACGGAACCGTGACCCGATCTCCGGGCGCCCACCGCGCGACATGATCGCCGACCGCCTCGACCACGCCCGCCAGCTCGTGGCCCGGCACATGCGGAAACCGCCGGATGTCGGGGTCATGGCCCATCCACCCGTGCCAGTCGCTGCGACACACTCCAGTGGCCTCGACCCGCAGCACCGCGCCATGGACCGCTGCAACCGGTTCCGCAACGGTCTCGATCGTCGGTACCTGCCCGAAGGCCTCGTAGACCACGGCGCGCACGCGGCACAGCGTAGGCCCGCCGGGACGACTCGGAGCGAGGCGCCCGTCGCGTTTCGACGCGAGCAGTAGCCTCAGTCCATGAACCCCATCCCCGGTGAGCCGCTCGACCCCAAGCCGCCAGAGCTCACGACGAGCGACGGGCGCAAGTTCAAGATCAAGGTTCCGGGCCTCGCGCCGCCACCGAAGCCCGGGCGTACCGAGGAGCGGGGCAGCGCCGAGCCGCCCCGCGACGATCCCCGGCCGCCCGTCAACCCCAATCACGCCGGCTTCTGAGGCTCTGGCCGCGAAGTGATACATGAAGTGTGTCGGCGGGATGACGATCAGGCCCGCTGTTCGCTCGCGACGGCCACGAGACGGTCGAAGGCGAGCCCGCTACTGCCCTCACGCGAGCCTCGACTCTCAGTTCGATCCTCCAGAGCGGGCTCAAAGCACCAGTCCGGGATTCCGGGCAAGGCTCCCACGCCAGACCTTGCACGGGCTCACAGGCGCCAGTAGCACCGCGGCGTTTGACGACCGGCACCCGTCGAGCATCCACCATTTCCATCCGCCGCGGACGACGGTCAGGTCATGAGCACTTCGCGCGCCGAGCGGCGGCGACGGCGGCGAGTTTGATTGGCTAGCCGTATGGATCGACGGGCGGCGCTGGCGGCCTTTGACGAGCAGATACGCCGGCATCCGGAGCCAGACGCGCCAGATGGGAAGGTCGAGTACGACGCCGGCGTGATCCGGATCGTTTCGGGCGGGGGCGCGTGGACCGGGGTGCCCTGGTGTGACCTCGATCGAGTGAGCGCCGACGAGGTTATCGCCGCGCAGATCCGTCGGTTCGCGCAGCTGCCTAATCCCTGGGAGTGGAAGTACTACTCATACGACCAGCCCGACGACTTGGCCGACCGGCTGCTCAGTGCCGGATTCAGGCGTCAGCAGGCCGAGGCGCTGCTCGTCGCCGACATCGCAGACCTGCGGCTCGAGCTTCCAGCTCCTGCCGGCGTGGAACTGCGTGCGGTCACCGACCAGGAGAGTGTCGACGCGCTCGTGTCCGTGCATGACGAGGTGTTCGGCGAGGATCACTCTGTCTTGGGGAAGACGTTGCTGGCCGGTATCGCCCACGCGCCCCCCAAAGCCGCGGCCGTCGTCGCCTTCGCGGGGCCAGCTCCGATTGCCGCCGGCCGCGTCGAATTCCACGCCGGTACCGACTTCGCCAGCCTTTGGGGCGGCGGGACGTTGCCTGCGTGGCGGCGCCGCGGCGTCTTCCGCTCGCTCGTGGCGCACCGAGCTGCCCTGGCGTCAGCCCGAGGCTTCCGCTACTTACAGGTCGACGCTTCACCGGACAGTCGACCGATTCTGCAGCGACTCGGCTTCGTCGAGCTGGCCACCACGATCCCGTTCATCCACTCAGGCAGGGCGGCCTGAGCTGCTCAGGCGACGATCCCGCTCTCGCTCTTCGATGGCGTCCCTGGTTTCGACCCCTCGCTTGCTCGAAGGTACGCAGGCTGGTCGTCGAAGGAATCGACCCGGAGTGCCGTCGACGCGGGAGGCAGCAGCGACCCTCTCACAGCCCCACCTACGTCAGCGCTCGGGCAGCGAGGCCCGGACGGTCGTGCCGTGGCCGAGCGGAGCGCGAGCCGCCAGCGCTCGGAGCGCCGCCTCGAGGCCATGGTCAGTCAACACGGCGGGGTGCAGCCCGCGCGCGAGGTCGCGCAGCTCCTCCAGCGCCACGGTCAGCTCGGCGCGTGCGCGGGCGAGCAAGTCGCGCGCCGCTCCGGGGTCGCGATCGACCTTGCGGTCCGCAAGCCGCAGGGTCAGGGAGAGCGCCACCAGGCGCTGTTGCGCGCCGTCGTGAAGGTTACGCTCGAGCCGGCGGCGCTCGAGCTGCGGGGCCTCGACGAGGCGCTTGCGCGAGGCCGCCAGCTGCTCTCGCGCCTCGGCGTTGGCAAGCGCCTGCGCGACCAGCTCGGCGAACCCGGCCAGGCGCTGCTCGGCGCCCGAGCGGAACGGCGCGTCCTTCGTGGAGCCGACCAGCACGGCGCCCCACAGCTCGCCGTCGACGACAACCGGAGCGCCCACCGACGCGCGCACGCCCAGCTCCCGCAGCGCCGCGAACACCTCGCCCGGCTCCTCGTAGCTGTCGACGCGCGCCGGGCGCCCCGTCCGGTGGATCCGGCTGGCGGCCGAGTCCTGCGCCATCGAGACGCGGTGGCCAACGGGCGCCTCGGGCGTCGGTCCGCCGCTCCATGCACCGACGATCGTCCCGTGGCCGTCCTCGAAGCGGATCATGTTGGCCGCGTCGGCGCCGAGCAGCCGCCCGACCTCCTCCGTAACGGCCGCGAACACCGCGAGGCGGTCCGTGCCGCGCGCGACCAGCGTCGCCACGCGTCGCAGGGCGGCCTGCTCCTCGAGCAGGCCGACGAGCTCCGGATCTGCGGCCTGCCTCGAGTCCATGGCGAACAGTGTCGCGTCTCGTCGCCGTGCTCTCGACTTCGCGGCTGGGCGCGCTGGTTCAGGGCAACTCCGGTAGCAGGCGCTGCGGCCGACGACCACGCGCTTGCGAGCCCGGGCAGCCGTCGACGGCGCTAATGTCGCACAGGTGGTCCGGGTCGATGCCGCCAGCCGCCGCATGTTGCGCGCTCGCGACAAGATGGACCGTTCCTACGACAAGCCGCTCGACGTCGGGGCGCTGGCCCGAGTCGCGCTGACCTCCGAGGCGCACTTCATCCGCACGTTCAAGGAGACGTTCGGCGAGACGCCGCACCGCTACCTTCAGCGGCGCCGACTGGAGCGGGCGATGGCGCTGCTGCGCGAGACCGAGCGGCCGGTGACCGAGATCTGCCTGGACGTGGGGTTCGCCAGCCTCGGGTCCTTCAGCCGGACGTTCACCCACGTGATCGGGATGTCGCCGAGCGCCTACCGCGAGGCGTGGCGGACCGGCGCGGGCACCGCCGGCTACGTGCCCACGTGCGTGGTCATGTCTTGGACGCGACCGCGCGGCTCGCCGCAGGGCAGCAGTTTTGGAGAAGCGAATCGCAACGGCTCTCCCTAGCGTGCTGCGCATGCTGACCGCACTCTCCCACTCATTCATCTACGTACTCGACCACGACGAGGCCGTCGACTTCTACGTCGGCAAGCTCGGGCTCGAGATCGGGGTCGACGCCGACCTCGGCCCATTCCGCTGGCTCACCGTGCACGTCGCCGGCAAGCCCGAGTCCGCGCTCGTGCTGGCGACGCCCGACATGGGCCACGACGCGGAGACCGCCGCCGCGATCCGCGAGCTGGTCGCCAAGGGCGGCGGCAACGGCGTGATCTTCAGCGTCGACGACTGCCGCAAGAGCTACGAGGAGTTGCTCGAGAAGGGCGTCGAGTTCACGCAGGAGCCGACCGAGCACTTCTACGGGATCGACTGCGGCCTGCGCGACCCGTTCGGCAATCCGCTGCGGATCACGCAGCCGGCTCCCCAGCCGATCAAGATCCCGACCCCCGAGGAGTTCGCTGCTGAGGCGAACTAGGTCCGATCGCGCCGAGTGTCACCTCGAGTCCCTCGCAGGGACGTCGGGTGACACTCAGTGGCGCGAGGTGAAGCTGACCGTCGGCGATCGCCAGCCGACCGGGCCTTCGCGGGCATCTGTCGCTGGGAGCTGTTGCTCAGCGCGGCTTGCCGGCTTTCCGTGATCACGGGAGCACGCGTTGCCCGGCGCGGCGGATGCGCAGCCAGCGATGGCCATACGCTGGGAGCTCGAACTGCACCTCCGGGCTCTCGGCCGACCTGGCGTCGGCATCGCCCAGCAGGTCGAGCAGCTGGTCTCCCTCGGCCAGGTCGTCGAGGCACAGCGTCGTGCACACCGGGTGATCGGTGAGGTTGTGCGCGGCGACGAGCGTCGCGCCGCGCCAGTCGCAGCGGTGCGCGAAGACGCCTCGCTGGCAGGGCACGCGGGTGGCGCGGCCCCCAGCCGATCTCCGGGCACTCGCGGCGGCGGCGGATGAGCCGCTCCATCCAGTTCAGCAGCGAGTCCTGGTCGCGCCGCTGGTCGGCGACGTTGACCTTCTCGTAGCCCGGACAGAGCGGCCGCACTAGCTGCCGCGTGCCGGGCGGCGAGAAACCGGCGTGCTGCTCGGCCGACCACTGCATCGGGGGCCGTACCGCGAGCCGCCCCTCGACGTCGAGGTTCTCGCACATTCCGATCTCCTCGCCGTAGAAGAGCACCGGAGTGCCCGGGAGCGAGAACATGAGGCTGTACGCGAGGCGCACGCGGCGCTCGTCACCATCGACCATGGACGGCAGCCGGCGGCGCAGGCCCCGGCCGTAGATCCGCGTATCGGGGTCCTTCCCGAAGATCGAGAAGACCTCGTCGCGCTCGTTCTCCGAGAGCTGGTCGAGGCTCAGCTCGTCGTGGTTGCGCACCCAATTGGCCCAGGCCGCGTCGGGCGGGATGTCAGGAAGGACTTCGAGCGCGCGCTCCAGCGGCTCGGGATCGCAGCGTGCGAAGGCGAGGTGCATAGCCTGGTTGAGGACGAAGTTGAACTGCATGTTGAGCATGTCGCCGTGCGGCCCGAAGTACTCGAGCTGCTCTTCGGGCGGCAGGTTGTTCTCGCCCAGGAGAACGCCCTCGCCGAAGCGCCGCGACATGAAGGCTCGCAGCGATCGCAGCAGCTCGTAGGCGTGCTCACGGTCCTGCACGAGAAACGGAACCGCGTCGACGCGGAACCCGGAGGCTCCCATTGCCAGCCAGAAGCCGATGACCTTGACCATCTCGTCCCGGACGTCGGGGTTAGCGAGGTTGAGGTCGGGCTGCGCGGAGCGGAAATGGTGAAGGTAGTGCTGAGCGGCCTCCTCGTCATACGTCCAGGCCGATTCCTCCTCGCCGGGAAAGACCACCTCGGCGGGCTGCTCGCCCGGCTCGTCGGACCAGATGTACCAATCGCGGAACGGCGAGTCGCGGCTCATGCGAGCGGCCTGGAACCACGGATGGCGGTCCGACGTATGGTTGGCGACGAGGTCGACGATCACGCGCAGGCCACGGTCGCGCGCCATGCGAACGAGGCGCGCGAAGTCGCCGAGCGAACCGAGGTCCTGGTCGACGCCGTAGTAGTCGGTGATGTCGTAGCCGTCGTCGCGGCGCGGCGACGGATGGAACGGCATCAGCCAACGGCATGTCACACCCAGCCCGGCAAGGTAGTCGACGCGCTGCGTCAACCCGGGCAGGTCACCGCAGCCGTCCCCGTCGAAGTCGAGAAACGTCTTGACGTCGACGCAGTAGACGACCGCGTTCTTCCACCACAGGTCGCTGGTCTCGTCGATCCGCATGACGCCCGCTTCGGGCGCCAGGCAGTGGACCGCGGCAATCGTCTCCGGAGACGACATCACCATCCGATACCCAGGATCCAACGCACCGAAGCGAGGAGCGCCGCGATCCACTGCCTTGGTTGCGCCCCTGGCGCTCATCGGCGGCCCGCGATCCGGCGCATTCGCGCCAGCCTCGGAGCACTCAGCCGATCGCCTCGTCCGGCGACACGGCTTGCTGGCGGCGCTGCCACGCTGCTAAGGCCAGCGGCCGACAGCGCGCGCGGCTCGCTCGCCCTCGGCGACCACCGCGTCGCGCTTTCCCTTGCCGGCGGCGAAGACCGGCGGCGGGCGGCGCGGCCACGGTCGCCGCGGCGGCGGCCTAGTCGCGCGGCGGCGATGCCGGGTGCGGCGTGCGGCGCGGGTCGCCGTCGAGCGCGTCCCACAGGGCCTGCAACGTCGGCGCGAGATGCGCGAGCTCCTCGAGGTGCAGCTCGCTCAGCGCCTCGAGCTGACGTGCGCCTTTGTCCGAGAGCCGCAGGCGTACCGCGCTCAGGTTGGCGGGATCCTGCTCGCGCGTGACCAACCCGGCGGCCTCCGCGCGGTCGACCAGCCCGACGGCGCTGTTGTGGCGCAGCAGCAGGTAGCCGGCGACGTCGCCGACCGTCGGTCCGCTCGGGTGCGGATGGCCGCGGATCGCGAGCAGCAGCTGATGCTGAGCCGGCGTCAGCCCTGCCGCCTCTGCCTGCCGCTCGCTCCAGCGCAAGAAACGCCGCAGGCCGGTGCGCAGCTTCAGCAGCCGGCGGTAGTCCTCGTCGCTGGGGCGCGGTGCCATGCGGGGGATTGTCGCGCTACGGTTGAACGGCGCCAGCATATCGTGATACGATATCGTGGCACGACACGATATGGAGGTGCGGTCATGGGAACCCTCTTCAAGACGAATTCCGGTGAGAGCGCAGCTCGGCAGGTTGCCGAGGCGCCGACGAACAAGCGGCTCCGCGTCGTGGCCGCCGGCCGGCGGCACGACGTCCGCGGCGAGCCGACGGGCGGATTCGCCGGGCCGGTTCCCCCGGACGCCGCCGTGAGGGACTTCGGCAACCGCCGACACGTGCGGCGCGAAGGCAACGGCACTTTCTTCGGCGACGCCGATCGCCAGCGCGAGGGCACGTTCGCCGACTCGGATCGCGACGTGATCGTCAGCTACGACGACGGCGGCGCGCGCGCCGCCTGACCGCGACCGTCAGCCGATCGCCTCGATGTGCGCGACGTTCGCCCGGTCGGCGGCGTCGGTCGACGGCGCGCCGGCGAACCAGGCGTCGAGGATCTCGTCGAGGACCGCGGCCGACGTCGACCGCAGTGAGAGCGCGAGCACGTTGGCGTCGTTCCAGCGGCGTGCGCCCTCGGCGGTCGCCGCGTCGCCGCACAGCGCCGCCCGCACGCCGGGGACCTTGTTGGCGGCGATCGAGGCGCCGGTCCCGGTCCAGCAGCAGACGATCCCCTGGTCGGCGCGGCCGTCGGCGACGTCGCGCGCGGCGGCTTCGGACGCCCACGCCCAGTCGTCGCGCTCCGCGTCGGTCAGTGCGCCGTGCAGGAGCGGCTCGTGCCCGCGCCTGCGCACCTCCTCCACGACGGCGTCGGCGACGCCGGTGCGCTCGTCGGCCGCGATCGCTATCCGCATGACGATCGAGGCTAGCCGAGCACGGCGCGCGCCGCCTGCTCGCCCAGCCGCACGGCGTAGTTCGTGCCGCGGTCCTCGGGATAGACCTGGGTCGTGTTCGCGAGCACGAGCCCGGCGGCCGGCGTCCGCAGCGGCGGTATCCGCTCGCCGTAGCCGACCGTCACGATCGGCTGCGCCGCCGGCTCGGCGTGCAGCCACGCGCGCTTGACCCACTCGCCCGAGAACGCCGGGTTGACCGCGCGCAGGCCGCCCTCGTAGCGCGCGAGCAGCTCGCCGGCGCCGAGCCCGAGCAGCTCGTGGCCGTGCGGCAGGTAGTTGGCGACGTAGAGGAAGCGGCGGCCGCCGTAGCGCTCGGGCTCGACGAAGTTCGTGTGCTCGATCAGCCCGACGAACGGAAGCGCGCGATCGGCGACGTTCGTCCAGTAGTAACCGGAGAAGCGGCGGTCCAGCTCGAGCAGGAGGCAGAGCGCGGCGAAGTACTCGATCGCGCGCGTCCGCGCGAGGTACTCGTCCCCCACCTCGGCGGCCAGCGCCGGCTCGAGCAGCGCCTCGAACACGTCGTTCGGCACCGTCGCGAGCACGCGGTCGTAGCGCTCGTCGCCGGCGTCGTCGAACTCGCGCGGGTCGTGCCCGCGCCGGAACGAGCCGGGAGCGCCCGCGCGCACGCCGAAGCCGGCACCGGCGCGGCTGACGCGCGCGGCGGGCCGGTCGGTCAGCACGCGGCCGCCGGCGCGCTCGATCGACCGCGCGAGCGCGGCGAACAGGGGCTCCCACGAGCCGCGCGGGTAACCGAGCCGCTCCTGGCGCACGTCCTCACCGCGCACCGATCGCCGCAGCCGCAGCTTGCTCCAGAGCCAGACCATCGCGATCCGGTCCGCGCGCTCGCCGAACTTCCCGCGCAGCAGCGGCCCCCAGACCTCCTCCCACGCTTGCCGGCCCATGCGCCGCTCGATCCACGCGCGCGCCGTCACGCGCGCGTACGGGGCAGGATCGCCGGCGAAGCGC
>Ga0307416_100002081_pt1 | contig 11289 bp, 12 predicted proteins | sample DK1Cmetagenome_2_FD_203821 | JGI IMG/M metagenome (GOLD analysis project Ga0307416, IMG submission 203821) | Maize rhizosphere microbial communities from greenhouse at UC Davis, California, United States - DK15-C-3 | ecosystem: Host-associated > Plants > Roots > Rhizosphere > Soil | place...
TGATATAATCCACGACGGACTTTGCAGGCGTGACGACTGCCGGGGGTGGGCGGCTCAGATGGGACGATTTACGAGGGCTATTCGCGGTTTCTTCGGGAGGTTTCTCTCCGGGGTCGAGCAGCGCAACCCGGAGATACTGCTCGAGAACGCCGTTCAGGATGAGCTCGAGAACCTGAAGAAGCTCCAGGTCGCCGCGGCCCGCACGATGGCCTACGAGAAGATGCTTGCCAACGACGCTGTCACAAAGCAGAAGACCCTGGCTGTCAAAGAGCGCCAGGCCCGCGAGCTCGCGAGCAGAGGCCAGCGGGAGGCCGCAATCGAGGTCGTCCAGCAGAAGCAGGAGGCGCATGCCGGTCTCACAGATATCGAGGCGCGTCTCGAAGAGGCCCGCAAGAACTCCCAGGAGTTGGAGCAGGCGTTCCGTGACCAGGAGCGCCGCTACAACAACGTGGTGCGCGAACGTGCGGCTCTGATGGAGGAGCATCAGCGCTCCCGCGCCCTGAGGACCGCCAACGAGGCCCGCTCCAACATCTCCCTGTCCGACTCATCACGCGACCTGGAGAAGGCGCGGCAGTCGATCCGCCAGGCCTCCTACGAGGCTGAGGCCATAGGAGAGCTCGGCACCAGCGAGACCGAGCGCCAAATAGCGGCGGCCGAGATCGACATAAAGCGGCTCGACGCCGAGCGGGAGCTCGAGATGATGGAAGTCCAGATGGGCCTGCGCGAGCCAGAACCGATCGAGGCCGCGCCAACAGAGGAGACAGCGAAGCCTCAGGCCGAAGAGACTGAGGAGGATCCGCGTGGACAGTAGAAAGAACCTCTCGCGGCGGCTGATGGTACGCTTGGCCCCTTTCGCTACCTTTGCAGGTCTCGGAACCTTTGCGGCTCTCGAAACCTCTTACATCCTCGCCGGTCTACTAGGCATCGGGGCATTTGTCACAGGCCGTCGCCTCCTCGACAGGCGAGAGAATAGGCGCAAGGAGCTTTTGAGCCGGGCCAGGCACAACAGGGGAGAGCTTGGCCGGGTGGCGAGGGAGGATCGCATCGCGGCGTCGCAGATGAAGCGGCTGGTCGCCCTGCAGGACGGGCTGCTGGAGAGCTGGGAGCTTCTGCCCGAGGAGTGCAGGTCGCTTCTGGACGAGGATATCTTCACCATCATCGGCGAAGTCGAGGACGCAGCGCGACTGGCGCGACGTCGGGCTGCACTGAGGAGGCATCTGGAGAGCGTGGACCGGCATTCTATCCGCGGGCGCATAAAGGAACTGCAGAAGGATCTCTCGCGTCTGGAGCCAGGGTCGCCCATGCGGACGTCGTTCGAGAGCGCGCTCCAGGGACGCCGCGGGGAGCTCGCAGGCTACGACGATGTGCTCGGCGGCATCAGCATGATCAACGCCCAGCTCGAGAGCGCAGAGAGCCTGCTCGGGAATCTGCGCGGAGAACTTCTGGCCCTGGACGACAGTCTCGTCTCTGGGCCGCAAGACCCTGGTCTTGCGCGGCTCAGAGAGCGGATCGCCTACTTCCGCCACGGACTAGATGAGGTGACGAGGCGCGTCGAGACCCTACCCGCTACGGAAAGGATGTCGGCGAGATGAACGAGGATCGCAGCACGTCGCGGCAGAGCTTCTTCTCCAGGGTGTTCGCGGGGAGCACCGAGGGCGAGGAGACCTCTATCTACGCCTCGGAGGAGATCGGTATGCCGGAGACAGACGAGTCGGAAGGTCTGGCGGCGCACGGATTCACCGTCGAGCGGGCCGCCGAGGTCATCAGGAACCTCCCGCCTGAGGTGCCGAGACCTGCCGCCGTGCGCATCGTACGTGGGACGCTCGAGGCGGCGGGTATAGACATCGCGGAGCTGGAGACCTCCACGAGGGCCAGGGAGTCCAAGCTCAACTCGGAGATAGACTTGAGCGAGAATCGTATACAGCGGTTCAAGGACGAGACCGAAGAGGTGATCCGGAACCTCGAAGACGAGATACGCAAGGCGCGCGAAGCCAGAGACTTCGGCGTCTCCGAAGAAGAGAGGAAGATCTCGTCCGCCGAGGCTGGCCTCGATAACATAGATATTGTGCGCGACTTCTTCGGCCTGCCACAGGAAGAGGCGGACGAACCACCCGCCGCCGGTGAAGAGACGCAGGTCATGGAGGGCGTGGAAGACGAGGAGGAAGACGACACCCAGGTTCTGCGCCGTCCAGGCCCGCTCTCGGACTCCGAGGACTACTTGGAACCAGGGGATAAACAGGAACAGTGAGCATCCCGCGCCGCCTGGGGCGCCTCGCCCAGGGTTTCGTCTCCAGTCTGCAGGAAGACGAGCGCTTCCGCGAAAGGCTCCGTACAGGGCGCGAGCGTAGCGAGGCCCTGTACGGAGCCTTCGAAGCGGCCTGGAAAGGCGCCTCAGAGGAGTGGCGCAAGGCGGAGGAGCGCCGCGCCGCACAAGAGGCGGCTGCAGAACAGACCTGGGGATGGCGGTCCGCGACCACCACATTCTCCCCAAGGAAATACCCACCCAACGTCCTGGCCGCCTATGACAGGCTCGGCCTCGTCCCCAGCGCTTCCATGGAAGAAGTCGACAGGAGACGCAGAGAGCTGGTCAAGCGCTTCCACCCGGATCGTTTCTCCGACCCGGAGAAGCGACTGCGTGCCGAGCGCGTAACGGCAGAGATCAACGCCGCCCATGACGCCATAGAACGCCATGTAGCGGGTTGAGGAAGGTCTTCCTCAATCCGCGCATTGCAGCAAGTCAGCAGCGACTCCCGAACGCAAATAGCTGAAATGCTGACAAGCGGAAGCCGGAGGCTAGAGCGTGCTGAAATGCTGCCAAGCTAAGAAACCAGTTCGCCGCGTACTATGAGGCGATTCTCGAACGTCGGTATGGGGATGCAACTTTGGAGCGAGACTACGGTTTTGCCCTCTACGGGGTAGATCGCCCAGTAGTCGTTTGGCTCGAGGGTCATGAGGTCGTAGACCCTGAATGTGTACTTTTGTCCTTCCTTGTCTTCGATGAGGATCTCATCACCTGGTCTCATCTTCTTGAGCTTATAGAAGACGTAGGGCACCCTGGTCCGTGGGAAGCCGAGGGCGTGCCCCGTGATAAACGTGTTCGAGCCCGCTATCCAGGGCAGGCCGCTGCCACGCACGCGGAGTATGCCTTCCCTGTCGAGTTCGGCCTGCCTAGATCCTGTCGGCACGGCCACGTCCTTCAGGCCAAGCCTCGGCACTGTGATCTTCAAGGCCGCCGATGTGTTAGCTCCGCCTGAGGTGATCTGAGGAGCTTTCTCTGGAACCTCGAGCTGGGGGGAATTCTCTCCGAGCAGTGTGCCTGTGTTCTCGACCTGGGCCGTGCGGAGCTTCGCCGAGGCCGTCTCATGCTCCGGCAGGATTGGTAAGGCCAGGAGGCACAGCAAGATCGCCAGCGAGACCAGCAAGACCGAAGCTTTTGGAGTACCGATCACCCTCAGGCAGTATACCAAGCAGCACTGATTTACCGTTAGAATGATGCGCGTGAGGATAGATGACCTGATCGAAGCCTTCGCAGCCCATCTCGAGGACGACCCTGGCACGAGCCCTCGCACGGCCGAGTTCTACGTGGCCGACCTTCGCGAGTTCGCCCGCTTCCTCCAGGAGCGAGATGTTAGCAGGATCGAGGACGTGGGCGTCGGCGCCATTATGGAGTTCCGCAACGATCTCCTCGAAAGCAACCGCAAGCGTTTCACCGTGTACCGCAAGGACGCCGCCGTAAGGAGGTTCCTCGATTGGGCCCGTACCTCCACGGACGCCGGCATAGACTTCGACCCCATCGAACCTATGCACCAGCCTCTCGACCAGCGGATCGTCTTCCTGGATGAAGATGAGGTGGACCAGCTCCTCTCCTTCCCCCTGAACTCCCGCGACGACGCCCGCGACGCCGCGGTCATAAGACTGATGCTCGACACGGGGGTTACGGTGAGCGAGATCCGTGCACTTCTCAAGAGCGACCTTGACCTCGAAGCCGCCCAGGTACACCTCGGCGGTCCAGGCTCCCACCTCACCCCGCGCGTACGGCGCCTCTCGAGAGAGACGGTAGAGACCGTCCGCCGCTACCTCAACACGCGCAATGACGAGACGCCGGAGTTGATCGTCGCCCGCGCAGCCCGGCCCGTTACGACCTCAAAGACGTTGCAAAACGCCATCTGGAAACGCTGCGACCAGGTCGGAATGTGGCGCGTCTCCCCTATGAACCTCCGTCACACCTTCGCCATAAGACTCCTGCGACGCGGCGCCAGCCTGAACGAACTCAAGGATGCGCTCGGCGTCCGCGACACCTCGAACATAGGGGTATACAAGAAGTTCGTTTGATCCCCGGGGCGTCCCGTGTAACCAGAAGCGGTGGCCCGGAATCCAAACATGAGAGAGCAGTAAGATTCAATGCTGCGACGAAACCGGATAAAGTCTGGGCCGCAGAGAGGTTTGCAACAGACCTCAGGATGGGATAATTAGCGTGTAATAAGACCAACGAGTGCTATAACAAGTAACAAATCATTCGAACTTGGGAGATTATAGGTGGCGGCCGAAGACACAAATCAGGCGACAGAGACTCAGCAGGCACAGAACACGCAGCAACAGGGTGCTCAGCAAGGGGAACAACCGCCGGGATCTGAGCAGGATACCCGATATGCGCAAAACCTGACGGAGCAGGAAATAGCAGAGATGCAAGAAGATATGGAGGATATTAGCGACAACACCCCCGTAAGGAAGAACGATCCTCGTACCTCGGTTCAGAAGAAAGAAGAGTACCGGTTCGCGGCCAACATACCGGGTGACAAGACGATCCCCGAGAAGGAGTACGCGGACTACACGCTAGAGTACGACGAAGAAGATGCCGTGATGAACGGCAAGATCCCCGACGTCTTGCTCGACGTGCCGGTCGTCAAGGTAGACGAGATCAACTTCGAGCTAAACGACCTGCGGGCGAAGGTCAACCTCTTCGCGAAGGTGCTCGACCTGGTAGAGCTGTCGGTCGGTGTCGATGTGTACCTCGGCAGGGTGAAGCTGGTCATTCAGGGCGTTGAGGCGCAGGCGCTCCTTAAGGTCAGGCTCGACAACGTAACCGCCATCCTCGACCGGGTTCTCACGACCATAGACCGCAACCCGCAGATCATCGAGAAGCTGGTAGAGGGCGTCAGCTCCGCAGTTTCGGATATAGGAGAGGGTGCGGGCAACCTGGTGGGCGAGGGACTCAACTCCGCCGTCGAGGACATTGGTTCCGGCGCTGGTCAGCTGGTGGGCGAGGGACTCAACTCCGCCGTCGAAGATATAGGTGCCGGAGCGGGCGACTTGGTGGGCGAAGGCCTCAACTCAGCCGTCGAAGACATAGGTGCGGGCGCGGGCTCTGCAGTCGAGGACATAGGCGCAGGAGCCGGTGATCTGGTTGGCGAAGGGCTCAACTCTGCTGTGGAAGATATAGGCGCGGGGGCCGGCTCCGCTGTGGAGGACATAGGCTCGGGCGCGGGCTCTGCAGTCGAGGACATAGGTTCGGGGGCCGGTTCGGCCGTCGAGGATATCGGATCCGGTGCGGGCTCAGCGGTCGAAGACATAGGCTCAGGCGCCGGTTCGGCTGTGGAGGATATAGGCTCAGGCGCTGGATCGGCCGTAGAAGACATCGGTTCGGGCACGGGCCATGCCGTTGGTGAGATAGGAGAGGGCGCAGGTTCGGCCGTCGAAGACGTCGGTTCGGGGGCCGGCTCCGCGGTGGCGGACGTCGGAGAAGGCGCTGGCTCTGCGGTCCAGGATGTCGGCGAAGGTGCCGGTTCGGCCGTCGCTGATGTGGGTGAAGGCGCCGGTTCGGCTGTGGAGGACGTCGGTTCGGGCGCTGGCCACGCCGTCGGCGAGGTCGGCGAGGGTGCCGGATCAGCAGTTGCCGACGTAGGCGAAGGCGCCGGTGAAGCTGTCGAGAGTACGGGCCAGGCCGTCGAAGACGTCGGAGAAGGTGCTGGTTCCGCTGTAGAGGACGTTGGTGGCGGTGCTGGGCAGGCCGTAGGCGAGGTCGGACAGGGCGCCGGTCAAGCTGTAGGAGAGGTTGGACAAGGTGCTGGGCAAGCCGTCGAGAGCGCGGGCCAGGCCGTCGAAGACGTCGGAGAAGGTGCTGGTTCCGCTGTAGAGGACGTTGGTGGCGGCGCGGGTCAGGCCGTCGGAGAAGTAGGACAGGGTGCTGGCGAGGCGGTCGGTGAAGTCGGCCAGGGCGCTGGTCAAGCGGTAGGTGAGGTCGGCGAGGGTGTCGGACAGACGGCCCAGCAAGTCGGCGAAGGTGCCGGCCAGACCCTGGAGGAAGTTGGTCAGGGCGCGGGCCAGGCTGTGGGTGAAGTCGGCCAGGGCGCCGGACAGGCCGTCGGTGAGGTCGGTCAGGGCGTGGGCGAGACCGCTCAGCAGGTAGGCCAAGGCGCTGGCCAGGCCGTCCAGGACGCGGGTGGCGCCGCAGGCCAGGCCACCGAGCAGGTTGGCCAGGTCGCAGAGGGAGCTACCGACGCGGTAGGCGAGGCGACGGACACAGCCGGTCAGGTAGCGGAAGGTGCTACGGACGCGGCGCAAGGGGCGACAGAGCAGGCGACGGAAGTCGCCGGGCAGGCAACCCAGCAGGCCCAGGAGACGGCCCAGGGTGTCACGCAACAGGCTACCGACACCGCGCAAGGGGCGGTGGAAGGTGTTCAGGAGACCGCGGGAGGCGTGGCGCAGCAAGCTCAGGACGCTGCCGGAGGGGCGGCGGACCAGGCTTCCGGTCAGACCGTCGAGCGTACGGTGGACGAGGAGGGCAATATCCTCGAGACCGTCACGAACGAGAACGGCGAGGTGGTAGATGAGGACCTCGTCGGCAACGTCAGCGATCTGCCGATCGAGGAGGAGTACATAGACGACCAGGGCCAGGTTGTGAGCCGGGCGAAGGACGACTCAGGGAACGTCTACGAGCAGGTCTTCGACGACGAGGGGAACCTGGTCGAGGTGAGGGCCGCGTGAGGATGACGGAGTCGCAACTAGGTTTGTCGGGAGGGGCCGAGATTACGGAGAGGAGAGACAATGGCTGAAGCTCGGACGAACGAGGCGCTCGAGAAGCTGAACCGCGGCATTCAGGAATCGAAACTGATAGTCCAGCAGCAGACGATGACGCTAGCCAAGGACTTTTTCGGCGATTCCGTCGAGGAGTTAAAGCAGCAGATAAAGGAGAACCGTGCCACCCTGGAGGGGTTGCCGGACCAGATCCCGGGCGGTCAGGAGGAGTCGTTCCAGATGCTCTTCCAGGAGCTGATGGATAACTACGAGGCCATCGAGCAGGCGCTCGAGGAGGCTAACAACAACGTCTCGGAGATTGACGCCGACCGTCTCATGCGCCAGGGAGAACTCGACGCCACCGACGCCGCCCGCCGCGAGGCGCGGGAGCGAGGCGTCGACCTCACGGAGGTCGAAGGCACCGGCACGGATGGCAGAATCACCGTCGACGACGTGAGGACGTACGCTGAGTCTAAGCAACAGGACGTCGAGGATACCGCGGAGCAGGTGACCGAGGAGGTCGTGAAGGCGTCGGATGCGGCCAGGCGTAGGGCGGAAGAGATGAGCATAGACCTCTCGCAGGTAGAAGGCACGGGCTCGGGCGGGCTCATCACCGTCAAGGACGTGACGAGCGCGGCCGGAGGCGCGGCGCAGCAGGCGGCCGGCACAGCAAGGCAGGCTGCTGGGCAAGCTACAGGGCAGGCTACCGATGCGGTTGGGCAGGCCGTAGCCCAGGTCGACGGAACGGTCGATCAGGCGACACAGCAGGCTGGAGACGTTACAGGTGGCAACGGGGACGAGGGACCTAAGGCCACGAACGCCGCGAAGCGCAAGGCGGAGGATCTGGGGTTGGATCTCTCCCAGATACAGGGCTCCGGGGCCGGCGGGATCATAACGATCAGGGACGTGGTCCAGAGTTGAAGCAGCCGAAAGAGCATCCGGAGACCCTGAAGAGGCCGGATGTCGAACTGACCGCCGAAGTGAAGTCCCGGTGGTTACGCTTCGAGAAAGTTCCGGAGACGGAGACTAGGTTCCCTGGTTATACCGAAGACCAGTCGGTATCGGGGACCGAACGGGAGAACTTGCCCAGGGAGGTAGAGGATGACGTAACGTATCACGACTCCCGTATCAGGTTGAGAAGTGCCGGAAGTCTGGTCGGCGACGAATCAATCCCCGGGAAGGACAGAAAGAGGGATAGAGAAGCTGAGGCGCAAGCGTGACTCGGGCTATCCGAGACGCGAGACCGTACAACGCAGACTCGCGAAGAGAGGAGAGAAGATGAGCGAAGGCGGACAGGGCCAGCAGAACCAGGAGGGCCAGCAGGGCGGGGATTTGCTGGGAGGAGCGACAGATCAGGTTGGGCAGGTCGCCGGGCAGGTGCAGGACACTGCTGGTCAGGCCACTGACCAGGTGCAGGACACCGCGGGAGGAGCGGTGGACCAGGTCAGCGAAGTGGCAGGCGGCCTCGCCCCTGGCACCCAGGCGCTCGGCGGGCCCACCACCGACGAGGAAGGCCACACCGTCCAGCGCACCGTTGACGAGGAAGGCAACCTGGTCGAAGTGGTCCTCGACGAGGAGGGCAACGTAATAGACGAGCGCCCGGTGGGCAACGCCGCCGACCTGCCGGCGGCCGAAGGCTACGAAGTGACCACCGACGAACAGGGCAACAAGACGACCACCGTGACCGACGAGTCCGGGTCGCTCCTGAAGCTGCAGCTCGGTCCTGAGGGCAGCGTGTTGAACCTGGAGCTCCCGCCCTCAACGGAGACTACCGAGACCACCGAGGACTCAAGCTACGAGTCCCACTCCGGCCCGCAGCAAAGCGAGGAAGATCAGGGCGCCTTGGGCCAGGTGACGGACCAGGCCGGGCAGGCCGTGCAGGGCGTTCAGGACACCGCCGGAGGGGCTGCCCAGCAGGCCCAGGACACGGCAGGGCAGGCAGCCGACCAGGCAGGCCAAGCCGCGCAGGGCGCCCAGGACACCGCTGGTCAGGCGGCAGGGCAGGCCCAGGACGCCGCGGGAGATGTCACCGACCAGGCGGGACAGGCCGCGCAAGGGGCGCAGGATACCGCCCAGGGCGCGGCCCAGCAGGCGCAGGACACGGCGGGGCAGGCACAGCAGCAGGCCCAGGACGCCGCCGAGGGCGGCGGGCAAGAAGAGCCCAACGCCACGCAGTCCGCCCAGCGTAAGGCCCAGGAACTTGGCGTGGACCTCTCCCAGGTGGAGGGCTCCGGGCCAGGGGGGCAGATCACTATCGGCGACGTGGAGAACGCCGCAAATTAGCGGTTTCGGGATCAGCTGGGGCTGGTCGGCACGGCCCCAGCTTTCGAGGCGCAGCGAAGGTCGTGCTCCGGCAGGTTCCTCGCTGTAGCGTCGTACTGTGTATCCGAAAGGGCACTGATAAGGTCCACGCGTCAGAGAAAATCACGAGAAAGGAGAAAGAGTGAGCGAAGCACAGAACCTCCAGGAACAGATACAGCAGCAGATCATGCAGAGCGCCCAGGACTTCTACGGCGACTCGCTCGGCAGGCTCAAGGGTCAGCTGCAGAACGACCGCGCCCAGCTCGAGAGCCTGATGGAGCAGTCCCCGCCGCAGGCGCAGGCGCAGTTGCAGGAGATGGTCGACTCCTACACGGAGCTCGAGGGCACCCTCGACCAGGCAGCCAGTGACCAGGGACTCGACGACGCGGTGAACGAGGCAGCCCAGCAGGCCCAAGGCGCCGCAGGGCAAGTAGCTGACCAGGCCGGGCAGGCCGCGCAGGGCGTCCAGGACACCGCCGGTCAGGCAGCCGGACAGGCCCAGGACGCTGCGGGGCAGGCGCAGGACCTGAACATCACGGACGCTGCCAAGCAGAAGGCGGATGAGTTGGGCGTTGACCTCTCCCAGGTGGAGGGAACTGGGGCCGAAGGGCGCATAACCGTCAAGGACGTGACGAGCGCCGCCAACCAGTAGTAGGGCGCCTCAGGAACGCGAACAGGAGGAACGATGGACAAGGCCAAAGGCAAGGCGAAAGAGGCGGCCGGCGCCGTAACCGGCGACGAGGACAAGAAGGCCGAGGGCCGGGCGCAGCAGAGAAAGGCCGACGCCCAAGAGCAGGCGACACAGAAGGAGCAGACCCGGAAGGCGGAGTCGGAGGCCGACAAGGCCGAGAAGGAGCGTGACCGGGAGGAGCGCAAGGACAAGGGGCTGTTGGGTGGCGTCTCCGACTCTTTGTCGGGCCGCGACCGCCGCTAGCCGCCGAACCGCAGTACTCGAGCCAGAGCCGGGCGTGAAGGAGCACCCGAGGGTGCCCCGGGTGCGCAGCCCTTGCCTGGCTCCTCGGGTTTCGGGGCGTCCGGGCCCGGGTAGGATCGGCCGGTGTTACGAGGGAGAACAGATGAAACCCACACAAAATGGAGGAGGCACGCTGCAGGAGTTCAAGGAACAGCTTGTCAAGGCGGCCAGGATGTACGCCATGTGCAAGAAGGCCGAGGTGGCCGAGCCGATGGACGTGGTGGGCATCGCGATGGCGGCCTTCGAAGACATGCCCCTCAAGCAGGCGCTGGTACTCGTGAGATCGAATGAGCAGAACGTCAAAGACCTCGCCTGGGCTTTCGAAAACTCCAGCTCGGCACAAGAGTTCGAGCAGCGGGTCAAGGAAATCAAGGATCGTCCGAGCGGCCGGCGACCAGGATAGCCCGGAAGGCTCCACGATGCTCGCCAGAAACCGCATGATATCTGGGCGGGGAGACTAGAAGGTGCCGATGAAGGATCCTTACGTACTGCTGGGCACGCCAAGGGGAGCGAACGATGACGATATCCGCAAAGCCTATCGGCGTCTGGCCCGCGAGCACCACCCTGATGCGAACCCTGGCGACCCCGATGCCGAGGAACGTTTCAAGGAGATCCAACAGGCCTACGAGACCCTCTCGAACCCTATAAAGCGTCGAGCCTACGACGAAAGGTCCCGCCCCTCTCCACAAAGACACGCCAGATCGACCCGCGTGGCCACCGGCGGCAGGCCCCGAGAGAGGACCACCGGTTCGGTGGATCTCTCCGGCCTGCTCGGGAAGTTTGGTAGCTCATCCGGTGGGCGGAAAGAGGTCAACTGGCAACTCCGGGTGGAGGATACCGAGGATATAGCCCGCATCTCCAAGATCCTGGGCGTGGACTTGGCGCGTCTCGCGAAGCTGGCGGGTAAAGACGTGCGGATGAAGGCGAGCGCAAGCTTCGAGAACGGTGGGGCCGCCATCCCCCGGAATGCTGCAACGGACGGGCTGGGCAGGAAGCCGCGC
>Ga0307416_100002082_pt1 | contig 11287 bp, 10 predicted proteins | sample DK1Cmetagenome_2_FD_203821 | JGI IMG/M metagenome (GOLD analysis project Ga0307416, IMG submission 203821) | Maize rhizosphere microbial communities from greenhouse at UC Davis, California, United States - DK15-C-3 | ecosystem: Host-associated > Plants > Roots > Rhizosphere > Soil | place...
ATCCAGTTGCAAATGATGTATCTGAAGGAAAAGCTGATTTTGGAATAGTAATCTGCGGAAGCGGAAACGGAATCGCAATGACTGTTAATAAACACCCGAAAGTGAGAGCTGGTTTATGCTGGACTAAAGAAATCGCGTATTTAACACGTTTACACAATGATGCCAATATTGTGAGTATTCCAGCAAGGTTTACATCTATTCATCAAGCTGTTGAAATCGTTGAAACATTCCTTGATACCGCTTTTGAAGGCGGAAGACACCAAAATAGAGTGAATAAAATTGCTTGCTCATAAAAAGTCAAAAAAAATTCGGTGCTTCGCACCTATTCATAAACACACCGGGCCGATTTTTAATTTGCTCGGTTTTTTATTTTAAGTATTTATTATTCAGTATTTTAAAATGTAATTTTTGAGTTATCAACAATGTTAATATCTACTTTTTATAATTTACATAAGCAAGTATAAGAGCCACTTGAATTAGTAAAATCACGGCAAACTTCACAATAAAAGAAGTTTTACTCGTTTTATGTCTAAATAATAACATAGCTGTTAATAACCCTGGCGATCCGCCTGTTAAGGCCATGAGAAACAAGGTTTTTTCAGGAACACGTCGGTTATTTTTTCGGGCTTGGGATTTGTCATATCCCGCGAAAATAAAAACGAGAATATTTATAAATAAAAAATATAGCAATAAAACTTCCATTGGCTTAAAATTAAAAACAAAGATATTATTTTAGCCGAATGATTTACTATTTTGCAGAAACAATTTAACAAGTAAATTATATCATTTTTAAGTAAGAAAATCATTTCATTAAAAGTATGACTAATATTCAATTCATTGCCAAATCTGTTCAGGCGCCTGCAGTAAGTATTCAGAACACAGTTAAATTATTAGAAGAGGACTGTACGATTCCGTTTATTTCGCGATATAGAAAAGACGCAACCGGAAATCTAGATGAAACTGTAATTGAGCAGATTGCAAAACTTCAAAAAGATTATGATACACTTATTAAACGTAAAGAAGCCGTTTTAAAATCTATTGAAGAGCAAAAAGCGCTTACGCCAGATTTGAAGAAAAAAATTGAAGACAGTTTTGATTTACAAGAAATAGAAGATTTTTACCTTCCATACAAAAAGAAGAAAAAAACAAAAGCTGATGTCGCTCGTGAGTTTGGTCTTGAACCTTTAGCGAAACTCATTATATCTGAAAGTGATGCCGATATCGATTTTATTTCGACTCAGTATATTAATGAAAATGTTATTAATGAAGAAGCCGCTATTCAAGGCGCAAGAGATATTGTAGCCGAGTGGATTAACGAAAATATTTATGTTCGTAAACAATTAAGAAGATTGTTTCAGCGAAAAGCGACTATTGCTACAAAAGTGGTTAAAAAGAAAGCCGAAGAAGAAGGAGCACAGAAATTCAGCCAGTATTTTGATTGGGAAGAACCGTTGACAAAAGCGCCAGCGCACCGTTTATTAGCAATGTTGCGTGCAGAAAATGAAGGTTTTATCAAAATGAAAATTGATGTTGATATAGACGATGCATATGATGTAATTGACGAAATCATCATTAAAAAACAAAATAATACAACAGCTCATTTGCAATTAGCGATTGAAGACAGTTATAAACGTTTACTGAATCCAGCAATTGGAAATGAAACGTTGCAAGAAGCAAAAGCCAAGGCAGATGCGAACTCAATTCAGGTTTTCGCCAACAATTTAAGTCAGTTGTTATTGGCTCCGCCGTTGGGAGAAAAGCGTATTTTAGCAATCGATCCAGGATTTAGAAGCGGTTGTAAAGTAGTTTGTCTAGACGAAAAAGGCGATTTATTATACAACGAAACTATTTATCCGCATGCGCCTCAAAACGAGGAATCAATGGCGATAAAAAAAATCCGTTCGATGGTAAATGCTTATCAAATTGATGCCATTTCTATCGGGAACGGAACGGCTTCTCGTGAAACTGAATTTTTCATCAAAAAAATCGCGTTTGACAAACCAGTTCAAGTTTTTGTGGTTTCTGAGGCGGGAGCTTCGGTATATTCTGCTTCAAAAATTGCGAGAGAAGAATTTCCAAATTATGATGTAACAGTTCGTGGTTCGGTTTCTATTGGGCGACGCCTTTCAGATCCGTTGGCCGAATTGGTAAAAATTGATCCTAAAGCAATTGGAGTAGGGCAGTATCAGCACGATGTTGATCAGACTAAATTGAAAGAAGAATTGGATAGCACGGTAATTCGTTGTGTAAACTCAGTTGGAATTAACATCAATACAGCAAGTAAACATTTGTTAAGTTATGTGAGTGGAATCGGGGAGAAGCTGGCAGAAAACATTGTACAATACCGTTCTGAAAACGGACCTTTTGAAGATAGAAAACAGCTAAAAAAAGTGCCTCGTCTTGGAGACAAAGCGTATCAGCAAGGAGCAGCGTTTATTAGAATTACAAATGCTAAAAATCCGCTGGATAATTCGGCCGTGCACCCAGAGGCTTATCCTGTTGTTGAAAAGATGGCTAAGGATTTGAATATTTCTTTGAATGAATTAATTGCAAATAAAGAGAAAACAGCGCTTATTAAGCCCGAAAAGTATGTTACGCCTGAAATAGGTTTACTTACATTAAAAGACATCATAAAAGAGCTTGAAAAGCCAGGATTAGATCCAAGAAAGTCGGCCAAGGTTTTTGAATTTGATGCAAACGTAAAATCAATCAAAGATTTGAAAACCGGAATGATATTACCAGGAATTGTGAATAACATCACCAACTTTGGCTGTTTTGTTGACATCGGAATCAAAGAAAGCGGTTTAGTTCACATTTCTCAGTTAAAAGCTGGGTTTGTAAGCGATGTAAACGAAGTTGTGAAATTACATCAGCATGTTGATGTGAAAGTGACTGAGGTTGATGAAGATAGAAAGAGAATTCAGTTGACGATGATACTTTAAATTTCAAAAATAAAGTTCCAAATTCCAATTGGAACAAACAAAAAAATCCCAGAATACATTGTAATCTGGGATTTTAATTTTTTCGAATTTCTTATTTTGTTTCTTCCTCTTGTTTTTTAGAAGCAGCAGGTTGATCGTCTTTAGCAGCGTTTTTAAATTCCTTAATTCCACTTCCTAAACCTTTCATTAATTCTGGAATTTTTTTACCTCCAAAAAGTAATATCACAATACCTACGATAACAAGGATTTCTGTAAGACCTAATCTTCCCATGACTAATATATTTAATGCCGAAGCAAATTATTTTTCTTAATTATTCCGCAAAGGTATATAGAAATATACGAAATAGAAGTATTTTTAGTTTAAAATATTCGTATTAGACCGCGTTAAATATTTTATAAAATCGTAAATTATAGCTCTTCAAGTAATTTTTCGAATAAATATCATGTTGATTAATTATTATATTTGCTAGCATAAAGAAGGATAATGACTCAAAAAAAGAAAAAGAATTTTAGAAAAAAACTGTTCATTAAAAACCGGTTAGTAATTTTAAATGAAGACACTTTTGAAGAAATATTTTCTTTTAGGCTTACTTTAATGAATGTCTTTGTAACGTTTACTTTAGGAGGAATATTTCTAATTTTGGTTACTACTTTTATCATTGCTTTTACGCCCCTTCGCGAATTTATCCCTGGATATTCTTCTACAGAATTGAAACGAAATGCTACTAAACTGGCCATTAAATCAGATTCTTTAGAAACGGCTTTGAGACAAAATGAAGCTTATATAAAAGGGATTCAGAAAGTCTTAAAAGGCGAATTAGAATATTCAAAATTTAATAAAGATTCAATATTATCAGAATCTGTTGAAGATGCTTCAGATTTAAATATGAAAGCATCTGATGCTGAAATAAAACTGAGAGAAGATGTAGCCGAAACAGAAAAAGAACTGAAGGCTAAATCTCAAGACAAAAAGAAAAGTGATAAAAAATAATACCACTGAAAATGTCAATTAAGTCAATTGCGGCAAAAATATTTGCCAGAAAAATATATAAACAAACACTAAAATGGGCTCAAAAACCTGTTGAAACGCAACAAAAGATTTTTAAAAATCTGATTGAAAATGCACAAAACACCGAATTTGGAAAAGATCATCATTTTAATCAGATAAAAACTTTTGAAGATTTTCAGAAACGAGTTCCTGTAAGGGATTACGAAGATTTAAAACCTTATGTTGATAAGGTTGTAAAAGGAGAATCAGATATTTTATGGAAAGGGAAACCATTATATTTTGCCAAAACTTCGGGAACGACTTCGGGGGCGAAATTTATTCCGCTTACCAAAGAATCAATGCCTTATCATATAGAAGCGGCCAGAAATGCCATTCTACATTATATTAACGAAACTGGAAAAGCCGATTTTGTTGACGGGAAAATGATTTTTTTACAAGGAAGTCCCATCTTGACTGAGAAATACGGAATCAAATTTGGGAGACTTTCTGGAATTGTAGCACATTTTGTTCCTAAATACCTCCAGAAAAATAGAATGCCCTCTTGGGAAACCAATTGTATAGAAGACTGGGAAACCAAAGTAGATGCTATTGTAGACGAAACAATAAAAGAAGATATGTCGGTTATCTCGGGAATTCCGTCTTGGGTACAGATGTATTTTGAACGTTTACAGCAAAAAAGTGGAGGTAAAAAGATTAATGAGATATTTAAAAACTTTAATCTGTTTATCTACGGCGGTGTCAATTACGAACCATACCGCGCCAAATTTGAGCAGATGATAGGCAAAAAAGTAGACAGCATCGAATTGTTTCCTGCTTCTGAAGGATTTTTTGCGTATCAAGATTCGCAGAAAGAAAAAGGAATGTTACTACTTTTGAATTCTGGAATTTTCTACGAGTTCATAAAAGCAGATGAATTTTTTAATGAAAATCCGAAAGTCTACACCATTGGTGAAGTTGAGGTAGGAGTGAACTATGTTTTGATTATTTCTACCAATGCGGGACTTTGGCGTTATAATATTGGTGACACCGTCCAGTTTACATCTTTGGCTCCTTATCGTGTTATAGTTTCTGGACGTATCAAACATTATATTTCTGCTTTCGGAGAACACGTTATTGCCAATGAAGTCGAAAATGCAATGAAAGAAGCTGTAAATGCGACAAATATTGTAATAAACGAGTTTACAGTAGCACCGCAAATTACGCCTGCCAGCGGTTTACCCTACCATGAATGGCTGATTGAGTTTGAAAAAGAACCTGAAAATATGGAAGCTTTTGCTGAAACGATTGATAATTCAATGCGTAAGCAGAATATTTATTACGACGATTTAATTACTGGAAATGTTTTAAGAAAAGTAGTCATTACAAAGGTTTCTAAAAACGGATTTCAAGATTACATGAAATCGCAAGGAAAATTGGGCGGACAGAATAAAATTCCGAGATTATCAAATAATAGGGATATTGCGGATAATCTTACAAAATGAAATAATATTTCCAAGATTAAGCAGTTATTTATTCAGATTAATTAGGATGGATAAGTAAATGAAAATTAAATGAGTCAAGGAAAGTTTCAAAATAAATATCGTATTTCTTCAATTAGAGCTCAATGGTGGGATTATGGTTGGAGTGGAGCCTATTTTATAACAATTTGTACACAAAACAGAGAACATTATTTTGGAGAAATTCAAAATAATAAAATGATTTTATCGCATGTCGGAATTATTGCCGATTTATTGTGGCATCAAATTCCAAAGCACCACAAAAATGTTGAATTGGGTGATTTTGTGGTTATGCCAAATCATATTCACGGAATTTTGATTATCGATAAACAATTGGATAATGTAAATGTTGATAATATGGATAAGGTAGAGACAGGGCATGCCCTGTCTCTACCATCAATACAAATGTTACAAACGTCGTCGCCTGTCGAATTTCAAAAACCAGGTTTAAAACGTTTTCAAAACATTGGAAAAAACACCATTTCTTCAATTGTTGGATCATATAAATCTGCTGTAACAAAACACGCCAATAGATTGGGATACACGCATCAATGGCAAAAATTATTTTATGACAATATCATTAGAGACAATAATCAATATCAAAGAATTTCTGATTACATTGTTTCAAATCCAGAAAATTGGGCAAAGGATAAATTTAAAACAGATGGTAAATCCTAATTTGAAATAAACATTATAATTAAATCACATTTTTAGTTTTCGATTGAAATAATATTAATATTTCCTACTTTCGTTTATCGAAATATTTACATCTTCTTTAAAGATGAAGATGATTTTTAAAATACAAAAGACATGAAAGAAACTAAACATATATCAAGATCTAGAGCGCAAGAATCTTCTGCTGCGATAGAAAAAATGTACATTACAATGCGCCATTTATTCAACCGTGGATTTTACAAACCAATGGGAGTTTCTGGCGACAGCTTACGCGAATCATTATTGGCTTTACGTCCAGAAATTTATGGAAATATAGCCGAAGAAAAAGTAGAATTAAACGGACTTCTATATGTAATTGAGCGTCTTCCAATCGGAATTGAGCAATGCCGTTTTATTAATTTAACTTCAGACGAAGGCTATTCTAAATCGCATTTTCAACCGATTGTTCCACCAAAAAGAAGAAGAAACTGCTACAGAATTGACGAAGAACAGATGAACGTTGAGATTACTCGCGGACGTTCGGACATTTATGATATCTTAACACATTTGACTTTCATTTTCATCGAATCTCATAAAATTAAAAATAGAGTTTTAATTGATGATGGAGGAGAAGTTTCGCGTGATTGGCAGAAACTGGAACAAGCTGTTATGCAAACCAAAAAGCTTACTTTGGTAGAAAAAGAAAAAGCAATTTCTCACGTAGCAAATATTTTGGCTAGAACATTTGAAGAAGTTTTAGATATTTACGATTCATTTGGTTCTGAAACTGCACCAGATCGTTTCCTGCATGTAATTTATTGGTTAGGAAAACTTGCGATTGAAGAAATTGTTGAAAACAACAAGCGTACCATCACTTTTAGTCCAGTTTTGCGCGAAAGATTAGGACACCATATTCACGGAGAAATTTGGGCAACAAATATTAAAGAAGTTCTAAAAGCAAACGATTTGCTGAAAAGACCAATTCACGTAATTAGTGCTAATATGCATAGTGTGATGAATTCGATTTTTGCAACGCCGTTGTTAAAAACAAAATATAAAGGAAAAACAGATTTCTTTATTTATGAAGAATTAAGCGGTTCTGGATCAAAAGAAATTAGAGCTCAAGTAGAAGATTTAGCTTTAAAAAATGGAATGATTTCACTGCCAGATTGTTCAGGAACCAATATTGACGTTCAGATTTTTGATACAGCCAAAATTGACTGGTCAAAAACAGCTTTTTCACATGCTAATGTAGGCGAAGAAAAACCAGTTATAATTGTAATGGACTATGCTTTTGGAGAACAGGCCTACGAAACAATCGACGAGCTTTTGAAACCATTCAAGAAAGAAACTTTATTGAATGTAAAATCGGTTTCTATTATGGGAAAAGCTGGAATTTTAGAAGGCGGAAAAGGAGATATCATGATTCCAACAGCACATATCAATGAAGGAACAGCTGATAATTATTTCTTCGAAAATGAATTGACAGGCGCTATGTTTGAAGGAAACGATATTGACATTTATGAAGGTGCGATGGTTACTGTTCTTGGAACTTCATTGCAAAACAGAGATTTATTGAAATTCTTCCACGAATCGACTTGGGGTGTAATTGGTCTAGAAATGGAAGGATCTTATTACCAAAAAGCGATTCAATCGGCATCTAAAATTAGAAAAAGTGTTCCGCATGATATCAAAGTTCGCTATGCTTATTATGCTTCAGATAATCCTCTGGAAACCGGAAGTACACTAGCTTCAGGCGGATTGGGAACTACTGGTGTAAAACCAACCTATTTGATTACTATTAAAATTTTAGAGCAGATTTTCAACATAAAATAAATCATAAATGAGTACAAAAGTACCGCAGGATAATTCAGATCAAGAGATTGATATTTTTCAGGTTTCAAAAAGCATTGGCAGCTTTTTCGATAGGATCAATGCCAAGATTTTTCGATTAATTCAATTTTTTATCCGTAATTGGGTTGTCATTTTGGTTGTTGTTTTGGTTGGATTTAGTTTGGGACTACTGTTAGACATAACTCAAAAAAGGTACAAACAAGAAATTATTGTAGCACCAAATTTTGACAGTACAGACTATTTGTATGCAAAAATTGATTTAATTTACTCCAAGATTAAAGAAAATGATACGCTTTTTTTAAAAAACACAGTTGGAATTCAAGATCCTGAAAGCCTGAAATCTATTACTATTAAGCCTATATCAGATGTTTATAGATTGATTGAAAATAGGCCTGAGAATTTTGAATTGATTAAATTGATGGCTGATAATGGAGATATAAAAAAAATTATAGAGGATAATCTAACAAGTAAAAATTATCGATATCATAGAATTTCAATTGTTACTAATGAATTAGCTGATACTAAAAAAGTAACTGACCCTCTCTTGAATTTTTTGAATAAAACTGAATTCTACAAAAAAATTCAAGAAGTTAAAATAGCAAATGTTAAAGAGAAAATAATTAAGAATGAAGCTACTATATCTCAGATTGATGGTGTCTTAAAAGAATTTTCTGAGAATGCAAATAATTCCCAAAAAAGCAACAGTTTAGTCTATTATAATGAAAATACCCAGCTTAATGATGTCATTAAAACAAAAGGGGATTTAGTTAATGAACAAGGAGGTCATAGACTTGAATTAATAGGATATGATAAAATTATAAAAGATATCAGCACAACCATAAATATTGAGAAAAAAGGTATTTTTTATGGACACAAAAAAATAATATTTCCTGTAGTATTAGTTTTTCTTTACATTTTACTACAGCTTTTCAAAACTTTTTATAGAAAACAAAAATTATTAAGTACAGATAAAACAAGTGTTTAAAAAATTTAACAACAGTATTGGTTGAGATAAAGATTTTTTAAAGTTAAAAAACTAAATTAGCCCAAAAATTTAAAATGAGAACAAAACTATTTTTTGCAAGTTTAATTTTATTTGTAACGTTTGCTTCATGTAAGAAAGAAGCGAGCCAAAATCGGGATGAAGTTAAGTCAGCTGAAGTTGAAACACAAAAAAATAATTTTCAGGTTACCCTGACAGCAACAGTAAAAACAGACGATAATTTCCAATTATACTACAGTCAGGATGCTTACGAAGTTCCGTATAAGGAAGAAAATTCGGTTTGGATGACTGTAAAAGCAAATGAAAATCCGCAGGATATTGTTTTTAATCTTCCTGAAGATGTAATTCCGAACTATATCAGAATTGATTTTGGAACAAATGAAGACCAAAAGGAAATCATTATCAAGAATTTTAAAATGAAGTATTACAGTAAAAGTTTTGAAGCTAAAGATTCATTATTTTTCAATTACTTTATTCCGAATGATTGTGTAAAAATTGTAGACAAGAAAAACTCAATTGTTCAGACTTTCAAAACTAAAGAAGGAAAATACGATCCATTGTTCTATTCTGAAAAAGCACTTTATGATCAGATTCAATTAATTGTAAAATAACTATATAAGACTTAAGAGCCACAAAAATGTGGCTTTTTTTATCTGTAGCTGTTACTATTTTCTAAACAAATCCTATTCTCTTGTTTAAATCAAAACACCAAAATGTATTACAGAATAACCGAATTAAAAATTTTGTTATTTATGGAATTGGTCAGATTGTTAATCTGGTAAGTCCACTTTTGGTAATGCCTTATTTAATATCTGTTTGCGAAAAAGAAGGATTGGGAAAAATTGGTGTAGGCTTTTCGTTTGCATTAGTATTGATAGTTTTGGTTGATTATGGCTCTTATATTAATGGAACCAAAGAAATATCAATAAACAGGGAGAATCAAGAAATTATGAGAACAAAAATAATTTCTATATATGTAATGAAATTCTTTTTGATTTTAATCTCATCATTTATTGCTTTTCTGCTTATTTACTTCATTCCTCTTTTCAGGAAAGAACAAGAGGTTTTCTTTTTTAGTTTTTTATATGTAATTGGTCAATTCTTAAACCCAACATGGATTTTTCAGGGATTAGAAAACTATAAATGGATTTCTTTTATTAATATTATTTCTAAAGCAATATATGTTGTTTGTATTTTTACTTTTATTAGCAAAAAGCATGATTATATTTATGCCAATGCTTATTTGGGAATTGGATTAATTATTTCGAGTTTAATAGGGCTGATTTATCTAATAAAAAAATACAATTTACAATTCTATCACAATGTTGTTAAAGATGCATTCTTGTTATTGAAACAGGAGGTCTCTCTCACTTTTTCTCAATTGTTTCTTTCATTTTATCAGTATCTACCTATAATGATAATTAGTTGTGTAGGAGGAAATGGAATGGCAGGACAATATAGAATTATTGAACAGATTGTGATGACTTTCAGAAGTTATCTGCAAATGTTTTTCAATTTTATCTATGCCGATGTTTGTTTACAAATACATACAAATTTAAAAAAGGGAATTTCGCATTGCTTGAAATACAATGGTCTAAATTATTTATTTATTCTATTGCTAGTAATTATTGCATTTGTATTTGCAGAACAGATCTTGTTATACTTCAATATTGAATCAAATGACTTAAAGGCAATGGTATATTTTTTCAGATTAGGTTTGATTATACCTATATTTATGGCAATTTCTTTTGCTTTAAAGCAATTACTTTTTGCGTTAGATAAGAATAAAGTGTACATAAATATTACAATCGGTTCTTCGATTTTTAGTTTGCTAGTGTTTTTTTTATTAGTAAAAACTACTGGATTGCAAGGTGCTTTTATTGCGACTATTTTTATCGAAATAATGATAATAGGTTTGTATTGTACAGTTTTAAAGTCAATAATTAGATTGAGTAAGTAATAATAAATATGACAATTTACAAAAGTTTCCCTTACCAGATTTTATTTTTGCTTTGTATCGGAGTTTCTTTGTTTGCAAACTACGAACTTACTTTTGCTATTTGGTCTTTAACGTTATTGTTAACAATCAAAAGAAAATATTCTTTTACTTTAGTTCAGTATAATGTCATTTTTCTCATAATACTTTTAATTGCAATTTTTTCTACATTCTTCAGCACAACAACCCTTTTTCTAGTCATAAGAGATTTTACCTATTTAGTTAAACCAATTTTAGGATTATTGGTCGGATATCAACTGTGTAGATTTAGCAGTAAATTAGCTTTAAAAGTGTTAGTGTATACCGGATTAGCAATTTCTGTAATGCATCTGG
>Ga0307416_100002083_pt1 | contig 11286 bp, 10 predicted proteins | sample DK1Cmetagenome_2_FD_203821 | JGI IMG/M metagenome (GOLD analysis project Ga0307416, IMG submission 203821) | Maize rhizosphere microbial communities from greenhouse at UC Davis, California, United States - DK15-C-3 | ecosystem: Host-associated > Plants > Roots > Rhizosphere > Soil | place...
GTCGGCTTCATCGCGTTGATGTTCTATTACGACGCCCGGCTGGCGCTCGTCTGCCTGACTGGTGCTCCGCTGGTCGTCTATCCGCTGGTGCGGCTGGGGCAGCGGGTCCGGCGAACCGCGCGTCGCAGCCAGGAAGCGCTCGAGCAGATGTCGCACGTCAGCGCCGAGGCGATCACCGGCCATCGGATCGTCAAGGCGTTTGGCGCCGAGAGCCGCGAGGCCGCCAAATTCGACAAGGCGTCGCAGAGCTTCTATCGCACCAGCATGAAGGTGACCGGCGCGCTGTCGGTGCTGCCGCCGCTGATGGAGTTCATCGGCGGGGTGGCATTCGTCGCGGCGCTGGTCTACGGCAGCCAGGAGATCGTCGCGGGCCGGCTGTCGGCGGGAGAATTCACGGCGTTCATCGCCGCGCTGTTCATGATGTATGCGCCGGCAAAGAAGCTGAGCCGGGTCAATGCCGACCTGCAGCAGGCGATGGCCGCGGCGGAGCGGATTTTCGAGATTCTCGACTCGCACAACGAAGTGCAGGAGCGCGCCGGTGCGATTGCGCTGCCGCCGTTTGCCCAGCGCATTGAATTCCGCGACGTCCGGTTCGCCTATCCCCGGACGCCGGGCCGGACGCTGGACGGCGTCAGCTTTTCGGTCGCCGCGGGCCAGATGCTGGCGATCGTCGGCCGCAGCGGCGCGGGCAAGACCACGCTGGTCAATCTCATTCCGCGGTTCTACGATGTGACCGGCGGAACGATCACCGTCGACGGGCACGACATTCGCGATGTGACCCTCGCATCGCTTCGATCGCAGGTCGGTATCGTCACTCAGGAGACGGTGCTGTTCGACGACAGCATCGCCGCCAACATCGCCTACGGGCGTCCGACCGCAACCCGGCAGGAGATCGAAGCCGCGTCACGTGCGGCGCACGCCCACGAGTTCATCACCGGGATCGAGGGCGGCTACGAGGCGGTCATCGGCGAACGCGGCCATCGGCTGTCGGGCGGACAGCGCCAGCGCATTGCGATTGCACGGGCGATCTTGCGGGATTCACCGTTGCTGATTCTGGACGAGGCAACTTCGTCGCTCGATGCGGAGTCCGAAATGCTCGTCCAGGATGCGCTGTCCAACCTCATGCAGAATCGCACGGCGTTCGTCATCGCTCACCGGCTGTCGACGGTTCGCCGGGCCGACGCGATCGTCGTGCTCGAGCGCGGCCGCATTGTCGAGTCGGGCACGCACGACGAGTTGATGGCACGCGGCGGCTCGTATGCCAAACTCTACGAGCTGCAGCTGCAGGATGAACCCTCTGAGATTGAAATCTGAATGATCAAATCCATGACCGGATTTGCGTCGCTCACGCACGAAGACGAGCGGGCGACCATCGGCGTTACCGTTCGCGCGGTCAATCATCGTTTCCTCGACGTTCAGCTTCGGATTCCGCAATCGCTCGGCGAGGTCGAGCCGCGGGTGCGCGCGCTGCTGCAGAAGCGGTTGTCCCGTGGCCGGGTGGAGCTGGCGATCTCCGTCCAGATGCGAACGGCGGCGTCGCCGACGGTCGAACTGAACGCCGACTTCGCCGGTGCCCTGATCGCCGCGCTCGATATCGCGCGGCAGCGCGGAATCGTCAGCGGGACGCTGACCCCGGGCGATCTGCTGCGCCTGCCACAGGCCATCACGATCCGCGAGCGTCCGCCCGACGCTGATCCGGCGCTCGAGGCGCAGCTCGGCGCCAGCGTCGAGGCAGCGGTCGAGCAGGCGCTGGCGGATCTCGACGCGATGCGCGTCCGGGAGGGCTCGCATCTACGCGTTGATCTCGATACCAGGCGAGTCGTGCTGAGCCGCCTGATCGAGAACCTGGCGGAGGCGGCGGATACGGGTCGCAGCGAGCTCGAAGCCCGGCTTCGGGACCGCATCGGGGAGCTCAGTCTCGACCTGCCGGTCGATCAGGCGATGATCGCGCAGGAGATCGTCCGCGCCGCCGCGCGGTCTGACATCAGCGAGGAAGTCACGCGTTTCCGCGGCCACCTCGCGCATTGGGAGGCCCTCGCCGACAGCCAGGAGCCGTGCGGCCGCAAGCTGGATTTCCTGCTCCAGGAAATGAACCGTGAAGTCAACACGCTCGGCGCGAAGGCTGATGGCCTGCAGGTGTCGGAACTGATCATCAACGCGAAGGCCGAGCTCGAGAAGATGCGTGAGCAGGTCCAGAATGTCGAATAGTCCGCGCGGCTTGCTCTTTATCGTCTCGGCGCCGTCGGGGACCGGCAAGACCACACTGGTGGAGCGGCTGGTGCAGGACCTTCCGAATCTGCATATGTCGCGTTCCTATACGTCGCGACCGGCGCGTGAGGGCGAGCAGGACGGCGTCGACTATAATTTCATCAGCCGGGACCGCTTCGCCGCAATGGTGCGCGACGGGTCGTTTCTCGAGTGGGCCGACGTATTCGGTCACTGCTACGGTACCGGTTCTGGCGATACCGAGGCCATGCTGGTCGATGGTCACGACGTGGTGCTGGTCATCGACGTACAGGGCGCGCGGCAGGTGCGCAGCCGCGGCATCGAGAACGTGGGCATCTTCGTGCTTCCTCCTTCGGCCGCGATTCTCGAGCAGCGGCTCCGGGGCCGCAGCAAGGACAGCGAGGAACAGATCCGCGAGCGGCTGGAGGTGGCCTGCCGCGAGGTCGGCGAGTTCGCCGAGTACGAGTACGTAGTCATCAACGACGAGCTCGATGCGGCGGTGGCACGCATCGGGGCGATCGTCCTGGCGGAGCGATCGCGGGTGAAGATCATGCGCCGCGCCGCCGAAAAGATCATCGATACCTTCAAGGGACAGCGACATCATGCAAAGAACGCCTAAAGAGAACCGGTTCGAATTCGTCGTGCTGGCCGGCAAGCGGGCCCGGCAGCTGCTCGCCGGCGCGCTGCCGCGTGAAGACGGCGAAAAGAAGGTGACCATCGCCCAGCGCGAAGTGCTGCGCCGCAAGGTCCAGAAGGTCGAGGACGAGCCTGCCTAAATCCCACATTTCACATCCCCGATCCCCACGGGATTCGGGGATTGGGATTTGGGCTTTGGAATTCGGGATTTGATATGTCCCTGATCGCCCTGGGCGTGACCGGCGGCATCGGCGCCTACAAGGCCGTCGAGGTGTGCCGCGGCCTGCAGAAGCAGGGGCACGACGTCGTCGCGGTGATGACCCGGGCGGCCGCGAAGTTCGTCGGGCCGGTGACCTTCGAGGCGATCACCCGCCGTCCGGTGATCACGTCGCAGTGGCAGCCGGGAATGAACGCCGACATCGAGCACGTGGCGATTGCCGATTCGATCGACCTGCTGCTGGTGGCGCCGTGCACCGCCAACGTGATCGGCAAGTTTGCGAACGGCATCGCCGACGACTTCCTGACCTCGCTGTACCTCGCGACGCGCGCCGCGGTCCTGCTGGCGCCGGCCATGAACACGAACATGCTGGGGCACGACGCGGTGCAGCGGAACCTGCAGGCGCTGTCGGCCCGCGGTGTCCGATTCGTCGATCCGGGCGACGGCTATCTCGCCTGTGGCTGGATCGGCAAAGGACGACTTGCCGAGCCCGCCGAGATCGTGGCCGCGGCGGTCGCGCTGCTGACGCCGCCGACGTCGATGCTGCGCGGGCGGCGGGTGCTCGTGACGGCCGGGCCCACCTACGAAGATATCGATCCGGTGCGCTATATCGGCAATCGCTCGAGCGGGCGCATGGGGTTCGCGGTGGCGGCAGAGGCCCATCGCCGCGGCGCGCGCGTGACGCTGGTCGCGGGACCGACGCGGATCGACCCGCCCGGGGTGGACGAGGTGGTGCGGGTACGCAGTGCCGCCGAGATGCATGCCGCGGTGATGCGCGACGCAACCCGGGCTGATGTCGTTGTCATGGCGGCCGCGGTCGCCGACTACGCGCCGGCGTCGCCTGCGGCCGAGAAGGTCGCAAAAACGAATGCGCCGCTGACACTCGCGCTGGAACGGACTCCCGACATCCTGGCGGAGCTGGCTACGCTGCCGTCGCGGGCCTCGGCCGGCGTGCCGATGCTGGTCGGGTTCGCCGCCGAAACCGCCGACGCCGAGGCGCGTGCCCGCGAAAAGCGACAGCGCAAGGGAATCGATCTGATCGTCGCCAACGACGTGTCCCGCAGTGATGCCGGTTTTGACGTCGATACGAATGCGGTGACGATGATCGACGGAGAAGCCGAGACGGCCGTCCCACTGCAGGGCAAGTCGGCTGTCGCCGCGGCCATTCTCGACCGTGTCGAGCACCTGCTTCGCAGCCGCGCCTCCGTTCGTGCCTAGATGACCGACGACCTGAGCGGCCATCTGGCATTTTTTGGTGAGCTCGGCGTCACTGGAGTCCGGACCGATTCGATCTGGCACGAGCGAACGGCCGACCGCACCGACGGAACAGGCGCGGCGAGCCCCGACGCGGTCGTAGCACAAAGCCCGACTGCGCTCGACCTGGCGAACCTGACATGGTCCGCGCCGCGACACGAGGAGAACACCGTCCAGGTTTATCGCTCGCCGGATGACGCACTCGCCGCGATCCGCGCCGACCTCGGACCGTGCGTGCGATGCAAGCTGCATACGCTCGGACGTCGGCAGATCGTCTTCGGCGTCGGCAACCCGAGCGCCGACCTGATGTTCGTCGGCGAGGCGCCGGGCGCAGATGAAGATCTGCAGGGCGAGCCGTTCGTCGGCCGCGCCGGCCAGTTGCTGACGAAAATCATCGAGGCGATTGGCATGACGCGCGAAGAGGTCTACATCGCCAACGTGATCAAGTGCCGGCCCCCGGGCAATCGGAACCCGGAGCCGGACGAAGTGGAGCAGTGCGAACCATTTCTGTTCCGCCAGATCGACACGATCAAGCCCAAAGTCATCGTTGCGCTCGGCAAGTTCGCGGCGCAGTCGCTGCTGCGGACGACCGAACCGATTACCCGGTTGCGCGGCCGCGAGTACAAATATCGCGACGCCATCCTGATGCCGACGTATCACCCGGCATATCTGCTGCGGACGCCGTCGGCCAAACGTGACGTATGGGAGGATATGAAGCGCGTCAGAGAAATACTGGCTGCCGACAAGTAAAAGGTGCGTCTCGTCTCCGTCGCTGTTCCGGTCCCCTTCCTCGACGCTCTCAGCTACAACGTTCCCGATAGTCACCCGGGGATTCCGCCGCTCGGCGCGCGGGTGCGGGTGCCGGTCGGCAAGCGCACCCTGGTCGGCTGCGTCGTTGGCCACGATGCCGTGCTCGATGCCGGCACTGTCGTGCGCGACCTCGCGGCGGTGCTCGACGAGCAGCCATACCTGCCGCCGGCGATCATCGAGCTGTGCGGCTGGGTGGCCGACTACTACGTCGCCGGCCTGGGTGACGTGATTGCCGCCGCCATGCCACCGGGATCACGGCGCGAGGACGCGTCGAAGACCCGGCGCCTCGTGACGCTCACCGCGCACGGCGCGGAAACGGCCCGGCTGCCGACCGAAACACGGACCCCGAAGCTCACGCCTCGACAGCGCGAGGCGCTCGATATTCTTGCGAGCGCGCCTCCAGGGCTCCATTCGGCAGCGTTGCGAGATCGCGGTGTCACGGCCGACATCATCCGCCGGCTTGCAACTCGCGGTCTGGTTGCGATTCACGAAGAGCGCGACGAGCGCGATCCATTCGAGCGCGCTGGCATGGCGGTGAGCCGTGACGGCGATCGTCGTCTCACAGCGGAGCAGGAGTCGGCGTTGGAACGGCTGGCCGGGTTGACCACCCCGGCACGGTTCAGCGTGGCACTGCTGCACGGCGTGACCGGCAGCGGGAAGACCGAGATCTACCTGCGGCTCGCCGAACGTGTGTGCGCCGAGGGTCGCGGCGTGCTGCTGATGGTTCCGGAAATCGCACTGACACCGTCGGTGTCCGCCCTGTTTCGTTCCGCCTTTGGCGGTCGCGTCGCGATCCAGCACAGCGCCCTGTCCAATGGTGAGCGCCACGACCAGTGGCAACGTATTCGGCGCGGCGAGGTCGATCTCGTCATCGGCACCCGCTCGGCGGTGTTCGCGCCGCTGCCGAATCCCGGTCTGATCATCGTCGACGAGGAGCACGACAGCTCTTATAAGCAGGAGGACTCGCCGCGGTATCACGGCCGCGACGTCGCGATCGTGCGCGCGCGAAGTGCGGGTGCGCTTGTCGTCCTCGGGTCGGCCACTCCGTCGATGGAGAGCTACCAGAACGCGGCAACCGGCAAATATACCCTCGTGACACTCGAACGACGGGTTCTCGACCGGCCGCTGGCCGCCGTCTCGCTCGTCAACATGCGCGACGAGTACGCCGAAGAGGGGCCGGATGTCGTGATCAGCCGGCCGCTCGCCGGCGCGATCGAGCAGCGGCTCGATAGGGGTGAGCAGGTCCTCGTGCTGCTGAACCGGCGTGGCTATGCGACCGCGGTGTTCTGCCGCCAGTGCGGCGACACGTTCGACTGCCCGAACTGCACCGTGTCGCTGACCGTCCATCGCGCGCGCGGCGGGTGGCGAGCGCGGTGCCACTACTGCAATTACTCGCTCGACGTGCCGAAGGCCTGCCGAAAGTGCGCGGCCCCGTACCTGGAAAAGGCTGGATTCGGCACTGAAAAAGTCGAACACCAGGTGCGCGAGCGTTTCCCGCGCGCCCGGGTCGGGCGGGTCGATCGCGATTCGGTGCGGCGAAAGGGGGCACTGACGTCGCTGCTGTCGCGGTTCGCCGCCGGCGATATCGACATCCTGGTCGGAACGCAGATGATTGCCAAGGGGCATGACTTCCCGCGCGTGACGCTCGTCGGGGTGATTTCAGCGGATGTCGGCCTCGGCCTTGCGGACTTCCGATCGGCGGAACGGACCTTCCAGCTCCTCACGCAGGTGGCCGGCCGGGCCGGACGGGGTCAGCAAACCGGAGAGGCGATCGTTCAGACGCTGTATCCGGGGCACTACAGCATCCAGCTCGCCTGCCGGCAGGATTACCCGGCGTTTTTTGAAAGGGAGCTCGCCTACCGTCGCGGCATGCGATATCCGCCAATGGTGGCGCTGATCAACGTCGTTGTTCGTGGCCGTACGTTCGAGAACGCGATGGAAACGGCGACAGACATCGTGCGACGACTGGAGCCGGTCGCCGGACACGCGTCGTTCCTCGTGCTCGGCCCCGCGCCAGCGCCGCTCGGCCGGCTGCGCGGCGAGCACCGGGTGCAGTTCTTTCTCAAAGGCACGCGGCGCGCCGACATGCGCCACGCGTTGAAGGACGTGCTGGCGGGAATGCCGGAAGTCCGCCGACGTGTGACGGTGGACGTCGATCCACTGAGCGTGCTGTAACGGCGGGTCCGCTACGCGGAACCCGCCCTACGTACCGGTGGGTGTGCTACGCGAAACCCGCCCTGCGTACCGGCGCGTGTGCTCCGCGGAACCCGCTCTACGTACCAGTGGGTGTGCTCCGCGGAACCCGCCCTACGTACCGGCGCGTGTGCTCCGCGGAACCCGCCCTACGTACCGGCGCGTGTGCTACGCGGAACCCGCTCTACGTATCGGCGGGTTGCTACGCGGAACCCGCCTACGTACCGGTGGGTGTGCTACGCGGAACCCGCCGACGCACTCGTACGTAGGCCGGGTTCCGCGCAGCGGACCCGGCGCTCCGTCGCCATTGTCATGCTCAACGACCGCCCACCAGATCGAAGGGCTCGATTGGCGCCGGCGTGAAGCAGACGATGAACATGATCAGCGCGCCAAGAGCGAGCCAGAGGCGGCCGCGGTCGAGTGGAACGTCCTCGTCGAACGTCCGCGGATGGCGGGGCCCGAACGCGACCAGCATCACGACCGTCAATACGGTCCAGACCAGCCATGAGCTCGACACAAACGTCAGGGCGATGAGCGCCGCGACTGTCGCCAGCGTGACCAACGTGCTCCTCCGGCCGAGGACGGCGTACGAGATGTGGCCGCCGTCAAGCTGGCCAATCGGAAACAGGTTCAGTGCCGTGGCCAGCAGTCCGAACCACGCCGCGAATGCCATCGGATGCATGTTGATCGAATAGCCCTCGGGAGGCGTGCCGTAGAACAGATACGCGATCGCCTTGAAGAGCAGCGGTTCGCCCAGCTCGACGAATCCCGCGGTGTTCGGCGGCAGTTGCGTGACCCGCGACAGGCTCATGCCGACGAGCAGCACCGGGATCGCCACCAGGAAGCCGGCGATCGGCCCGGCGATCCCGATGTCGAACAGCTCGCGCTTGCCGGGGATCATCTGACGGATCCTGATAAAGGCGCCGAGCGTACCGGTCAGCGGCAGCGGCGCCGGAAGGAAATAGGGAAGCGATGCGTCGACCCGGTAGTAGCGGCAGGCGAAGTAGTGGCCGAATTCGTGGGCGCCGAGAATCGCGAGGATCGAGACGCTGTACCACAGGCCGTTGGCGAAAAACTGCCACGTCGAGAGGTCGTTGTTCCGGCTGCCGAAGTCGAGATGGAAGCTGGCGAAATGCTCGGCGCCGACCCACGTCGTGGTGACGACCGTGAACAGGAAGAGGGCGATGTGCCGCCAGGAGCGGTGCGGCCGTTCCGGCGGAATTGGCGACGCGTACGGCTGAACCGCAGGCGTGTGCTGGGAATCCAACGAAGAAAAGCCCATCGCGTGGGCTGTTACCCGATATTCTGGAGGTCTTTACCCGGCTTGAACCGGATCGTGCGGCCCGGCGGGATGCGTACTTCCTTGCCGGTCCGTGGGTTGCGGCCGATGCCGCGCTTCCGGGGTTTTACCTGGAATACCCCGAAGCCGCGAAGCTCGATTCGGTCGCCCCGCTGCATGGAGAGGCGCATGGCGTCGAAGACTGCATCCACGGCTACCTCAGCCTTGACCTTCGTAATGTCGGCAGTCTTCGAGACCTCGTTGACGATGTCGACCTTGATCATGCGCGGGAATCCTCTGAGGAAAAACTTGTAACTACTATAGGAAGAATCACTTACGCTGTCAACACGCCTTTAAGGTTCATGCCCAAGCGCACCCCAGCCGTTGTCCTCGTCGGTCGTCCGAACGTCGGGAAATCCACGCTTTTCAACCGCCTCAGCGGCACCCGCCGAGCGATCGTCACCCCGATGCCGGGCACCACACGCGACGTGATCGCCCAACCGGTCGAGTGGGGCGATGCGCATTTCGAGCTGGTGGACACCGGCGGCATGTTTGGCGCGAGCGAGGATCCGCTGCATGCGCTGGTGCTCGATCGCGGCCACCGTGCCATCGAATCGGCCGATCTCCTTGTGCTCGTGGTAGATGGCCGCGAAGGACTGGTGCCCGGCGATCGCGAGATTGCACAAGCCGTGCGCGCGGCGGATACGCCCGCCATCCTCGCGATCAACAAGGCGGACGACAAGCGATCGAAGGCCGGCCGCCTGGAGTTCTACCAGCTCGGGTTCGATCAGGTTCACGAGATCTCGGCCGAGCACGGCGAGGGCACCGGCGACCTGCTCGATGCCATCGTCGCTACGCTCGGCCTCAGCAATCAGGGACAGGGAACCGCCCCCGATCCCCGGCCCGCGATCCCCGATCCCTCATCCCCTGAAGTGGGGATCGCCATCGTCGGACGCCCGAATGCGGGGAAGTCGTCGCTCGTCAATCGGCTGCTTCGTGAGGAGCGGATGATCGTCAGCGAGATGCCGGGGACGACGCGCGATGCGGTGGATACCCTGATGACCTGGCACCGCCGCCAGTTTCGCATCGTTGACACCGCCGGGATCCGGCGCGCCGGGCGTGTCGCGAGGGGCGGACAGGTCGAGACCGTCAGCGTCATGCTGGCTCGGCGGGCAATCGAGGCCGCAGATATCGTTGTCCTGGTCGTCGACGCCAGCGTTGGCGCCACCGACCAGGACGCGGCGATCGCGGGGGAAGCGGACAAGGCCGGCCGGGGCATCGTGATTGCCGCGAACAAGTGGGATCTGATGAAAGGCAGGGGAGCCGACTATTCGAAGGAATTCGACGAGGCGCTGCGCCGGCAGCTCAAGTTCCTGGATTACGCCCCCGTGCTGCACATTTCGGCCGAGACGGGGGAACGGACGCCGAAGCTGCTCGAGACGATCGACCGCGTGATTGCCGCGCGCAACACGCGGGTGAAGACGCCCGCGCTGAATGCGTTCGTCCAGCGGGTGACGGCGGCGCATCCGCCCGCGAGCCCCGGTCGCAGCCATGTGCGGGTGCTCTACGCGGCCCAGACCGCGGTGGCCCCGCCGACGTTCGTCTTTTTCACCAACGTCGCGACGACCTTCCATTTCTCCTATGAGCGATTCCTGGTGAATCAGATCCGCGACGAGTTCGGCTTCGTTGGGACCCCGATCCGGCTCCACGTCCGCCGCCGCCGGCGGGAAAGTGCCGCGCGGGGGGCTCGCTCGACGTAAATCGGCTGTTATACTGAGGCCGTGACCCCAAAGCTGTACAAGGCAGGGGACGTCTGCGACGCGACCGGCCTTCAGCCGTACGTGCTGCGGTCGTGGGAGAAAGAGTTCCCCGGGATCGGCGTACAGAAGTCGCCTGAGACGCCGCGGCTGTACCGGCAATCGGATGTCGAGCAGGTGCTGCGGATCAAGCAGCTCGTGTTCGGTGAGGGACTGACGCTCGCAGGGGCGCGGCGCCGGATCGAAGAACTGTCGCCGCAGGCCGCCAGCGTGACCCGCGCGGCTGAGATCGCGGAGGTGCTCGACACACTGGGCGCGGATGCACGCAAGCGAATCGCGATCGTGCGCACCGGCCTGCAGTCGATCCTCGACGTGCTCTCGAAAGACCCGGGCGCGATGGCATTTACTCCCGTGGTACGGATGGCACCGGGTCGCCGCGGGAGAAACGGATCGTCCGGTCCACCGGCCCGCGCCACCGCCTCCTCGAAGCGCCGCACCGTGGCGCCAAAGGCGAGCAAGACGAAGCGGCGGCGCGCCGGCGCCTGATACGGGATGTAGCGCAGCCTGGTAGCGCACCTGACTGGGGGTCAGGGGGTCGCAGGTTCGAATCCTGTCATCCCGACCAATTTTCGCTTCTGAGTGCAAGTTGTCTTGCGGTAGCGCTGTAGTCGCTCGGGGTCCTCGGCGTCCGTTACGATCGTCTGGAGGTGGACTTCCACAACAATCGGACGAACGCGGATTTGTCCAGCGTCGATGATCTCGTCTCGCCGCGAGTCGGTGTGATCTTCAAGCCTTCCGAACCGGTGTCCATCTACACCACTTATAGCCTGGCGTACCTTCCCCGCGCCGGCGAACAGCTCTCGTCCTTGTCGCTGACGAATCAGGCGCTGGACCCGGAAAAGTTCACCAACTAC
>Ga0307416_100002084_pt1 | contig 11284 bp, 11 predicted proteins | sample DK1Cmetagenome_2_FD_203821 | JGI IMG/M metagenome (GOLD analysis project Ga0307416, IMG submission 203821) | Maize rhizosphere microbial communities from greenhouse at UC Davis, California, United States - DK15-C-3 | ecosystem: Host-associated > Plants > Roots > Rhizosphere > Soil | place...
TGCGGGCATAGCGAAGGGTGCCGTAAGCTCGCCAGAGCTTGTCTTCGATAATATATCCCGCCTCACGAAGCAATACCCGCCGCGCCTCCTCCTCCCGCTCGATCACATGTCGCACGACTCGCACCAGTTTGTCGAGGAGCTCCTCCTCCGACTGCCCGAGCGTGGTCTGGTTCGAGATCTGGAAGAAGTTGCCCACCACCTCGCTCCCCTCGCCGTACAGCCCGCGATAGGTGAGGCCCATCTGCTGCAGCCCGGCCAACACCTTACCGATCTCCTTCGTGAGGACGAGGCCTGGCAAGTGGATCAACACCGACGCACGCATCCCGGTGCCGGTATTCGTCGGGCAGGCGGTCAGAAAGCCGAACTCCGAATGGAACGCGAACGGCACCCGCCCCCCCAGCTCCTCGTCCAGCCTGCGCACCGCGTCATAGGCACTGGCCAGCTCGAACCCAGAGCGCAGCGCCTGAAGCCGCAGGTGGTCCTCCTCGTTCACCATCAGCCCGACCTGATCGGACAGGATCACGGCGGCCCCGCTGCGCACCGGGTGTTGGGCGTCGAGCCCCGCCAGCTCCTTGCTCACGAGGTGGCGCTCGTGCAGCAGGAGCCGGTCGGACGGCGGCATCTCGTCCACCCGCAGCAGCACCCCGTTACTGAGACTAGGCACGTGTTGTACCACGTCGCGGACCTGCGTGAGCACCCGCAGCCGCTCCCCGTCCCGGGCCCGGCCGGTGAAGGCGTACCCCTCGACGTTCCGGGCCAGGCGAATGCGCGTGGACAGCACCACGTCGGCGTGGTCGCCCGACGCGTCCAGCCAGCGCGTGCCCCCGTCAGGCAGGAGGGAGAGGTCGAGGGTCATTCGAGCACCCGGATGCGGTCGCGCAGGTCGGCCGCGAGCTCGAACTGCTCGCTCTCGATCGCGCGGCGGAGGCGGTCGCGCAGCTCCCCGAGGGTCGTCGCCCGCTGCAGGAGCTCGGGCTTGGGCGGCTCGTACCGCCGCCCGGCGTGGCGGGAGTTGCCGTGAACGCGACGGAGCACCTCGCGCAGGCTGGCCTCGAACGCGCCGTAGCAGTGCGCGCAGCCGAGTCGCCCCGTCGACCGAAAGTCCTTGAACGTGGCCGAGCAGAAGTTGCAGCGCGCCGCGTCGCCGTGGGCGACGGTCGGCTGCTGCTGCGCCGGCTGAAGGAGCCCGGCCAGCGCGTGCTTGGGCGTGACGACGGTCGTCTCGACCCCCTTCGCCGCCGCGCACTTCTCGCAGAGGTGGAGCTGCGTCACGGCGTTGTCCACGATCTGCGTGAGGTGGACGACCGCATCACGCTCCTTGCAGTTGTCGCATACCATCAGGCAAGCACCTCTCGCACGTCGGTGTCGACGAGCCGCCCGTCTTCGAGCAGCAGCGCGCGGTCCGCGCGCGCCGCCAGCGACCGGTTGTGCGTCACGACGACCATCCCAATCTCGAGGTCCCGGGCGAGCTGCGCGAACAGGTCGTGCAGCCGCTCGGCGTTGGCATGATCCAGGTTGCCTGACGGCTCGTCCGCCAGCAAGATGGCAGGATCCGCCGCGAGGGCCCGGGCGACGGCGGTCCGCTGCTGCTCACCGCCCGAGAGCTCGCTCGGCCGGTGGTGCATCCGTCCGCTCAGGCCGACCCGCGACAGCAGCTGTTCGGCCTGGCTTCGCGCGTCCCTCACCGGCTTCCCGCCAATGCGCAGCGGCATCATCACGTTCTCCAGTGCGGAGAACTCGCGCAACAGGTGGTGAAACTGGAACACGAAGCCGACGGTGGCATTGCGGATCGCCGCCAGCTCCTCGTCACTCCGGCCGGCGATCGGCTTGCCGTTCAACACGACCGTCCCGCGCGAGGGCGCGTCGAGCGCCCCGAGCACGTGCAAGAGGGTGCTCTTGCCCGCCCCGCTCGCCCCGACGATCGCGACCATCTCCCCCCGCGCGACGGACAGGTTGACCCCGTTGAGCACGTGGATCACCCCGCCGTCGCCGCCGCGGTAGGACTTCACCAAATCGCGCGCCTCGAGGACCATCATCGACTCCGACTCTCTCCGCACGGGGGTCGCATTTACTCGTGCCGAATGGCCTCGATCGGGAATAATCGCGCGGCCTGCACGGCCGGGTACAGCGTCGCGACCCCGGCGATCGCCACGCTGGCGAACACGATCAGGAGCACGTCGAGCGGTTGTAGCGCGACCGGGAGGTGGTCGATGAAGTACACCTCCGGGTTGAGCGCGATGAGCTTGTAGCGGTCCAGCGCCACCGACGCCGCGAGGCCGAGGCACAGACCCAGCCCCGTTCCCACGATTCCGATTACCAGCCCCTGAACGAGGAAGATGCTCCGAATGCGCCGGCCGGTCATCCCCATCGCCTTCAAGATGCCGATCTCTCGGGTCTTGTCGGTTACGACCATCGTCAGGGTGCTCACGATATTGAACGCAGCCACGACCACGATCAAAAGGAGGATGATGCCCATCCCCAGCTTCTCGAGCTTGAGCGCCTGGAACAGCGATCGGTTCTGTTCCTGCCAATCCATGGTGCGGTACGGAAAGCCGAGCGATTCGCTCAGCCGCTGCGCCACCGCCGGCGCAGTCCAGCGGTCCGCGGTGCGGACCTCGATGCCCGTGACCGCCGTGTCCAACCCGGCCAGGTCCTGCGCGGCCTCCAGAGCAAGGTATACGTAGCCGTTGTCGTACTCGTACATGCCCGTCTCGAACAGCCCAGTCACCTCGAACTGGCGCACCGTGGGGACGAACCCCCCGGTAACTGGGTTCACGGCTTTCAGCCCGCCCGCCGGCGCCGAAACCAGCGCCACCTTGTCGCCCGGCCAGACGTTGAGTCGCTCGGCCAGCTTCTTACCGACGACCACCCCATGCTGCGTGCCGTCCGAACTCGCGAAGCGAAAGTCACCCGCATTCTTCACGACGTGGGTGCGGATCGAGGTCACGTCCGGGACGCCCGGCCCCTGCGGGGGGATCCCAACCATGTACGCCGCCTCCGCGTAGTCGTTGCCCTTGGTGATGAGGCCCTGCTTCAAGACGAACGGAGCCGCCGCGACGACACCAGGCTGTTTCTTGATCTTGGCCAGCGTCGCCCGCCAGTTGGCCATGACGATGTCGTCCCCGAAGGTCATGACCCGGATGTCGGGGCTCCCGACGAGGATCTTCTCGCGCAAGTCGCGCTGCAGGCCGTTCATCACGCCCATGATCACGATCAAGGCGCTCACCCCGACGACGACGCCGCCGATGGCGATAACGCTGATCAGGGAGAGGAGCCGCGAACCGCGGCGGCTTCTCAGGTAGCGCCAGGCGACGCTGAGCTCGAGCCGGGTCATTCGGGGCGCATCGTCGGGAAGAGGATGACGTCGCGGATGTTCTGCGTGCCGGTCAGGTACATGAACAGTCGGTCGATTCCAACACCCACCCCGCCCATCGGGGGCATCCCGTACTCCATGGCCCGCAAGTAGTCCTCGTCCACCCCGCCGGCCTCCTCGTCGCCAGCCGCGCGCAGCCGAGCCTGAGCCTCGAACCGTCGCCGCTGGTCCAAGGGGTCGTTCAGCTCGCTGAAGGCGTTGGCCAGCTCCTTCCCCCGCGCGAACAGCTCGAACCGCTCGGTGAGCAACGGCTCGCCGCGCTTCGGCTTGGCCAGCGGGGAAAGTTCCGCGGGGTAGTCGACCACGAAAGTGGGCGACTCGAGGGTCGATTCTACCAGGGCCTGGAACATCTCGTCGAGCAGCTTGGGGCGACTGAGCGATTCAACTTCTTGAACCCCCACCCTTTGAGCCGTGTTCCGGAGCGCGGCGTCGTCAAGCGCCATCGCGTCCGCCCCGATCGCGCGATTCAGCGAGGGCACCCATCCGATCCGCGGGAAGGGCGGCTCGATCTCGGGGACAGCCGCCGCGAGCGCCGGGACACCCCGGATCGCGTCCGCCGACTGCCCCAGCAGTGCCTCCACCACGTCCATCATGACGCCGTAGTCCGCGTACGCCTGGTAGAACTCGAGCATCGTGAACTCGGGATTGTGCGTGCGGTCAATCCCCTCGTTCCGGAAGTCGTGGCCGATCTCATAGACGCGCTCGAACCCTCCGACGACGAGCCGCTTCAGGTACAGCTCGTCGGCGATGCGCAGGTAAAGCGGCATGTCCAGCGCGTTGTGATGCGTGACGAACGGCCGCGCCACGGCGCCGCCGTAGAGCGGCTGCAGGACGGGCGTCTCGACCTCGAGGAATCCGCGAGCGTCGAGGAAACTCCGGATCGCGGAGACGAGCCGGGACCGCGCCACGAAGAGCGTCCGAACTTCGGGGTGCACAGCGAGATCGGCATAGCGCTGCCGATACCGCTGCTCCGGGTCGCTGAACCCCGAATACCGGACGACCTGCCCATCGACCACCTGCTCCTTGCCAAACGGCAGGGGGCGGAGCGACTTGGCGAGCATCTCCACCGCCTCGACTCGGACGGTCACCTCGCCGGTGCGCGTCCGGAACAACGGACCGGCCACTCCGATCACGTCGCCGAGGTCGAAGAGAGCGAGCCGCGCGAACGTCTCGACCCCCAGCTGGTCCTTGCGAAAATACAGCTGAATTCGCCCGGACTGATCCATCAGGTGCGCGAAGGCTGTCTTCCCTTGCGCGCGCCAGGAGACCAGGCGGCCCCCCAGGCGCACCTGCGTTCCCTCTTCGGCGTCCCCAAGGGCAGCGAGCGCCTCCGCGGCCAGATGGGACCGGTCGAAGAAGTATGCGAAGGGCGCAATGCCGGCCCGCTCCAGCGCCTCGAGCTTCTCGCGGCGCGCCCTGAGGACATAGTTCGGCTCCTCGCTCAAGCCTTGGCCCCGGCGCCTTGCTGCTTGAGGTAAGCCTCCATGAACGGGTCGATGCCGCCGTCCATGACCTTCTGCACGTCGGGAATCTTCAGCTCCGTCCGGTGGTCGTTCACCATCGTGTAGGGCTGAAAGACGTAGCTCCGGATCTGATTCCCGAAGCTCACGTCGCTCTTCGTGGCGTCGAGCGCGGCCTTCGCGGCCGCCTGCTTCTCTGCCTCCATCTGGTACAGGCGGTTCTTGAGCATCTTCATCGCCGTCGCCTTGTTCTTGAACTGCGATCGCTCCTGCTGCGACGCTACGACGACACCTGTGGGAATGTGGGTCAGGCGCACGGCGGAGCTCGTTTTGTTCACGTGCTGGCCACCCGCACCGGAGGCGCGGAAGACGTCCATTCTGATGTCTTCGTCGCGGATCTCGATGTTGATTTCCTCGTTCACCACGGGATACACGAACACGGATGCAAAGCTGGTGTGGCGCCGGGATTGGGCATCGAACGGGGAGATGCGCACGAGCCGATGCACGCCCGTTTCAGGCCGCAGGAAGCCATACGCATACTGGCCGCGGATCTCCAGCACTGCGCCCTTGATGCCCGCCTCTTCCCCCTCGCTCAGGTCGAGCACCTCGACCTCGTACCCGCGCCGCTGCGCCCACCGCTCGTACATGCGCATGAGCATCGACGCCCAGTCTTGCGCCTCGGTACCCCCGGCACCGGCGCTGATCTCGAGCTGGGCATCGCGGTGGTCGTCGGGCCCGCGCAGCAAGGAGCGGAGCTCAAATGCCGCCAACTCGCCGTCGATTGCCGTCGCCATGCCGGCGAGCTCCGAGAGCATGGCGGGATCGGCCTCGGCGGCGAGCAGCTCTTGGTACTCGCGTGCCTCGCGCAGGCGGGCGTCTAACTTGTCGAACGGGTCGATCCACTGCCGCAGGGTTTTTACTTGCTGCACCACCTGCTGGGCGCGCTCCTGGTCGCTCCAGAACCCGCCCTCCGCCATTTGACCCTCGAGCTGCGCTAGCGTGTCCCGCTTCTGGTCGAGGTCAAAGGTACCTCCGCAGCTCGGCGAGCCGTTCCTCGTCGTGCTGTAGCTGCCGCCCCAGCTCTGTCGCGTCCATTGCTTGTGCTCTCTCGGCGTAAGACGCGAGCCGCTCTCCGGTGGGAGAACGGCTCGCTCGTCGTATCTCGTTGGGGGAAGATAGCGCCGGCGGGGTCGCCACTCCACCCCACGGTCAGAAGACTTTCTTTCCTCCAGCCAGGATGTCGTTGAGCGCATCTTGGAAGTGCGGCGTGCTCTCGGCGAATTCGCGCCCGATCTGCTCCACGTACTCCTCGTAGCTCTTCTTGATCTCCTCGCGGAACAGGGCCTTGAGCGTGCCGTTGCGCAGCCCCTCCTCGCGCTTCTGCGGCAGATACGTCACCATGTCGGAGACGAGCGCCCGAGCGAGGCGCCGGGCTTTCTGATTCGGGTCGTTGGAGAGAAAGGGATTGATGCCGCGTCGCGCGCCCGATCCCTCGGGGGCGGGCACCGTCGGGCCACCCATGGGCGCCGGGGGCCCCGGCGCAGCCGGCATAGGCGACAGTGCCGGCACAGCCGCCGACGGGGGCGCGGGGGGCCGCGGCGCGATGGCCTGGCCGAGCGGCGCCGGCAACGGACCAGCCGCGGGTCGTGAGCCGGTCGGCACCCCCTGAATGGCCGGCGGAGCCGCCGCCGGGCCGCCGGCGTTTCCGGTCGGCCCGCGCGGGCCACCCGGCGGCGCCGCAGGCGGACCAGCCGTGGGGACCGCCGGCGGCGCGGCAAGCGACGCCCCGGAAGGCGGCGGCGCGGAGCCGGCCGCCGTCATCGGCCCAGCGGCGGCCGGGTGCGCCGCAGGGTGGGCCGGCGCCGGGTTGGACACCGGACCTGGCGAGCGGCTAGGACCCGGCGCGCCTTCCCCACCGGCGGACGGGCGCACCGCGCCGGCGGAACTGGGCACGGCAGCGCTTAGACGCGGAGTGGCCCGGCCGTCGGCGGAGATACCGACCGAGATGATGCCGCCGCAGACCGAGCATCGCGCGCGGACCCCACCGGCCGGAACTTTTGTGGGATCAACGCGGAAAACGGATCGACACTCCGGACACGAGACGTTCATTTCTCGTCTCCGAGGCCGAGCGCGCCGACGCCGTGAGCCGCCGGAGAGACCTCCGCCGGCGCGTCTTGGCGTCGGTCCACTGTGTACACCGATCCCGGCAACGTCTTCGCGTAGCTCTTCATCTCTGTGGCGAGCTCACTGACTTGTGCGGCGTGTGTGAACTGTCGGCGCTCATTCGTGACAACGCCGATCGAGACCGTCATCAACGGAACGCGGTGAAGCTGACCGCGACGGTCTTTCCCGAAGTAATAGCCAGCGCGGCGGTCCTGCTCCGAATACTGATAAGGGGCCAGCGCGTCGAACACAGAGACGACCTCCGCGCAAACGGGCGTGACGGCGTGCGCCGGAATCACGAACAGGAAGTCGTCGCCGCCGATGTGGCCCACAAAGCCGTCCTCGCCGCAGATCCCCTTGACCACGTCGTGCAGGATCTTGGCGAGGATGCGGATGACGCGGTCGCCCTCGTAATAACTGTACCGGTCATTGAACTCCTTGAAGTGGTCGAGGTCCGCGTAGCACGCCGCGAACCGCTCCCCCGTGGCGAGTCGACGGTGGATCTCCGCTTCGATCTCGACCGTGCCGGGGAGGCGGGTCGAGGGATGGACGAGGGTGTCGCGCCGGGAGCGGCGCAGCAGCGCGTCCATTCTGGCTTCGACTTCCGCCGCAGCCATCGCGGGTCGCAGGACTTCGTCGGCGCCGGCCTCGAACGACCGCCGCACGGCGTCGTCACTGTCGTCGGCCATGATCACCGCGGGCACGACACCAGTGTAGGAATCGAGCTTCAGTCGCCGACACCCCTCGAGAAAAGCTGCGCCGCCGGTGCGCGCGTCGAAGAGCACCAACGCGGGACGCCCACGAAGTGCGACGGACATCAGCCCGTCCAATGAGTGCACGGGCGTCACCGTCACTGCGCGAGCGTCGAGCCATGCGCGGAGCGCCCCCGGAAGCTCATGGCCGTCCGGTGCGAAGAGGAGGGCGGTCGAGTGGGCCACGTCTACGGATTGGGAGCGCTGGCGCCGCCCCGGACGGGCCGGAGCACGGAGTCAACGCTCCGGCCCGCCACGCTAAGACGCGACGCAACATGCGGCGTCAGGCGAAGATACCGGCGCTCCGGGGTGAAGTCAAACCGCTCGGACCGCCGATTCTCGCCGTGCGCCGCACCCGCTCGCTCCGACTGCCGTGCGTCGCCCGAGGTCACCGGACCCGGGTAGCCGCCCCGTTCGTTTCCTTCCGACCACGCGCTGGAAGACGGTCGAAGGGAAGGTGCGCTTCGAACCCGTAGCGGCCGCCAGCTTGCGCGCGCAGGCGGAGCGTGATGTAGGCGTCCACGGTGCTGAGCACGTGATTCGCAATCACCGCGCCGAGGTCCTGCACCGAGCGGCGGAATGCGTCGTTGCTGCTCGTGATCGTGCGCCGGAAGAGGTCCTGCTCCAACTGCGCGTTGCGCCACGACCAGCGGTACTCCGGGCGTACCGCGCGACGAGCGTAGAACGCGAGGGCGCTCTGAAACGCGGGCGAGCCTGGGTCGGGTGGGACGTTAGGGTCGTCCCAGTACGTCTGCCGGGCGAGTAGCCAGATGCTCCCGTTGTACGTCGTGGGGTCCTGTTCTGGCTCGACGTCGTCGTCGCCTGGCAACGCGTCATACACGCCACTCTCGACGAAATGCTCCATGCGCTCGTAGTACTCGAAATCTCCGACGGGCCGGTCCGGGCCGAAGTAGGCCCGGGCGACTGTGTGCGCCAGGTCACGGTACGCCCGCCGCTGGCGGCGGCCCTCACGCAGGTTCACCGCGTACTGCAGCCACGCGAACGCCTCAACGGCGAGGTACGCGACAAAGCGGTCCTGGCCTAGCAGGGCCTGGCCCGACCCGGGAACGGCCGCCGACGCGACCGGCGCCCACCACGTCGTGCGGGGCGGCGCTGGGCGGGGGCCGCCAAGATCCCACGCGCCGACAGGGGTCAGCGATCCCGCGAGATGCGTGACGCCGCTTGGGCTCCAGACGGCGGAGGCGGGGGCGGATTGTGCGCCGGCCGGGGAGCGAACTGCGAGCGCGAGGGCCATAGCACCGATCGCGCGCGCGCGCATCAAAAGAGATAGCGCAGCGACAGGTAGGTCGGGGCCTGGCCCGCGTCCGCCGAGAGGCCCTGGAACAGGCGGGCGATGTCGAGAACCAGACTGCCCGCCGATAGGCCGAACCCGAGCGCGGGCCCGCCAGCCTCGCCGCCGTCGAAGACGTAACCGCCGCGAAGGTGGACCCGCCGATTCCACACCATGTCGGCACCCACGCGCGCGGAAGGTCGGTCTACCTGCAGCTCGTCGAGCAGATCGCCCGTCAGTCGGAGCTCCGCCTGCTTCGAGTAGCGTTCGATGCCAGGCACGCGGTAGAGCAGGCCGAGCTGCAGACGGCTCGGCAGGGGATCCGACTGCTCGGTGTCGTTGACCTGGAGCCGAGGGCCGAGATTGCGGGCCGAGATCGCGACGACTACCGGCAGTTGTGGTGCCAGGTCGTACTGCGCACCCACGTCGAGCGCGCTCGACGTGCCGGAGAAGGAAAAGTTCGCGGGGCAGGCTCCGCTGCAGTCGACGCGGAATTGGAGGAGCTTGTAGCTCAAGCCGGCGCCCAGATGGTTGCCGATGGATGTCGCATACGTCGCAGCGTACACGAAGCTCCTCGTGAGGATACTGCCCAGCTCGACGTCCGGCTGGTCGCCGGTCAACGGGATCTCGCCGAAATTGAAAATGTTCGCCGAGAGGGCAATGACCCCGAGCACCGACGAGGGTACGACCAACGTGAGCGCGTCTCCAGTTCCCGCCAAGCTCTGCGAGTGGTGGATGGCGATTTCGCGCTTGTCGGCATGCGCGAGTGCGGCCGGGTTCCACCACACGGCTTCGCTCCCAGGCTGGTCCGCCACGACGGCCTGACCCATGCCGACGGCCAGCGCGCCGACCGGCAGGAGCAGGAATAGCGCCCCGTCCTCCGCCAGCCCCCCCTGCGCACCGGCGCGCGGGGGTGCGGCGAGCGTGGCGAGCGCTGCACCGAGCGCGACACCGGCGGCGAGGCTAGAACGGCGTCGCCTCATCGATCAGCATGACTGGGATGTCCTCGCGCACCGGGAACCGCAGCTTGCAGGTATGGCAGAGGAGGCTCGACTCGTCATCGCGGTACTCGAGCTCGCCCTTGCACTTGGGACAGACGAGGACTGCGAGCAGCTGCGCGGAGAGGCTCATTGCTGCCGACCCCCATGGACGCGGTATCCGAACCGCTGCATCAGGTGCGGCTCGCGCCGCCAATTCGCGAGGACTTTGACCCAGAGATCCAAGTATACCGGCGCGCCCACCAAGGCCTCGACCTTGGCGCGGGCCGCTCGCCCAATTTCCCGCACCCGGGTGCCCTTGTTCCCGATCAAGATGCGCTTCTGGCTCTCGCGCTCGACGTAAATGACTGCCCGAATGTACACAGGGGTGCGGGACTCTCGGAACTCCTCGATCTCGCAGGCCACGCTATAGGGGACCTCCTCGTCGAGCTGCTCGAGTGCGGTCTCCCGTATCAGTTCGCTGACGAAGAAGCGCACGCTTTGCGTGCTGACGTCGTCCTCACCATAGAGGAAAGGACTCTCCGGCAATTGGGTGGCGGCCGCGGCGAGGAGCGCGTCGACGCCCTCACCAGTTGCCGCGGAGACGGGAAAGATCGCTGCAGAGTCGTGGCCAAGCTCGCCACGCCGGGCAGGGGGAAGCGTGTCAATCTTGTTGAGGGCGAGCAGGACCGGGGCCTTGGGCGGTCGGTCGAGGTCGGCGGCAGCTTCGAGGCTTGGAGCGGGTCCCTCGGTCACGTCATGCAGGTAGACAATGACGTCGGCATCGTCGAGCGCTTGCAGGGCCGCGCTCCGCATCGCGTGCTGTAGGGCGTAGCGCGGGTTAAGAAGGCCAGGGGTGTCGACGATCACCATCTGGACGTCGCGGTCCGTATGGATGCCGACGATCCGGTCGCGTGTGGACTGGGGCTTCGTGCTCGTAATACTGAGCTTCTGCCCAATGATTCGGTTGAGCAGAGTCGACTTCCCGGCGTTCGGGCGGCCGACTACGGTAACGATCCCAGCGCGGGGCATGGAGGGGAAGGTACGAAGCGACGAGGTCTCTGACAACGAGAGCCGGCGTCGACCTTTCGCAGCCTGCGGGCGCGCGGGGGCCAACGCACGAAGCCCCCGCCGCTCAGCACGAGCGGCGGGGGCTTCGGATCTCGGCGGCGGAGACATGTCTCCGCCGTTTCGAGGGGGTGCCGGCGACGGCCTACTCTCCCGCGGCCTCGCGGCCGGAGTACCATCGGCGCTGCAGGGCTTAACGG
>Ga0307416_100002085_pt1 | contig 11282 bp, 5 predicted proteins | sample DK1Cmetagenome_2_FD_203821 | JGI IMG/M metagenome (GOLD analysis project Ga0307416, IMG submission 203821) | Maize rhizosphere microbial communities from greenhouse at UC Davis, California, United States - DK15-C-3 | ecosystem: Host-associated > Plants > Roots > Rhizosphere > Soil | place: USA...
CTGGCTGAAGAATGATTAATGCCACCAAAAGGCTAACAGCAGCATTGAGTATCGATTCAAAGATGAGTTGGTAAAAAATTTCCAACCGACTTGATCCCAGGGAGCGCTTGACGCCGATTTCTTTTACCCGGTGGATGGAGAGGGCAGTGGATATGTTAACAAAGTTGAAACATGCGATACACATGATAAGCGCCGCAATCGCAGCGAGGCCGATGGTATAGGCATAATCTCCTTTTGTAGAAATCCCATCGCGTTCAAGGATGTTGCGTGAATGCAGATATACATCTTTGATTGGCTGCAACTGATAATTTATTTTCCTGGCATCCTCAGGTGGCAGATATTTACTGATAAATGCTGGAAGTTTTCTTTCAACACTCATTGGGTCAGATCCTTCATGCAACCTCACATATGTTGGAAAAGATGTCCAGGCCCAGCTTGACAGGCTAAGCGGAATACCCTTTGGCGGTGTAAAGCTTTCGAACGAGATCAAAATGTCAAATTCAAAATGCGATTTACCGGCCGGAAGGGTAACACCGCGAACTTCCAGAAGGAGGTTGTTAACTTTTATCCTCTTGTTAATTGGATCCTTATTGCCGAAATACTTCTCTGCCAGCCCGGTTGTGATAACCGCGGTATTGATTTCTTTTAAGGCTGTGTTTGCATTTCCTTTCGCGAGTGGAAATGACAAGACTTTGAAAAAGTTTGAATCGGCAAAGAATACTTTCGTTTCATGGAATTTCTTTTCGCCAATTTCGACCAGCACATCATCCGCATGTCGTAATCGGACTGCAGCTTCAACTTCCGGAATATCCGACATGAGCGCTGGAGCAAGCAGAGGTGTGCCAGCGGCCTGCACTTGCACGCCTGCCGGGCTGTGAGTTATCGTGTTGACACGATACACGTTGTCCGAAAAACGGTGGAATTCGTCGTAAGAAAATTCGGCGGATACGAAATGAAGGATCGCTATGGATGAAGCAAATCCCAATGCTAACCCTCCGGTATTGATAATGGAGTAGCTTTTGAATCTTAGGGCATGACGTAAAAAATGCTGCAAGCTCCCTGAAAGCATATTTTTAATTTAATCATTTCCCAGGATCTAAATCGAAAGCTAAAGGGCAATTTGGGAAGTGCGTGTGAACGTGTCCCGTCGATGTCAGGCTTTGGACGCAAGCTCGGGAATCTTATCAGGGTTTTTATTTTGACTTGGGATTGAAACGTTGCGAGCGGATCCCGGCATAAAGCTCTGCTTTCACTTGAATCTCCTTTCAACACGTGTATAATCCACATAATCATGATCTCCTACAACGGACCTTTCCAAAACGACGCGGTATCTACCCCAGCTACCTTTTATCTTAGATTCCACGATCTCCTTTCTCACCTTCTGATGTTGCTTCTCCGTTTTGCCGGAAAGGAGCTCCATCATCACGCGGCCTTCCATTTGCGAAGGGATGGATAGGTGGTGAAGATAGAGCACGGTAGGAACAATATCGATATTGGACGTGGGGATCGCGCTTTTATATCTTTTTTTAAAAGACGGACCGGAAGCGATGAGCGGAATGTGGATCTCATAAGGACTTGACCCTCCATGGCCGGCGACGCCGGGCGAAAGTGCGCGCCCCTTGTACGCAAACGCGTTCCTGCCATCGTCCCAGTTGTAATCGACTATGATGTCCCCGGAACGCGAGGCGTGGTCCCAATGAATAGTCTCGAAGGAAAGCGTGCCTTCCACCCAGCCGCGCGTATCACCTGGTTTTGCTGCGCGTGTAAAGAGTGCGCCTACCCATGGTTGTTCCTGCAATGCAGAAACGATCTTCTTGATCAGCACGGGGTCGCGGTCCTTGACATAGATAGCGCTCCCGGCCAAAACCACATCCTCAGAAAGCTTTTCTTTTTTCAAGCCATGCTGCACGAGAAAGGTGCTCAAGTCCTGGCTGCCGGCCTCGGAAATAAATCCGTGGTCGGCGGTGATGATGATGTTGAATTGATCCATGACATCCTTTTCGTTCAGCGTGTCCAGTATCTTTCCGAATTCGGTGTCAACTACTCTCAGCGACTCCACGGCAGCGGGCGATCCGATACCTTCGTGGTGCGCGGTGCCGTCAGGGTCTGAGTACCAGATGACGCTCACGAGCGACCTGTCCGGTATCAGCGCATAGCGCAACAAGGCGCGTGTAGCCCATGCGTGCTGCGCAGTGTTCGGCATAGCACCGGGCGGGGGTATCCCGATTGTGTTCCTGATGTCTTCCTCCAGAGAAGCCGGAAGAATGATCGAAGGATTCACGATGCCCCCTTTGCCGATGGTATGGTTCTGAATAAAAGCCTGGCCGGATGAACCCGAGCTGAAGATCATCAGGCGCTCACCCGCGCGGTCGAGCACCTCACCAAGTGAGGGACTTGTCAATAGCGTGTTGCCCGTAACCTCGTTGATATGCGTGAGCACGGACGCATCGCCGGTGTTCAATGCCTTCGTCTTATCCACCTCCGGAAAGTAAACACTATTGCCCATCAGCCCATGCCTATGAGGATACGACCCCGTTACGTAGGAGGATGCGTTCACCCGGGTGACGGTAGGAAAAACACTGTGATGTGCGGATCCGTGGCTGCCCTGTTCCCGGAAAGCAAACAGATGCGGCATCTGGTCGGCGGTAATATAATCCGGACGCAGCCCGTCGAATACAATGATCAACGTGCGGATATTTTTCATTTTGTCCTGCGCGTACCCGGCGGATACATAAAAGAGAAAGAGTATCAAAATCCAACGGTTCATAAGCGGTGAGTGACAGAGTCTGCTAAAGTTAAGGATTTTGAATTGTGTATCAGGCCAAACGTTCCGAAGGTGATCCGCCGGGACGCGTTCAAACACTTTTTAGCGAAGATGCGGCAAAGGTGCAGATGTTATCGCGTACGCCGAGCGTATGAAAACACCCTTTTGCCACCTGTAAAAATTGCGACTACCACGAGTCCACCCACTAATCCAGTGATAAATTCTTTGATGATGGACGGTACCTCCGGAAGGAGATGGTGTAGGTATTCAATGTTGTGAACAAAGATCCCACCAGCAACCATAATGAGAGCTATTGTCCCGATTACGCTAATGATCCTGATAAGAACAGGTAACGAATTAACCAACAGATGACCAACTTTTGATAACAATCCCTTGTCACCAGAACGCTTTATGAGTCTATAGCCGGCATCATCCATTCGAACAATAAGTGCGACCAGGCCGTAGACGCCGACTGTTGCGGCAACCGCGACGATCGAAACAGTTATAATCTGCATCGTTAAACTTTGTTCTAAAGCGGTTCCTAATGCGATAATTACAATCTCAACAGACAGAATGAAATCCGTGGTGATGGCAGATTTGATCTTGGCACTTTCGGAAACACCACTCGTCTTCTCGGTTTCTTCAATCACTTCATCGCCCGTTTTCTTACGGTGAAAAAAGTACTCGACAATCTTTTCAGCGCCCTCGTAAGCTAAATACAGTCCTCCAAAAACCAGAATTACCTTTATAGCAACGGGAAAAGTTGCACTTAGCACCAGAGCTATCGGAACAATGATGAGCTTGTTTATGAAAGAACCTTTTGTGATGGCCCATAGCACAGGTATTTCGCGTGAAGCCAGAAAACCTGTCGCCTTTTCTGCGTTGACGGCGAGATCGTCACCCAATATCCCCGCAGTCTTGCGTGTGGCTACTTTAGCTGCACTTGCAACATCATCCATCAAAGCAGACACATCATCTAAAATCGCAAATATACCTGATGCCATATTCTTAGTTACGAACGGCAGCAAAGATATATCGAATAAAGTAAACAGCCTGACTCCGGTTCTTCAAAAAAAGTCGCGCCGCTTTGTAGTGTGAAAAAGCAACAGGTCAGTGGCAGATCGGTGCTGATGGACAGGCGAGTGGCAAAGCGTTTCTTATTTCGTGACGTCTAAGGGACTACCCAACGATTCTTCGGCGATGCGCCGGTAAATCGAGCGTGCCTGTTCATATGCTTTCTCCGCATCCGCACGCTCTGCTTCAGCAATCGTGCGGTTTCGCACGCGCCATAACTGGTCAATACAACTGATTGCCCATAGAGCACTTTCCCGAGAAGCACGTATCGGCTTATCTGCGATCAACACATTTACAGGGTTCGTATGCATTCCCGGGAATTGGCGCAAGGCAATCCAACTGCTCCGCTCTATGAGGGCTGCAAATTTTACAACGTGTTCTTTTCCATCGGCGGCAACTTCCTGACTATCTACCACCCGGCCATTCACCACGAGTTCGACTAAACGCTTACCGCGCTGATAGAGAGGATCAAGAGACTTCGTTTCGTGGAGAATGATCGTATTGCCAATCGAGCGGCGACCTTCCGCGGGAATGACTCCTCCATAAGGTGTCTCAAGCGGAGTATCAGGAGAAAAAGATACTTTTCCCTTTATCGTCACAGTCTGAGCAACCGGCAACCGGATTTCGCTGCCGGCCGTCTCACCATTCACATTAAATTCCAATGCGTGAGCATAACCATCACTTACATAGCTGTTACCTTCTGCAAGACCACGGCACCACTGTTCATAATTAACTGCGCTTTGTTTGCCGAGACTAACGTACGTACGACCCTGACCCACACGGGTGCCACTCATACAAGGGAAATCCGTCTCGCCTGCGGCCTTTAGCGAAAAACCGCAATTCAGCAGGTGATACCATGCGTTCCATTCGCGAATGCGTTCGGTGTCCATGGCACTGATGAAATCGCATACGCCAAGTGCTGCGGTGACAAACACTTCCTGCGCTCCTACGCTGTTGAGTTCTGGTACGGCCAGGTTGGGCAACTGATCGGCTACACGGTCGTGGCTTAAAATCAATTCCGTCATACTCACAAACCCGTCATGATTATCATCGGTTAGGTTCATTGATTCCGGTAGCAGACCATGTGCGGCTTCATTTCTGTCCAGATGCTCATCCCTGTTGGCATCGAGTTGGTCAAACAAGCGCTGAGCGGCTGCGGCAGGCTCGATCTGAAGCCCGCTGCCCGAGTGCGCGTAACCTGTGACGCCGCCTTGCGCTTTTGTCCATCGGAGCGTAGGAAGGGTCCAAGTAGGCCAGCCATCACTACTTTGCGCGTCAGGATAGATCTGCTCCTTCAGGTTTAGCAGGCACACGTGACCCAATGCCTGGGAACCAAATCCGCTCACTTCTATATCGTATTTAATCACAGCAAATGGTTTGCTCAGTTTGTTCGCCACCGGTGCAAAAAAATGTTGCTGGTGATCAAAGCCCGGCCCCCAGGTAAGCACTGACCCAACATTGAGTGCCTCTCCCTGTACCTGACGTAACATGTCAGATGGGGCGACGCCGATTGTCGGCGACATATAGTGCGCGCACCCGGAAGCATGGATATGATGGTCTCCGCTATAATAGCCGTGATCGGCTGGATTGATCCAACGTTGAAGTTTGACGGAGATTTCACTACTGCCATCGCCACTCTCATTATATGGAATGACTACAGTCTCCTTAAGCCATAGATATTCAGGGCCGCGTCCATAGAACATTGTGAACTGCCCGGGCGGTAACAGGACAGTTTCTCCGTCGGCCCGATAAATATGTTTCTGGAAGAACAGATCCGGTGCGAGGCGCTTCGCCTGGGGCGGAAAAATGTGTCCCTGTTCGTCGAGAAACTGGAATCGACCCATTGTTGGATTTCCATCATGGTCCTGAACATTTAGTTTTACTTCAATGGCCGGCTTAACATCGAATAACACAGGTACTTCTCCGCGGAATCCAAAATCCTGCGTACCCTGTCCAATGTCGAAGGTGAGTGTAGCCTCACGTGCTCCCGCCTCGCTTGAGTAGATCAGGGCGATGGCATACTCAACACCCAAACCACTTAAATTTGCAGTCATTGGTGGCTTGTCAAACATTTCCACATCCAGAAAACGGTCAGTGCGGCCTTCCGTATTTTCATTTTTCCGCAAATGCTGCTGTTGCTGCCGGTCCATGCTCAGCTGTGCCACACCTGCGTACACCGCGCCCGCCTGCGGACTGCCAATGCGGACGCGTTGTGTCCCAGTACTCTCGTTGATGATCTTTACAATAACGGGGGTGTAACCTGCCTGCTGTATTATAGATGCGGCAGAGCCACGGACAGCTTTCACACGTGCTTCCGGATTGATGTGCACGACCACCAGCACGGACGGATCAAGGATCACCTGAAGCTTTTGCCCATCGCGCAATTTGCCAGCATTTGTAAGGTTCTTCCGGAGTTCCTCGGGAAGCGGCGCGCCAACATATTCTAAAGCCTCCATGAGACGCTGGACATTGGCTGCAAGCGGCTGCCCCTCGACCGGGATCATTTCAACCTGATTGTGATTATGCTCCTGAGCAATATTCACATTCTCATTTATCGCTTTACCCTTTACATCTTCTTTTTTATTTGAAATATGTTGGTGCCCTTGAGCCAGGGCAAAAAATGGGAAGGTCAACAGAAAGAGAATATAGTAAAGTATTTTTTTCATGCTGGTTTTCGCAAGCGTTGATATTATAATAATTGTAATTAATGTTTGGTGAATTAAAAAGAAGCTGCTCAAAAATCGCCGACGACGCCCGTGAAAAATCAGGTGACGGACTGCAGTAATCACCAGCCCCTCATTCCACTACGTCGCGCGAGACCATGGTGCCGCAATGAAAGATCGGCTACAACTTCAGCGTGCGATCGACTTGGATGAGGGACGAGAAGCCGATCATTTTTTTATGAATGCTTGCACCGAAATGGTTGATATCGTGTTCCAATATTGAGTTGAAATTATCTTCTGCCTTCGAGAAAGACCCATTTCCCAGCCCGAGGTATCCCAGTCCCATCATGTAATGGCAATGGATCTTGTTGCGTTGGTGGAGGTCCTGGTCGAAGACAAGAAGGTCAGGCAGTGAAACTGCAAAGTAGTTGATCTTCACCTTGTCGTCAAAGTGCGCCTTACCAAACTCAACAAGCCGTTTGAAGAGTGTGTCCGCCTCCGCGTGCCGGTTTAGTTTTCTCAATGCCAATCCCCGGTAGAAGATTTTGTCGGGTTGCTGGTCATTATAGAAAAAGGCCTGTATTGGTTCACTGTTTCCCTTCGACGCATTTTCAAAAGATGCTCGGCCAAGGGTTGCATCGCCGAGAGATTCATAAGCACAGCCTCTGAGGTAATAAATGTCATTCTCCGCTTTTCCATAAAGTTTTCCTTCGCCGAGATTGTGTGGATACTTTTCTGTTGCCTGCAACAAGGACAAAGCTTGAGTGAATTCCTTTTTTGCGATGGCCTCTTTTGAAAGCTCGATGTGACAGATGAGAAATTGATCGACTACTTTGCCCTCGCCGCCTTCCCATGGATGAAATTTTCTTGCGGCGATGAGTTCCCTGGCCAACTCATGTTTGCCGAGCAGATTATACAAGCCGATCCGCTCAAGGTACAGATCGTCGCGTTCTTCGGTTTCCTTCAGGTGTTTTTGGAGCAGTGCGAGCCGGAATGCATGTGGCTTGTTCATCTTCTTGTAAAGTTGATCAAGCTCCATCAGCACGCGGGCGTCATGCGGATCAAGTGCGAAGGCTTTTTGTAGTGCAGCAAGTGCCTTGATTGGATCCTGCATTTTATTATGATAAGCCAGGGCGAGATTTCTATGCACAGTCGGAAACTCGGGATTGAGCTCGCTGCTTGTTCTCCAGCAGGTTAACGCTTCTTGATACTGGCGGTGCGCGTACCAATAGTTCCCGAGGTAGTAGTGCGCGCGTGCATCGTCGGGATAAATTGAAATGGCTCTCTGCAAAATATTCACGTCCTCAATCCTGTTGGGAAAACAATAATCGGGTTTCATTGCCTGGGCTTTGCGCAAGTATTCGCGGGCCTTTGTCCCGTCATTTTGTTCCCACGCGAAGCATGCGAGATAATAATAGACCATCGGAAATACTTCCCGATCATCATGAATAGCCAGACTCATGAAGTCGCGAGCCTCCGCAATGAGACCAGCATGGTAATAATCGAATGAGTATTCGACGTAGTTGTGGGCGGGTTCACGCATGCGGTGTTTAAGGTCGTTCAGCTCGCGTTCGTCCCTACTAATGAGGTAACGTTCGTACCTGCAACCGAAATTGAAAGCGTCGAGCGATAAGGATTCTTGAATGAGGGCCGATGCCTCAGCGATGCGGCCGATTTTTCTAAGTAGGGCGCATCTCAGATGACGGGCGACATGACCGTTATAATTTTTCGCAAGCGACTTGTCGATCAATTCCAACGCCTGATCATAATCCTTTCTGCGCGTGGCGATGCGTGCAAGGTTCAGGCAGGCGGCATCCTGCCATGCATGGTTCCAGGCGGATTTGTAGAACGCATTAAATGCTTCGTCAAATCTGTGCTGCATCGTCAGTGTCCACCCCAAATGGTAATAAGGTTCACCGTCATAGGGATTGGGGTTTTTTTCAGTCAACGTGCCGATCGCTTGTCGAAAATGGGACTCTGCCTTGGCAAACCTTCCCCTTCGCAGGTACCAAAGCCCCAGTGCATTGTTACTTCTGACATCACCCGGCTCGCGCCTGAGCGCTTCCGAGTAATAATCGGCCGGACTGTATGTGGCATGGCGGTATTGTTCGATATGAAGTCCCGTGAGGAATAGTTCCTCAATGCTGTCGATGTCGTGCGGAAATTTTGCCGCCTTCGCCGGTTCCGGCGCCCCGTGGTCGGTCTTTGGCTCCGGCGTATAGGCTACCAGTTGTTTTCCATCTGCTGAATGCAAGCTGATCGTGCAGAGATGATCGCTGACTTTTTGCGCCAGATCGAATTGGAGTGTCACGGGATGTTCGGGGCAAAGGTCGAAGTTTTCTGTCCAGACTTCCTTACCTGCCTGTGAGAACCGCGCAGTGGCGTTCTTCCATTCGCCGGTTGAATAGAATTTCACAATCACAGTCTCACCTTTTATGTCAAGGTTGACCAGCGCGTCTTTGGTTGCATTCTTCACTTCTCCCACTTCACTGTAAGGCATAAAATATTGCGTGAAGGTTCGTTCCTCGAAAGGATGTATCCAGGAAAAGTCAGGCTGGTTATCGGTGAACACTCCCGTCATCAGTTCAATGTATGGACCGTCTTCATCCGTGAGATTTCTGTCCCATGCATGGCCAAACTCTCCATTACCCCATGTCCATTGTTTTTTGCCCGGTGAGATGTGGTGGTTGGCAACGTGCAGCAGTCCTGCCTGCGTATCATGTTCATATCCTCCCATAAAGTCGTACTTCGATCTTATGGCCATATAGGAAGTTGGTACTGGTATATTTTTGTAACGCGAAATATCCACGCCGGGCGAATAGTCGACTTTGTAATACGTCCCACGCGCTATGGGAAATTCCGAGACATCGCGTTTGCCATGGTCGAACACGGCGTGCACATCCGGAGGAAAGATCGACTGGTAGTAGTCGTTGACTTTCACAGCGGGATTTGCCCACCATAGAAATGTCTGCGGAAAAGGAGTGCGATTATAGAGTTTAACGTTGATTTCCAGGTACGCCTTGTCGGGGTACAAACGAAACCCGGCCATGCCTTTCGTGTGAAACATGCGCTCAACTTCGCTTACCCACACCGTTATACTTCCGTCATCATGCTTTTCGACTGTGGAGTCAAGTGGATCAAACGTGCTTGGCCTGTGGTGCTGTGGCCAGTTGAATTCAATGCCACCGGATATCCAGGGACCTGTAAGTCCTACAAGCGCCGGTTTTATTACCTGATTATAATAGATGAAGTGACGCTGTTTTATTTTGTCATATGCCATCTGGATACGTCCACCCAACTCCGGGAGGATCATGATCTTCAGATATTGATTTTCCAGAAATATGGCGTGGTACGGTTTGTCTTGTTTCTCATCGAGGATTTTTTCAATCACCGGGTAGGGATATACAACCCCACTGCTGCCCTGGTAAACGCGCTTCTCCAGGAAAATTGGATTTTTTTCTGGTTTTCCCACCCCATAGGTCGGAATCGGGATAGTTTTGTGAAAAACCTTTACATCACCGCTGCTTTTCATCTAAAACGATTGTTTTTTGCTAAATTATCGGCTTTCAAATCGGCGAGTAATGGACTAATTGTTGCTTTTGATGGACAATATTATTGACCGATAACTGCCTTAATCAATTGCCGTGATACGAAAAAGGGAAGGTTTCCAGGGCCAGAAAGCGATTGTGCTTCCTAAGAAGATACTGGAAGTTTGCGCCTATACCCCGCCGGTAAATTCATTATATATCACTGATATTGGATTTTATCCTCGCGCCAAATATCATTATCGCGAACGACCAGTGGGGATCTCGCAAAGCATTCTCATCTATTGTATTGAGGGAAAGGGTTGGCTTGAGATACCTGCAGGCCTGCTCAGGGTTCAGCCGAATGAATATCTTATCATTCCGGCAGACATGTCACACAAATACTGGACGGATGAACAGGCTCCGTGGACAATTTACTGGATGCACTTCAAGGGACTTCAATCCTCTTACTTCTCCTCCTTGTTGTCAAAGCAACACAAGAGCTTCGTGAATTATGCCGGCTTTCTGGAAGAACGCATCAAGCTTTTTGATGCCATGTACAGGAACTTCGAATCCGGTTACAGCCTTGACAATCTCGTGTACAACAGCACGACTTTGGCCTACTTTCTCACGTCGCTTTGTTATCTTGATAAGTTCAATGCAGCCACGCATAAGCAGGAAAAAGACGCAGTCGATATTTCCATCGAATACATGCAGAATCACCTGGAGAGTCTGGTGACGCTCGAGTCCCTGGCGGCCTCGGCTAACTTGTCAGTCTCGCATTATTCAAATGTGTTCAGACAAAAAACGGGGTATTCGCCCATCGTTTATTTCAATCATCTGAAAATACAGCATGCGTGTCAGTATCTGCAATTCACCTCTCTCCGTGTAAATGAAATATCATTGAAGCTCGGAATAGATGATGCTTACTATTTCTCAAGGATGTTCACCAAGATCATGGGTGTTTCGCCGGTTGATTACCGGAACAAAAAGAAATAGTAAAAACACGACTGACCCTGGGCCGTAAAATAGTCCATCTTTAAAATCCATTTCTCCATTCATTCTTCAGACATTCAACGTCATCTTTGATAAAAGCTTGTCCGGGGATGAAACGAAGTATCTATATTCTGTCGATCAGTTTGACTGCCGCATTCGGCGGGCTTCTGTTTGGATTTGATATCGCTGTCTTCTCAGGTACCATTCCCTTTATACAACCCTATTATGAGTTGACTGAAGCACAGCTTGGTTGGACTGGCA
>Ga0307416_100002089_pt1 | contig 11267 bp, 13 predicted proteins | sample DK1Cmetagenome_2_FD_203821 | JGI IMG/M metagenome (GOLD analysis project Ga0307416, IMG submission 203821) | Maize rhizosphere microbial communities from greenhouse at UC Davis, California, United States - DK15-C-3 | ecosystem: Host-associated > Plants > Roots > Rhizosphere > Soil | place...
GGTTAATTCCATTTTTTAAAAATAGTGGATTAATGCGATTCTCTTCAGTGGCCTCTCAGGACTTTTTATGCGTCCCCCGGTTCTTAATATCTCAGTCCTCTATGCTGAAGATGCTGCCTTCAACGGCGGGCTCCACATCCTTGAAGATATTGCGCGCCTCTTCAATCAGTGGCGTAAGATCCTTGTATCGTGCTGAAAAGTGCCCGATCAGCAATTTAGTGGCCTGCGATTTAGATGCCATCTCGGCGGCCTGTGATGCCGTGCTGTGTTTCGTTTCCATTGCCTTCGTGTGTTCATCCAGCCCAAACGTTGCCTCATGGTAGAGGATGTCGACTCCGCGGATCTGATCAATGATATTTTCCGAATAGGCCGTGTCTGAGCAGTATGCATAACTACGGGATTTGCGCGGAGGAAGGGTAAGATCTTCATTTCGGAAAAGTACCTGTCCCTGGTCATCAGTCACATCGTGTCCTTTCTTCAGGTTTGCAATCTGCTGGATACGCAAGCCCTGTGGTAATTTTGTCTTATCAATTCGTCGCGGCTTAACTTTTTCACGGAAAAGGAATCCCGTGCACGGTATCTTATGCGTAAGAGGTATGGTTTCAACTGAGAGGGCATCATCCTCGTAAATGACTTCCTGCAGATCCTCTTCGAGTTGGTGGAAAAGGATTTTGAACGATGGGACAGAGTGTGAATATCGCAGATGAGTTGTGATAATCTCGTCCAAACCACGGTGACTGTAGAGATGAAGATCATTCGTGCGGCGCAGCAAATGCATGGTAAATATTAAGCCCATCAGTCCCAGGTAGTGATCGCCGTGAAGATGGCTGACGAGGATGTGATTAATGCGATGTAAGTTAGCCTGGAAGCGCATCAATTGCATCTGGGCTCCTTCACCACAATCAACGAGGAAGTACCTGTTTTGAATTTCAACCAATTGCGACGAAGGAAACCTTCCGTACGCCGGCAGCGCCCCACTTGAGCCTAATATTGTAATGTTAAAAGACAAATCAGTTGACAATCGTTCTTGATGAAGTTCGTAGGTTCTGAATGTTAATCAGTACCAAACGGTCCGGTGCGATGGAAAGGCACTTCACAGTTGACAATGGCTTTCTATAACACCTACTGTTCTTCATCGCTCATCAGCCTCTGCAGAGTCACCGGCACTCGATGCTAATTTATCAAAAGCAATTCTATTCGCACTACTTGTTTGAAAATCGAATAAGGAACTGCGGAGGGTCGTTTTCGAAGCTGCGGCCGGCCTCGAGAACAGGATCGTTAGGATAACCAGATAGATTGGCAGAGGACCCGATGACGCAGCCATTCAGCAGACGCAGAAATTGTCAATTAGTAAATTGGCCGTGCTAACGGAAAAGTGAATTGAATCGCAGAAGACCTGCGAAGGCAGTACTAATCAGGCAGTGACATTGTCAACTGATTTCAGTTTCCGTCGCTGTCCTTGAGATCTTTTTCGATCTCGTGCATGAAGACTGCGTCGATGGCTTCTTCAACAGTGTTCAGGATGTTGAGCACGCTGTCGAGTTGGGATATCTTGATGAGCTTGGCAGTGTGGTCTGAGAGGCTGGCCAGGATGAAGATGCCGCCATCTTCCTGGACGATCCTGTTGCCAACCAGCAGGGCGCTCAGCCCGGAGGAATCAGTGTATTTCACCTCTGAAAGATCCAGAATGATGTTACGAACACCTTCGGCATGCAAAGTAATAAGTTCCGACTTTAAATTCGGGGCAACACCCGAATCGAGCTTCTCTTCGTGAAGCCGTAACAAACTGTATTTCTCCTGCTTGTCGATCGTATATTTCATGGCTCTGCTGGCTAATCTCTGTATGCAATAATAGTGTTTTATTGCTTTTTTAAGGGCTGCAAGTTAACTGAATTTATTGAATTAATGGTGTTCTCCCTGATCCGGGGAAGAATGGAGCTATACTCTACAGCCGGGAGCGGTTCTCCGGTCATCTGGTGATAAAGTTCCTTGTAACGGGCTGATATTGAGGCTACAACTTCATCTGTCATTTCAGGCACGCGCTGACCATCTTTGCCCTGGAACCCGTTCCCGATTAGCCATTGGCGCACAAACTCCTTTGACAACTGTTTCTGGGGTTCACCTGCTTTCTGCCGCGTTTCATATCCGTCGCGGTAGAAATAACGCGATGAGTCCGGCGTGTGCACCTCATCGATGAGATAGATCTTTCCGTCGTGTTTACCAAACTCGTACTTCGTATCAACGAGTATAAGATTACGCGCCCGGGCTAGCTCCGAACCCTTGCTGAATAACTTAAGAGTATATTCTTCGAGGAAGCGATAGTCGTCAGCGCTGACCAGTCCGCGCCGCAAAATCTCCTCGCGCGAGATATCTTCATCATGCCCGACCTTCGCTTTAGTCGTCGGAGTAATGATAGGCTGGGGCAGGGGGTCGTTCTCTTTGAGGCCTTCCGGCAGGTTCACCCCGCAGACAGATCTTCTTCCCGCTCTGTATTCCCTCCATGCATGGCCGGCCAGATAGCCTCTAACCACCATCTCCACGGGGAAAGGATCGCACTTGAAGCCAATGGTAACATTAGGGTCCGGTGTCGCCAGTACCCAGTTCGGAACAATGTCCTTTGTTGCCAGGAGGTTTATGGCCGCAATCTGATTAAGCACCCTGCCCTTGTCGGGGATGGCGCGTGGCAGGATCACATCGAATGCCGATATCCGGTCGGTAGCCACCATTGCCATCAGGTCGCCAAAGTAATACACATCTCTGACTTTGCCGCTGTAGTATCCGGTCTGGCCGGGAAAAGTAAACCTCGTTTCCTTGATAGCTTCCATGATAGAATGGTCAGGCTCCAAATTAACTGTTTTCTCGTAGGAAGTGGAAATCTTTTGAAACTGCGTGATAATCGCAAGGCTGAAAAGCGGATTACTGCCAGGCTGCGGAAACTCTACTTCTGCGGAATGATCACTCCGGCGCGGTATACCGTGGAGTTAATGATGTTTCCGCCTTCGTCGAACTGCTTCCACACCTTATGCTTCTTGTCTGCGGCGTACTCACCCTGTTCGCTCATCTTGCCATTGCGATGATATGCAGTGAACAAGCCATGTTTTCTGTTGTTGCGATATTCTCCGGCAGACTGAAGATGACCGTCTTCGTAATATGTTTTAAACGGCCCGGCAAGCAGGTTGAACTTGTAAGTTTCTTCGCTTGCAACTTTTCCGTTCTTGTGATAAGTGTAGCGGAGGCCTGAAAGCTTTCCGTCCAGATAAGTCTCCTTCAATCGGGGAGAAGTGGACCCGGGGAAATAATACGTCCAGGTGCCATGCGCTTTCTCATTTCTGAATTTTTGTTCGGACACAATTGCTCCACTTTCCTCGTAGGAGATGCGCGTAAGATCAGCCCCGTTGTTTACACCGGTCTCTTTGGTTTTGATCTTTCCGTTTGGAAAGTATTCAAAGTTAGTTCCGATCTTTTTTCCTACGCGATAGTTGAACCTGTGCTGCACCGCCCCATCGGGATAATAACCGATGTTCTCGCCGTGAAGGAAGCCGTTGAGAAAATTTCCTTCCAGGACAAGATTCCCAGCTTCATCGTACGATTTATACTGACCATTCCGCGACCCCTCGGCCATTGTCGACACTGTCTGCAACTGACCGCTCAGGTAGTACGTTTTGAAAAAACCAGTCAGGATCCCTTCTTGATAATCTCCTTCCGTTTCGATTTTGCCATTTTCATAAAACGTTCGCGTCACTCCGTTGGGCTTACCTTTATGATATGTGATTTCGCGTTTTACTTTTCCGTTGGGATGATATTCCTTTACAAGCCCTTCCGGTTTGCCTTTCACAAAGAACGTTTCCTTTCGCAAATTCCCGTTTGTAAAAAATATACGGATACTATCTGTAAGAATATCGTTCTCGTACCATGCCTTTTGAACAGACTTACCTTCTTCATCGAATACCTCCACGAGTCCGTGGCGGACCCCATTGACGTAATGAAGTTTGCGGGCCACATTGCCGTTCTCATGAAACTCCGTAAAAGGTCCTGATTTTTCTCCGTCTTCGAAGTTGCCGTCGAGCATCACGTTGCCATTCTCGTAATAGCGTTTATAGTTGCCGACGAATGTTTGATTGTCGGGTGCGAGATGATATTTTTCCTGGACCTTGCTTTTCTGTGCGTCGTAATAGGTTACGACTTCCTTTTGGGCGTAAAGAAAGGAGGGGAGGCAGGCACAGAGGACGATCAGGATCCTTTTCATAGGTGTGGTCATCGCGCGTCTATAACGCGGCGCGGAAATATTTGTTGTCGTGTGGTCGGGGGATTAAACTTTCTCGAGCACGATTGCCGAAGCTCCTCCTCCGCCGTTGCAAATCCCTGCAACGCCAATGCTGCCTTTGCGCTGACCAAGTACATTGATAAGGGTAGCCATGATGCGGGCGCCCGATGCACCCAGGGGATGCCCCAACGCTACAGCCCCACCGTTGATATTCACTGTGGTTGGATCAAGATCCAGTTTCATGTTGTTCGCAATGGCCACAGCAGAGAATGCTTCGTTAATCTCATAAAAGCTCACATCTTTCTTCTCAACGCCTGCATGCTTCATTGCTTTCGGGATCGCCAGCGACGGCGTTGTCGTGAACCACATGGGATCCTGTGCGGCATCAGCGAAACCTCTGATGCGGGCAAGAGGCTTCAGACCCAGTTCCTTTGCTTTTTCCTTGCTGACCAAAACGAGAGCAGAAGCACCGTCGTTGATGGTGGAAGCGTTGGCTGCTGTTACCGTTCCATCTTTAGTGAAGACTGCTTTCAGGCCCGGTATCTTTTCGAAGTTGACGTTTTTATATTCTTCATCTTCGGCGAACGTGGTGACATTACCCTTGCGATCCTTAATTTCCACAGGCACCACCTCGTCATTGAATCTCCCGGCCTTCCAGGCATCCGCTGAACGCTTATACGAGTTGATTGCGTACTGATCCTGGTCCTGCCGGCTGATCTTCATTTCCTTTGCGGTATTGTCCGCGCACACGCCCATAGCGCAATGGTTGTACACGTCAGTCAGACCGTCGTACTGAAGGCCGTCAATGATCTCGCCATTCCCGTATTTGTAGCCGTACCGCGCCTTCAACAGATAATAAGGGATATTGCTCATGCTTTCCGTGCCTCCTGCCACGACGATGTCGTTCTGTCCCAGCATTATTGACTGTGCTCCAAACATCACTGCTTTCATCCCGGATGCGCAAACCTTGTTCACCAGGGTGCAAGGGATTTCGAACCCCAACCCTGCGGCTGCAGCTACCTGTGTAGCAGGAGCCTGCCCCAGTCCCGCGGAGACGACATTGCCGATGAAAAGTTCCTGAACCATTTTTGGTTCCACTCCCGATTTTGAGAGCGCAGCCTTTACTGCGACAGCGCCCAACTCAACTGCTGAGACGCTGGCAAGACTGCCTCCAAAACTCCCGATTGGAGTCCGTACCGCGGAAACGACATACACTTCTTTCATATTTATCGTGGATTGACTCGGTGGTTTACTAACAGAGAGAGCTGATATGTTTGTCTCTACTGTCCTTCTTACCAGTCCGGTTGATTCCGGTCTCTGGATTTTGAAGGCTTGCGTTTTTGTTGTTGCAGATACTGCTTTTCCTGATTCTTCATTGCCTCCAGGATCATACGAGCCTTGTCTTCGCTGATCTTCATCTGCTCAAGCTTCTCGCGGTCGAGGTTAGGCATTTCTTCTTTCTCAGCTTCTTTTTTCTCTTGCTCCTGCTGTTGTTCCTGCTCCTGCTTTTCTTTTTCTTCCTGCTCTTTCTGTTCCTTCTCCTGCTGTTCCTTATCTTTTTGTTGCTGATCCTTGTCCTGCTCGTCCTTCTTTTGTTGCTCCTGCTTATCCTTTTCCTGTTGTTCCTTCTTCTGCTGATCCTGGTTTTGAGGATCCTGCTTCTGGTCGTCTTTGTTCTTTTGCTGTTGTTCTTCCTGTTTCTTCTTCTCTTCCAGTTTCTTCTTCAGCATCTCGTAGTTGTAGCGCGCATCGTCATTGGACGGCTCCGCCTTGATCGCCTGCTTGAAATAATTCAGCGCCTCTTCAGCCCGTCCCTGTTGATTTGCCATGATGCCTAGTTGCTGAAAAGCTTTTGAGCGAATGTCAGTCTTTGGACTTTCAATTACCGACTGATAATGAGTGAATGCGTTTGCAGTGTCTTTGGCCAGATAGCTGGCGTTCGCCAGATTCAGCAGCACTTCGTCCTCATGAACACCAAGTGAGTCGACAAGGTAGTGGTAATGTTTGATCGCAGCCGTGTAATCACCTTGCTTGAAAGCTTCCTCCGCTGCGGATTTGGCATTATTGATTTTTTTCACGGTCGCAGGATCAACCCACGAGATAACCGCTAATGCCAACAGAACAAAAAGCTTCATATGCTAACTGTTTTAACGTTCACCATGATGTCAAGCAATAATAGAACCATTGCCAGAGCCAGGAAGTAAAAATACTTGTTCGCAGTTACATCTACCAGTCGTGCGTCGCGAAGCTCTCCCTCAATACGCCCTATTGTATTGATGAGCCGGGATACATCGTTCCTGTTTTCATTGATCTCAAAATACTGTCCTCCCGTCTTATCTGCGATGGACCGCAGCGATCTTGAATTCAATTTGGAGACAACCGCGTTTCCTTCCCTGTCCTTCTTAACACCATTCCCGGCGTAAATATTCCCCCCTTTTTCCGTACCAACGCCAAGAGTAAAGAGTCTGATGTCCTGATTTTCAACGTCACCCACTACATCCTCGGTATCCTTGCCAAAGTCTTCTCCATCACTGATGAGAATGATCACCTTCGATTTTGTTTCGCTCACCTGTTCATCTTTGTCAGTGAGTTTATCCAGGGCCATTCGCAGCGGCGGACCGAAATCAGTTCCTCCAACCGGTACAAGGCCCGTGTTCATCGTTTCAATGAACAGGTTCAAGGCATTCTGATCGTAGGTGAGTGGACATTGCATGAAAGCCTCCGAACCGAAGATGATGAGTCCTACGCGATCAGAATTGAAGGCTGCAACCAGCTTTTTTAGCTCATTTTTAACCTTTTCCAGGCGTGTAGGTTGGATGTCGAACGCGTCCATGGATTTCGAGAGATCGACGCAAACCATGATGTCCTTTCCGATTGATTTGATCTCTTTCTTTGATCCCCCGAAAGAAGGCCCCAGGATTGCAACTATCAGCAGAGCGAAGAACAGTGTGCGAACGAGAAGTTTGATTAGAACCCTTGTAAAGGGAGTGTTCAGTATCCGGGCAACACGGACGATGCGGAAAACGTATAGGCCGTAAAATACGACGAATGCTATGATAAAAATCGTCTCAGTGATTCCAAGCTCTCTGTACCAGGCCACGCTGTCGTTAGTTTTCCGCAATTAACAACGACGAACCGAATATTGGAAGTATGGTGACGGGGAAATAAGGGTGCAAACGTCGCGATTGGTCATAGATGACAGGAAGTCCTTACCGTTAATCACCGAAATACTTTCGCAACAGGGCGCACAGCTCCTTATACTTATAAGTCTTTGTAAAAAATTCTGTCGCGCCGAGTTTTTTTACTTTCTCTATCTGGGAAGGTTGGGATGTTGTGGAATACACGATCACAGGAATGTCTTTGAGGATCTTGCTTTTCTTCATCGCAGCCAGAAACTCAAAGCCGTTCATGCGGGGCATATTGAGGTCGAGAAAAATGTAATCAGGAATAGTCTCCTCGTTGTGTAAGAGCTCGAGCGCGCGATCACCGTCAGGGGCAACGAGGCATAAAGCAGTCTCTGAAACGTCGCTCAATGCTGTAAGAAATACCTCCTGATCGTCAGGATCATCATCGACGAGTAAACAGATTTTAGGTTCTTTCATAAAACTTGAGGGCCATAACGAAGCGAGATTACTGCCGCTTGTCATCGATGATTTCCCTTTCGCGGATAATGTACAATAAATAAAGGTGCGGCTGATACATCATCCGCACGCTGAAAAAAAATTCACGTAAGGTATTTCCGGCAAAACTAATTTTTTGTTGGGAATGAAATGCCACGCGGCGGCCGAATGTTTTGGCTATTGTTTTGAACCGCCAGTTAAAAGCCGTACTCTGCACTTTGACCGTCCTTACTGCCGCTTGTCGGTGTCGCCTGGGTTATGATCCGGATTCGGCGTTTCTTTCGTTCATGGACAAGTCAGCGCTAGTTAAAGCTTTGATCATGAGCGAAAAAAACCGCTCTACAGTCACCATCAAAGTCATCAATACAGAGAAGCCTGTTGTGGGTGCGGTGCAAAAAGTGCTGAATCAGATAATAATCCTGAAATCTGTCGCGTCGGAGCCGGTCACCTTGACCTTTGGAGATATTGAGTCTGTGGATGGGTTGTCTGATTCACTTTTTACCCGTCTTTGTCAAAATCTGTTTAAAACATTACACCGGCGCCTGAGGATTAGCTGACCTCCCCACACTGAGATCTGCAATAGTGGGTAAAAGCTCAAATAGATTTCTGGGGTGCAGGCGTGTATTGACTGCATGCAAACGCCGATCTCAGCATTTCTCGCATGTGTCGGAAGGATACGGGTTTCAGCAGGAAGTCCGTTGCACCAAGATTCTCACAATCCACTCTGTCCCGGTTATTACCAGAGGTTGTAAAAACGATCACGGGTAAGTGCCCGGTGGCCTTATTTCCGCGTATTTCACCGAGGCACGTTTTGCCATCCATTAGCGGCATGTTCAAATCAAGGAAGATAAGATCCGGAGGCTCATGCATGCTGAGGTAGGATAGCGCATCAAGTCCATCCTGTGCCGTCACACAGATAGTACGCGAGTCAATGGATTTTACCGCTTCCTGGAAAATCTGGCGGTCATCCGGGTCGTCGTCAACGTAAAGAATGGTCATATAATAAGTTACCTCTTATCGGCGCCGGAATCAAGAACATTAATTCTTCAAATATTACATTTCGCCGACGTCGCATTGCAGGCTAAGTTGCGGTGCAGGTGTGAAGATGAATTTTTAAAGGAAGTTTCAGGCAAAGTCGCGAATAGGGTAGACGCTTTGGATGTGATCAAGGTGAATTCGGGTTTCACTATTATCGTCGTCGGGGGATAGCACACTTATCCAGGTACCGTCGTTACCCTTTTCAATTTCTTTTACGATACAGATCTTAACTATCAATTTTCCCTCGCTGCTATAACACACTGCAAGTTGGCGATGCTGCTTCCTGCTTTCTACCAGGCTTGAATGGATGCCCTGCTTATCGCGGACAACCCCAAAATGTATCTCCATGCTTCTCATCCTCCCCGTGGTTTGAGGGGGAAGAATCTAAAAATGTTCCAGATGATAAAGGTTAATTTTAAGGGTGAAAACGAGGTTGACCATCCACGAATTGGGGAGCAGCCAAGGTAGGGCCGCTATTGTTCCTCGCAGAACGTACCAGAGTTCCAGCGTATAGATTATACGTTATAACAGCGCACCGTCAGGATGTATACGGGGAGAAAGCAATAAACTTTTTTGAGTGACGGATACTTTCTGCTATCGCCGATGGGTGTCACTTGTGTCGATGCTTGACTTGCCTTCCGTTATGTGTTCACCATAAATTGTCTTCATTGGAAACACCTTCTCAATCTCCTGGAGAAAGAGAACGTGAGCCTGCAAAGGAACGCCGTTCAGATCGTTTTCTTTTAGGATGATCACCTTGTCATGCTCAACATCGTCGTCAAGGATTTTCTCGACGGCGCACATATGCAAACCATTTCCGAGGGAGGAAGCCCAAATTCCGACTACATTCCCGATCTCCTGGCTTTTTACTAGTTCATCCAGAATCTGTTTGGGTTGAGTTACAATTCCTTGCATCGCTATTCCATTTGGATATCACCGACAAATCGTGTACCAGCTTATTCGGAGCATCAAGGCCGCTTGACGGTGGAGGGGCACAATTTTTTTCTTGACCGAGGCGGAGAAGTCTGTGGCAGAACGAGGAGAGGGGACCAGTGTATGAAAATGATATTTTCCCGTGAGACAGAGAAGAACCTGAATCACGTAATGAATAAACTCAGCACCGAATTAGTGAGCGACCCCGGGGAAATGTTGAATATCCTGGCCGAAAGCAAAGCTAACGGCACAACAGTCGGTGTGATAGCGCCGGTGTTGGGGGAGGAGATGCATGTCACTGCGGTAGATGACATTATCATCGATAATGACATAACGATCGTACTAAAAAATTATGATGTAACCGGCTATATGCTGGAGACAAATAAACTCAAGTTGGGGGAAATAAGCTGCGTCTGTCCGTTTAAGTCGCCGTTCGAAAATCCCTACATGAGGACATTCAGGCACAGTAAATCCCTGTAGTTTAACCTAGCGTTAAATTGCATGGTTTACAGGTTCGACCCAGGCTGCAAGGTCTGGGTCTTTCTTTTTCGGGCCCTTCATGATTCGGTGCCACATGGTTTCGTATATTCAAATCGCAAACCGACCATCATGAAAAGATTACTACCGCCAGCTTTATTTTTCATAATTGTTTTCTCCGCCAGCGGCCAGGAAGCCGGTCCTGGAATATTCGGGCAACAGGCTGATGTCGGGAAACCCAAGCTTTCGGGATCCTCCACCTATGATGACCGTTCTCAGACCTACACGCTGAAAGGTGCCGGATACAATATCTGGTTTGGCAGAGATGAGTTTCAATACCTCTACAATAAGCTTAAAGGAGACTTTATACTTACCGCAAACTTTGAGTTTGTTGGAAAAGGCACCGATCCTCACCGCAAAGTCGGTTGGATGATCCGGCCGAACACTAACGATAATTCGCAACATGTCAGTGCTGTCGTCCACGGCGATGGGCTGACAGTTCTACAATGGCGCATGTTGCCGGGAGCGCTGATGCGGGATCCGCAGGACGAAATATTTACAACGAAAAAGAACTTCCAGATCATTCAATTGGAACGCAAAGGAAAGCGCTTTACTATGCGTGTGGCCCATCCGGGCGAGCCATTGCAGGAGGTGGGATCACATGTGATGGACGATATGCCTGATGAGGTGCTCGGAGGAATGTTCATATGCTCACACAATGAGAATGTGCTGGAAGAAGCCCGCGCCTGGAACGTGCGTATCGACAAGACCGTCGCGGATGATCACAACCCGTATCGCGCTGGCTTTATCGGCTCAAGGATGGAGATACTCAACGTTGCGGACGGCAAGCGAAGAGTGATTCACGAATCTGACGGACGTTTCGAAGCCCCGAATTATCTGCCCGACGGAAAAAAACTTTTGTACAATGCCGACGG